>FSSH01001353.1_pt2 | contig 40559 bp, 42 predicted proteins | sample 1166101 | NCBI WGS metagenome assembly FSSH01 (sample SAMEA32972668, study PRJEB13176) | freshwater metagenome | biome: Drinking water system; feature: Biomass in drinking water that filtered by 0.45 um membrane; material: drinking water | place: USA | collected 2012-12-20 | depth 0 m
TTTACCGGATTTATGTTGTATTGGAGTTATGGTAAGTCAATTAATTGATCTTAATTCTTTTGATTTCTACTCTGTTTTTGTAATTTTGTTTCATCAAATTTGTACTTTCTGTATCTGAGGGAAGAATATGCACTTAAAAGAATTGTCACAAAGAATTCAACAGTTAGTAGATCAATCCAATCATGTCTTATCCACTAGCTATAAGCAAGCAGGTGAATTCTCTCCTTTTTTTGTTGATTCAACAAAGTTTTCGAGTCTGAGAGCATCGGCATTGTCATTTATAGCAATGGTATACAGTAAAGATCATTCTCATTATTCTGAGTTTGATAAGGCTGCGAAAGGTAATTACATGTCTGATGTTAAGCAAGGACATGGAATACTCCTTGCCATTCAAGATGAGATAAATGGAGGATGGATATTCTCAGTGAAAAAATTAGTTTCAGCAGAAATCTTCTCTGATTTTCTTGAAATGGCAGCACACCTTTTGGAACAGGATTATAAAGATCCAGCAGCAGTAATGATTGGCAGTGTGCTTGAAGAAAATTTGCGGCAGCTTTGTTATAGCGCAAAAATAGAAACAGAAATTGAGAAAGACGGTACTCCAGTTCCGAAAAAAGCGGATCAATTAAATTCAGACTTGGCTAAAGCAGAGGTATATACAAGATTAGATCAAAAGGCGGTCACTATGTGGCTTGATCTGAGAAATAAAGCGGCACACGGAAAATATAATGAGTATGGAAAAGAACAAGTTATGTTGATGCAGCAAGGGGTTACTGAATTTCTAGCCAGAATGTCAGCAAGATGAATGGATATGATTAGCTAATTCAGTTTGTTTAACTTACATATCATTTTATTTTTACTTTATGCCCAGAACCGGTGTTTTACTGTCGTTATCCCGTGAGCATCATTCCTCGCTAGTGATCGCGCGTGCTGCGCGGCAAGCGGCGGAGAGTTGTGATAGCGCTGTTTTTCCGGCGATGGCGCAGCGCATCGAAGATCATTGGCGGACTGTATTGCAGGAGCACTTCGCACGCGAGGAGCAATTGCTGCGCTTGGCGGCAGATGCTATACCCACTGCATCCGCCGGTCGAATCCTGGCCGAACATGCAGAATTGCGCATGCTGGCTTGCGGGCCTTGTGAATTGGATTTGCCTGCGCGGTTGCAGCGGTTCGGTGAATTATTAGCTGCGCATGTCCGCTATGAGGAGCGCGTGTTGTTTCCACAATTACAATCGCATCCGAGCATCGATTTCGCAGCTGCGAAATCAACTTAGCGCATATTAAGCTAAACGTAGACAATCGAGCGTTTTCCGGAATCTCTCCGGTTAGAAAAACAAATCCCGCTACTCGAGCGGGATTTGTGAGCAATGCAGTGAAATGCGATTATGCGTTTGCTTTTTTGCGGCGTGCTGCGAAACCCAACAATCCGAGACCTGCTAACAACATGGCATAAGTTTCGGGTTCGGGAACCGGTGCGATACCGGCGACACCGACTGTAAATCCGTGCCAGCTTTCGGAGACATGGGTAAACGTGATGGAATCAAAAGAACCCGGCAGTCTGATCACGCCGTGCACTTCACCGGAACCGAAGAACCCCGTGCTTGTTCCGTTCAGAATGGGGGTGCCGGAACCCCAGTATCCAGGGCCGAAACTGTCGATCACGATAGGCACGCCAAAATCCACGGTATTGCCATTCCAGCTGACCAATCCGATGTATGGATCCACTACGGTTTGTGAAAATGTGATCGTGACCGTGCCGCCTGTACTGAGCGCAACGATATCGGAAGCTGGCGGTGCATTATCAACGGTGCCGTTGGTATACGCCGATCCGGTCCAAAAATTCGTTCCTGCGCCGGTTGTTACGAAAGAATGCGCACCGGTAGCGGAGTATCCGACACCGACCGTGGTTGATCCGACCAACAGATCGCCGGATGCCGAAAACGAATCGGTTGAGGTGGTCCAATCCGTCCAGGATACGGTTACCGCAAATGCGGATGCGGAGAACAAAGTTGTAACGAGAGACCCGACTGCGAGTTGTATGATGCGTTTCATGATGTTCACCTTTTGCTTGAATGAGTAAAAATAAATCCAATTGTTGCCAACGATATATTCAACACTAAGGCGATATGCTAACCGGTAAGACGGTTTAATGCTGTAGTCAGATGTTCCTTAATTTTTTAGGACGGTTGCCCTGGTTATGGGGTACACGATGCGTGTAATTTGGCAAATTGATTGTTGGAACAGGTATCTGCGGTTACCGGAAATTGTGTGGCGCGCAGGGTTGACTGGATTGGCGAGATGACTTCCCGCCGGGATGAAGGTTTACTTTACAGCAATGAATTAGCGGTTTGGTCCGTGTTAAGCAATTTTCTCCAGATCGCTGCCGGTTTTTTCCGCCGCATATAAATGCACGTGCAGCAGATCGTAGATGCGTTCCCCGCTGAGTTGTTTCACATCGAATCCCGTCGCCAGCTGGATTTGCGTGAATTCCTTGCTGGCCCGGGTATCGTAGCCGATGTAGCCCATCGACCAGCGTGAAAAACGGCGCGTGTCCACCGGCTCGAAATCAAGAACTATCACATCAGTATGACGCGAATCGCATTGAATGCGCTCGAAAGTTTCCTGAATATGGTCATGCGCGCCTTCGAGCACCTGAGCAAAGCATTCCCGGTTGAACATGAGCGCGCCGGTAATGCCGGATGCTGCATTCCGTTGACGGGAAATGGCCAGTATTTGTTCGATTTCCTTGTGGACATTTTCATTACTGCCAGGAATCGTGTTGTGGCTAATATAAATGAGCCGGTATAAATTTTGTATCATGGTTGCTCTCACTGCGATGGCCATCGTAAACTACGAGATGAGTGCCTGAATTTGTTCTGCCGGGACCGGTTTGCTGATTAAATAACCTTGAATTTCCATGCAACCATTACGTGCCAGATAGTCGAACTGCTCTTCTGTCTCAACGCCTTCGGCCAGGGTTTTTATCCCCAGCGCGCTACCGAGCGTGATTACCGCCTTAATCAGGGTGCGTGACTTGTCAATTTGCATACGGTGAACAAACGATTGATCGATTTTGATTTTTGAAAACGGAAAACTGCTCAAATAATTGAGTGAAGAATATCCTGTGCCAAAATCATCCATCGCGACGGACACGCCCAATGCCTGTATTTCCCTGAGTTGCTCCAATGCGTTTGCTACATTTTTGATCAGTAAGCCCTCGGTGATTTCCAGTTCCAGGCGTTGCGGCGTAAGGCCGCTGGTTGAAAGTGCCGCTTGAACGATTTGTTTCAGATTGCCGCTTTCAAACTGCACGGGAGAGACGTTGACGGCAATCTTGATGTCTTCCAGCCAGGTTGTTGCTTCCCGGCAAGCCGTTTGCAGCACCCACTTGCCGATTTCGTGAATTTCCCCTGTTTCCTCCGCCAACGGAATGAACCGGACCGGCGATATGATTCCGGTGCCCGGTTTTTCCCAACGGATCAGTGCTTCAAACCCAACTATTTTTCTATCCTGCATGCGGACCTGCGCTTGATAAAATAACGTGAATTCCTGCAGAAAGAGCGCGCGCCGCAAGCCAACTTCAAGATCATGTTGTTCGCCCGCATTTTTTTGCAAGGATTGCTCATACAAGCGATAGCTCCCGCGTGCATTGTGCTTGGCATCATGCAGCGCCAGTTCCGCATGTTTGATCAGATCGCCGCTTGATTCGGTGTTTTGATGCAAAATCGCCAGTCCGATGCTGGCACTGATATTGGCTTGCTGGCCATTGATCAAAAAAGGGCGTTTGAGCAGCCCGGTGATGCGCTCCGCCATTGCGGTAGCGGCTACGGGTTGATTTTGATTGATTTGCAGCACGACGAATTGATCGCCCGCAAAATGCGCTACGAGATCATCCGAGCGAACGATGCGTAATAACCGCTGCGCGGCAAATTTCAATAATTGATCGCCGGCATCGTACCCCAGCGTTTCATTGATCCGCTTGAAGCGATCCAGCCCGATCATGATCATGGCCAGCGAAGCAGCGCCGGACTCATCCGGTTTCCAGTTTGCGATGCATTCATTGAGCATGCCGCGATCAGCCAACGGTACAGCGCTATGATTTTGTGCCTGATGGTTAATTCCGGATTGCGAAAAATTGCTGGAGGACAAACTCTCAACCATGATCAATCGCTGTTCCTGATCGCAGGCGATGACATGCACATGAACATGAAGCGTTTTGTTATTGATGGCGGAAACCAGTTTGATCGTTTCCGTATGCTGCTCGGCAACGGCTTGCCGGAGTAGATCGGGTGCTGACACATTGAGCGGAGCGGTCAAATCAAACCATGTTTTATCTGCAATATCCGGTGGCAGGGCAAGTAGCTTTAGAAAAGCCGGATTGGCGGATATGATTTTTCCTACTTTATCAACCCAAGCGAACCCGCAAGACGAATCGATAGCCGTAAAATTCATTGCACTATGCTGTGATTGACGATTATTAATCTTGTGTTCCCCAATAGCTGAATGATGCAGGGAATTATAAATCATTCCAATTCTAAACCGGGATGGCGGATGAGAATGCGATTTGTATGAAGAAATTGCCACACTGCTGGAGTGTGCGCTCTTACTTATTGAGTCCACCCTAATGTACAAGGGGGGTAGATCTAGAATTGAGAATGTACTGAACAATATTCTTGATTCGCGGCCTGATTCATTTTGCGCTGGTTTCTACTATTTATATTAGGCTCCAAAAATGGAAATCGACTTGGTGGAGTCTCCAATTATCGACCAGATACTGTGAGCCTGAACTCGAGGATCTAAATCTGTGTTGATTTCCTCCCATCTTTCGTGGGCATCTTGAGGGAGATTGTTGCGTATCTGATGGTTAATAATCAAATCGAAAGCGGTGCCGATTGTGTCTGCAACTGATACCGCATCCTCTAAGGCAGAGAACGATAACTCAAGCGAGTATGGGTTGGCGGCGCACATTAAAAGAATCGTATCTCGAAAATTATCCCATGCATCGTCTTCCCAGAAGTCTCGGAGATTCAAGCCTCGACTCATGGTCCATTTAGCATGCCACACATATCCTTTTTCGCCACTCACTGGCGGTATTATCTGAGTCGACTGAACCCATGGACGCTTAGAGCACTTCAGCTGAAAAGTAGTATGATATTGTCGTTGTGCATGCTTGATTAGCCGTTGCGCAGTTTCATGTTGGCAATCAACCCATGCTTTTGCGAGCGGGTCTTCCCAATTCTTAGGTACAAGCGATTGGCGATTGAAAGCAGCTACTGCCTCGAAAGCGCCATTTTCGAGGTCACGCAATATTTGTTCGAGTCTTGAAAGGTCGTCAGAATGAGGTCGCCGACAGTGGCCGATGCAATTGCGGATGTTGCGCAGCTCGATTACTCGTCCTTTCCATACTTCTTTAGGAAGTAAAGATTTTTCGAATAGCGACCACTGTTCATCAATGATCTTGAGGAGATCGGCTACATCCGTATATGCGAGCAGTGCTTGAGCATCGGGTGTTGCCATATATTGAAACTCTTCATCTTTCTGCTGACGTTTCTCATGGTTGGGAAGTTGGGGTAATCTTTCTGTCCAATTGGACCCATAGGCAGCACGAAGCTCTAAGTAGATAAGCGAACGCAACCAGGTTTCAAATTGCCACCATCGTGCAAATACCGCACTGGCTAGTGGAGGTACATCATTCCGCCATGATGCAGATATTGAATTTTGAATGTCACTGGGTAACCGATTCCATTCTTTTATGCCATTTTTTCTCATAATCAATAAAACCGATGTACCAAGCTAAAACTGTCAAATAAAAGTTGCTGGCGAAACGCCAAATCGCTTGCTCAATGCCCGGATCTGGCGGATGTTGAGTTCTCGCTTGCAGGATAGAATTTCCGAGACGACACCTTGACTGCCAATTTCTGTTAAATCGTTTTGTTTAAGCCCATGCTGTTGCATGAGAAATTTGAGTGCATCGATACCAGTTGCATCGGGTAAGCGCAAATGTAGTGTTTCATAATCTTCGATCAGATCGCCGACGATATCGGCCAAGCTCATAGCCGGATGTTTCTCGTCTCCGGATGCTTCTTCCAGCAACGCTTCTAGTAGTTGGATCATGCGATCGTAGTGCGTTTGATCGCGAATGGGTGCAATATCGGTTTGATTGCTGAATTGCTCCCAAGCAGGAAGCAACTGTTTAATATCGACGGATGTAGTCACGATTTCCAAGCTCCTTTGTCGTAATATATGGGTTAATACGGCTTTTATGTAGATAATTTGTTTTTCAAAGCGAACATAAGCGATCAAACGGTATTTGTTGCCGCCAATATTAAACACGGTTAATTCATCGACTTTATCAACGGTATTGAATGCGGCTTTCAACTCGGCCCAATTGTTAAATTGGTTTTTTTCAATCACACGGCGCCAACCCAAGAGCGATTGCGCAGCTTGCGGATGTTCCTCAATAAAAATCCGCAGAGCTTTATGACTAATAATTTTCATAATAGTAGTCTATCTCATAATGAGATTGATGCGAAGGCTAACTTAGTGAAGTAAGCTCCCGGCTTTGCCGGGGGACTTACGGTGGTTTGACCTATACTACAGGTCACGCTCGTGTTATTTAACGATTAAAAAGCAAGGCTCTAGATTATCAGAAGCCTATTGTTTATCTAACCGGCGATACTGAATCGCTTCCGCAATGTGTTGATTGTTGATTTTCTCAATGCTCGCCAAATCCGCAATCGTCCGCGCGACTTTTAAAATTCGATGATATGCACGAGCCGATAAATTCAAACGGCTGATCGCTTGTTTCAGTAGATTCTCGCTGGCGTCATCGAGTGCGCAGAATCGGTCGATTTCCTTAACACTCAAGCGGCTGTTGGTTTTGCTTTGCCGGTTAAGCTGCAATTGGTGCGCTTTTTCAACGCGCTGGCGGATGGTGCTACTTTTCTCGCCCGTTGTTTGCTGTTTCATCAATTCCTGTTGCGGAACGGCTGGGACTTCGATTTGCATGTCGATGCGGTCGAGTAATGGGCCGGAGATTCGTCCGCGGTAGCGGGCGACTTGGTCGGGGGTGCAGTGGCATTTGCCGGAGGGGTGGCCTAAATAGCCGCAAGGGCATAGTTGCGTTGCCTTTTTGCAATATGCTCATATTTCTCTTAAGTCATTAATCCCTAAGCATTATGATTTTGAGCCTCACACTATTGGTCAACATATTCTAAGAAGAAGGCTTTTTCTGAATATGAAACAAATGGAGGTGGCAGAGCTATTTAATGTTACTCACTTCACTGTTGGTAACTGGGAAAATGGGCATTCAGAACCAAAATTTTGCCAAACACCGATCCTGATAAAATTTCTTGGTTATGATCCTGTTAACTTGAATCCCAAATCAATTGCGGAATTGTTGTTTGCTAAGCGCCGAGAGTTAGGGTTGAGCCAGCGGGTAGTTGCTAGGAATTTAGGCGTTGATCCTTGTACTGTGAAGGATTGGGAAGGCGGTGGAACGATCATGAAGCATAATCACCGGCGACTGGTTGCTTCTTTTCTTGGAATAGATGAGGAAAAAGTTTTTGAAAATATGAAAAGGCAATGGAATGAAAGGCATAGGAAATAAATCAACTAATCTATTCACTTAATGTAGGTGGGTGTGTAAAAAAATTATGGATTTGTGTATTCATATACTAGGCTCAAAAGGTATTGACAGAAAATATTCATTTCCATGATAATGGAAGCATGGAAATGAATATTGCAGTTAAAGCTCTTGCGGCTCTGGCTCAAGAAACTCGCCTGACGATATTCCGAACACTGGTTCAGGCTGGCGAATCTGGCGTCCCGGCCGGTCAACTTGCCAAGGAATTGGGCATTCCCAATGCAACGCTGTCTTTTCATCTAAAAGAATTGACTCATGCGGAGCTGGTGATCGCACGGCAGGAAAGCCGCTTTATTTATTATTCGGCAAATTTTGCAACCATGAATGCGCTAATGAGTTATCTCACCGAGAATTGTTGCACCGGTACACCTTGCGGCATTGTTAAAGTTTGTTGCGATGAAAAAAACAGCTAAATATAACTTAACGAAGGAGACAATGATGAAACGCTTTCATGTCCATATTGCCGTCGATAATCTGCAGGATAATATCCGCTTTTACTCGGCATTATTCGGTGTCGATCCATCCGTCAGCCAGCCGGATTACGCCAAGTGGATGCTGGATGATCCATATATCAATTTCGCGCTTTCGGCGCGAGGTGCAAAGCCGGGTTTGGATCATGTGGGTATCCAGGTTGATTCTGACGATGCCTTAAACGAAGTAAACCAACGTCTGACACACGCCGGTTTGCCCGCTGCGGAGCAAAAAAACGCGCAATGCTGCTATGCTTCGTCAAATAAATACTGGACAGTTGATCCGCAAGGCATCGCTTGGGAGGCGTTTCATTCGCTGGCCACCATTCCGGTATTTGGACAAGATACCGTCATTCCCACTAAAACCGAAACCTGTTGCGCGACCTGATCATGAATGTACTATTTCTTTGCACCGGAAATTCCTGCCGCTCCATCCTTGCGGAAGCCATTTTCAATCATCTGTCACCCAAAGGCTGGCAAGCGATGAGCGCGGGCAGCAAACCGACCGGCCAGGTTCATCCGCGTTCACTCGCCTTACTTAAACGCGAAGGTATCGCAACCGAAGGGCTTTGCAGTAAATCGTGGGATAATCTGCCGGCTACACCGGATATTGTGATTACTGTGTGTGGCAACGCCGCCGGTGAAACCTGCCCGGCGTATCTTGGCCCAGCGCTGCGTACACACTGGGGTGTCGATGATCCCGCCGAAGCTACTGGAACTGAGGAAGAAATCAATGCAGCATTCACGCAGGCTTATCGAACTTTGCGTGAAGGTATCGAGACTTTTTTATCGCTGCCGCTGGATGATTTGCAGCAAAACCCTGCCGCTTTTAGAACAAAGCTGGATTACATTGGGCTCTTGAAATTTAAGCAGCAACACACAAAATGATAACTAAAGCCTTAAACTAATTATTTATTTTATCGAACCCTTGTTACCTTAACTATTACTATTGGAGAATCAAAATGACAACCATACAGATATTTGACCCTGCTTCATGCTGTAGCTCAGGCGTTTGCGGTTCCGACGTAGACCAAGAATTGGTCGGTTTTTCCGCTGATGTTGACTGGGCCAAACAACAAGGTGCTGCCATTGAGCGCTTTAATCTGGCGCAACAGCCGATGGCTTTTGCGGATAATTCCACAGTGAAAGCATTCTTGGAACGCTCCGGTGCTGAAGCGCTGCCATTGATTCTCGTGGATGGGGAAGTGGCATTGGCAGGCCGCTATCCAAATCGCGGTGAACTGGCGCGCTGGACTGGCGCTGCTGTAGAGGAAGAAACCGAAGAATCCAGCTGCTGCGGCGGCTGTTGCTAACAGAAGCCTGAGCCAACTGCATGACGCAACTTAAATTTCTCGATCAACCGCCGCGATTTCTGTTCTTTACTGGCAAGGGCGGCGTCGGCAAAACTTCGTTGGCTTGCGCTACGGCGATAACGCTGGCCGATGCCGGTCAGCGGGTATTATTGGTCAGTACCGATCCGGCTTCCAACGTGGGTCAGGTGTTCGGCATGACGATTGGCAATAAGATGACAGCGGTTACCGCAGTGCCTCGTTTATCTGCCTTGGAAATCGATCCGCAAGCAGCAGCGCAAGTCTATCGTGATCGCATTGTCAATCCGGTGCGCGGTGTATTGCCGGACACGGTGGTCAAAGGTATCGAAGAACAGCTATCCGGCGCATGCACGACAGAAATTGCCGCTTTCGATGAATTTACCGCTTTGTTGGTCGATTCGGCGCTGACAGCGGATTACGATCATATTATTTTCGACACTGCACCCACCGGTCACACCATACGATTGCTGCAACTGCCCGGCGCATGGAGTGATTTTCTTGCGGAAGGCAAAGGCGATGCGTCATGTCTTGGTCCGCTGGCCGGTTTGGAAAAACAACGCGCACAATACAAAGCGGCGGTAAATGCGCTCGCCGATTCGCAACGCACCCGGCTGGTATTGGTGGCCCGCGCGCAGCAAGCCACGTTACGCGAAGTAGCGCGGACACATGAAGAGTTAGCAACCATTGGATTGACGAAACAATTTCTAGTCATCAATGGATTGTTTCCACAGGCAGAAACAACACAGGATCCATTGGCAACCGCAATTTTCCAGCGTGAGCAAAAAGCTTTGGCAGCTATACCGGAAATCCTCGGCCAATTGCCTTGCGATCATATTGTACTCAAACCGTTTAACCTGGTCGGATTGACAGCCTTGCGGAAACTATTGGTTGATGATCTGCCTGTCGATAGTGAAAATAAATCAAACCACCCTGCCATTCCATTTCCCAGCTTATCCAAGCTAACGGATGAGATTGCCCAAGATGGCTGCGGTTTGATCATGTTGATGGGAAAAGGCGGTGTTGGCAAAACCACGCTGGCTGCGGCCATCGCGGTCAATCTTGCGCATCGGGGCTTACCCGTCCATTTAACCACTTCAGACCCTGCGGCGCATTTAAGCGAAACGCTCAGTGGCGTTATGGATAATCTACTGGTTGACCGGATTGATCCGCACGCGGAAACCGAGCGCTATCGGCAGCGTGTTCTGGAAACCAAGGGCTCGCATCTGGATGCACAGGGCAGAGCTTTGCTGGAAGAAGATTTACGTTCGCCTTGCACGGAAGAAATTGCGGTATTTCAGGCATTCTCGCGCATAATCCGCGAAGCGGGAAAAAAATTCGTGGTGATGGATACCGCACCCACCGGGCATACACTATTGTTGCTGGATGCCACCGGCGCTTATCATCGCGAAGTTGCCAAACAAATGGATAGCCATTCCATCGCACACTACACCACGCCGATGATGCAACTACAAAACCCCAAGCAAACCAAAATACTACTGGCGACATTGGCGGAAACGACACCGGTGCTGGAAGCCGCCAACCTACAAGCCGATTTGCGCCGTGCTGGTATTGAACCGTGGGCATGGATCATCAATAACAGCCTAGCAGCAACCACTGTGCAGTCACTCTTATTATGTCAGCGAGCTAGTAATGAGCTTGCTGATATCGAAACCGTATCGACCATACACGCAAAGCGCTATGTCGTCGTGCCTTTGCTCAAAGAAGAGCCAGTGGGTATTCAGAAATTATTGGAATTATCCCAAAGTAATTAGTCATCGATCAAGCATTGAGAAGTCCAGCAAAAACGCTGTACAGCGCCACGCCTAACCGCAACAATGATCATTGTTGTTTTTATCTTGCGCCTGTATGGGCGGGCATGGAGCCGTGCCATAGGAACAGTAGACACAGCAGTCACCGGGTTTCGGCTTAAGCACAGTATGACACTGTTCGCATTCGTAAAACCACTGGCAAGCATCCGTAGGCATGATTTCCGTCTTAGAGTATCCACATAAAGGACATGTCAATATTGACTCCAGAATTACTTTGCGCATTTGGTACTCCTAGCCGCTATCTTCATTAGGAAGTTATATACCGTACACGTCCTTGATCCTTGGGATCAAGATTTTCTTCCACAAATTTAGAAAGCTTTTTGATTTGCCGTTCTGTGCTTAATACCAATACTACCTCGGTATAACCAGCGGCAATACACTTTTCAATACCGCCCAGTTCCCAATCTTTGGTAGTAGTAACGGAAACTTGGCAAGCTACTCGTATTTTCTCGCGTACCAGCGATAAATCAGCGCCATCAAGAATTGTTTCTTCAATAGTAACGCGGAATCTGTGTTCTTCAACCAATTAGCTATAGGCTTGATTTAGTAAATACTTGGATTTTTCTTATTGCTTATCCAACCGGCGATACTGAATCGCTTCCGCAATGTGTTGATTGTTGATTTTCTCAATGCTCGCCAAATCCGCAATCGTCCGCGCAACTTTTAAAATTCGATGATATGCACGGGCGGATAAGTTCAAACGGCTGATCGCTTGTTTCAGCAAATTCTCGCTGGCGTTATCGAGTGCGCAGAATCGGTCGATTTCCTTAACACTCAAGCGGCTGTTGGTTTTTTCTTGGCGGTTAAGCTGCAATTGGTGGGCTTTTTCTACACGCTGGCGGATTACACTGCTTTTTTCGCCTGTTGTTTGTTGTTTCATTAATTCCTGTTGCGGCACGGCTGGGACTTCGATTTGCATGTCGATGCGGTCGAGTAATGGACCGGATATTCGTCCGCGGTAGCGGGCGATTTGGTCGGGGGTGCAGTGGCATTTGCCGGATGGGTGGCCTAAATAGCCGCAAGGGCAGGGATTCATTGCAGCGATTAATTGAAATTGCGCCGGAAATTCGGCTTGCCGTGCGGCGCGGGAGATGGTGATTTTGCCGGATTCGAGCGGTTCGCGCAGGACTTCCAGGACTTTTCGGTCGAATTCGGCCAGTTCGTCTAAAAATAGCACCCCGTGCATCGCCAGCGAAATTTCCCCGGGGCGCGGGTAGCTGCCGCCACCGACCAGTGCGATGCCGGAGGCGGTGTGGTGTGGGGAACGGAAGGGGCGTTTTTTCCAGTTATCGATATTGAAGCTACCCTGGCTTAATGATTGGATTGCGGCGGATTCCAGCGCTTCCGCTTCGGTCATGGGTGGCAGAATGCCGGGGAAGCGCGCCGCGAGCATCGATTTTCCGGTGCCGGGCGGGCCGATCATCAGCAGGCTGTGGCCACCTGCGGCGGCAATTTCCAGCGCGCGTTTGGCGTGCGTTTGTCCTTTGACTTCGTCCAGATCGGGGTAAGCGGAGCCGCTGGTATCCATGTCATTTGCCGCGGGATTCTGGTAAACCGGCAAGGATTCGTGTCCGCTCAAGTGCGCGCAGATTTGCAGCAGCGACTTCGCGGCGTAAATCGTGGCTTTGTTGACCAGCGCGGCTTCAGCGGCATTTTGTTGCGGCAGCACAAAACTGCGGCCGGATTGCGATGCGTTGTAAGTCATCGCCAGCGCGCCATGGATTGGCCGCAATTCGCCGGTTAACGCCAATTCTCCGGCCCATTCGTATTGATCCAGCTTGTCGCTGGGAATTTGTCCCGTCGCTGCGAGTATTCCCAAGGCGATAGGCAAATCGAAACGTCCGCTTTCTTTCGGTAGATCGGCGGGTGCCAGATTCACGGTGATGCGTTGCGCGGGGATTTTAAATTGCGCGTTTTGCAATGCCGCCCGGACGCGGTCTTTACTTTCTTTGACTTCGGTATCGGGGAGTCCGACGATGGTGAAGCTGGGCAACCCGTTGGCGATGTGTGTTTCCACCGTCACCAACGGTGCTTGAATACCTGCCAGCGCCCGGCTATACAGAACGGCGAGAGACATAGGCGAGTCGCTATCCTAGGGGCGCGAGTACGGCCTGGAGCGGGTCTGAATAGCCAGGAGTGATGATTTGTTTATTTACCCTTCGGTTTGTATTTGATCCGGGGTCACATTTCTTTCTGTTGATGCGGAGGTGGATTGATTAAAGCGCGCTTCCAGTTCAGCGACCCTGGCTTCGAGAAGTATTAATTTCTCCCGGGTGCGTTGCAGCACTTCCTGTTGGATATCAAATTCATCGCGCGTAACGAGATCAAGCCGTGAGAATGCGCCCGATAACAGGACACGGATATTCTTTTCGATATCTTTGGCGGGGCTGTTTTGTAATATTTCGCTGACTTTGGTATTGATTTCGTCGATTACATTTTTGTTAAGCATTGATGTTCTCCTTGTTGATAACTTACCAGTTGATCAGCTGATTGGGATGGCTACGTGATAAAATCCAAAACCCTTGTTACTTTACGAAAACGGATTATCCACTGTTATTGAATTGGGTTCCAGTTTAAACAAACTGTTAACAATCGCTGGTTATTGTGCCATGTTGCCACCAGCCGGTGAATAGATGAATACACTCAATTAGTGCCTTGTTTTGATATCGGTAAATTATCCGGATACATCAATGGAACGTAAACAATTACTTGAACGTTGGCTGCAAGATCAATTTCCCGCGCAGCCGTTCACTTTGCAGCCTGCATCCACGGATGCCAGCTTCCGCCGTTATTTTCGCGCATCGTTGGGCGATCGGACGTTCATCGTCATGGATGCGCCGCCAGAGCAGGAAGACTGCACGCCATTCTTGCGCGTAGCGCAGATTCTCGCGGCCAGCGGTGTGCATGTGCCAAAAATACTGGCGCAAAATTTGGATCTGGGTTTTTTGCTGCTGTCCGATCTGGGCAATACGACATTTTTGCAGGCGTTGAATCACCAGCCCGGTGATGCCAGTCAGCTGTACGGCGAAGCGATGGATGCGCTGATCAGCATGCAATTGTCGCATCAGGCAGAAAATTTACCGGCTTACGATGAAGCGCTGCTGCAACGGGAACTCGATTTGTTTCCGGACTGGTATATCGCAAAGCATTTGCAAGTGGATTTAGCGGAACAGCAACAAGCCGTTTTGCGCGCTGTTTTTTCCCGGATTTTGCAGAATAATCTCGCGCAACCCAGAGTGCTGGTGCATCGCGATTATCATTCGCGCAATCTGATGGTGACATCCCCGAATCCGGGCGTCATCGACTTTCAGGACGCTGTGTATGGCCCGATCACCTACGATCTGGTGTCGCTATTTAAGGATGCCTATATCCGTTGGGACGAGGAGCGCATTCTGGATTGGACGATCCGCTATTGGGAAAAAGCACGCAAGGCCGGGTTGCCAATCGCCGCCGATTTCGCGGAGTTTTACCGGGATTTTGAATGGATGGGCGTGCAGCGCCACCTCAAGGTGCTGGGCATTTTCGCCCGCTTGAATTACCGCGATGGAAAAGCAAACTATCTGAACGATATGCCGCTGGTGATGGAATATCTGCGCAAAGCATGCGAGCGCTACCGCGAACTGGCTCCGTTGCTGAATTTACTGGATGAATTGCATCCGGTTGAATCAGGTCAGAAAGTTGGTTATACCTTCTAAATCCATTCCCTATAAAGCGATGATTCTCGCGGCCGGGCGCGGCGAGCGCATGCGCCCGCTGACCGATGCGGTGCCGAAGCCTTTATTGAAAGCGGGCGGCCATGCACTGATCGAATATCAATTGCACAATCTGGCGCGCGCGGGTTTTACCGATATCGTCATCAATCATGCCTATCTGGGTGAAATGATCGAAAATGCATTGGGTTGCGGTGAACGCTATAGTGTTACTATCCGCTATTCGCCCGAGAAAGTGGTGCTGGAAACCGCTGGCGGTATAGCCAATGCGTTGCCCTTGTTGACGGATGAATCCGGTAGTTTGCCGTTTCTCGTCGTCAACGCGGATATTTTTTGCGATATGGACTATGCGGCGCTGCTGCCGGTTTTGCATGCGATGCAAACGGACACAAACCGGCGTCTTGCTCATTTGGTGCTGATTGACAATCCGCCGCATCATGCCGATGGTGATTTTGCGTTGCAGGGCGATCAAGTACAGCTGAGCGGTAATCCTAAGCTGACGTTCAGCGGCATCGGTATCTATCAAGCACAGCTTTTCAGCGGCATTCAACCGGGTTTGCCGGTAAAACTGGCGCCGCTGCTGCGGCAGGCCATGACAGAAGGAAAGGTCAGCGGTGAATATTTTTCCGGGCAGTGGGTCGATGTCGGAACACCGCAGCGGCTTGAATGGCTGGACAAACAACTCCAATCGCGCGCAGAATCAACAGCAGAATCGGTTTAAGGACATCAGAACTCGTTTATGACACATTTTCAACATTTCATCGCCCGCCGCCAGCATCTGGCCAGCACAATGCAATACGGCATCGTAGTCATTCCGACAGCGCCGGAACGGTTGCGAAACCGGGATGCGCACTATCCATACCGGTTCGACAGCTATTTTTATTATTTGACCGGATTCCGCGAACCCGAAGCTGTGTTGGTCCTTGTTGCTGCGACTGATAAAGCGCCGTCGAAGCATATTTTGTTCTGCCGCCAGAAAGATCAGGAACGCGAGATTTGGGATGGCTTCCGTTATGGCCCCGAAGCCGCTAAAACAATCTTCGGTTTTGACGAAGCGCACCCGATCGATCAGCTGGATGAATTGCTGCCCAAGTTGTTAGCCGATCAACCGGCGGTTTATACGGCATTGGGATTGGATGCGGCGTGGGATCAACGCGTTATCGGCTGGTTAAACCGGGTGCGTGAGTTAGCGCGCACGGGCGTTGCCGTACCGGCGGAAATTCATGATAGCCGTGCGCTCTTGGATGAAATGCGCCTGATCAAAGGCACCGACGAATTGCAGATCATGCAGCGTGCCGCGGATATTTCGGCGCAAGCGCATCAACGCGCGATGCAAACGGTGCGTCCAGGTATGCGCGAATTTGAGGTCGAAGCGGAATTGCTTTATACGTTTTACCGGCACGGGTCGCAAGCACCGGCTTATACTTCCATTGTCGCAGGCGGCGCCAATGCCTGTGTGCTACATTATGTGCAGAATGACGCCGAACTGAAATCAGGCGATTTATTACTGATCGACGCCGGGTGTGAGTTGGATGGCTATGCGTCGGATATCACCCGCACATTTCCGGTGAACGGTAAATTTACCGCTGCGCAGCGCGATGTTTATCAACTGGTGCTGGCCGCGCAAGCCGCTGCGATTGCGCAAGTGCAGCCGGAAAAGCGCTGGAATGATCCGCATCAGGCGGCATTGCAGGTATTGGCTCAGGGCTTCATCGATCTGGGGTTGTGCCAAGGCAGTGTCGATGCGGTGCTGGAATTGGAAGATTACAAGCGTTTTTACATGCACAGAACAGGGCATTGGCTGGGTATGGATGTGCACGATGCCGGTGAGTACAAGCAGAAGGGCGAATGGCGCGCATTGCAGCCCGGCATGGTGCTGACCGTTGAGCCGGGATGTTACATTCGTCCGGCGGATAATGTGCCGGAACATTTCTGGAATATCGGTATCCGTATCGAAGACGATGTCGTGGTTACCCCATCGGGTCATGAGATTCTGACGCTGGCGGCGCCCAAAACAATTGCCGAAATAGAGGAGTTGATGCAATGAGCGACGAAGAAAGGAAAATTATTATCAGCAGAGTTTCCGAGTACCGTCAGGACGAATCGGGCGAATATCAACGCGTGCCAGTTTCTCCGGTGAATCGCTGGTTGACCTATGCGATACTCATTCCCGTTGTGGCGATCATGATCGTACTCGGCATTTTCTTTTTTGCCGCTTTTCTTGCGCTGCTGGCGGTGGCCATTTTAGTGGTTGGAACACGCTTCTGGTGGTTGCGCAGGAAGTACGAAAACGCCATGCAGCATCCCGGCGATACCAATCGGCAAGCGGAAACCGATCAGACCGTGATTATCGAAGACGCGCAGATCATTGAAGAAACGGAAGCCCGCAACGGACAGAAGAAACATTAAGCCGGGTTAAATCAACCGTACCCGTTGATTACCAGCTATTTCGATGGAATCAATTTCATCCGTCTTTCAGCAACACCCGGAAGAAACGCCGCCGGTTTTCCGCTAACCCAATTGGCGTGCCCGCTGCCGTAATACGGTGACAGCGGGTGTCCGCTTTGTCCACCGGGCATATCAAAATACCCTTGCTCTTCCTGCCCCGGTGCAACCACCGAGCGTTGCGATGCGCCGAAGTTGGGCGATTGCACGCGTGGCATGTTGTGATCGCCGGGCAACGGATCGTGCGGCATATCCAGCCATTGCGCAATCCATCCGGGCAGTTTTTGGCTGAGCGGATGCTTGATCCGCGCTGTGTTCTGCATTCCCCAGTTGCGTTCCGTAATGCCGCCATCCTGCTGCAATTGCGCCGCAATCGTTTGCGCGCAGCGGTAGAGTAATTCATCCCAGGTTTTATACGGTGCTGGAAGCAGATGCTGCGGCTGGTGCTCGATCAATTGCCGGAGAATCGATTCGGTTTGACTCAGCCTGGGCAGTTCAAAATTTTCATGATGCTGCCGCACCGGTGCGGCAAACCCGTTCAGCACAATTTTCATCACTTCATAGCGGTACGCGCGCACGATGCGGTATGCGACGGAATCCACGGCAGCTTGCTCATTCCAACCGGCCAGCGCGGTTTTCATTAGCGGAGTCCATGAAGTCGCGTCGTCTGCCGTGTCGAGCGTAGCTTGCAACAGTTGATGCCAGCGTGTGAGTAACAACGCACGATAATCCAACTGAATGGCTTGCAAATCATTCGCCGTAAACTGTTCGCGCGCCAATAAGCTGTCACGGATTTGCGTGGCGCGCGCGCCCAGATCGAAACCGCCATTGCCCAGCAGCGTGAGTTGATCGCCCGAAACGGTGCGGGAATTGGCCGACCATAATCGCTGCGAAGCGGGGTTGTGGAGCACTGGATAATTCCCGGGATCGAGCCAGCCATGCCAGCCGGTATCGGGTTGCGACCAATCTGCGGGTATTTGCGCGTCATTATTGCCGGAACGGGCGGGAATGCGGCCTGCGAGCGTCCAGCTAATATTGCCGTCGCGATCCCCAACGATGAAGTTTTGTACCGGAATGCCAAATCGTTGCGCAATTTCTGTGGCCTGTGCGGCGGTTTTGACTTGTTCCAGTTGGAGCAGATTGAGATTGACCGCTTCCGGCCGCAGTGCAGTCCATGCCAGCGCCAGCGGGGTTTTATCGTGATCTTCCGCAATGACCGGACCCCATTCGGTTTCGGGAATCGTCAACACCTCATCCGGGGCGTTGCGGATACGGATAGTTTCTTCGACGATTCGTAACGGTTGCCAGCCGTTCGCGCCAAGATAACGTGTGTTATCGCGGTCATCGATCGTAATGCGCACCCAATCGGAAAAATCGCCGTGGCTATTGGTGAAGCTCCACGCAATGTGCCGGTTCGATCCGGTCACGATCGAAGGAACGCCGGGTAAGCTGATGCCGGTGATGTCGTGCTGCTGGCCCGAAGTGGCGGCATCGGGATAAATCAGCCGGGAACGAAACCACAGATTCGGCACCCGCAGCGTCAAATGCATGTCGTTGGCGACGATTGCAGCGCCATCAGCCAACGCGCCGGAAACGGCAAAACTGTTACTGCCCGGGGATTGTTCCTTATCCGGACGGCCATCCTTGAATAAATGTTTGTCCAGCACTTGCAGGTTGATATCGGTTACCGGCGGGAGTTGTACCCGGACAACCGGCGCATCCAGCAGCGGTGCATCCCAATCTCCAGCATTCTGCGTCAGAAATTGATAGACCGAGGCGGGTAGTGTTGCGTGCATCCGCGATAACGCCAGCTCCCGGTCAATGTTTTCTTCGTTCAAGGTGAAGAACATCGCATAAATGACCAGGATACTGTCCTCGTTGCGCCAAGCGACGGGCTGGTTTTGTGTCAGCAAATAAGGAAACGGGCGCACCGCCAAAGCGGTGAGTCCCTGATTCACGCCGGTCCGGTAGGCATCCAGCAATTGGCGCTGTTCTCCGGAAAGCTGATTCAGCACCTCGGTTGCGCGTGCGCGCATGCGGAATAACCGTGCTTTACGGTCATGTGGCGCTGCACCGGAGCCGAATAGTTCGGCCAATTCACCTGCCGCCTGGCGGCGCATTAAATCCATCTCGAAGAAACGTTCCTGCGCATGCACATAACCCAGTGCCTGCGCCAGATCCAGCCGGTTTTCACCCTGCAAGGTGACACTGCCCAAAGCATCCCGGTCGATGGATACTGTGGCGGCTAAGCCGGGTAATGCCGTTTCGCCGTCATAGTGCGGCAAGCTGCCACGCAATAATAAAGCCACTGCAAGCACCGATAAGCAGGCGATTAACAGGCCTGTCATCAGGAACAAACGGATAAAACGTAACGTAGACTGCATAAGGAAATGAAAGTAATCCGATTGTTAGGTGAATACCAATGTGCGGCACCTATCGAAGGCGCGATATCATGTGCAAATTATTATTTAACATATTGATACTAATAATTATTAATCGTTGTTTTCAATGTTTCGATAATAAAGGGGATGATTCCTTCTTTATTCCCGCTATTGAATCCCAGTGTTCGCAATGATAATTCATTTGCAGATAATTGGAGCTTGTCATGGCTGAAGATAGTGATTTAGAACGTACCGAGGAGGCGACGCCGAAGCGCATAGAGAAAGCGCGGGAGGAAGGTCAGGTTGCGCGTTCTCTGGAACTGACTACATTTACTGTATTGCTGGCATCCTCTGCCGGGATATTGTTCATGGGAAGCGGCATGATGGACAAGTTGCTGAAGATCATGAAAGCGGGCATGCACATAGAACGTGAATTAGCGCATCAGCCCGACTTGATGCTCAATCGTTTTTACCAGCTTGCTTTTGAAGCTTTGATCGCGATTGCGCCCTTGCTGTTTTTACTTCTGGTCGTAGCATTCTTTGCACCGATGTCATTGAGTGGCTGGATGTTCAGCACCAAGGCGCTGATGCCCAAATTTGACCGTATTGACCCCATTAAAGGTATTGGCCGGATTTTCTCCGTGCGCAGTCTGATCGAGCTGGTGAAAGCGATTCTTAAAACGGTCGTGATCGGTAGTGTCGCCGCGCTGGTGATTTGGTACAACAAGGAATCCGTGATGATGCTGTTGGCGATGCCTGTCGATTTGGGTATCAGCCGTACGGGTGAATTCCTGATGATGAGTTTTCTGCTGATTGTGGGCGCGATGATCCTGGTGGTTGTGATCGATGTGCCTTACCAAGTCTGGGAACATGCCAAGCAATTGCGCATGACCAAGGAAGAGATCCGCAAGGAATACAAGGAAAGTGAAGGCGATCCATTCATTAAAGCACGCATTCGCGGCTTGCAACGGGAAGCGGCACGCCGCCGTATGATGGCGGAAGTGCCGAAAGCCGATGTGATTGTCACCAACCCGACGCACTACGCCGTGGCGTTGCGCTATCACAGTAACAGCATGCGGGCGCCGAAAGTCATCGCCAAGGGTGTGCATTTACTGGCGGCACGTATCCGTGAAGTCGCCGAAGAACATCGTATCCCAATTCTGGAAGCTCCGCCGCTGGCGCGTGCTTTATATCACCACGCCGAATTGGAAAGTGAAATACCGGAAAAATTGTATACCGCGGTTGCCGAAGTGTTGGCTTATGTTTTCCAGCTAAAGCGCTATAACGAATACGGCGGAAAAGCACCGCAGCCGCCGGTGGATGTGCCGGTTCCGGCGGAATTGGATCCGGGACAGCAACAAGCTGTCTAGCGGGACGGGATTACGTTGAACACTATTAATAATCAGTTTTTATGGCCCACATTATGAATAATGCAGCTACATTGTCATCCGTAGGAATGCTTAATAATCTTAAGAATCTGGCTGGGCCAATGTTGATTATTATGATTCTGGCCATGATGGTATTGCCGCTGCCGCCATTCATTCTGGATGTGTTCTTCACTTTCAATATCGCGGTATCGATCATCGTGCTGATGGTCAGTCTGTATACCCGGAATCCGCTGGACTTTGCGGTTTTTCCGACAATTCTGCTGATTACTACCTTGTTGCGGTTATCGCTGAACATCGCTTCCACCCGGGTGGTATTGCTCGACGGTCATACCGGGCCCGATGCCGCCGGTAAGGTGATCGAAGCGTTCGGACACTTTCTGGTGGGCGGGAATTACGCTGTTGGTATCGTCGTATTCATTATTCTGGTGGTGATCAACTTTGTTGTGATTACCAAAGGTGCGGGGCGTATTGCCGAAGTCAGCGCGCGTTTCACTTTGGATGCCATGCCGGGTAAGCAAATGGCGATCGACGCCGATCTGAACGCCGGATTGATCGGCGAGGATGAAGCGCGCAAACGCAGAGCAAATATTTCTCAGGAAGCGGATTTTTACGGTTCCATGGATGGTGCCAGCAAATTCGTGCGCGGCGATGCGATTGCCGGCATCTTGATTATGTTGATTACCATCATCGGCGGGTTGATTGTCGGTGTCATGCAACATGATCTGGAGCTAGGCGCAGCGGCAAAGAATTATACCTTGTTGACCATTGGCGACGGCTTGGTCGGACAAATCCCGGCGCTGATTATTTCCACCGCCGCTGGTTTGATGGTGAGCCGTGTCACCACCGATGAAGACCTGGGCGAGCAAGTTCTGAATCAGCTGTTCAACAAGCCGCAAATATTGGTTATCACTGCAGTTATTTTGGGTGTGATGGGATTGATTCCCGGCATGCCGAACTTTGTATTTCTGCTGATTTCGTCCATTTTGGGTGGAATAGCCTACTTGAAAATAAAAAATCCGGTTGTTAAGCCAGTTGAAACGGTGGTTCCGGAATTGCCTTCCATCGAAAAAACGGACGCGAGCTGGAGTGACGTCACACCGATTGATACGCTGGGATTGGAAGTCGGCTATCGCTTGATTCCTTTGGTCGATAAAGCGCAACAGGGCGATCTGCTGAAAAGAATCAATGGTATCCGCAGGAAATTCGCCCAGGAAATCGGTTTTCTGCCGCCGGTCATTCATATCCGCGACAACCTGGAACTGCGTCCGAATGCTTATTGCATCACGTTAAAAGGTTCGATCATCGGGCAAGGTGAGTCGTATTCCGGCATGTATCTGGCGATCAATCCTGGCCGCGTTACCGCGCAGTTGCCGGGTTCCCCAACGACCGATCCGGCGTTTGGTCTTCCTGCCGTTTGGATCGAAGCCAATTTGCGCGAGCAAGCGCAAATCAACGGCTATACCGTGGTCGATGCCAGTACCGTGGTGACTACGCATATCAATCATTTGATTCATATGCACGCGGCCGAGTTACTGGGCCGGCAGGAATTGCAAAAGCTGCTGGATCATCTCAATGCGCAGTTTCCGAAACTTATCGAAGACTTGGTGCCGAAGTTGCTGCCGCTATCGACGGTACAAAAAGTTTTGCATAATCTATTGGAAGAGAACGTGCATATCCGCGACATGCGCACCATCATTGACGTGCTGACCGAATATGCAGCGCAGACACAAGACGCGATCGAACTGACCGCAGTTGTCAGAACCGCTCTGGGGCGTGCGATCGTCGATCAATTTTACCCTGCCGGTTCTGAAGTCCAAGTCATGAGCTTGCATCATGAGCTGGAAAACATACTGGGTCACGTTATGCAGACGGGCGGCGGACAGGGTGCCGGAATCGAACCCGGGTTGGCCGATACCTTGTTGAGAGAAGCGCGTAACGCCGCGCAACAGCAGGAAAAACTGGGATTGCCGATGGTGTTGCTGGCGCCGGGCTCGATCCGTTTCCTGCTAGCCAAATTTTTACGCCGCGCGATTCCACAGTTAAGAGTGTTGGCGCATTCTGAAATTCCAGATTCACGAAAAATCAAAATCACTTCCGTGATTGGAGGTAACAAATGAAAGTAAAACGCTATCTTGCTTCCACATCCCGCGAAGCGCTCCGTCATGTCAAAGAAGAATTGGGTGAGGACGCGGTTATTCTGTCGAACCGGAAAACCCGGGATGGCGTGGAAATCATGGCATTGGCGGATTCCGATATGACCGACCTGGTGCAACCCCACACACCGTCTATACCGACTAAGCCATCAATGCAGTCAACGTCTTCGATGCCTTCAATGCCGCCGTTGCAGGGTATTTCGCATTACGAGCAAAGCAAAATGCTGAGCGCGGCGGATCCGTATTCAGACATGCTGCCCATGCGCAATGAACCGGCGGAGCCGCGCAAAACTTCGAGCGACGTGCTGTCCGCATCCTTAGCTAAGGACATCATCGCCGAGATTCAAGCGATGAAAAGCACGCTGGAAGATCAGCTTGCGACCGTAGCCTGGGGGAGTTTCACCCAACGTAGCCCGGAAAAAGTAAAGCTGTTACGCACCCTGCTGGATACGGGATTCAGCCCGCTATTGGCGCGCCGTCTGATCGACAAACTATCCGCAGGTCTCGATTACGAGCACAGCCTGAAACAAGCCATGTCCGCGCTGGCGTTTAATCTGCGCACAGCGGCCAGTGACGACATCATTGAGAAGGGTGGGGTGTATGCACTGATCGGCCCGACCGGTGTCGGTAAAACAACAACCACAGCGAAACTGGCAGCGCGTTGCGTGATCCGGCATGGTGCCGACAAGGTGGCGCTGCTGACGACCGATAGTTACCGGATTGGCGGTCATGAGCAATTGAGAATTTATGGACAATTATTGGGTATTCCCGTACGCAACATCAAGGATACCGAGGATTTGCAGCTGACGCTGTCGGAGCTCAAAAATAAGCATATGGTGCTGATCGATACTGTCGGCATGAGCCAGCGCGATCAAATGGTGGCGCAGCAAATTGCCATGCTCAGCAACTGCGGCGCGGATGTGAAGCGCATGCTCATTCTCAGCGCCACATCTAGCGGCAGTACATTGGATGAAGTGATTGCCGCTTATCAGAAGAACGGAATCTACGGTTGCATCATCACCAAAATCGATGAAGCTGCGAGCCTGGGCGTGGCGCTGGATGTCGTTATCCGCAGAAAATTGCCGCTGCACTATGTCGCCAACGGGCAGAAGGTTCCGGAAGATATTCATACCGCCAATTCACGCTATTTGTTGCATCGCATTTTTAAATCAGTGCCGGGTGATACGGCTTTTACTTTACAGGATGCCGAGTTCGCGTTGGTCATGGCGACCCGGAATACCGAGCCAGCACCGTCGGAAGAAAGATCATTAGCGGGATTCATGTATGACTAGGCTGATTTTACAAGATCAGGCCGCGGGCTTGCGCAACCTGACTTCCTATCGGAAGCGTGATCCGGCGCGCGTCTTTACCATCGCCGGCGGTAAATCGCGTGTCGGGAAAACCAGTGTAGTTGTAAATCTTGCGGCAGCGCTGGCGCAGAACGGCCAACGGGTTTTATTGATCGATGAAAATCCTTGCCATAACAATATCTGCACCAGTTTGGGTTTGCAGGCGCGCTTCGATTTACTGCATGTGATTCATAAAGATAAAAGACTCGACCAGGTGCTGCTGCAAGGCCCGGAAAATATCACGATCCTATCGGCGATGCGTGGCATTCATGCATTGAACAAGTTGAATCCGCTCGAACAGGATTGGCTGGTTAAAAGCTTTTCGGAGCTGACGGAGTCCGTCGATATCGTGTTGATCGATACTGCCATGACCGGCACGACGCATGTTCTACCGTTAAGCCTGGCTTCGGAGCAAGTCATGATCGTGATTTCCGGTTCTGCGGCATCGATTACCGGTGCTTACGCGCTGATCAAAATCATGAGCCAGGAGTATTCCAAGCAGCATTTTCTGATTCTGGTGAATAAGGTTGAATCGGAAACGGAAGCACTGATGATTTATCAGAATTTATACCGGGTGGCACGCCAGTATTTGTCGGTTTCGCTTGAATATGCCGGTTACGTTGAGAGTGATGAGCGATTACGGAGTGCAACGCAATTGTGTAAACCGGTGATCGAGATGTTTCCGGCTTCGCAAGCGGCTATTTGCTTCCGGCATGTAGCAGAAAATATTTTGCGCTCTACTTGCCCGGATAAATATAGCGGGGGAATGGATCATTTCATGCAGCGATTGATTATGACGAGTCATTTGAGTATGGCTAATTTTACGGTGTGATTGAATATGTATACTGCGACTGGAACCAAAACGATTGATAAAGAACAATTTGTCACTGAATTTACGCCGCTGGTCAAGCGCATTGCTTATCATATGATGACGCGTCTGCCAGCTAGCGTACAAGTCGATGATTTGATTCAGGCTGGCATGATCGGCTTGCTGGATGCGATTAATCGCTACGAAGGATCTTACGGGCGCCAGTTTGAGAGTTATGCGGCGCAACGGATACGCGGTTCGATTCTGGATGAGTTGCGCGAAGCCGACTGGTTGCCACGCAGTATCCGTAAAAAGATGCGCCGGATCGAAGCGGCGGTGAATATGCTGGAACAACGGAATGGGTGCGCGCCGAGTGAGCTGGATCTGGCAGCCGAGCTGGAGATGTCGCTGGATGAATATCACGAGACCCTGCAAAGCGCACGCGGCGCGCAATTGATTTATTACGAAGATTTTCAGCAGGAAGATGAAGAGCCGTTTCTGGATCGGCTTTTCATTGATTCCGAAGGCGATCCGCTGAATGCACTGCTGGATGAAAATTTCCGCAGCACATTGATTGCTGCCATTGATAACCTCCCGCCACGGGAAAAGCAGGTCATGGGTATGCATTACGAACAGGAAATGAATCTTAGGGAAATCGGTGAGGTGCTGGGTGTCAGCGAATCCCGTGTATGTCAGTTGCACACGCAAGCAGTGGCAAGGCTGCGCAGCCGCTTAAGAAATACTTGAAGTGTTTTATACCGTCTATCCGCGCCATTAAACGGATTATGTGATGCTTAAAAAATCAAAGATGGATTTGAACAGCGTCTTTGGCATTCTGCTGGCCTTGGTGGCAATCGTAGGCGGGCAGTTTCTTGAAGGCGGGCATATCAGTTCTTTGTTGCAAGCGGCCGCATTTGTAATCGTGATGGGTGGCACTGTCGGAGCGGTTTTGCTGCAAAGCCCGATGAAAATTTTCATCAATGGTGTGCGAATGGGGGCATGGGTTTTCTTTCCACCGGAACAATCTCCGCAAGCGCTGATTAAACAAATTATTAATTGGGCGCATATCGCACGGAAGGAAGGATTGCTGGTGCTTGAAGAATTTGTTCCCAACGTAAAAGATCCACTGACAAAGAAGGGATTACAACTGCTGGCGGATGGCAGTCCGCCGGAAAAAATCCGTGAAGCTTTGGAAATTGATGTTTTGGCTTTGGAGAATCATCAACGTCAATCGGCCCGGATCTGGGAAGCTGCCGGCGGTTATGCGCCGACAATTGGCATTTTAGGCGCCGTACTCGGATTGATTCACGTCATGGAAAATTTATCCGATCCCAATCTGCTGGGAAACGGTATTGCGGTTGCTTTTGTGGCGACAGTGTACGGCGTTGGATTAGCCAATCTGGTTTTCTTACCGGTAGCCAATAAACTCAAAACTATCATCGGCGAGCATGTTGTGATGCAGGAAATTCTACTTGATGGCTTTGTGGCGATTGCGCAGGGCGAGCATCCGCGACTCATCGAGAGCCGGTTGAATGGCTATTTCATTTAAATCTGATACAAGCAGAATAATGATCAGTCAATAATTTTTGAAAATCCAATGCTGAGAAAAAGAAAACAAAAAAATGATGATCACACTGAAAATCAGGAACGCTGGCTGGTGTCCTATGCTGATTTCATAACGCTGCTGTTCGCTTTTTTTGTGGTGATGTATGCCGTTTCATCGGTAAATGAAGGGAAGTACCGCGTTCTAAGTTCTTCGTTAGTGAGCGCATTTAAGAGCAGTAACCCAACAAACGCGGTGCCGGTGCAATCCACGGAATTTATACCGATTAATATCCACCCATCAAATGAAACGGATTCAATCAAACTGATTGATAATCTCAGTATTCATAAAGCAAAAAAACAAGAAAAAATGAAAAGCATGGCGAAGAATATTCTTCATGCTTTGGATCCTTTAGTGAAGGATGGTCAAGTGAGAATTACGCAAAGTTCTTTGGGAATAACGGTTGAAATCAATGCCAGCGTTCTTTTTTCACCAGGACAAGCTAAACTGGCCGAGAATTCAAGCTTGACGCTCCAAGCCGTAGCCAATGTGATCAAAGGTCATGAGCACGAAATTCATGTCGAAGGGCATACGGATAATATGCCCATCCATAATGGTAGTTTTCCATCAAATTGGGAATTATCAACTGCTCGAGCTAGCAGCGTGGTCAGATTATTTATAGAAAATGGCGTTGAAGCGCACCGGCTGACTGCAGTAGGATATGGCGAGAATCGGCCGATAGAAAGTAATGACACTCCTGAGGGAAGAAAAAGAAACCGCCGGGTATCGGTTATGATTCTATCTGCTGATCCGGATAAAGTAACTGAAATTCCTATCGTTGAGTAATTACGCTAAGATCAAATGTAAGTTTGACCTTTGGGGCCATAAAGCGAGACATTTCCTGCTGCACAGTGTAATGCGGCGAAAGCGCGTTGATTATGTTGCAGTTGAGTTGAAATCATCAAACCATTTGAGTGATTCAGTTGTTGAGCTAATTTTGCCAAATCGAGTAATTCATTCCATAAATTTTTTACTTCTAATAGATTCGAATGTTGTTCGATTAATCCCATTAACCAAGCATCGATACTGTTTTTATCCAGGTTGAGCCCTTGTTGCTTGAGGTAATCGGTGCGATGCTCGTCAAATTGTATCAATTCTTCGATTAAACGTGATTTGTCTGAAGCCAGAAAATCTATCGCTTCTATTTTTCCTTCCACAAGCGCATTTTCTTCTTTTTTGAGAATCTCAATAAATGCCTGAAAAATATCTTTTTCATCCCTCAGTTCATTCATGAAGCACACTATGTGCTGTGATGGGGACATTAGACGGCACCTTTCTTAGATTGAATTAACTCTTTAACTGTTTCGAGTAATCGATCAGCTACAACCTCAGGATTGATCTGAAAATTACCTTCGCTAATCGCTTGTTTTATTTCTGCGACACGTGCTGTATTTACAATCGAGCCATTTGCGGAACTGCTATCAATATTTTGCAGTTTTGCCGCGTTCGGGCTTAAATGCACACTATTTTCTTGACTCGCATCCGTACTGGGTGTGATATCAGGCCGCCTTTTTCCATCACTGACAGATACGGTTGACACTGGCTGTAATGATTTATCTATTTTCATTTTTAGACCTCTTGACGAAATTCATTGAGTGCCTTATCGACACCTTTATGCAGAACTTTAGTAATCAAAGTTTTTTCATAAAACTTAAGAATATTAAAGTAAATGACTAAATTTTCTATTATTGTAATGCTGTTACGACACAAGTCGAAATGAAATTCAGTATTTTTGAAATATATAATTCTATTGTTTTGCCAGATTTTGGTGACTGGTAAACCAAATGGATATCGTAGATAATCAATTTTCCTCGGAAAACATCATATATTATTTTTAACCGGTAACTAAATGTCTTTTATATTTAAAGCAAGTGCCAGTGCGGTTCGTGACTTAGTTCGTTTCAAGATTGCTTGGATCATTGTTTGGCCAATTTTGGTTTCAATCCTGTTATGGCTCATCATCGGTTTTGTTTTCCAGAATAGTTTCTCTGAATTAGTTTCCATGTTATTTGATCAGATTGGAATTGGTGAATGGTTGCGGAATCTTGAGTCTGATTGGGTGTCCGCTGCTATTCAGAATTTCATTTACTTTATGGTGTACGTACCGCTTGTAATAATGACGTCGCTGATGATTACCGCTATTTTTGTAATGCCTGCACTTATCAATTTGGTAGGGAATCGCGACTATCCGGAACTCAAGCGGGAATATGGCGGTACTATCGCCGGGAGTGTAATAAATGCAGTGTTGGCTTTTGGTGTTTTTATACTTATATGGGTTGTCACGTTACCGTTATGGGCGGTAGGCGCGGGTATCATTATTCCTTTTGCTGCCGCTGCTTTCATGAATCAACAATTGTTCCGCTACGATGCATTATCGGAGCATGCCAGCAAGCAAGAAATCAAGACGATATGTGCGGAAAACAGATATTCATTGTGGGGATTAGGATTGTTGACCGGATTAATTCAATTTATACCGGTACTCAATTTGCTGGCGCCAATTTATACGGCACTCGCGTTTATTCATTTTGGGTTGGATCATCTGAAACTCTTGCGTGCTCAAAATCTTCTGGATAACAATCTCCCTGCCGATAATCACTAACGCGAACCTATTGAAGCAGCAATAATTCCGGTCAAACTGAAATCAGGAATGAATGTGCAACTGTGGAATCCTGATTTTATTGAACTTTCGCCGATATTTAAGCCTTTCTTGTATCTGCAAAGATATTTCAAGAATCAGCGGTCCTGGCCCGGGCCTGACGATTTAAATAAGCTCTGCGCTCTGCAGAACCGGCAAATGCTTACCCGATCCGGGAAAACAGTCCGCTTTGTGCCGCAGATCCCCGGAAAAGATGTTGTTGAACAACGATATGAATCCGGAATTTACTTGACCGGTGAGATACCGACAAGAACCCAAAATTGGCACGATTTTTTTAATGCTTTGGTATGGCAAATTTTTCCGCAAGCTAAATCCGTGTTGAACCAGCTGCACTATCAGGCACAGTTGGTTGAATTATCTAATCAGGTACGGAATCGTTGCAAATTACGTGATGCAGCAACGCTGTTCGATGAATCTGGTGTGATTGTCGTATGTAGTCAGGCAGCATTAATTCAGTTGATAAAAGATTTTGAATGGAAGGAATTGTTTTGGCGGCAACGCAAGACGGTGCTGTTATCAATGCGTTTTTTTGTTTTTGGACATGGGCTGTATGAGAAGGCATTAAATCCCTATGCCGGTATGACGGGCAAAGCGATAATTTTTAATGTGCCGGAAACTTTCTTTGAACAGGATTTACCGGCTCAATTGCGTGCTATCGACACCATGTTGGCGCTGTACTTATTGCAAACGTTATCGTCGACTTCCGATTTAGTACCGGTTCCGCTTTTAGGATATCCGGGATGGATTGGCGATAACAACAGTGAGGTCTACTATGAAAATAAACAATATTTTCGTGATCGACCTAAGCCCAGACAAATGAAATAAGCGTTTTTCTTTATCGATCTTGATCGATACGTTGATTTATTGACTTCTTTAAGAAAAACGCCCGATGCCGGAATTAATCTATATGTTTTACGAATCCCGGCTGTTTTTTTGTTAAAATACACCGCTTAATTTACTAATTTATTGGAGTATTTAATGGCAATTGAAAGGACACTATCCATCATTAAACCGGATGCTGTGGCGAAGAATGTAATTGGGCAAATTTATTCCCGTTTTGAATCAAATGGTTTGAAAATCATTGCGGCGCGAATGATGCACTTGTCACAAGCTGAAGCTGAGCAATTCTACGCCGTGCATCGTGCGCGTCCGTTTTTTAACGATCTGGTTAAATTCATGACATCGGGTCCTGTGATGGTGCAAGTATTGGAAGGGGATGAAGCCATTAAAAAGAACCGCGATCTGATGGGCGCTACCGACCCCAAGAAAGCTGAGAAAGGAACGATTCGCGCTGATTTTGCCGACAGCATTGACGCTAATGCAGTACATGGTTCCGATGCACCTGAAACGGCCGCTGTTGAAATTGCCTGTTTTTTTCCAACATTAAGTATCCATTCCCGTTGAAGCACTGCGTGCTGTAGCTCAATAGTGACAATCAATCTGTTAAATTACGATGGCAAGGGTCTGGTTGATCTTTGCGCCACGATAGGTGAAAAACCTTTTCGTGCAAAGCAGCTGCTGCACTGGATTCATCAATCCGGTACTGCTGATTTTGCTGCGATGAGCGACTTGGCAAAAAGTTTGCGTGAAAAACTCGCTGCGATGGCGGTTATCGAATTGCCGCAAATCACGTATGACTCCGTAGCCGCAGACGGTACTCGCAAATGGCTGCTGTCCGTCGGCTCCGGCAATGGCATAGAAACTGTCTTCATACCGGAAGCAAATCGCGGTACGCTATGCGTTTCCAGTCAGGTAGGGTGCGCTTTGGCATGTACCTTCTGCTCAACCGGGAAACAAGGTTTTAATCGTAATTTAACAGTGGCTGAGATCATTGGACAGCTATGGATTGCCAACAAAACAATTGGATTGAATACCGGTGATCATGCATCGCATGCAAACAGAGCCGTGACCAATGTAGTGATGATGGGCATGGGTGAACCCCTGGCCAATTTTGATAATGTGGTAACCGCGCTGGACATCATGCTGGATGACCATGCTTATGGTCTTTCACGCCGGCGCGTGACGGTCAGTACATCCGGGCTGGTGCCCGCCATTGATCGATTGCGCGAGCGTTGTCCGGTCGCTTTGGCGATTTCCTTGCATGCGCCGAACGATGCACTGCGCGATCAATTGGTGCCGATCAATAAGAAATATCCGATCAAAGAGCTGTTGGCTGCTTGTCAGCGCTATCTGCCGTCAGCGCCGCGCGATTTCATCACGTTCGAGTATGTCATGCTGGACGGTGTGAATGACAGTACTACGCATGCGCGCGAGCTTATAAAACTGGTGCAAGATGTTCCCTGCAAGTTTAATTTAATTCCGTTTAATTCATTTCCAGGTTCCGGTTTCAAGCGCTCAAGCGCCGAAGCTGTGCGGATTTTCCGCGATATATTGATGCAAGCGGGATTGGTGACTACGGTGCGGAAAACCCGTGGTGACGATATTGCGGCGGCCTGCGGCCAGCTTGCCGGGCAGGTAAAAGACAAAACACGCCGCACAGCTAATTTAAAAACAGAGGCGATGCAGTGAAAAAAAAGCTGTTATTTTTTTTCATACTGCTGCAATTTCTGATAGGGTTCAGTGGCTGCGTGCAGCAGTCAACCAATAACGGCATGCCGGTTCAAGCAAACTCGGACCGGGCTTTTCAAAGTGCGAAGATTCATACGGAACTAGCGGCGGAATATTTCTATCGTGGCCAGCTCGATGTGGCGATCGAAGAAGTTAACGAAGCATTAAAAGCGCAATCCAATTATGCGCTGGCCTACAATGTGCTGGGGCTGATTAATATGACGTTGAGCGAAGATAGTAAAGCACTGGATAATTTTGAGCGCGCTATGCGTTTGGCGCCGAGGAATTCGGAAATTCGCAATAACTACGGATGGTTCTTATGCCAGCGCTTTTCGCAACGCATGGATCAAGCTATTGATCATTTTATGACGGCTGCTAAAGATCCTCTCTACGCAACACCGGAAATGTCTTATACCAATGCCGGGATTTGCGAGGCTAAGCGTCAGAACTACACTGAAGCAAAAGTTTTTTTACAAAAAGCATTATCCCTTAAGTCCAATTATGCACCCGCGGCGATCGGATTGATTGATATCGATTTTCAACGCGGCAATTTGGCCGAAGCAAAATCCAAGCTTGCACTGTTTTTGCAAAATAACACGCAAACAGCTGAGAGTCTGCTGATGGCGATAAAGATTGAACAAGCGATGGGTAATCAATTAGCCGCTGAAAGCTACATTTTTCAGTTGCAGAAACATTTTCCGGAATCTAAAGAAACGGCCATGGTTCGAGAAGGAAGGATGAGATAATGACGATGACTGATGAAAAGAGTAGCAATAATCGTTCGTTTCCTGAGAATGCGTCAGCAGATCCAGTGACGCATGGAAATGTCCAGATTACCGCGACGGAAACAATCGAGCCGTCATCTGATAAATCCGTTAATGATTCGAGTCCGCTGACTTCCGGTTTGGATAGTCATCACAAGCAACTGCAAACGAATAATAATTACAACAGCATGAATACTTCATTTGACAACAAGCCGTCCAGAAATGAATTCAACGCTATCGATTCGGCGAGTGTCGTACAAAGCGTCGGGCACTTGCTGCGTAATGCGCGAACGGCCAAAGGCTTGAGTATTGATGATATATCGCGGCAACTGCGCTTGTCGGCGCAACAAATTGAAGCGATAGAAAAAGAAGATTTTGAGAAATTACCCGGACGGACTTTCTTGCGCGGCTTTATCCGCAATTATGCCAATCTGGTTCAGCTGGATCCCGTTCCGCTGCTGCAAATGCTTCCCGAATCGACCCGGGTGATATCGACTTACGAACGTACGCCGTTTAAAAACAAACAAATATCGTTTTCCTCGAATCGCGAGAAACCCGGCAATCATTCATGGATCATCGCGATCATTTTGTTTGTCATTATCTTGGGCGCGTATTTCCTTTTTGAAAACGGTGGTTGGAATAAAAATTCTGATATCAGCGCTGCGAGTGAAGAAACCAAAACGGAATCTGCGACAGCTTCAGTCGAAATTCAGTTGCCTTTGCCGGGAATGGTTAAAAATACATCCGACTTACCTGTCAATAAACTACCGGACGTGAATAATCCGGTTCCCGGCACGGAAAATACTGCAGTTCAGGCGGATGCAAAAACTGAAAGCGCGGTAGAAAATAAACCTGCTGTTGAAAAAACTGAAAAAACTGAAAAGACTGAAAAGACTGAAAAGACTGAAAAGACTGAAAAGACTGAAAAGACTGAAAAAACTGCTGCTTTCGATAAAAATACCGGTCATTTATATTTCAAACTCACTGGGGATTCCTGGATCAAAGTGGTGGATGGCAAAGGTGCGACGGTGTTCGAGCAGCTCAAAAAGAGCGGCAGTGAGCAGATTGTCACGGGTAAGCGGCCGCTATCCTTAGTCATTGGCAATGCATCAGGCGTCAATCTCACCTATAATGATAAGGAAATCGATATTTCATCTTACAAGAAACAAGGTGGGACCGCGCGTTTCACGCTCGAATAAAAGTGCCTGTAATCTTTTGATCTCAATACAACTAAATTATGCCTGAGAATAATTCTGCAATAAATCGCCGATCCAGTGTGGGTGTCCGGATTGGTTCCATCATGCTGGGTGGCGGTGCGCCGGTTGTAGTGCAATCCATGACGAATACGGATACGGTTGACGAAGTTGCCACGACCGAACAAGTCGCGCAATTGGCGCGCGCCGGATCCGAGCTGGTGCGTATCACCGTCAATTCCATGGAAGCGGCGAAAGCGGTGGCCGGAATCCGCGCGCGTTTGGATGATATGGGGTGCCATGTGCCGCTGGTCGGTGATTTTCACTTCAACGGCCACAAACTGCTGACCAGTTATCCCGATTGCGCCAAGGCTCTGGCGAAATTTCGTATCAATCCGGGAAATGTTGGTCACGGCAAGAAACGCGATGAACAATTCGCTACGTTGATTGAAACCGCCTGTAAATATGACAAGCCGGTACGTATCGGTGTCAATTGGGGAAGCCTCGATCCGGAAATGCTGGCGCGTATCATGGATGAGAACGCCGCCTCCAGTGATCCGCAAGATGCGAAATATGTCATGCGAGAAGCACTGATTACTTCTGCGCTGGAAAGCGCGGCAAAGGCGGAAGAAATCGGCTTGAATCGCAATAAGATTGTTTTATCGTGCAAAGTCAGCGGCGTGCAGGATTTAATCATGGTCTATCGCGAATTGGCTGCGCGTTGTGATTATGCGTTGCATCTGGGATTGACTGAAGCCGGTATGGGCTCCAAAGGGATCGTGGCATCCACGGCGGCATTGGCCGTGCTATTGCAGGAAGGCATCGGCGATACGATCCGTATTTCGTTAACACCGGAACCGGGCGGTAGCCGTTCGCGCGAAGTGATTGTGGCACAAGAAATTTTGCAAACGATGGGATTGCGCGCGTTTGTTCCGCTGGTGGCGGCTTGCCCGGGATGCGGCCGGACTACCAGCACGTATTTCCAAGAATTGGCGGAAAGCATTCAAGCGTATGTGCGTGACGAGATGGTGGTGTGGCGCGAGCAATACGATGGCGTAGAAAATATGTCACTGGCTGTAATGGGATGCGTGGTGAACGGTCCGGGTGAAAGCAAGCACGCCAATATCGGTATCAGCTTGCCGGGTTCCGGTGAAAATCCGGTAGCGCCGGTATTCGTGGACGGACAAAAAACCGTTACCTTGAAAGGCGACAATATCGCCAACGAATTCCGCGCGATTGTCGATCGATATGTCAGCGAAAAGTACCCGAGAAAAGCTGTCTGATGGCTAATGGTGTTAAAGCAATCCGCGGGATGAACGACATCCTGCCGGATGAATCGTATCTCTGGGCGTATTTTGAACAAACGGTGCAGCAATGGCTCGCCGCGTATGGTTACCGCAATATCCGTACTCCTATCGTCGAACAAACCGATTTATTTATCCGTTCCATTGGAGAAGTTACTGATATTGTTGAAAAAGAGATGTATACCTTTGTGGATCATCTCAACAATGACAGCTTAACGTTGCGGCCTGAAGGCACGGCTTCATGCGTGCGCGCTGTGATCGAACATAGTTTGTTATATTCCGGTCCGCAACGCTTGTATTACGCCGGTCCGATGTTCCGCCATGAGCGCCCGCAAAAAGGCCGCTACCGGCAATTTCACCAAGTCGGTGTGGAAGCATTGGGTTTCGCCGGGCCGGACATTGATGCGGAGCTGATTGTGATGTGCGCGCGTCTGTGGGATTTACTGGGGATCTCCGGTTTACGGCTGGAAATCAGCACATTGGGCAACGCCGAGTCGCGCTCGCTGCATCGCGCCCGGTTGATTAAATACTTTGAACAGCATCGCGATGCGCTAGACGAAGATTCATTGCGGCGCTTGCATACCAATCCGTTGCGTATACTCGACAGCAAAAATCCAGGCATGCAAGGTATCATCGGCAACGCGCCGAAGCTGCTGGATGATTTGGATGCCGAATCATTGCAGCATTTTGAATCTTTGCAGCATGTTCTGCGGGAACGGGGTATTAATTTTGAAATTAACCCGCGCTTGGTCCGGGGGCTTGATTATTACAATCGCACCGTTTTTGAATGGGTCACCGATAAGCTCGGTGCGCAAGGGACTGTTTGTGCGGGAGGGCGCTACGATGGCTTGATTGAACAGGTGGGTGGGAAGCCTTCGCCCGCTTGCGGTTTTGCCATGGGTATCGAACGTCTTCTGGCACTGATGCAAGAATGCGGCAAGGAAATTGCGCAACCGGCGCCGGATATTTATATTATCCATCAAGGAGATCAGGCGATGGCCTACGCCTGGACATGTGCGGAATTTCTTCGCGACCAAGGGTTTGATGTCATTTTGCATTGCGGTGGCGGCAGTTTCAAATCGCAAATGAAAAAGGCTGATAATTCTGGCGCGCGCTATGCCATGATTATCGGCGATGATGAATGTCAGGCGCAAGAAGTGACACTCAAACCATTGCGTGAAGCGGTCGAACAAGCAAGGGTAAAATTAAACACCGTTACCGAATTAATTAATAAGTAATTTTGTCATCAATAAATTAGCGTTAATCAGGGAAAAACCATGGCATATTCTCACGAAGATCAGGAAAGAATTGAAGGATTCGCTGCGTGGTGGAATCGGTACGGCAATACGATCACCATTGTTTTGATCGCGGTTCTTGTCACGGCGGGCGGTACGAAAGCCTGGCAGTATTATCAGCAAAAGCAGGCACTGCAAGCGGCCGATTTGTACGCTTTATTGCAGCAAGTGCAAACCAGCGAGGATGCTGCAAAAATCAACGATGCAGCGCAACTGCTGACAACAGGATACCCATCCAGCGGTTATGCACCCCGGGCGGCACTGATCGCCGCGCAAGCCGATGTGCAGGCGGGCAATAACAAACGCGCCGTACAAACCCTGCAATGGATTATCGATCATGCCAAGGAAACGGAAATGCACGATTTGGCGCGATTAAGGATATCCAGCATCCTGCTGGACGAAGGAAAATACGATGAAGCATTACGGTTGTTAAGTACCGGTCACGGTAAAACTTTCGCCGGATTGTATTTGGATCGCAAGGGAGATATTCAAGTGGCGGCTGGCAAGATTGCCGAAGCAAAACTGAGCTATCAAGAAGCGATTGATAAAATGAGTAAAAGTAACAATTACTTCAATATTGTCCAGATGAAACTGGATGCGCTGGGCGATTCCGATTAGATGTGTCGCTAAAGTGGCTGTTTTATTGAATTTCGCCCGATCCGGGCGATCATTTCCTTCTGGGTTGATTGTTGCGCTGTTGTTGTCAGGGTGCAGCACGTTTAACCCCTTCGATATGCGTATCATCGAATCCATGAGCACGGGGATATCCGATCTGCTGATCACCGATGAGCCGATCGTCTATGAGAAGGAAGAGTTGGATGCTTTAAAGAAAGCCGACCGCATTCCACTGAAATGGAAGGATAAAGCCGGTGAGAACGAAATTGCTTCCTTCTATACCGCGTACGACAATGGCGCAGTCTATGTCGCCGATGAAGCCGGTAAACTGACCAAGTATAACGCCGCAACCGGTAAGCAAGAATGGCAGGTCAAATCGAAAAACAAATTTTCCGCCGGTGTGGGTATTGGTGAAGGATTGATCCTGATCGGAACATTCAAAGGCGAAGTGCTTGCTTATAATGAATCCGGCCATATGTTATGGCAAGCATCGGTTACCAGCGAAATTCTGAGTCCGCCGCAAGTGCAGAATAATGTCGTTGCCGTGCGCACTGTCGATGGCCGTATATTTGCATTGGATGCCATCGATGGGAAGCGGAAGTGGATTTACCAAGGCGCCACGCCATCATTGACGGTGCGCAGCACAGCCGGAATAACACTGGCGCATGGTGCCATATTTGCCGGTTTTCCCGGCGGAAAAATGGTTGCGATGAGCTTATTCAACGGCAACATTGGCTGGGAAGTCGCCGTTTCGCAGCCGCGCGGCGTGACCGAATTGGAGCGCATGACGGATATCACCAGCGCACCCGTGATGAACAATCGTCTCGTTTGCGCAGTTGCGTACCAAGGGCGTGTTGCCTGCTTTGCGATTAACGATGGCGCGTACATATGGTCACGCGAATCGTCCAGCAGCGCAGGCTTGGTGATGGACAACGATTATGTGTATGTGACCGAGGATAACGGCGTGGTTGCGGCTTATGATCTGCTGAGCGGCGCCGGTATGTGGAAACAGAGCCGGCTGGGGAGTAAGAAATTAACCCGGCCTGTGATCATCGGGCAATATATTGTAGTCGCGGACGATCAGGGTTTTGTTAATGTATTGCGCAATTATGACGGCGCATTGGTAGCTCGCGCCGCTACCGATGGCAGTGTGATTCATAATGCGGCCAGCGTTTTGCCGGATGGTTTTGTGGTGCAAACAGCAAAGGGCGGTGTTTACGCTTTTAGCACGCAATTCTAGCCGTTTCATTCTTTCCATTTGACGACACATAACGTGTTACGGTAGCAGCAAATATCATGAAACCCACTCTTGTTCTGGTTGGCCGTCCGAATGTCGGCAAATCGACCTTATTCAACCGCCTGACCCGCACGCGCGATGCTATCGTCGCCGATATTCCCGGTTTGACGCGGGACCGACATTACGGCCAAGGCCGGGTAGGGGATAAACCTTATCTGGTCATGGATACCGGCGGTTTGGAGCCGGTCATCAAGGAAGGCATTCTGCACGCCATGGCCAAGCAAACGCTGCAAGCGATCGATGAGGCGGACAAAGTCATGTTCATCGTCGACGGCCGGCAGGGTGTGACTGCGCACGATAAAATTATCGCCGAGCAATTGCGCAAATCCGGGCAAAAGATTCTGCTGGTAGTAAATAAAACCGAAGGCATGGCAACCGCCGTCGTCACAGCGGAGTTTTATGAATTGGGTCTGGGTGATCCCTGTGCAATTTCTGCCATGCATGGCGATAACATCCAGGAACTTGCCGACCTGGCGTTGGCGGATTTTCCGGATGCCGCAGAAGAAACGCCTGAAAGCAAACATCCTAAAATTGCCATCGTCGGCCGTCCGAATGTCGGAAAATCCACGCTGGTCAATACGCTGCTTGGCGAAGAACGGGTGATCGCCTTCGACCAGCCGGGCACGACGCGCGATAGCATTTATATCGACTTTACGCACAAAGACAAACAATACACGTTGATTGATACGGCCGGATTGCGCCGCCGCGGCCAGGTGCATGAGACCGTTGAAAAATTCTCCGTCATCAAGACGTTGCAAACGATTGAAGACGCCAATGTCGTCGTGCTGGTGCTAGACGCGCGCAATGAAATTTCCGATCAGGACGCGCACATCGCCGGGTTTATTCTGGAAACCGGCCGTGCGCTGGTAATCGTGGTGAATAAATGGGATGGTCTGGATGATTATGAGCGCGATACGATTAAACGCGAATTAAACCGCAAACTGGCATTTCTGGGCTTCGCGCAATTGCACTACATTTCCGCGCTGCACGGCACCGGCATGAAGAATCTGCTGCCTTCGATCGATCAAGCTTATGCCGCCGCCATGGCGCATTTGCCGACACCGAAACTGACGCGCGCATTGATCGCCGCAGTCGAAAAGCACCCGCCGCCGCGCGGCGGCATGTCCCGTCCGAAAATGCGCTACGCGCACCAAGGTGGCTCCAACCCGCCATTGATCATCGTGCATGGCAGCATGCTCGAACATGTTGCGGAAACCTACCGGCGCTATCTCGAAAACACATTCCGCGAGACTTTCGAACTGAAAGGCACGCCTTTACGCGTGGAATTCAAAGTTGGGCGCAATCCCTACGCCGACAAAAAACCTGCGCCGCCAACCGAGGATGAACAACGGCGCGCGCACAACCGGCGCAGACGTAACCGCAAAAAATACGGCTAAACCGGAAAACGCGGTTGCTCATCTTTCAGCCACCCGGATGCAATGTTTAAATTCCAGTACACGGCTGCGGATTGACTGACTCATCCGGCCGGGTTAGATTGGCCGCTGCAGCGGAAACGAATTTCTCCCGGCATCCTTGCGTACCTTCCTGAATTGAAATGGGCCAATCGATGAGTAAACACTACCTCAGTCTGCTTTTCTCCCCGCGTTCCGTAGCCGTGATCGGCGCCAGCAACCGATTGGATTCGGTTGGCGGCGTCGTGTTCAAGAATATGCTGGATCACGATTATCAGGGAAAACTGTATGCGGTGAATCCGAATCACGCCGAGATCCAGGGTCTCCCTGCTTATGCCAGCAT
>FSSH01003500.1_pt1 | contig 40395 bp, 36 predicted proteins | sample 1166101 | NCBI WGS metagenome assembly FSSH01 (sample SAMEA32972668, study PRJEB13176) | freshwater metagenome | biome: Drinking water system; feature: Biomass in drinking water that filtered by 0.45 um membrane; material: drinking water | place: USA | collected 2012-12-20 | depth 0 m
ACAACCGCCAGTTGTACCGCGACAAATTCAGCGCGTTTATCGATATTTTGCAGGATGTTTGCGACATCAGCCGGCCACCGGCCAGCTTCTACATCTGGCTGAAGACACCGATCTCGGATACAGAATTTGCGCGGAAGTTGTTTGCCGAGCAAAACATTACGGTACTGCCCGGCAGCTACTTGTCGCGCGACAGCGGCGGCATCAACCCCGGCGCCAACCATGTGCGGATAGCCTTGGTCGCGCCTATCGAAGAATGTATCGAGGCCGCGCAACGGATTAAAACGTTCATTAATAGTCTTTCGTAGGCTGGGTGAAGCGCAGCGAAACCCAGCGTGAAACGCTTCAAGCTGGGTTTGCGCTATCGCTCCTACCCAGCCTACATTATTTCAACTTAACCCCGAGAAACCATGTCAAACCTGGAAACCATCATCAACGACGCCTTTGAAAATCGCGCCGAAATCAGCCCAGCCACCGTCTCAACCGAAGTCCGCAATGCGGTCGCCGAAGCCTTGAATATGCTCGATAAGGGCGAAGCCCGCGTCGCCGAAAAAAAAGGCGGTGATTGGGTGACCAATCAATGGCTGAAAAAAGCCGTGCTGCTGTCGTTTCGCATCAACGAAAACAAAGTAATCGAAAGCGGCGACGTGCGTTACTACGACAAAGTGCCAACCAAATTCGGTCAATACAGCGAAGCCGATTTCGCCCAAGCCGGCGTCCGCGTGGTGCCGAATGCGGTAGCTCGTTACGGTTCCTACATCGCCCCCGGCGCGATTCTGATGCCGTCTTACGTCAACATCGGCGCTTACGTCGACAGCGGCACCATGGTCGACACGTGGGCGACCGTTGGAAGCTGCGCCCAGATTGGCAAAAATTGTCATATCTCGGGAGGGGCTGGCATCGGCGGAGTGTTGGAACCGCTGCAGGCCGGACCGGTGATCATCGAAGACAATTGCTTCATCGGAGCACGGGCGGAAGTGGCGGAAGGCGTCCAAGTCGGCGAGGGCTCGGTCCTGTCGATGGGTGTTTATCTCGGCGCCTCGACAACGATCATCGATCGGGCCACGGGTGAAAAGATGTTTGGCCGAGTGCCGCCCTATTCCGTCGTCGTGTCGGGCGCCATGCCGGGCAAGCCGCTCCCAAATGGCGAAATGGGGCCAAGCTTGTATTGCGCGGTGATCGTCAAACGGGTTGATGAAAAGACCCGCAGCAAGACCAGTATCAATGAGCTGCTGAGGGACTAAAGGTCAGGCGTCCCGGACCGAGGCGGAAAGATGTACCGCACGCTGAATGCCGAGAGAATTGTCGCGACGCTGGTCACGCTGCAGCGCCGCGTCGGCGACCGGTTTCCACGCTCGGGCCTGACCGGCGTGTGCGGCGACGTTGTTGAACTGGCGAAGCAGACGACGGGCCGCATCGCCGAAGTCGGGCGGCCGCATTGGGCGCTGCGGTTCGGCGTGATCGTGACGGTCGTGCTGGGCGTCGCCGGCTTAGCGCTGGTCATCGGCCGCGCCGTCGAGCTGAAGGGCACCGACGAACTCAGCGACGTGATGCAGGGCCTCGACTCGGCAGTGAATTTGACGGTGATCCTGGGTGGCGCCGCGTTTTTTCTATCGACCATCGAAACCCGCTGGAAGCGCAACAAGGCATTGACAGCTTTGCACGAATTGCGCTCGATCGTGCATGTTATCGACATGCACCAACTGACGAAGGATCCCAGTATGCTGGGGGGAGCGCGGACGTCGAGTTCGCCCGACCACGATCTGACGCCGTTCGAGTTGATGCGCTACCTCGACTATTGCTCGGAGTTGCTGTCGCTGACCGCCAAGCTGGCCGCATTGTATGCCGAAAAACTCAGCGATCCGGTGGTGGTCGATACGGTTGGGGATATCGAACGCCTGACCAGCGGTCTTTCGAGTAAGATCTGGCAGAAGATCACCATCGTGCAAAGCCTGGAGGGCCGCGAACTGCCGCCGGCCATTCCGCCACCCGTCTTCAAACCGAGCCCAGTATGACCTTTGCGCCCACCGACCCCGTTGCCTTGACGCAGGCCTTGATCCGCTGCGAGAGCGTGACGCCGCATGAGGCCGGCGCGCTGACGCTGCTGCAGAATATTCTTGAGCCGGTCGGTTTCACCTGCCACCGGATGGTGTTTTCTGAGCCGGGCACGCCGGACGTCGACAATCTCTATGCGCGGCTTGGCACGGGGCGGCCGCATTTGTGCTTCGCGGGCCATACCGACGTCGTACCGGTGGGAGACGAAAGCCGCTGGACCGTGCCGCCGTTTTCGGGCGACGTGCGCGATGGCAAGCTGTACGGCCGAGGCGCGGTCGATATGAAAGGATGCGTGGCGGCGTTCGCGGCGGCTGCCTTGCGCCACATCACGAAGCACAATGGCTTGCCGCGCGGCTCGCTATCGTTCCTGATTACGGGTGACGAAGAAGGCCCCTCGATCAACGGCACCATTAAAGTGCTGCACTGGTTGAAGGCGCGAGATGAAGTTCTCGACGCGTGCCTGGTCGGCGAGCCGTCGAACCCGAAGGCGTTGGGCGACGAAATCCGTATCGGCCGGCGGGGATCGCTGAATGCTGATTTGACCGTGCACGGCAAGCAAGGGCATTCGGCCTATCCGCAATTGGCCGATAATCCAGTGCCTAAACTCGCTCGGCTGATCGACCGGCTGTCGACCGCAACGATCGACGCTGGCACGGCGAACTTTCAACCGTCGAACTTGCAGGTGACGGTGATCTCGGTGCCGAATACGGCGTCCAACATCATTCCGGGCAAGGCGCGGGCGACGCTGAACGTGCGCTATAACGATGGCTGGACACGGCCCAAGATCGAAGCCTGGGTTCGCGAAACGGCTGCAAAGGCCGCAGATGAACTTGATGCCGCCTTCGAACTCGAATTCTCCGGTACGGGCGATGTGTTTTTAACCAAGCCCGGCCCACTGGTGGCGACACTGCGCGAAGCCGTGAAATCCGTGACCGGGCGCACGCCGGCGCTGACGACGGGTGGCGGCACGTCGGATGCGCGGTTCATCAAGGATCATTGTCCTGTCGTTGAATTCGGTTTGGTCAACGCCACGATCCATCAGGTCGACGAGCACACAAGCATCGCCGATCTTGAAGCCTTGACCGAGATTTATGGCCGCTTCATCGCCAATTATTTTTCAGGCGCGTAGCAATCGACGGCGGCCGATCGGAACAATGGCCGGCCGATCCGGACCACAAAAAAAGGTCGCCGTTGCGGGCGACCTTTTTTCTGATCGATGAATAGTGACGCGTTCGGCTTAGACCGACTCTTTCAATTCCTTGGCGGCGCGGAAGGCGATCTTCTTCGATGCCTTGATCTTGATGGCTTCGCCCGTGGCGGGATTGCGGCCCATGCGTGCCGGACGCTTGCGAACCTGTAGCACGCCGAGACCGCCGATGCGGATGCGGGCGCCCTTCTTCAGATGCTTCGAGATCGTCGCGACGAGATCTTCGAGCAAGGCGATCGACTGCTTCTTGGGAATTTCGTGGGCCTCTGCCAACGCGGCAGCAATGTGCTTCAACGTGACGGTTTCAATCTTTGCGGCGGGCGCTTTCGCGGCTGCCTTGGCCGGTGCTTTTACTGCGGCTTTTGCCATGTGTCGTGTCCCTCTTGAGAATCGAATGGTGCGCCGGACATTACAGCGCGCGCCGCAGAAAACCGCTATTTTGTGGGATTTTCTATAGCCAAATGCAAAAAATCAGCGTTTTGTGGCCGAAAAACACGACTTTTCGGGTGTCTTATAAATTTCGCCGCGCAATAGAGCGTCAAATGCGCCCGTTTTGCGCGGCAACTCTGCGACAATCGCGATTCCGGCCGACGGGTTAGAAGGTCAATCCACTGCCACCGCCGACCTCAATGACCTGGCCCGTCACCCAGCGCGACCGCGGTCCAGCGAGGAAGGCCACCACGTCTGCCACGTCATCGGCTTTGCCGACACGTTGCAGCGCCTGCTTAGACAGGGCCCAGGCTTTCGTGTTGGGGTCACCGGCGAAGGCATTCATATCGGTGTCGATGTTGCCGGGCGCGACCACGTTCACCGTGATGCCGCGAGGGCCAAGCTCGACGGCAAGTGCCTTCGATAGATTATCGATCGATGCCTTCAGGGCTGAGTAAGCTGGAAGCGCGGTGACTGGAATGCGCGCCAGAATGGACGACGTCGAGATGATGCGGCCGCCATCGTTGAGGCGCTTGAGGGCTTCCTGCGTTACCATGTAAAGCGACCGAAAATTAACGGCGTAGATGTCGTCCAAAACATCTTCAGTCGTCGCCGCGAAGCTGACAAACGGCGCGATGCCGGCGTTGTTGACGAGGATGTCGAGTTTCGTCGAGCCCGTGAGGCTTTGCAGGTTTTGATCGAGTTCGGCGAATAATGCCTGTGCTGCTGCCTTTTTTGAAAGATCAGCTCCGACCGCGAAGGCCTTGCCGCCTTTGCCGGTGATGATGGCGACGACCTCATCGGCCGCCTCACGATTGGAGCCGTAATGGACCGCGACCGTTGCGCCGTCGGCGGCGAGGACTTCGGCGATGGCGCGGCCGATACCGCGGCTGCCGCCGGTGACGAGCGCGACTTTTCCGGCAAGCGGTTGGTCGGTGGGCTGATCTGACATGGGATGATCCTTGGTCGAGTTGATCTTGAAAGTCGCGGGACGCTCGAAGCTGACGGATGGTCGAGCACGTCGATGACTTAGGTGTGGCACGTCAGTAGTTCAATAAAACCGAACTATTGATTTATCACGATCGCGTGCGTATGTGGTAAGAATGCAGAGGCCATTCGTTCACCCAGCCGTCGATGATGTGTCGCTCGAGAGCGTGCTTTACGCGCTCGCCGACCCGGTGCGGCTGGAGATCATCAAGCGGATCGCCGGCGGCACGTGCGCGATGAATTGCTCGACCGCCGCACCCGCCGATTTGCCGAAGTCGACGCAGTCGCACCATTTTCAAGTATTGCGCGAGGCCGGCCTGATCCGCTCCGAGCGGCGCGGGACGGAAGTCGTCAGCGTCTTGCGCTGCACGGAGCTTGAGAAGCGCTTTCCCGGCGTGATCGGCTCGATCTTGAAGGCCAGCGACAAGGCGAAGAAGAAGATTTGACGCCGATGCTTACTTATCGTGCGAATGAACGGCATCCTCGAAGGGCGGACCGAACACGCCTTCGGCGGGGGCAGTGCAAAATGCGCAGGGGGGCCTCGGTACACGCGTTACGACCCGCTTTGCGCTGGATCCCCGGCCGTCACTCGCGCTGCTCATTCGGCCGAGGATGACGGGTCGCGGGCTTGGCGACTGGCCTCGCGATTGCATTTGCAAGACGCTTACTTGAAGTGCTTCGATAGCTTCAGGCCCTGGCCTTGATAGTTCGATTTGAGATCGCGGCCGTAGATGATGTCGGGTGTCTCGGTCATGCGTTCATAGATCAAGCGGCCGATGATCTGGCCGTGTTCCAGAATGAACGGCACCTTGTGCGAACGCACCTCAAGCACCACTCGTGAGCCATCGCCGCCGGCTGCGTCGTGGCCGAAGCCGGGATCCATGAATCCGGCGTAGTGCACGCGGAATTCTCCGACCAACGGATTGAACGGCACCATTTCGGCCGCGTAGGTCGGCGGTACGTGGACGGCTTCCTTCGACGCCAGAATATAAAACTGATCAGGATCGAGGATCAGCCGGTTTTTGCCGCGCGCGTAAATTGGGTCCCAATAGTCCTCGACCGGGCAGCTCGCCGGCTTATCGACATCGACGACGCCGGTGTGGCGCCGGGCGCGGTAGCCAATCAAGCCATCTTTGTCGCCAATCAGATCGACCGACAGCGCGATGCCGCCCGAGATGTCGGCGGTGTCGCCGGAGACGAGCCGCTCGCGCCGATGCAGATCTTTGAGTTGCGTGTCCGAGCTTGCCGCGGCACCGACGCGAAAACGGATTTGCGACAGCCGCGATCCCTTGCGCACGACGATTGGAAACGTCTGCGGGCAGATCTCGGCATAGAGCGGCCCGGTATAGCCGGCCGGCACCTGATCGAACGCGGCGACGCCATCGGCGATCACGCGGGTGAACACATCGAGGCGGCCGGTTGAACTCTTAGGGTTGGCCGAGGCTTCGATCTCAGGCGGAAGCGCCAAGCTTTCAAGGAGCGGCACGATATAGACGCAGCCGGTTTCGAGCACGGCGCCCTGGCTGAGGCTGATCGCGTGCAGCGCCAAATCGTCGAGCTTGGTTTGAACGCGCGTGCCCGGTTGCGGCAAAAAACTTGCGCGCACCCGGTAGGCCACCGCACCCAGGCGCAAATCCAGGCTCGCTGGCTGAACCTGCGTTTCGGCGGCGGGCTCGGCAAGGATCAGACTGCCATTCGCCATCAACTTGGCGATCGCTTGCGACGGCAAGATACCGCCCGCTGCGGCGGGGAGCACTGTTGCATGGGCCTCGCCACGCACGTCCGCTTCAGCTTTTGCGCCGCTTTTTGCCATTCGATCCTCACTTCTCGCCTGCCGCTCTAGCCGATGCCACCCTTGACGCCAAGAGTTGTGACCGGTAATCCCCGGAGCATCGTTCGTGGTCCTTTGGCCGGCCGGCTTGCAGCCACGTTAAACAAGTCGCTAAAGAGGCCGAGTGCGCCCCTGGTTTTTCAGCGCCCGGCTTGCCGTATCGGTGTCCTCTCGGCACATGACGGAGAGGCGGGTTTTTTTATTGGCGCGAAAGGCGTTGGCGCAATGACGACGACGAATAAGCCGGCAAGCAGGACGGCGGCGGCAGACAAATTCCCCAACCACAGCCCCGACTGGCGACCGGAGACGACGCTGGTGCACGGCGGCACGCTGCGTTCGCAGTATGGCGAAACGTCCGAAGCGATGTTTCTGACGCAGGGCTTTGTCTACGACAACGCCGAACAGGCCGAAGCGCGCTTCAAGCAGGAAGACCCGGGATACCAGTATTCGCGCTTTGGCAATCCGACCGTGTCGATGTTCGAGGATCGCTTGCGTCTGCTCGAAGGCGCGGAAGACTGCCGCGCCACCGCCACCGGCATGGCGGCCGTCACGGCGGCGATGCTGTCGTATTTGAAGACCGGCGATCACATAGTTGCCGCCCGCGCGCTGTTTGGATCGTGCCGCTATATCGTCGAGACGCTCTGTCCTCGTTTCGGCATCGGCTGCACGCTGATCGACGGCGCTGACCTCGATCAATGGAAAGCCGCGATCCAGCCGAACACCAAGATGTTTTTCTTCGAAACGCCGTCGAACCCCAACCTTGAACTAGTCGACATCAAGGCCGTGTGCGCGATCGCCAAGGCCAATGGTGTTTTGTCTGTGGTCGACAACGTCTTCGCAACGCCGATGCTCCAGCGCCCGCTCGCGCTCGGCGCCGACATCGTTGTTTACTCGACGACCAAGCACATCGATGGCCAGGGCCGCTGCCTTGGCGGCGCGGTGCTGGCATCCGCTGAGTTTATAACCAAATACGTGCAGGACTGGGTGCGCCAGACCGGCCCATCGCTCAGCCCGTTCAATGCCTGGGTGATGCTGAAGGGTCTTGAAACGCTGCCGATCCGCGTCAAGGCGCAGTGCGCGACGGCGGCAAGCATCGCCGATCATATCGCCGGCTTCGACATCGTCACGCGGGTGCTCTATCCTGGCCGCGCCGATCATCCCCAGGCGGCGCTGGCTGCCGCGCAAATGCCGGGCGGCGGGCAGATGATCGCTTTTGAAGTCGATGGCGGCAAAGCGGCGGCATTCCGCGCGCTGAACGCCCTGCGGCTGATCCGCATCTCCAACAACCTCGGCGATGCCAAGAGCCTTGTCACCCATCCGGCGACAACCACGCATTTCAAGCTGAATACAGCGCAGCGCAGTGAACTCGGCATAAGTGATGGTATGATCCGCCTGTCGATCGGTCTTGAAGCCGCTGACGATTTGGCCGACGATCTGACCGTCGCACTGACCGCCGCCCGCAACTAACCGAGATTAGAACGACGATGGCAAAGAGTACCGAACCGTTGGCGAAGAAGAAAGTTCAGAAAATTGCTGAACCGCATGCCTATGAAGCGGTGACGCGCAGCATTCGCATTCGCGTCGAGCCGCGCTACATGGAAGATCAATCGTCGCCGGAGGACGGGCATTTCGTTTGGTCGTATGCGGTCGAGATTAGCAACGACGGCAAGGAGCCGGTGCAATTGAAGACGCGGACGTGGCGCATCACGGACGCGCTTGGACGTACCGAAGAAGTGCGCGGCCCGGGCGTCGTTGGTCAAACGCCGGTGATCCCGCCGGGTGAACAATTCAATTATACGTCGGGTTGCCCCTTGAAGACACCGCAGGGCATCATGGTCGGCAGCTATCAAATGACCGATGCCGGCGGCACTATGTTCGATGTCGCCATCCCCGCCTTCTCACTCGATAGTCCGTACACGCAACGCTCCATGAATTAACATCAGCGGGCGCAAGAAGCACCGACCCATGCCCGGCCCAAAATCCCAGCCCGTCGACCTGCTACGCCAACTCGTCTCGTTCGATACGACGAGCCACAAAAGCAATCTGGCGATCGTCGATTTCATCGAGGATTATTTGCTCCAGCATGGTGTGCTGGCGACCCGGATCACGACGCCCGAAGGCGACAAAGCCAGCGTGTTTGCAACCATCGGTCCGCACGATATCGGCGGCATCGCCTTGTCAGCACATACCGATGTCGTCCCGGTCGACGGTCAATCCTGGGACAGTGATCCGTTCACGCTGCGCATTGACGACGGCAAATGGTATGGGCGCGGCACCAGCGACATGAAAGGCTTCATCGCCTGCGCGTTAGCGGCTGTGCCGGATTTCAAGCGACGCCAGTTGGCGACGCCAGTGCATCTGGCCTTTTCGTACGATGAGGAAATCGGCTGCATCGGCGTGCGCCCGATGATTGCGAAATTCGGCGCCCTGCTGCCAAAGCCGCGCCTCGTGATCGTCGGCGAGCCGACCTCCATGCGTGTTGTTGATGCGCACAAGGGCCCGGTGCGTTGGCAGGTTGAAATCACCGGCCGGGCGGCGCATTCGAGCATGGCCCCGCTCGGCGTGAATGCGATCACCTATGCGGCGCGGATCATCGCTGAACTCGAACGGCTCGAAGCGGAGCTGAAAATCTCGACGCGTAATGATCGGTTTGATCCGCCTTATGCCTCGTTGCAGGTGACCAGGATCGAAGGCGGTACGGCGTCCAATATCATTCCGCTCAGCTGCCGCTTCGGTTTCGAAGTCCGCGCCACGCCAGGGCTCGACATTGACGGCATCGAGCGGCGCGTGAAGGCGTTTGTCGACACCGAGTGCATCCCCGACATGCGGCGTGTGGCGCCGGAAGCCAATATCACGGTCGTGCGCGCCAACTCGGTCCCGCCATTTGGCGCCGACCGCGATTCGGAAATCGTGACACTGGCGCTGAAACTCGCCGGCCAAAACGCCACGGCCGCCGTTTCGTATGCGACGGAAGCCGGGCTGTTTCAGGATGCAGGATCGCCGTCGATCGTGTGCGGTCCAGGCGATATTGCCCAGGCCCACACGGCGAACGAATGGATCGCCGCGTCGGAGATCGCGGCCTGCATGGCCTTCATGAAGCGGCTGGCCGACTGGGCCGAAAAACCCACCGCCGCCGATTAGCGCTTCGCGAACAACCACGTGCCAAGGGCGTACGCTGCGAAGGCCCCGGCCATCTGCGCGATGATGAATGCGACAACGTCGCCTGGCGCAATGCCGGCGAACGTGTTGGTCAGCGCCCGGGCAATGGTGACGGCTGGATTGGCAAACGAGGTCGATGCCGTGAACCAATAGGCCGACACGATGTAGAGGGCGACGGCGGTTGGCACGGCATCGGGTCTGAAGCGCACAGTTCCGAGAATGGTCATAACTAAGCCGAATGCCGCGATGAATTCAGCGATCCATTGACCGCTGCCCGTGCGCGCCGTCGTCGAAACCTGCAACAAAGACTGATCGAACATGGCGTGCGCGGCGGCGACCCCGGCGATGCCACCTAAGACTTGCGCCACGACGTACAGGCCGGCATCCGCGGCACTGATGTCGCCCCTGGCGACCATGACAGCCGACACGGCCGGATTGAAATGAGCGCCAGACAGCGGTCCGAAAATGGTGATGAGCACATAGAGTGCCGCGCCGGTTGCAACCGCGTTGCACAACAGCGCTAAGCCAATGTTTCCGCCGGACAACTTGTCCGCCATGATGCCGGAGCCAACGACGGCGGCGAGAAGCAGGGCCGTGCCGATAGCTTCGGCAGCGAGGCGGCGTGGCACATCGATGGTTGTCATGGCGTCTCAAGCGTCCTTTGAGCTAGCGGCGCGGATTGCGCCTTGAGGCAGGAAAGCGGAAAGTCGTTGTTGGACGACTGGTTGTTTCAGGCCTTCGGGGAGAAATTCAACGCATTTTTGGTCGAAGTGCACGGCACGACGGTTTTCGCAAACGCGGCTTTAGCTATCCAAGAGCCCAACCTGTGACGTCTGGGCGACAGGTACCAACTTCAATATAGTCATGCACGTGTTTCTCCCGCGTGGTCCATTCGATAGCCGCATTGCTAGCGTTACGACAGGCGTATAGGCGACATTACATATCGGCTGATGCCGACACCAAAAGAAAGACCTAGACCCCATGACGATCAGCGCCCGCGCCGTTTTATTCGCCCCTGCGCTGATGCTGATGGCGGCGTGCTCGACGTCGCCGCTGTCGTCGATCGGGTCGCTCGGATCGCTCGGCTCGAACAAGGTGTCCGATACCGATCGCGTTTATCTGATTGCGGCGGGAAGCTGGGACCGAAATCGCGACAACGTGGTGACGTGCGACGAGTGGAAGGCCTATGCCGCTGAACTCTTCAACGGTGCCGACGCCAACCGCGACGACTTCGTCGATGCCGACGAGTGGAAGAGCATCGTCGCCATCGATCGCATGTTCGTCACGGCTGATACGGCGTATTTCGATGGCAACCGTGACGGCAAGGTCGGGCGTGGTGAATTCATCGATAAGCCAAATCCGGCGTTCGCGTTGATGGACACCGGCAAGACCTGCGCGCTGAGCGGCGCTCAAATCGCCGGCGCGCGGTCAAAAACCGAGTACGACGTGTCCGGCAAGAAGAAAGAAGAAGGCCCGACCGATCTTGACGACGCCAAGAAGGGTCGCGGCGGTGCCGGTGGTGGCGGGTACTAAGGCGCCGGTCATTTGTACTAAGGCACCAGCGCGATCAAAACCGCTGCTTCACGTCGAAGGTTCGTCGATCTCCGATAATTCGAACGCATAGGCCGTGATGCAAAACTCGCATCGGACGACGACCTTGCCGGTTTCGTCGTCCATATCGGCAAGCTCTTTGGCGCCGAAACTGCGCAGCACGTCGAAAACCCGATCGCGCGAACACCGGCAATACGACGACAGCGGCAGCACCCGCTCGATGCGCACGCCTTCTTCATGGAACAAGCGCAGCAGCAGCCGCTCGGGCGACAAGCTGGGGTCGAGCAATTCATGATGCTCGACCGTTGCCGCAAGCGCGTGAACGCGTGTCCAAGCATCGTCGTCGGGCAGGTCAGTGGTTTCCGCTTCACCTTCAGAACGATCATCGATACTTGGTTGGACGGTCTGCATCATCAATCCGCCGGCACGCCAATGCCACGGCTCTAAGCTGCCGTCGCGAGGCCTGTTGTAGGTCTGCGCCACGGCCAGGCGGACGAAGGTCGAAACCGCTTCGCGTTGCTCGAAGTAAGCTGTCGCGGCGGCTTCAAGCGACATGCCCTCGAGCGCGATCACACCTTGATAGCGTTCGGTGGCGTCACCCTGATCAACGGTGATCGCAAGGTGACCATCGCCGAGGATGAGATCGGTTATGGAGCGATCACCTTCGGCGACCAGTGCCGCAAGTTTGTCGGCGTCGTAGCGGGCGTAGCCGCGCAGACGGCCGGGAGCATCGTAGTCGGCGACGATAAATGACACCGCGCCATCGGTGCGCGTTTGAAAAATGATTTTTCCAGCGGACGGCAGCACCGACCCAAACAAGCCCGCAAGCGTGACGGCTTGGCCCAGAACTTCGCTCACCGCATCGGGCATGCGGTGTCGGCTGATGATGGTATCGACCGCTGGCCCCATACGCACCAAGCGACCGCGAATGGCCGATCGTTCGGTGCGGAAAACGATGATCACGTCGTCATCGGGCAACGGCTGCATCAGCGGCGGATTTTCGTTGGCCATGACGATTGCTTTTCGACTGAACTTCAAGGATTAGCCGTCAAGCGCAATGAGGCGAGGAGCTAGGCGCCAAGACACCACGCGATGATGGCCTTCTGCACGTGCAGCCGGTTCTCGGCTTCATCGAAAACGACGGACTGCGGACCTTCCAGCACGTCCTGGCTCACTTCATGACCGCGATAGGCCGGCAGGCAGTGCATGAAGATCGCGCCCTTCGTGGCTTTGCGCATCAGCGCCGCATCGACGGCGTACGGGGCCAGCAGTTTCTTGCGCCGCGCCGCATCCGATTGGCCCATTGAAACCCAAGTATCGGTGACGACGCAATCAGCGCCGCGCACAGCCTTTTCGGGGTCATCGCCAATGCTGATGGCGCCTTTCTCGCGCATGGCCCAAGTCGTCGCCTGGTCGTCCGGATAAAGAGATTTTGGACAGGCCAGACGCAGCGTAAAACCAAAGCGCACCGCCGCGTGCATCCACGAGACAGCGACGTTGTTGCCGTCACCCACCCAGGCGACCGTGCGGCCCTTGATGGGACCGAGATGCTCTTCAAACGTTTGAATGTCGGCCATGACCTGACACGGATGGCTCTTATCGGTCAGACCGTTGATCACCGGGATTGTGGCATTGCGGGCCAACTCGACCAGCGTCTCGTGAGAATTGGCGCGGATCATGATGCCATCGGCGTAGCGCGACAGCACCCGCGCCGTGTCGGCGACGGACTCGCCGCGCCCCAGTTGCAGATCGGTATGATTGAGTGACAGCGCCCCGCCGCCAAGCTGGCGCATGGCAATATCGAACGACACGCGCGTGCGCGTCGAAGGCTTTTCGAAGATCAACACCAGCACGGCATCGGCGATGTTCTTTGGCCGCAAGGCCGCTGGAACGCGCTTGCCGGCCTTTTTCATCGCATGCGCGGCGTCAATGATCCGGCGCAGCGCTTTAGCGTCGAGATCGCAGATGTCGAGAAAATGTCTCGGCGAAGCAGCGGATGAGGTGGTTGTCGGCATGGTTCGGAAATCTCTGAACTTGCTGAAACGGAGCTCGCTGGAAAAAATTTACGCGACGCTGGACCGAGTGACGTGGTCAAGCGCGCGCGCCAGCCGATCAATGCCGTCGGCAATCTCGCTTTCGGTTGCGATCAGCGGCGGCACCACGCGCACGGTATTGTCGCCGGCGCCGACAACGAGCAAATGCTCGGCGCGGGCGGCGTTGACGAGTGGCGCCGGCTGCATGTTGGCCTTGAGTTTCAACCCAGTTAAAAACCCTGTGCCGCGACAATCTTCGACGATGGCCGGGAACCTGTCTTTGAGGCTCGCCAACCCTTGTTTGAGACGCAAAGCTCTGTGCTGCACGTCTTCGAGAAATCCCGGCGCGGTGACGACGTCGAGCACAGCGTTTGCGACCGCCATGGCGAGCGGATTGCCGCCAAAGGTCGAGCCGTGCGTGCCGGGTGTCATTCCGCTGGCAGCGTTTGCGGTCGCTAAAATCGCGCCGACCGGGAAGCCGCCGCCGAGGCCTTTGGCTACGGCCATGATGTCGGGCGTGATGCCGGCCCACTCATGCGCGAAAAGTTTGCCGCTGCGGCCGACGCCGGTTTGCACTTCGTCGAAAATCAGCAGCAGCCCGTGCGCGTCGCACATCTCGCGCAAACCGATGAGGCACTGCGACGGCACCATGCGCACGCCGCCCTCGCCCTGGATCGGTTCGATCATGATGGCAGCGGTGGCTGGCGTGATCGCTGCTTTCAGTGCCTCGTGATCACCGAACGGGACTTGATCGAAACCGTCGGCCGCCGGAGCGAAGCCTTCGAGGTATTTCGGGTTGCCGCCCGCCGCGAGCGTCGTCAGCGTCCGGCCATGGAAGGCGCCCTGGAAAGTAATGATGCGCTGGCGTTCGGGGTGACCGGAAACGAAATGATAGCGCCGCGCGATTTTGATCGCGCCTTCGCAGGCTTCAGCGCCCGAATTACAAAAGAAAATCCGTTCGGCAAACGTCAGCGCCGCAAGACGCGCAGCGACCGTTTCCTGGCCCTCGACGCGATAGAGATTTGAGGTGTGCCACAGCGTTTCCGCCTGACCCTTCAGGGCGGCGACAAGGTGGGGGTGGGTGTGGCCAAGATTGTTGACGGCAATCCCTGAGCCAAAATCGAGATAGCGCTCGCCGGTCGTCGTGGTCAGCCAGACGCCCTCGCCGCGCGCGAAGACGATATCTTGACGGGCATAGGTGCCCATCACGATCTCAGATGCCCCTGAGCCAGGGGTTTGGACGTTCGCGGGAGCAGCAAGCGGGGTAGCCCCGCGCGCCGCAGGAGACCCGGACATGTGTCAGCGACCCTCGTGCAGAAAATCAAAAAGCCGCCAATCCTGGCGGCCTCGTTAAATTCCTTGATACGCGTGACGCCGTTAGCTGTCAACGAGACGGCGCAAGAAAAGCCCGTTTTTATTGGCTTTGTCGCAGCACTTCGAGATCCGCAGACGACGGCAATCTACGACCTGTTGCTATCGGATCGATATCCACGGACTCGAATCGATCTGTGGCGACGAAGACACGTCTCCCTGTCAATGGCCTCGTAAACGCGACGCCGCCTTGTAGACGGGATTCAGCATGTTGTAATTTGTCCGTGTTGACCCACGAGATGTGGCGGTGCGCCCTGCACCTTTATCTCGGCTTTGAGTAGTGTCAGCCGCGCCCTGGGCCCTCCTGTTGCGAGGTGCCCGCGTTTCGCTAAGCGCGTTTTGTCCTGCGTTTCCAGTCAGTTCTGCGTTGTGCCCGGTCGGGATCGTTGTCCCTCGCCGCCGCGTCTTTGTCGACGCGTGCGTTGGACGAGCTTCATCGGCCGGATTTCCGCGGGCACCGGGGGGTGCACCGCCGCTGAATTGCGGCTCGACAAGGAGCGATAGACGCATGTCTTGGACGGATGAGCGCGTGGAGCTTTTGAAGAAGCTCTGGTCGGAAGGGCTGAGCGCCAGCCAGATTGCAGGTCGACTTGGCAGCGTAACCCGCAATGCCGTCATCGGCAAAGTTCATCGCCTCGGCCTTTCGGGCCGGGCGACCACGTCAAGAATGAAGACCCATCGGCCGAGAACTCGCATCGCCAACGCCAAGCGGGTGGCCAAACCTCGCTTCGCACAGGTGGGCAACCCGGCCGTTCGCGCGCTGTATTCCATGGATGTGGAAACCTACGTGCAACCGGCCGAAGAAGTGATCATCCCGATGGCCGAGCGCAAAACTATACAAACGCTCACCGAATGCAGCTGCCGCTGGCCGATTGGCGATCCACAGATGAGCGATTTCCACTTCTGCGGCCGCGACAAAGTTTTGGGACTTCCCTATTGCGAAGTGCACGCGCGCCGGGCCTTCCAGCCGGCAGCACCGCGCCGCCGCGAACGCAGCGACGTCGGGATGCCTATTGGTTTGACATTGGCACCACCAGCCGCGGTCAAAGAAACGGTTCGATAACAGTTTTCGTTTGCCGGGAGGGGGCGCCCGGCATCGCAGAGAAAGGTCAGCAGCGCGGGGGCTGCTGGCCTTTTTTGTTGCGCCGTTGTTAAACACTGCCTGCCGCTCTGAACGGCATCAGACAGCAAGGGCACGATTCCGCGATGGGTAAAGACAAGAACGGCGTCAAAGATAAATCCGCCGGCAAAGCCAAGCTCGATGTGGCGCCGCAGGCGGCAGCTGAGATGAAATCACCTGCCACCGCCCCGGCAAAGCCCGCACCCGCAGCGCCAGCGACGCTGCCGAAAGGCTTCTCGATCGACAATCCGGAATTGCCCAAAGCAATCGACGACGCATCGATGGCATCGGGCGGATACCCCTACGACAAGCGCATGAAGCGCGAGCCGTTCGAAGAGCAGCTTTACGGTTTGCAGGTCGAACTGGTGAAGCTGCAGACCCACAACATTAAAACCGGCGGGCGCATCGTCTGTCTGTTCGAAGGCCGCGACGGCGCCGGCAAAGGCTCATGCATCGAGGCGTTTCGCCAGCACATCAATCCACGCAACACGCGCACCGTCGCCTTGACCAAACCCACCGACACCGAGCGCGGGCAACTGTATTTTCAGCGCTATGTGGGCCACCTGCCGACCGCCGGCGAAATCGTGCTGTTCGATCGCTCCTGGTACAATCGGGCGGGCGTCGAACGCGTGATGGGCTTTTGCAATGCCGATCAGCTCGCGGTTTTTTTGCGCGAAGCGCCTGAATTCGAGGGACTGCTGGTGCGCGACGGGATCCGCGTTTTCAAATTCTTCCTGGAGATCGGCCGCGAAATGCAGATCAAGCGCTTTCACGAGCGTCGCCATGACCCGCTGAAAACCTGGAAACTTTCTGACGTCGATATCGCCGCCCTCGATAAGTGGGATGACTACAGCAAGGCGCATGCCGATATGTTTCGTTTCACACACACGGCCATCTCGCCGTGGACACTGGTGCGGGCCAACGATCAGCGCCGCGCCCGGCTTGAAGTCATCCGTGCCGTGCTTCTGGCAACCGACTATGAAGGCAAAGATCTCAAGGCGATCGGTGCGGCGGACGCAGCGATTATCGGACCCGCCGCAGCACTATTCCCCAAAACCTAAAGCGAAGCTCGCACCCAAGACCTGAAACCCCAAACCTGCAATCTAGCGCACCAGTAGAAATGGCGCGCCGGTGACGGCAAGACAACGTGACAGCGCGCGGCCATCGCTGAGCAGCGTGCCGCCGAAGCGGGCGATGACGAGGCTTGGCTGGCAGCCCGACAGTTGCTCATCGAGTGCGCCATCGACGCCCAGCGTCGGTCCAGTTGCTTCGAATTTGATGCTATCGCTTCCAGCCGTCAGCAAACGCGCCTGGGCATCGAGATCGCGGTAGGCGGTTTTCGTCACGGCGGCGATGACGAGATGGGTTTTTCCGGCGGTACCCGTCAATCTTTCAGCGGTGCGCAGCATCGAGGGCAAGCGCTCGCCGTCCTCAACGACGACGGCCACCCGCGACCCCCATGCTTCGATGCGGCGCGAGCCAACGAGAACTCCGGTCGCGCCGCTGACATTGGCGAAAACATTCGCAACGACCGACGCCAGATCGAGGGACGGGGTGCGCGACAGGACGATGATGTTCCATGGTCCGCGCACTGTGCAGAGATGCGCCAGCCGATCGATGGCCTCACCGGTACTTCGTGCGTGGCGCACGGGCACGCCAAATTGCGAGGCGATCTTGTCAACGCGGGCACGATGGCCATCCGAAAGCGTTTGACGGGCGGCGATTTCGTCGCCGGCATGGGCGATGTTCAGGGGAGCGCGAAAGCCGACGCGGCCGAGCGGCAATTGCGCGACGGCGTCAAGATGCGGCGGATCGACTTCGATGGTTTCAAGCTCGGAACCGTAGGCATGGGCCAAGCGAACGGAGGCTTCCAAAGCTTGCGGCGCCGCGAGCAACGAGGGATCAAGCCACAGCAGTACGCGGCCACTTCCCTCGGACGCCTCGGCAACGTGGGCGATCATCGCGCCCGCTCACCGTGCTGGTCGAGTGCGACGCGCGAGGCGACATCGGTGATTTTGGTGAAATGCTGACTGAGGCCGGGATCGATCGCCTCGAGCTTTTTGTAGGAAACCGGATCGGCGATCAAGATGAGGGTCAACGAGAGCGGCACCGGATCGGCCGTCACAGCCAGGCCGGGCGTTGCCTTGGGCTGCAGCAAGCGCGCTTCGAGCGCGGCGCTGAGAGCTGCCCAGGTTTGCGGCAACGCCGCGAGGCGCCATGCTTCAACGATCAAGATGCCGCCGTTCGCCCGCATCAGATCGCCGGCCCGTATGGCGGGCGCGCCGAAGACGTCGCGGCCGATTTCGCCCGACAAGTCTTCCGGCGCAATGCTGCGGGAGATCACGACGGGGGCTCCGCTTGCGCCTTCCGCGATCAACACCCCAAGACTTCGCGTGAACAAGGTTGCAACCGTCGCGCCACCGATCGGATTGCGCACCAGCGCCGCAGCGCGCTGCAAAAACCCTTGTTCAAGACGATCGGCGACAGCCGCAACGCCGTTCGCTTTTGCATACATTTTCTTGAGCACGGCAAGATTGGGTTTTACGGCCCTGAGCGCGACTTGGCGAATGAGCGCGGCATGCTTGTCGTCGGCCTCCATTTCGGCTTCGGGCACCAACGAAACGAGACTTTGCAATTCGTGTTCGAGGGCTGAGATCTTGCTTTCGACATCGCGCTTCAAACCTTCCGGCAGCGCCCGGAAAACGTCCGGCCGCACCGCCTTGCCGTCATGCATGGGGGCGAGCACGTAGCCGTTCAACGATTTGATGACGGCGATGTTTTGCGCTTCGGCGCGACGCCGCAAACCGTCGATGGTTTTGTCCCCACGCTGACGGAATTCTTCGTCGAGCAGTTCGACGCTAAGGCGATGATCGTCACCGGCGACGAGGCGATCGAACATTGCGGCTGATTTTTCCAGCGCGGCGTTGGCGTCGCTGACAAAGCGTGCTCCTTCGCCGTGCGGAAGCGCGACGGGCATCAAGCGGCCTGGACGATCCCAGTCGGGAACGTAAATCCAATCCGGCGGCGCTTCGAGCGTTTCGGCGCGGGTTTCAGCCAGTTGCCGGACGGCTGATCGCGTCGCGGGTCCGACCGGCGCCAAGATGAGACTGTGGGCGCCGGATTTGGCTTGAGCGATGGTGACGCGCAGCATTTCGAGCGCTTCGGCGGTCAGCGGATCGCCCGACTCCTGCGAAATCAAGGGCGCCATGTCACTGCCGACATCGGCCAGCCGGTCGGTCAATCGCGTCGAAACCAGCGTTACGACATTGGTGCTGGAAGATGCGACTGCAGCCGACAGCGATGCGGGCGGCGTCGCCACCGTCGTATCGAGAGCCGTGACGGGTTTGGCATCGGTGATTGAACTCGCCTCATTCGGTTCGCTTGCCGCTGACGGGCTTGACGCATCATCTCCCGGGATCGAACCATCGCCTGGTTTTGGTGTTTTCGCCCGCCAAAACATCATTCCGCCCCGCCCTCAACCTTGCCCCGATATCCAGCGCCGCGCACGTGCTGGCACCGCTCAAAACGCAATTCGAAAAATTGTCCTGACAACGATCCACCGGCCGGCCAACGCACCAACCGGCTTGAGCCGCATGATCTTACCCGCATAATGGCGGCACCATGACGATAAAACCAGCCATGCACGCGAATGTTGTTACTGCGGCGCCCGCAAGCGAAACAGACGAACGTCTCGCCGCGCAGATCTGCCGTGGCGTGCAGCGCCTGTTGCGTGACGCCAATGTCGCGACGCTGGCGGAAATGCCGCTTGCCAACGGCCGGCGCGCCGACATCATGGCCGTTGGCATTCATGGCGACATTCATATTGTTGAAATCAAATCGAGTATTGCCGATTTCAGGGCCGACCGAAAATGGCAGGAGTATCGCGACTACTGCGATGCGCTGTCGTTCGCCGTGGCGGCTGATTTTCCTCAGGACATCTTGCCCGAAGACACCGGCCTGATTTTAGCGGACGGCTATGGCGGTCACTGGGTCCGCCCGGCGCCGATCCATCGGCTCAGCGCGGCGCGTCGAAAAGCGGTGCTCTTGGCGTTCGCTCGCGTCGGCGCGATGCGTCTACATGGCCTGCATGATCCATCGCGTAACTTGTGAGTCTGACCGACTGAAAAACGCAGGCTACTTCGGCGCGCGTTTGGCAAGGATGCGCTGGAGTGTCCTGCGATGCATGTTCAAGCGCCGGGCCGTCTCAGAGACGTTGCGATTGCACAATTCATAAACGCGCTGAATGTGTTCCCAGCGCACACGGTCGGCGGACATCGGATTGTCCGGAGGTGGCGCCTTGGAGTCCGTTGGAGCAAGCAGTGCGTCCGTCACGTCATCGGCATCGGCGGGTTTCGCCAGATAATCGACAGCACCAAGCTTGACGGCGCTGACTGCCGTCGCGATGTTGCCGTAGCCGGTCAACACGATCGCCCGTGAATCTGGGCGCGCACGAGCCAGCTCGGCGATGACATCCAGCCCGGTGCCGTCTTCCAAGCGCATATCGACGACGGCAAAGGCCGGGGCTTTTTCGCGGATCAGTTCGACGCCTTCGGCAACGGAATGGCCAAAGCGAACTTCAAACCCCCGCAATTCCATCGCCCGGACGAGACGCTGCAGAAACGCGCGATCGTCATCGACGATCACGAGCGAGCGGTCGGCCGGCAATTCGTCTTGCTTGAAGGAAAGGTCTTCGGTCGTCACAGGAGCCTCCGGGGTACTTTGGCCCCTGGTTTTTGAACGCGCCGCATAATCTATCGCGCGGAACGCCGGTGCAACCGTTAGTTTCGAGAAACGGCGGCTAGGTTTATGGCCGCGGCTTGGATTGGCGGCGCGGACGAGTTGCAGGCGCAGATCCAACCCGGAAGCGCGAGTTTAAGCGTTGAATACCGGCGCTTTGCGACGCCCCGGCCAATCGAAGGCATCGGCCGACACTTCGAACGCCGATCGCGCCCACGCAACCTGAACGATGGCGCCGGTGCGCGGCTCAGCCTGATTGGTAAAGTTAACGACGGCACCCGACCGCTCCAGCAGAGTTTTGGCAATGAAAAAACCAAGACCAAGTCCCGTGTGCGCCTTATCGCCTTTGTCGTCAGTGCTGCGTGTGCTGACGTAGGGCTCGCCGATATTGTCCATGACATCAGGGGCAAAGCCCGGTCCATCGTCGGCAATCGTGACGACGACGCTTTCGCTGTTCCAGCGGGCGGACAGCTGGACTTCAGTCGCAGCGAACCCGACGGCATTTTCAATGATGTTGCCGAGCCCGTAGATGACGCCGGGGCGGCGATGACCGACCGGTTCGATGCGCCCGCCCTCGTCGGCATCGGCAAAGCTAGCGGCGGCCACGATGATGCGCATGCCGCGCAGACGATAGGGCTCGCAGGCCTCATCGAGCAATTCGCGGACCGTGATCGTGGCATGCATCGGGTCTTGCTCGTCGGGCCGGCGCGTCAGCTTCTGGAGAATTTCGCGACAGCGTTTGGCTTGGCCATGCAGCAACTGAAGATCGTCGCGATAGCGGCTGTCGGCACCGAGTTCGTATTCGAGTTCCTTGGCGACGAGGACGATGGTCGACAGCGGCGTACCGAGTTCATGCGCAGCGGCGGCGGCCAAACCGTCAAGCGCGTGTAGCCGTTGCTCACTGGCCAGCACCATGTCGGTTGCCGCCAGTGCCGCCGACATTTGCCGCGATTCCTTGTTGAGCCGCCACGTGTAGAACGACATGAAAACAGTGGTTGCGACAAGCGCAACCAGAACACCGATTTTGTAATCGCGCTCAAGATCGAAGTGAATTCCTGCGTGCCAAGGCAACGGGTGGTAGTTGGTCACCAGAAATGCCGCGACAATGAACACAACGAGACCGAGCGCGATGGTGTAGCGCGGCGGCAGCGTTGCGGCGGAGACCGTCACCGGCGCCACCAGCAGCACGACAAACGGATTCTGGATGCCGCCCGTAAAATAGAGGAGCGCCGACAATTGGAAAATGTCGTAGAGCAGCAACGCCGTTGCGAACGGCGTGCTCAGCCGGTGGCGTGCCGGGTAGCGGATCGCCAGAAAGACATTTAGCCACGCCGAGAGCGCGATCAGCACTAAGCAATTGGCAAGCGGCATCGCAAAACCGTAGACGCCGGTGACAACGCCGACGGCCAACAATTGCCCGAGCACCGCAGCCCAGCGCAGCCGCACCGACGTGACCAAGCGAAGCTGGCTCTCACGCGCGTTGACGATGCCTTTGACGCCGGCCTGTAAAATATTCTTGTTCGGCAGCGGTAATTTGTTCTGTTCGGCCAGTGATGGCGTCGATGTCGTCACGGTCTCATGTCCTTAAGCTCTCGATTGCCATGCGACTCGAAGTGCTGCGTTTATCCGTCGTTGCACAGCGTCGTGACGCGAGGACGCATGCGCTTTGCGCAGCTTGAATGATCTGGCTCGATGGCCCACTACTGCCGCTTAAGTACGCAAACCTATGCGGAGACTTCAAGCGCATGAACACCAAACTGTTGTCTTTGGCGCTTGCAGGTCTCGTCACGGGCGCAGCCGTCGCAGCGCTGATGTTTCAGCCGCCGCTCCAAGTCGGTCAGTCGAGCGACGAGAAAACCTCGGGAAAAGCCCTTGTCGGCGGGCCTTTTACACTCACGGATCACACTGGAAAACGGGTCACCGACAAGGATTTTCTCGGCCGTTACATGCTCGTATTTTTTGGCTTTACCAATTGCCCGGATATCTGCCCGTCAGGTTTGCAGGTCATGTCGGCGGCGCTCGAAAAACTTGGTCCCAAAGCCGATGACATCACGCCCGTGTTCATTACGATCGATGCCAAGCGCGACACGCCGGAAAAACTTGCAGCCTACGTCCGGAGTTTTCACCCGCGCCTTATCGGCCTCACCGGCAGCGAAGACGAGATTGCGGCTGCGATCAAAACCTATCGCGTCTATGCACAAAAAATTACTGATGAAAAAGCTCCCGATCAGTACAGCTATGATCATGCCGCGCTTTTCTACGTGATGGGCAAGGACGGACATTTTGTGGCGCCGGTGCCGCATTCGACCAACGTCAGTGAGGTCGCGGATGCCGTCGAAAAAGCAATACGCTGACTGAGCGGCTGCGACCGCGACGCCACACTTATGCTGCGCTGACGCTCTGGCGTGTGTTGCCGCTGGAGCAACCGAGCGAACATTGCTACGTCAACGAATATCGTGATCATCTGTGGAATTGCGTTTCGACGTGCTATCAGTCAGCGTGCAACGATCGCGTGACACACCACGCCGAGAGGTCCAACTTACATGCGCAAGACGCGAGCGTCAGCGAACCTGCCATCGGCCACACCGGCAACGGCAACGCCGCGAAAAAAGCCAGCCGCCGCGCTCAACAAATCCTCCACCCTTGAAGATATCGGCGCCAAGCTTGAGGTTCGGCGACATCCCGGCGCTCGTCGTCTCACCCTTCGGATCAGCCGGACGCGGCGTGCCGTCGTGGTCACCATCCCGGTGCAATGCGATCTCGACGAGGCCGGTTCGTTTCTCGATCGGCACATCGATTGGGTTCGTGAGCGGCTCGATAGCCTGCCGTGCTCGGTGCCGTTCCAGCACGGCACGATGATGCCTCTGCGCGGCGAGCCCCATCGCGTCGTGTTCACAAAAGCGGTTAGGACGCGGCTGGTCACGTTGGCACAAAGCAGCGGCGTGTCGCGGAACGGTTCGCCAGCTGACATCAACGGCCGATGGCCCGAGATTCACGTGCCGGGGGACTGCGCGCACGGTTCGCGGCGGTTGCGCGATTGGCTGTTTGACGAAGCCCGGCGCGATCTCGACCAAAGTGTCGCCCTCCATGCCCGCCGCCTCGGGTTGAAAGCCAAACGCATCGCCGTGCGTGATCAGACAAGCCGCTGGGGCTCATGCTCGACGACGGGCGTGCTGTCATTCTCATGGCGCCTGGTCCTGGCGCCGCACTATGTCCTCGACTACGTCGCGGCGCACGAAGTGGCACACTTGGCCGAGATGAATCACGGTCCGGGATTTTGGGCCCTGGTCAAGCGCACGTGCCCCGAGTTCCAACTCGCCAAAACTTGGCTGCAAGTTTACGGACCAGATCTGCATCGCTATGGCGCGGCGCACGCGACACCCTAACCATCTGACAACGGCCGGACGCGCACGATGCGCGGGCTACCACCAACGGCTGAACGACAAAAATCCTGATTGCCGGTCGGTTGACACCGAGCGCGCGCGCGATGTGTCGCCGTTGTCGCTCAGCACCCGGTCGATAAATTCCGGATCCATCGGTTCGGCCGGATGCGTGTTACGCGCGGGCGCATCGGCCATCCGGCTATGCGGCGATACAGCGGTCGCTTGAGCCGGCCGCGTTGCTGGCCTTGGCAACAGCCATGGCAATTGCTCGGAGGTGCTATCGGCCCATGTCGCGCGCACGACTGACCGGCGCTTCTGGCCGTCACTGGTGGCGATCGTTTGCCCCGGTCCGCTGGTCGTGCCCGGAAGGTTCAGCGGCGCTTTATCCCGGTGGGCAAACTCCATCACGTCGTGCCAGATTTCGGCCGGTAAGCCGCCGCCGACCGCCTGCTTCATCGGCCTGCCATTGTCGTTGCCGATCCAAATGCCGGCTGCGAAGTGGCTCGTGTAGCCGACGAACCAAGCGTCGCGAAAATCTTGCGTCGTGCCGGTCTTGCCGGCGGTCGGATGGGCGGCAAGTGCCGCGCGCCGGCCCGTACCCGACACGACCGCCTCATTCAGCATATCGTTCATGGCGCCAACGTCGTCGGCCGCGACGATGACGGCCGGCCGCTGCGCGGTGCGCGCGAACAGCACCCGCCCCGAACCCAAACGAACGCGTGTGATCATATGCGGATCGACGGCCGCGCCGCCGCTGGCAAACACACCATAGGCCCCTGTCAGCTCCAGCAGATTGACTTCGGACGTGCCAAGCGCGAGCGAGGGTTCTTCACGCAAGTCGGCGCGGATGCCAAGCCGATGCGCGACGGCGATTGTCCGGCTGACGCCGGTGTCGTGGTTGAGCCGGGCGGCAACGGTGTTGATCGACTGCGCCAGCGCGCGCCGCAGCGAGACTTCGCCAACATGGGCGCCGTTGTCGTTGCGGGGTGTCCAGCCTTCGATCGTGAGCGGCAAATCATAGGCCATGCTGCCGGGCTTCATGCCGGCTTCGACGCTGGCAAGATAGACGAATGGCTTGAACGACGATCCCGGCTGACGACGGGCTTTGATGGCCCGATTGAATTGGCTTTCGCCGTAGGCCCGGCCGCCGACCATGGCGCGGATGCCGCCATCGATATCGAGCACTACGAGCGCCGCTTGGCTCGCATCGAGGTTTTTTCCCTGACGCGCAAGTCCGCTCGCGACGCTCTCGTTGCTGCGCCGCTGCAAGGCCGCGTCCAGTGTCGTCTCGACGATGATTTCGGTATCGCCATCCGAAACTAAAGGCGGTAGCTGTTCGAGAATGTAGTCGACGGCATAGTCGGCACCATCGGCGCCGCGCGTGTCATTGGGCGTGTGAAAAACAAGTCTCGCCGCCAATGCCTGGACACGATCGGCGTCGGTGATGAAACCCGCGGCAACCATTTTGTCGAGAACGACGCGGCCACGCGCGCGCGCCAGTCCCGGACTGGAATTCGGCGAATATTTGGAGGGTGCCTTCAACAGACCGGCGATCAGTGCCGCTTCGCCCAAGCTCAGTTCGCGGGCCGATTTATCGAAGTAGCGCCGGCTGGCCGCCTCGATACCGTAGGCGCCGCCGCCGAAGTAAACGCGGTTGAGATAGAGTTCCAGAATTTCAGATTTCGACAATCGCAATTCGAGCCACAGCGCCAATCCGAGTTCCTCGATCTTGCGCGACATGGTGCGCTCGGAACTGAGAAACAAATTCTTGGCGAGCTGCTGCGTCAGTGTTGATCCACCTTGGGCGAAGCGGCCGGCCCTCAGGTTTGTAAAGATCGCGCGCACCAAGCCGACAGGATCGAGCCCGTAGTGATCGAAGAATCGGCGATCCTCCGTTGCAACGACGGCGGCCTGAACGTGACGCGGCAGAAAATCCATCGGCAGGTAATCGTGCGCGGCGCCGCGTTCGGCCAGCACCGATCCATCACGCGCTAGAATCCGCACGACCGGCGCATGTTCTTTTTTGCGGATAGCCAGCGGGTTTGGATAAATGACGGTATAGTAGACCATCGTGGCGCTGAGTGTTGCGGCCATCACGGCCGACGCCAGCAACGGCAAGACAATCAGCACGCGCATTTTGATCGGTATGCGGGCAAAAAATCGATTAGAGCCCGGCCGCGTTTCTGGCACGGCATCGTTCGCGCCGTCCTCCCGCGCGCTGGCGAAGGTCGTCAGGGACGCGAAAGGTCCGGGCAGTTTCGAGGGCTCACGCGACCATCGCGAGGTTTCTGCCAGCCCACGGCGCAAGCGCTGAAACCAAGCCATCGACCGCTGTTCGCCTCGCCTATCGAACTGAGAAGCGTCGCGACCACCGCGAAACTCCGCCGTCTGAAGACGGCCTCTCGACGTCACAATACCGTCGAGTGCCTAAGGCCCGGTTAAGCGATGCCCCGCGTTGAAGCGGCCGACGTCCGGTGCATTCAGCGACGGCCGTGTTGTAGCAACGCATACGCCCGACTGGCTGATCGATCCGCTGGCGATGGCTTTGTCGTGATTGCCCGATTTTCGCTCTTGGTCGATGGCGCCGGCGGTGTCCATACTAGCGGCTTGGCGCTTCAATTCCGGCGAACATCAGAGGACACTTGTGGCGGCGATCAACGATCTGAGTGCTTACAAAGACGCGCTTTTGGTTTTGGGCACGGCCGGTGTCATCGTGCCGCTGATGCATCGCTGGCGCGTCAGTCCTGTGCTTGGGTTTTTATTGGCAGGCGCACTGCTCAGCCCGCATGGGCTCGGCGCGCTGTCGGTCCTGATGCCAGCAATGCACTGGATCACGGTGACAAGCCCCGAGCGCGTAGCAACGCTGGCCGAGCTGGGCGTCGTATTCTTGATGTTCCTGATCGGCCTGGAATTGTCGTTCGCGCGCTTGCTAACGATGCGCCGTATGGTCTTCGGTTTGGGCGCCTTGCAAGTCTTGATTTGCGGCGCCATCGTCGGTGTTCTAGCGCTCGCCATGGGCGAGCCGCCGATCGCGGCTCTTGTCATCGGCGCCGCCCTTTCGTTGTCGTCGACAGCGATCGTCGTCGAGGTACTCGCTGGCCAGAAACGATTGGCGTCGGCCACCGGGCGCACGAGTTTTTCAATTTTGCTGTTTCAAGATTTGGCCGTGGTGCCGATCCTGTTTCTCATCGGCGTGCTCGATCCGCAGGCGCAATCGTCGGTCGGCGGCGGGATCGTCAAAGCGCTGGCGCAGGCCGCAGCCGCGCTTGTGCTGATCGTCACCGTCGGCCGTTATCTGCTGCAGCCGTTATTCCGCGTCGTGGCGCAGACCGGCAGCCCGGACATGTTCATCGCCACGACGCTGTTCGTGGCCGTTGGAACGAGTTTCTCGACCGCACTCGCCGGCTTGTCGATGCCGCTCGGTGCCTTCGTCGCCGGATTGCTGTTGGCTGAAACGGAGTATCGACGCGCCATCGAAGCCATCATCGAACCGATCAAATCACTTTTGCTCGGCGTGTTTTTCTTCTCGGTCGGCCTCAGCCTCGACATCGGCGTGGTGTTCGCTCACCCAGGCACCGTCGCCGCGTTCATGCTGCCCCATCTCGTCTTGCAGGGCGCAACCATTTACGGCTTAGCGCGGATGTTCGGCGTTGCGCACGCGGCCGCACTAGAGACCGCAGCGTTGCTGGCGCCGGGCGGTGAATTCGCTTTCGTCGTGTTGACGCTCGCCGTTTCGTCGGGCCTCGTCAGTGGCGAGACGACGAAGATATTGCTCGCGTCCGTGGCGCTCTCAATGGCGCTCATTCCGGTGCTCGGCAAGCTGGCGCGCAAGGCAACGGCGCGCTTCGCCAAACCAGCGATCCTTGATCCGGAATTGGCAGCACTTCCCGAGGTGGAAAAAGCGGCAGCCGCACTCGTCGTGGGTTACGGCCGCGTCGGGCAACTGATTTGCGGCATGCTGGAGACTCACGGCGTATCCTACATCGCTGTCGATCGCGAACCGCGCCTGGTCGGTTCAGCACGGCGCGAGGGCAAACCCGTTTACTTCGGCGACGTGCGCCAGATCGAGTTTCTCAATCGCTGCGGGCTCGATACCGCCAAGGCCGCGATCATCACCATTCACACGCGATCCGAGATCGACCAAATCGTCACGACGTTGCGCAAGGCCTACCCCAAGCTGCTCATCGTCGCGCGCGCCAAGGATGCGACACACGCGAGCCACCTCTATGCGCTTGGCGTCAACGATGCCGTGCCGGAAACCATTGAAGCAAGCCTGCAGCTATCGGAGGCGGCGCTGATTGGCCTTGGCGTGCCGACGGGTCTCGTCATCGCGTCAGTGCATCAAAAACGCGACGATTTTCGCGCAGACCTTCAAGGTGCCGCGAAAAAAGCCGGCACGCAGACCCGCGCGTTTCCAAAGCGCAAGTTGTGAGCGGGCGAGACGATCGAGACCGCGACATCTTGAATCCGGCGCCGCATTTCTTAAATGCTTGTCGCGGCACAAATGGCCAGCATCCGGCGGAGATCAAATTGACCACGTCAGTATTTCATTCCAAATTTTTCACGTCGGCGGGACAATCAGGCAAGGCGCCCTTAAATCGGACGCCGCAATCGCACGGCGCGTCGGGTCAGATCGGCCGCGACACCGATGTGCGGGACACGCTCGTGCGGCTCGACACGTTGGCGCGCGTGATGGACAGTGCCATCAAAATTCCCGGCACCAACGTCGTCATGGGCGCCGATGCGCTGCTAGGTTTACTGCCCGTCGTCGGGGATGCGATCTCTGGCGTGATTTCGTCTTATGTCATTTGGGAAGCGCGCCGGCTCGGCGTGTCGCGTCTCGTGATGGTCCGCATGGTGGGCAACACGGCGATCGACACGATCGTCGGCAGCGTGCCGTTCGTGGGTGATCTGTTCGACGTGGCCTACAAGGCGAATACTAAAAACATCACGCTATTGAGGCGGCACCTCGAAAAGCATGGCGCCAGCCGTGCCGGTACGATCGAGGCCAGCTACAGCGTCGAAGGATAGACCGCTGTAGGACTCAAACATCCAGGTTCGAGACGTTCAGCGCGTTGTCTTGGATGAACTCGCGGCGCGGCTCGACGACGTCGCCCATCAATTTTGAAAAAATCTCGTCGGCTTCGGCGATGTCACCCACCTTGACCTGCAATAGCGTGCGAACGGTGGGATCGAGGGTCGTTTCCCAAAGCTGCTCGGGGTTCATTTCGCCAAGGCCCTTGTAGCGTTGCAGATCGACGCCTTTGCGGCCGGTGTCGTAGACGGCATCAAGCAGCGTGCGCGGACCGGTGATGATGTCGGTCTTGTCCTTGCGGCGCAGCTTCGAGGTTTTCTCGTAGACCTCATGCAATTGCGGATGGCGCTCATTGATGCGCCGGGCATCGAGCGAGCCGAGTAGCGCCCGATCGAGATGATGGACTTCGAGCACGCCGCGAACTTCGCGCTTGAACGTAAAGCCGTCGTTGCCGAACGCGCCGGACCAGCCCGCTTCCATCTCTTCAGCGATGCCGTCCAAACGCAGCGCGATCGCGGCCGCCGCCGCGTTGGCATCGACAGCCGATTGCAACAGCGCCGGGTCGAATATGCCGCCGATCGCACCTTGCTCAACGACCGAGCGATTGTAGCGCGAGTGCAGCCCGTTGATGCCGCTGGTGATCTGACGCGCCTGATCGACGATGTCGCGCAAATCACGGCCCGCGCGTTCAGCCCCGTCGCCGGTGATCAGCACCGCGTCTTGGAGACCTTGATCGATGAGGTAGTCTTCAAGCGCGCGTTGATCCTTGAGGTACGAATGCGACTTGCCACGCGCCACTTTGTAAAGCGGCGGCTGGGCGATGTAGACGTGGCCTTTTTCGACGAGTTCCGGCATCTGCCGATAGAAGAACGTCAGCAGCAGCGTGCGAATGTGGGCGCCGTCCACGTCGGCGTCGGTCATGATGATGACCTTGTGATAGCGAAGTTTATCGACCTTGAATTCATCGCGCCCGATGCCGGTGCCGAGCGCGGCGATGATGTTGGTGACTTGTTCCGACGCCAGCATGCGATCGGTCCGTGCCCGCTCGACGTTGAGAATTTTGCCGCGGATCGGCAGCACGGCCTGGAACTCGCGTTTGCGCCCCTGCTTCGCCGACCCACCAGCCGAGTCGCCTTCGACGATGAACAGCTCAGTCTTTGATGCGTCGCGATCCTGACATTCGGCAAGCCCGCCCGGCAGCCGCAAGCCGTCGAGCGCACCTTTGCGCCGCGTCAGATCGCGGGCCTTGCGAGCCGCTTCACGCGCCAGCGCCGCTTCGATGATCTTGCCGACGATGGCTTTGGCTTCTTTCGGATGTTCCTCGAACCATGCGCCGAGCTGATCGCCGACAGAATTTTCAACCACCGGCTTCACTTCCGACGAGACCAACTTGTCTTTCGTTTGCGAAGAAAATTTCGGGTCCGGTACTTTGACGGACAGCACGCATGTCAACCCTTCGCGCGCGTCATCGCCCGAGAGCGCGACTTTTTCTTTTTTCGTAAGGCCGCTTTCGTCGGCGTACTTGTTGACGATGCGGGTCAACGCACCGCGAAAGCCGGCGAGATGCGTGCCCCCATCGCGCTGCGGAATGTTGTTTGTGAAGCAAAGCACCGTCTCGTGATAGCTGTCGTTCCACCACAGCGCGACCTCGACGCCAATGCCGTCCTTCTCGGCGCGGATCATGATCGGCTCAGGCAGGATGGCGGCCTTCGACCGATCCAGATAGCGCACGAATGCCGCCGTGCCGCCGTCGTAGCAAAATTCTTCGCTTTTGATGTCGGCATGACGCGCGTCGGTTAGCTTGATCTTGGCGCCCGAGTTCAGAAATGCCAGTTCGCGCAGGCGGTGCTCTAACGTGGCATAATCGAACTCGATGACATTGTGGAACGTCTCGGTGCTCGGCAGAAACGACACTTCGGTGCCACGCTCGCCGTTGCCGTCGCCGACGACCTTCAACGGGGCGACCGGGACGCCATGGCGAAATTCGATTGAGTGCTCTTTGCCTTCCCGCCAGATGCGGCACCTGAGCCAAGCCGACAAGGCGTTGACGACCGAGACGCCGACGCCGTGCAGACCGCCCGAAACTTTGTAGGAGTTCTGATCGAACTTGCCGCCGGCGTGCAATTCGGTGAACACGATTTCGGCTGCCGATCGCTTCGGCACCTGATCGTCGTCCTTTTTGATGCCGGTCGGAATGCCGCGACCGTCGTCACGCACCGTGCACGAGCCATCGGGATTGAGCGTCACCTGGCACGCCTTGGCGTGACCCGCCAAAACTTCATCGACGCCGTTGTCGACGACTTCGTAGATCATGTGGTGCAGACCCGAACCATCGTCGGTGTCGCCGATGTACATGCCGGGGCGTTTGCGCACCGCGTCGAGGCCCTTCAACATCTTGATGCTGTCTTCGCCGTAGTCGTCGACAGGCGGCAGGGATGGTGCGGGCTGGGCGGTCATTTTGGGCCTTTGATGATGCCAGATTGGAGACGTGATCGACTGGCAAAAAACGTCCCTCCTTTATAGCATATTCTGCCCCCGGAGAGCGCAACAATTCGACCGGAATGCGACAATTAAACGGTAGTTATTTCAGGCATTTAGGTGCGACGAATTGGGATGTGCCGGCGGCTGATCAGAGGCTGGCGATGGTGCTCTCATCCACCCGCCAGAATCGGGCCCTGCCGGCCAGCGCGTCGAAGGCTGCAACGTCGGTTCCGGTCATCCACGCTTGCGCCTTGAGGCGCAGGATTTCATCGAACAGCGCGGCCCGGCGATCGCCATCCAGATGGGCCGTGATTTCATCGAGCAGCAGGATTGGCGCGGCGCCTTCCTGGCGCTCGGTCAACAGTTCGGCATGAGCCAGGACAAGGCCGAGTAGCAGGGCTTTTTGTTCACCCGTCGAGCACAGCCGCGCCGCCATCTCTTTCGGCCCGTGGCCGACGACGAGGTCGGAGCGATGCGGGCCATCGAGCGTGCGCCCTGCCGCGCGGTCGCGCTCGCGCGCCGCCCGCAGCACGCCGGCGTAGGCGTCTTCGGCGGCGACGGCGGGGAGCGCGACCAGATCGTCCTCAAGACTGCCTTCAAGCCGGAATTGCGACCACGGAAACGCTGAATTCGGATCGCGCGCCTTGCGTTGCTCGACGATGGTGCGCATCGCCGACACCGCTTCCATGCGCGCCGCCGCGACCGCGACGCCGGCTTCTGCCATGACGCGCTCTAGGCCTGAAAGTTGCGCGTTGTCGCGCACGCCGTCGCTCAGCAGCCGGTTGCGGCTCGTCATCGCCCGTTCGAAACGCCCGGCAATGGTGCGATAGGCCGGATCGAAACACAGGATCAGCCGATCGAGAAACCGGCGGCGCTCGGAGGCGGCACCGGTGAACAAGCCGTCCATGGCCGGTGTCACCCAGACGATTTCGAGATAGTCGGCGAGCACGCCCGATCCGGATTGCGCCGCGCCATCGATGCGGACGATGCGGCCGCTAGTGCGCTCGCCGGCTTGGCCGCCGCCGTTGGGGCTCGCAATCGCAAGGCCAGTGCCGATATCCGCGATGCCCGACAACGTGTGGACGCGCGCGGCGACACTGAAACTGCCATCGCCCGCCGCCCGCGCAAGCTCAGCGAACGGAACCCGTCGCAGCCCTTGTCCGGGCGCCAAGAGCGAGATCGCTTCGAGAAGATTGGTCTTGCCGGCCCCGTTCGCGCCCGCGATCACCTGTGGCTCAGGCGAGGTCGCGATGCTGCCTGCGGCATAGCTGCGAAAATTCGTCAGCGTGATCCGCTCGACCCAGAGAGAATGTTCCTGCGATGTCATGCGCTGCGCTTAGCGGATTTCCCTCTCCCCGTCGCCCTCTTTAGGGCGAACGGGGAGAGGGCTAGGGTGAGGGGCGGCCACACGCTCCGGGCCTGCCAATTCAAGTGACTAAGAATGCGCCGGTCTCAACCTTGGAAGACAAATCGCTCACGTGCACTGCGGTCAAACGCGACGTCCGCTGAGGACGTCCTATGGTTTCACCTCCGCAATCGCAACCTCAACGGATTTAAGTTTGTGCGCCAAGCGCCCGTTGAGAATTACTTTGCTGACTTTCTCTGCAGGGAAGCACGCTTAATCGTTGAGGTCGATGGCGGCACGCACGGCGAACTCCACGAGATCGCAGCCGATGCGGTTCGAACGGCCGTTCTGGCAAAGTTCGGCTACAAAATTTTCCGGGCTCACAACCGCCAAATCTATGACAACATCGACGGCGTGTTGGAAGGCATTGTCGCAGTGCTGGAGCGACAAGATGGCTGAAGCTGCGCGAGATGGCGGCGCGATGGCCGCTCTCCCCCGACGACCTCTGTAGGGCGAACGAGGAGAGCACTCGGTCAGACGGCCGCTTGTTCTTTTTGTTGCCGCCCCTCACCCTAACCCTCTCCCCATTGAGTGCAGAAATGGGGAGAGGGGATGCACCAGCCCCTCGGGTTCATCGCGCTGATCGGTGCGCGATTTCAGGATGAACCAACGGCCGGACGAACCATGAAGCTCAATGTTTCGACTTCCAACGCGGCGTTCTCCCGGTCATACGATCTTGCGGGAATGATCCAATGATACTCACGTATGCTAGCCACGGCAGCTCAAACATGTTGGCTTAAAAGTGATCGCACGATGAAATGATCAAATGTCGTGTCGGGCGAAATGGTCCATTTCAGTAGAGCTGCAAACACCGAAGCCGTCGCTCGGAGTTCACAATAGACGCTCTCGGGATCCTTTCGTCGCAACTCTGGGTCTTCAAAGGCTGCCAAGTCATGGATCATGCCAAGGCTGTGAAGCGTTTTTGGTGGCTCGTCGATAGGAACGCCAAGAAATGTCGTTGGCTTGCTGCTCCCTCGATAACTCACGTTGCTGATTGTGTTCGCATCGGCGCTGCTAACGCGCGCACCAGTTGCTATCTCAAACTTAGGTGCGCCTTTGATCAGTAGGGTCCCAAAACTACTTTCAATCCTCATCCTGAACATGTGTGCCAGAAAGATAGGAGCATAGTCGGTCGCCGCAAATATTCGAGCCTTACACCCGCATCGGCATCAGCACGTACAGCGCGCCATCGTCGCCGCCGTCACGGACCATGGTGGGTGAGCCGGGGTCAGCCAGCAAAAAGCGCGCGTCTTCGCTTTCGAGCTGGCCGGCGATGTCGAGCAGGTAGCGGGCATTGAAGCCGATTTCGAGCGAGCCGGCGCTGTAGCTGACCGGGATTTCTTCCGTCGCACTGCCGCCTTCCGGGTTGTTCACCGACAGGATCAGCTTGTCCTTGCCGAGATTGAGCTTCACGGCGCGGCCGCGTTCGCTGGCAATCGTCGAGACGCGATCAACGGCGCTCTTGAAGGCGGCATTCGGCACTTTCATTTCTTTGTCGTTGGCGTGCGGGATGACGCGGCCATAATCCGGGAACGTGCCGTCGATCAACTTCGACGTCAAAACCACTGGCCCGATTTCGAAACGCACTTTGGTTTGCGATACGCCGACTTTGACCTTGGCCGACGTGTCTTCGGTGAGGCGCGCCAATTCATGCACCGTCTTGCGCGGAATGATCACGCCAGGCATGCCGTCGGCACCCTTCGGCAGCGGCAGCTCGACTTGGGCCAAGCGATGCCCATCGGTCGCCACCGCGCGCAGTGTCTTGACCTTGCCGGTCTCGGCGGTGTGCAGATAGATCCCGTTCAAATAGTAGCGAGTTTCTTCGGTCGAAATCGCAAAGCGCGTCTTTTCGATCAGCCGCTTCAGATCGCCCGCATCGATGATAAATTCGTGACCGATTTCGCCGACGGCCAGATCGGGAAAATCCTCGGCAGCCAGCGTCTGCAGACTAAAACGCGAATGGCCCGACGTGAGCGTCAAACGCTCCTTGTCGCCATCACGGCGGATGTCGATCTGGGCGCCCTCGGGCAACTTGCGGACGATATCGTGGAGGATGTGCGCCGGCACCGTTAGCGCGCCGGGCGTGTGAACGGCAGCATCGACGCTTTCACCCACCTCGCGCTCGAGATCGGTCGCCTTGAATTGCAGCGTGGTGCCCGAGGCCTTCAGAAAGACATTCGACAGGATCGGGATCGTCGTGCGCCGCTCGACCACGCTCGTCACATGGCCCAGCGCCTTCAAAAGTTCGCCACGTTCAATCTCGAGACGCATATCGATCCTCAGTTCTAACGGTCGGAAATGAGCGCCGGGCGGCGGCCGCGACTGGCCGCAATGCAGGGCGCTTTGGGACGAGAAAAATCAGTGCCGCGCGCGCCCCGTTGGAATCGCGCAAGCGACCCGGATGAGAGCCGAATGGAACCGACATTTCAAGCTAAGATGTAGCAGCTATCCGCTCCGCCAACGGTCATTTTCTGGACCCGGGCGAGCACTGGGTCGGGTGCGGCGCAAATCGCTGAAAAGAACCGGCATCTGGCGGCTAGATAGCGACGCCTTCCGAGGCGCTCCGAACCGGAGCATCCGGGTGTACGATGAGCCGAGATCGGCCGGCATCAGCCGAATTCTCACGGGCAGCGCCGCTTATCTTTCGGCCGACCGCCCGCGAGCCCCTCTAAATCGATGTTGTCGCCCGGCGCAGGCTGGCTTTCAACGAGATGCCAGCGCCGGACGGCTTCGTGCTAGTGGTTGAGCAGCTTTTTCAGCTCTTCCAGCTCGTCCGCCAAGCGCGGATTTTTGGTGATTTCGCCCTCGATCTTGCGAATGGCGTGCAGCACCGTGGTGTGATCGCGACCACCGAACCGGCGGCCGATCTCCGGCAGCGACCGCGCCGTCAATTGCTTCGCCAGAAACATACCGATCTGGCGCGGCCAAACGACCGAACGATGGCGGCGTTGCGACAGCAGATCGCCCTTCGACACCCCGTAGTGGCGCGAAATGATGCGCAGAATGTCTTCGATCTTGATCCGGCGCGGTTCAAGGTTTTGAACGAGATCGCGGATCACGGTTTCAGCGATGTCGAGCGTGATCGGCGTGCGCATGTATTGCCACGTCGCGTAGAGCCTCGTCACCGCGCCTTCGAGCTCGCGGCCGTTTTCCGTCAACCGCGAAGCCAACAGATCGAGCACGTCCCGCGACAGCGAGAACGACGGATCGATGGCGCGCTTTTCGGCCAAGCGCTTTTCGAGAACCTTCTGGCGCAGTTCATGGTCGAGCGGGAGGAGTTCCGTCACCAATCCCCGTTGCAGGCGCGAGCGCATGCGCTCGTTCAAGCGTTCGATCTGGTTTGGCGCGCGGGCCGATGCGACAACCACCTGCTTGCCGCCGTCCAGCAGCGCATTGATGATGTGGTCGAATTCCTGCTCGGTGCGCTCACCTTGCAAAAACTCGAGATCGTCGATCAGCAGCATGTGGATGTTGCGAAACCGCTCCTTGAATGCCAGCGGATCGGACGAACGCAGCGCTTCAACGAACTGATAGCGGAAGCGCTCAGCCGTCAGATAGAGCACTTGCGCATGGGGAGCGCGGCGCTTCACATCCCAGGCAATCGCCTGCAAAAGGTGGCTTTTCCCGAGCCCGACCTGCGAATGCAGATAGAGCGGATTGAAGCCGGGAGCGTCCGTCATCACCGTTTCGGCGACTTGAGTTGCGCCCGCGTGGGCCATGCGGTTCGAAGCGCCGATCACAAAGCTGTCGAAGGTATAGCGCGGATCGAGCGGCGAACCTTCGAGGCCACCGGCGGCGGTGCGTGCTTGCGGTGACAAGGGTGGACGTGGCGCGGCGACGCGCTGGTTGCTGTCCGCCGAATGATTTTGCGACGCCGCCGCGTGATTATGGATGGGCACGTTGGCGTGGGCTTGATGAGCGCCCGCCTCGCCGTCGAGGCCACGCGTCTCGGTGGATTTTTGCGTTACGCCCGGCTGGCGCCAGACGACATCGACGCGCTCGGCGGAGGCGAATTCAATTTGCGCACTCTGCAGCAGATGGTCGGCGTAATGCTCGTGGATCCAATTGCGCACGAATTTCACCGGCACCGAGACTTTGACGGTGCGCCCGTCGAAGCTCTCGAATTCCATGCTCTTGAACCAACTGGTGTAGATCACTTCGCCGAGCCGTGCCTTGAGCATGGCGCGAACTTTGTGGCCCTTGCCGTCCACTGCCGAAACCGGATCGGTTGCCAGCGCGCGAGCGTCACTCACCGGCCCTAATGTTTGATCTGCTGCTGTTGCCGTCGTCGTCTTGCCCGCTTGCATCACTCAGTTCTCCCCACTGTACGCTGATCGTCTCACTGCCTGTTGCCGTTTGAACTGACACCGCAACGCCAATTCGCCCTCGCGAACGCTGCGGTGCCACCTCGAATGGCCGTCTCATAATTGGTAACTGTCGGTCGATCGATCAGACCCGCGTTGGTCGCGGCTCTGGTCATGTGTTCGTTGCTAGGGTCTGTCTGCCTTTAGTGAAATCATGGACCGACCCTAGCTTTCTGTTTTGTCGTGCTTCTTTTCGGAAAACCGGTTCCCACTTTTCCGGAAGCACTCTAGCCCTGCATCCAGGGCAATCCGGCTGCTTTCCAGCCGGCTAACTGACCGCGATGCCGCTGATCATCCAGCGGCCCTTCGAAGCCATCGGCGACATTGCGGCTGCGCTCGAAACCCGCGGCCGCCATCACCTCCGCAGCCATGCGGCTGCGGCCACCCGAACGACAGATAAAGAACACTTCATCCGTCGCCGCGACGCCGTCGGCGGCGATCGCCGCCGCCACCCTCTCGGCAAAATTCGGGTCGACCCGGTTGTCCGGAAATGTCTGCCATTCGACCGGCACCGCGCGCCGGCCAATGGACGTCAAATCCGGCAAGCCGACGAAGGCCCACTCTGCGCGCGTCCGAACATCGACCAGCGCCGCACGCGGGTCAGATTTCAAACGCGCCCATGTCTCGAGTGGAGACACGTCGTCGATGTTGATAACGCTTGTACGAGACACAGTGCCCTCACACCGGCGTCGACGCCAATCCATCGCTTAGACGTGAAGTAGAAACGGCATCTTGATCAGTATTCACAAGATTAAGACAAGCCGAACCCACCTCAATCCGGCATGGATCAAGACGCGACGCGAACACAACCAATAATGACGAAAAATTCGGAGGTCGCTAGATCAGCGAAAACTCCGGATACTACGCTCGTCAACTACGATGCGGACGATAGCTTACCCCGCTGCCTTCCACGACTTATTAACTATCCATTAATCTCCCTGGAGGCAAGCACCGCACCGGCGGTACAATCATCAGCGACAGCCAGAATAGTTATCCACATGCGCGGGGGATAAGCTGATGCCCGCTCGCAATGGTTGTGGAGAAGTGCCTGACTCTCCGCAGTTTTTTCTGCGACCCTTCTCTTCATCGGCAGGTCTTTTCGCAATCTGGTTCGCTGTCACGAAAATTACATTTTCTGTTTGCACCGATGCTGCGGCGGCCGGAGATGGCAGCGCTCGCGGAGGCTGTGCATAACGGCAACCACCCTGATTCCAGCGACTTATTGCTGTTCAGAAAAAAGGGGCCCGATGAGGGCCCCTTGGTGATTGTTGCAATCTTGCAACGAAAAGAAAAAGTCGCCAGCGGGCGGTCGGTCTCGCTTAAACAGACAGCGCCTTGACTCGCTGAGTCAGCCGCGAAATCTTCCGACTCGCGGTTTTAGCGTGCATCATGCCCTTTTGCGCATTGCGCACCAGCGTTGGCTCGGCGGCGCGCAGTGCGGCCTCGGCTTTGCCCTTGTCACCGGCAGCAATCGCTTCTTCGACAGCGCGCACTTCAGTTTTCACACGCGACCGGCGCGCCTTGTTGACTTCTGTGCGGCGGATCATTTGACGTGCGGCTTTCTGCGCCGACGACGTATTAGCCATAACTTCGTCCTCTATCATGGGCTGTGCGTCCGCCACAGATCGGTCTTAGCCAACCAGGACACCGGACGCCAGGTTCAAGGCCGCCATGCCGGCTGAGCGCTTGAACGTTGCTGAATACCGATAGCCGCCCGGAAAGCTGTCCCGAGCGGCGTCTGGAGGCTCATATACTCGGCCTCTCACAGCTGGTCAACGCCGCGTCTGCCTCAAAACCTTGCCAGAGCCACTAGACTATGGTCTAGGCCGCATCGCGGCCACGGGCGGCGCCCTGCGAATTCTGCGGGCTTCAAACGAAATTCAACGACGGGATGGTTCGATGATCACGCTGATGAGCTGGATGTTTGCCCTCACGATCTCGGTCTGCGCCATTGTCTTCGCGGCCGCTTGGAGCGAACCCGGCATCCACATGGGCCTTTGCGCGCTGATTGCGCTTGTTTTCATCGTGATGGCCATCATTGAAAACAACCGTCTGCGCGCGGCCGGCGTCTCGAAAAGCGAAATCGCGAGTTCGACGGCGCGATATTGCGGTCTGGTTTGGAGCTGGGGCGCGCTGGCCATCGCCGTGACCTATGGCGCCTTGCTCGAAGCACGCTGGCCCGAGTGGTGGCAGTTTTTCGCCGGCTTTGGCGCGGCCGCCATCGCCAGCTTGTGGTTCTCCAATTTGTTGGCGCGGGATGCGGCGGCCGGCAAGGTCGACGAGGCGATGCTGAAAATGGGGCGCACTCTGACGATTGTGCAGATCGTCGGTGTAATCGCAGCCCTGGTCACGATGTTCATTGAAGGAAAATTTCCGCGCGCCGTGACCTACGCCGATTGGGCCGGGTGCAATATCTTCGTCTTCGGTGGGCTGGCGATCATTGCGATCAGCTTGAATGCATTGCGGACATCCAGGTGAGGCCGCAAAGCCATGACTGTGCCGCTCCCACACGGCGTGCGCCCGCCGATCGGTTTCGTGGTTGCAGGTCTGTTATTGATGGCGGCCGGCATGGCCGTTGCCGTCAATGCGGCTGACAAGGTTGTCAGCGGCAGTGCGGCTGCGGCTGCGGCGCTGATTTTGGTGAGTGCCGGCCTCGCGACCAACCGGACGTTCTGGCGGCAAGGTCAGACAGTTGAGCCCCCGATCGCTGCGACGGCTGCGTTACTGACCACCACCCTTTTGACGACGCTGACCTATGCCTGGGCGTCGATCGCGCTATTCGCTGTTTACGTCGGAACGCCACTGCGCTGGCAGCACGGTTGGCAATACGCCAGCGCCATGGCGCTGATCGCGGCTGGCCATGTGATCTACATTCGCCATCTTTCGTCGATGTCTGATGCCGGTCCCGCGACACGTCGCGCCATCGGGCTCGCAGGCCTGCAAGGTGCGGCTGCCGTTACGGCTCTCGCGTGGTTGGTCGCTTCAGGAAAACTCGCAACGACGAAAGGCGATTGGGCCGCCAATCAGGTTTTTTTGGCGGGCGGCGTTGCGATTGCCGCGCTGAGTGCCATCATCGTCGTCACGCATTACATGCTGATTGGCCGAGATGTGCAACGCGGTGGTTAGAGTGACTTGCGGTGCCGGCTAGAGCGCGTTGCGATCTGATACAATCAGATCGGCGCTCTAGCATGATGCTTTGTCGCATTTTCTGACGACGAACCGGCATCCACTTCGTCGGAAAATGCTCTAG
>FSSH01000552.1_pt1 | contig 40059 bp, 42 predicted proteins | sample 1166101 | NCBI WGS metagenome assembly FSSH01 (sample SAMEA32972668, study PRJEB13176) | freshwater metagenome | biome: Drinking water system; feature: Biomass in drinking water that filtered by 0.45 um membrane; material: drinking water | place: USA | collected 2012-12-20 | depth 0 m
CTTCGGCGCCTCAGGACGAGGCTCAGGACCGGGCGATCGGCGCAGGAATATCCGGACGAATGGAGATCACGCGATGTTCGGCGATTACTCCCTGACGGACCTCAGCGCGATCTTCGCGATGCAGGGTTTCGCCGGCCTGATCCTGTTCTCCGTCTACCTGCTGATGGCTTTGGGCCTCGCGATCATCTTCGGCCAGATGGGCGTGATCAACATGGCGCATGGGGAGTTCATGATCCTCGGCGCCTACGTCACCTATCTTTGCTCGACCTTCTTCCAGGCCCACCTGCCGGGGCTCTTCACCGCCTACTTCTTCGTGGCGATGGCCCTCGCCTTCCTGGCCTCGGGCGCCCTCGGCATGCTGGTCGAGTGGAGCCTGATCCGCCACCTCTACAAGCGCCCACTAGATACGCTGCTGGCCACCTGGGGCCTGTCGCTGATCCTGCAGCAGACCTATCGCTCGGTGTTCGGCGCCCGCGAGGTCGGCGTCGAGCTTCCGTCCTGGCTCATCGGCTCGGTCCAGGTCACCGACATGATCGAGGTGCCGATCAACGGCATCTTCGTGATGGCGGTGACGATGCTGATCACCGTGGGCGTCGCGTTCCTGATGTATCGCTCGCGTTTCGGCGCCCAGGTCCGCGCCGTGGTGCAGAACCGGCCGATGGCGGGTGCCGTCGGGATCGATACCGAGAAGGTCGACCGATACACCTTCGGCCTCGGCTGCGGCATCGCCGGCATCGCCGGCTCGGCCTTCACGATGATCGGCTCGACGGGGCCGACCTCGGGTCAGCTCTACATCGTCGACACCTTCCTGATCGTCGTCTTCGGAGGGGCGGCGAGCCTTCTGGGCACCATCGCCTCGGCCTTCTCGATCTCGCAGACCCAGTCGACGCTTGAGTTCTTCCTCTCCGGATCGACGGCCAAGGTGATCACGCTGCTCGCGGTGGTCGGTATCCTGATGCTGCGGCCGCAGGGCCTCTTCACCCTCAAGGTCCGGCGCTGAGGAGATACGATCATGGATAGCCCCAAGATGCCGACCTCCTCCGCTTCGTCCAGCGTCCACGACAACCCCTTCATGAAGCCGATGGAGTGGGTGAGCCTCGCGATCCTCGCGGCGGTGATCCTCTTCGTGCTGCCGATGGTGCTCGACGCCTTCCGGCTCAACCTCGTCGGCAAGTACCTCACCTACGCCTTCGTGGCGCTCGGCCTCGTCATCTGCTGGGGCTTCGGCGGCATCCTCTCGCTTGGCCAGGGCTGCTTCTTCGGCCTCGGCGGCTACTGCATGGCGATGTACCTGAAGCTGGAAGCCTCCAGCGTCGAGAACACCAAGATCCAGTCGACGCCGGGCATCCCCGATTTCATGGATTGGAACCAGATTACGGAGCTACCTTGGTTCTGGAAGCCGTTCCATAGCCTGCCCTTCACGATCCTGGCGATCATCGTGCTGCCTGCCTTCTTCGCCTTCGTGATCGGCACGGCCATGTTCCGCCGGCGCGTCGGCGGCACCTATTTCGCCATCATCACCCAGGCGATCGCCGCGATCCTGACGATCCTGATCGTCGGCCAGCAGGGCTATACCGGCGGCATCAACGGAATCACCGATCTGCGCACCCTCAACGGCTGGGACATCCGCACCGACAGCGCCCATAACATCCTGTACTTCGTAAATGGCGGGCTGCTGATCGCCTGTATCCTGTTCGCGCAATACGTGAAGAAGTCGAAGCTCGGCCGCATCCTCGTCGCCATGCGCGACAAGGAGGACCGGGTCCGGTTCTCCGGCTACCAGGTCGCGAGCTTCAAGACCTTCGCCTTCTGCCTCGCTGCCGTCTTCGCGGCGATCGGCGGGGCGATGTTCACCCTGCAGGTCGGATTCATGTCGCCATCCTTCGTCGGCATCGTGCCCTCGATCGAGATGGTGATCTACGCCGCCGTCGGAGGGCGCCTGTCGCTGTTCGGCGCGGTCTGGGGCACGCTTCTCGTCAACGGGGCCAAGACCTCGTTCTCGGAGAGCTTCCCCGAGCTCTGGCTGTTCGGCCTCGGCGCGCTTTTCATCGCCGTCGTCCTCGCCTTTCCGAACGGCCTAGCCGGCATCTACCGCACCTATGTCGAACCGCGCCTCACCCGCAAGGTGAAGGTCCTCGCCCCGGCCGAAGCCGGCCCCCTGCCGCACGGCACCCCGGCCGAATAGGAGCGATCCCCATGAACGCCGCCATGCTGCATTCGCCGATCATCGGCGAGAGCCCGGACGCACCGAAGTTCCTCCTCGCCGTCGAATCCCTCACGGTCTCCTTCGATGGGTTCAAGGCGGTGAACGACGTCTCGTTCTACGTCGACCCCAACGAGATCCGGGTCATCATCGGCCCGAACGGCGCCGGCAAGACCACGGTGCTCGACCTGATCTGCGGGCGCACGAAAGCCAGCGCCGGCTCGATCAAGTACAAGGGCACCGAACTGACCAAGCTCTCGGAGAGCGCCATCGTCCAGGCCGGCGTCGGCCGAAAGTTCCAGACGCCGTCGATCTACGACGACCTCACCGTCTTCGAGAACCTCGAGATCTCGTTCCCGCGCGGGCGCTCGGTGTTCGGAGCGCTCACCTTCAAGCGCGATGGCGAAGTCCGCGACCGGATCGAGGAGGTCGCCAACATGATCTTCCTCAAGGACCAGCTCACCGAGCGCGCCGAATTCCTGAGCCATGGCCAGAAGCAGTGGCTCGAGATCGGTATGCTGCTGATTCAGGACCCCGAGCTCCTGATGCTCGACGAGCCGGTGGCCGGCATGAGCGTCGGCGAGCGCATCAAGACCGCCGAACTCCTCAACCAAATCATCGTCGGCCGCTCGGTGCTGGTGATCGAGCACGACATGAAGTTCGTCGAGGACATCGCCCACCGGGTCACCGTGCTCCATCAGGGCAAGGTGCTGTCGGAAGGCTCGATGGAGCGGGTCAAGAACGACCCCAAGGTCGTCGAAGTCTATCTCGGCCACTGAGACAGGGAACACGCGCGATGCTGCAGACCAGTCCTGTCTCCTCCTCTCCCGTACCGCAGATGGCGACGGCGCCGATCCTGGCGGTGGAGGACCTTCACGCGGCCTATGGCCAGAGCGAAGTCCTCCACGGCCTCGACTTCTCGGTGGCCCCGGGAGAGATCGTCGCCGTAATGGGGCGCAACGGCATGGGCAAGACCACGCTCATGAAGACCCTGATGGGAATCGTTCCGGTCAAATCCGGCGCGATCCGGGTGGCGGGCGAGAACATCGCCGGGCTGAAAAGCCACCAGCGCGTCGCCAAGGGCCTCGCCTACGTGCCCCAGGGCCGCATGATCTTCTCGACCATGACGGTTCAGGAGAACATCGAGACGGGTCTCACCGTCACCGGCGAGCGCAAGGTTCCGCAGGACCTCTACACGATGTTCCCGGTCCTGCTCGAGATGAAGGGCCGCCGCGGCGGCAACCTCTCGGGCGGCCAGCAGCAGCAGCTCGCCATCGCGAGGGCGCTCGCGAGCCGGCCCAAGGTGCTGCTCCTCGACGAGCCGACGGAGGGCATCCAGCCCTCGATCATCCGCGAGATGGGCCGGACGCTCCGCAAGATCCGCGACGAGCGCGGCCTCTCCATCGTCGTCTCGGAGCAGGTGCTGAGCTTCGCCCTCGACGTCGCCGACCGGGTGCTCGTCGTCGAGAACGGATCGATCGTCCACGAGGTCCTGCGCGAGGACGTCGACGAGGCACAGGTGGCGCGCTTCCTGTCGGTCTGAGGCGGCGGCGCGTCCCCACGGATCGCAGACCGCGCATGTTTTCAACGGGCCGGCGGATGAACCGACGGCCCCAACAGGTCCCGCACGCAGGGGTGCGGAAGAGGGAGCCGCAAAGACATGGCCGAGACGCTCATCAAGGTCGACCTCACCCAGTCGGCCTACGACAACGACATGGTCCATAACCGCTGGCACCCGGACATTCCGATGGTGGCCATGGTCAGGCCCGGCGACGACTTCATCGTCGAGACCTATGACTGGACCGGTGGCTTCATCAAGAACAACGATTCCGCCGACGACGTGCGCGACATCGACCTGTCGATCGTTCACTTCCTGTCCGGCCCGATCGGGGTCGAGGGCGCAGAGCCCGGCGACCTCTTGGTCGTCGACCTCCTCGATATCGGCGCCAAGCCCGAGAGCCAGTGGGGCTTCAACGGCTTCTTCTCCAAGAACAATGGCGGCGGCTTCCTCGACGAGCACTTCCCCCAGGCCCAGAAATCGATCTGGGATTTCGAGGGCATGTTCACCAAGTCCCGCCACATCCCGGGCGTGCGCTTCCCCGGCCTGATCCATCCCGGCCTGATCGGCTGCCTGCCCGATCCGAAGATGCTGGAGACCTGGAACACCCGCGAGAAGGCCCTCTTCGACACCAATCCCGGCCGGGTGCCGGCTTTGGCCACCCTCCCCTTCGGGCCGACCGCCCATATGGGCCGGCTGAAGGGCGACGCGAAGGATGCTGCCGCGGCCACGGGCGCCCGGACGGTGCCGGGCCGCGAGCATGGTGGCAATTGCGACATCAAGGACCTTTCGCGCGGCTCGAAGATCTACTTCCCGGTCTACGTTCCGGGTGCCGGCCTCTCCATGGGCGACCTGCATTTCAGCCAGGGCGACGGCGAGATCACCTTCTGCGGCGCCATCGAGATGGCCGGCTGGGTCCATCTCAAGGTGAGCCTGATCAAGGACGGAATGGCGAAGTACGGGATCAAGAACCCGATCTTCAAGCCGTCGCCGATCACGCCGAAATTCGACGATCACCTGATCTTCGAGGGCGTCTCGGTCGACGAGTACGGCAAGCAGCATTACCTCGACGTCACCGTCGCCTACCGCCAGGCCTGCCTCAACGCGATCGAGTACCTGAAGAAGTTCGGCTATTCGGGTGCCCAGGCCTATTCGATCCTCGGCACCGCCCCGGTCCAGGGCCATATCTCGGGCGTCGTCGACATCCCGAATGCCTGCGCCACGCTCTGGATTCCCACCGGCATCTTCGACTTCGACATCAATCCCGGCGCCGACGGGCCGATCAAGCATATCGACGGCTCGATCCAGATGCCGCTCTCGCCGGATCTGTAGTCCCCTGGTTTGCCGCGCTCCCGGGCCGGCAAACCGCACACACCTTGCCTGGGAGCGCTTAAATGCCGGTCTACGATTACGCCTGCAACGATTGCGGCCCCTTCACGGTCCTGCGCCCCATGGCGCAATTCCGCGATCCGCATGATTGTCCCGATTGCGGGGCTTCGTGCGGCCGCGCCTTCCTCACCGCGCCCAACCTCGCCTCCATGGATGCTGGTAGGCGGAAGGCATACGCGACGAACGAGCGGAGCGCCCATGCGCCCCGCCGCTCCTCCGGTCACGGAGCAGGGTGCGGCTGCTGCAGCGGAGCGGCCAAGGCCAAGGAGCCTGCGGCGGCCAAGAGCTTCCCGAACGCACGGCCCTGGATGATCAGCCACTAGGCCGGACGTAGCGCCGCTCCTCTCCCTTGTGGGGAGGGGAGCGCGTTGGGCTTTTTTAGAAACGAGATGACACAAGGAACACCGCCATGATGCACGGCGACATTTCCTCGAGCAACGACGGCGTCGGCGTGGCCGTCGTGAACTACAAGATGCCTCGCCTTCACACCAAGGCCGAGGTTTTGGAGAACGCCCGCAAAATCGGCGACATGATCCTCGGCATGAAAGCCGGACTGCCGGGCATGGATCTCGTGATCTTCCCAGAGTACTCGACCCACGGCATCATGTACGACGCCGCCGAGATGTACGAGACCGCGGCCAGCATCCCCGGCGAGGAGACGGCGATCTTCGCCGAGGCCTGTCGCAGGGCGAAGGTCTGGGGCGTGTTCTCGCTCACCGGCGAGCGCCACGAGGAGCATCCGCACAAGGCGCCCTACAACACCCTGATCCTGATGAACGACCAGGGCGAGATCGTGCAAAAGTACCGCAAGATCATGCCCTGGACGCCGATCGAGGGCTGGTATCCGGGCGATTGCACCTACGTATCGGAGGGGCCTAAGGGCCTCAAGATCAGCCTCATCATCTGCGACGACGGCAACTATCCGGAGATCTGGCGCGACTGCGCCATGCGCGGTGCCGAGCTCATCATCCGCTGCCAGGGCTACATGTACCCGGCCAAGGAGCAGCAGATCCTGATGTCGAAGGCGATGGCCTTCGCCAACAACGTCTATGTGGCGGTGGCGAATGCCTCCGGCTTCGACGGCGTCTACACTTATTTCGGCCACTCGGCGCTGATCGGCTTCGACGGGCGCACGCTCGGCGAATGCGGAACCGAGGAGATGGGCATCCAGTACGCCTCGCTGTCGAAATTCCTCATCCGGGACGCGCGTCAGCACATGCAGTCGGAGAACCACCTCTTCAAGCTACTGCACCGCGGCTATACGGGGATGATCAACTCGAAAGAGAACGAGCAGGGCAAGGCCGATTGCCCCTACAACTTCTATCGCCGCTGGATCGAGGATCCGGAAGGGACACGCGATGCGGTCCGGGCGATCACACGGCAGAGTGTCGGCAGCGAGGAATGCTCGATGGAGGGTCTGCCGACGCCACCGCGCTGAGCGCTCCGCGCATCACAGCATCCGGCTGAGGTCGATCGCGATATCCGAGTGGTGACCGGGATCGACCTGAAACCGGTCGATCCCGATCGCGGCCGCCGCAAGGCCGAGGATGAGAACCAGAACCGCCAGGATTTCGGTCAGCGTATCGGCATGCGAGCGAAGCGTGTGGATCGCGACGCAGCCCATGGTGAACCCGAAGGCTTGGAGGAGCTGAATCGCCGTAAGTTCCATCGTCCGCCCTCGTCCATGCCGCTCATCCGGCATGGGGAAGTCCTCGCATCCTTCGTACCAATTGTTGCAGTGCGATATCGACGATCCCTGGGAACTGCCGAGGTTCGTCAAATCCGCTTTTTACGGAAGCCGAGGCTTCACGCCCCGTGCTTCTTGCCCGACGGCTCCGTCGTCTCGCCGTTCCACTTAGGCCCGACGAGATTGGTGCCGGGCTCGGAGACGCGGGCGCCTGAGGTGGCGAACGCCTCGTAGGCGAACTTCTGGTTCTCGTTGAGGAGGAACGAGGCCGCGACCGCGAGTGCGACGGCGGCGGCAACGGACATGACGAACACTTTCATCGAAGACTCCTGATTGTCATGTGCCGGGCCGTCCGCGATCCAGGGCGCTCATTCCGCCGGAACTTGGCGGGTTCCGAGTTGGGCCACGCTCGCGTTCTTGGCCTGCTGCTCCTCGACCCAGAGGTCGTGATGCGACTTCGCCCAGCCGAGATCGACCTTGCCGCTGCCCATCGCGTCGTAGGCGCCCTCCATCCCGATCGAGCCGATATAGATGTGCGCGAGGATGCCGGCGATGAACACGACGCCGATCAGCGAGTGGATCACCTGGGTGACCTGCATGCCGTTGATATCGGTGACCGCGAAGGGGAACATCATGACGACGCCGGTCACGCTCATGGCCGCGCCGAAGCCGACCACCATCCAGAAGACCACCTTCTGCCCGGCATTGAAGCGCTTGGCATGGGGATGGCCGCGGCCGATGAGGCCGCCACCGGCCTTGATCCACTCCCAGTCGAGCTTCTCCGGGATGTTGTCCTTGAGCCAGACGATCAGCATGATCGCGATGCCGAGCATGAAGGGCCAGGCGAGATAGAGGTGGCTGTACTTCGCCCATTGCGAGAGCGTGCCGAAAGCCTCGGGCCCGATCAGCGGCATCAGCAGCCGCTTTCCGAAGATATAGTTCAGGCCCGACAGCGACAGGATGATGAAACAGGTCGCCGTCATCCAGTGAGCGAAGCGCTCGAAGCTATTGAAGCGCAGGATCTTTTTGCCGGTATCCGGGCCGGGATCGTCGAGGGCGATCCGCCCCCGCAGAAGGAAGAAAGCCGTGAGCAGGCCGAGAATGCCGAGGACGGCGATGCCGCCGATCCAGGGAAGCCAGCCTTCGCGGAAGGCCTGGTACTCGCGGCCCTGAGGCTGGATGAGGTTGGCGGACTTCCCGTCGGGGATCGAGACCCGGCCGCCGATCTTGGGCTCCTGCTTGAACAGGAACTCTTCGGTCACCGAATCCGCCGTCGGATTCTGCCCGGTCGGGTTGAGGCCGTCCCTCGTTTGCTGCGCCATGGCCGGCACCGCGGCGGCGAGGGCCGTCGCCACCACGATGGTCCTGAAGAGCGTCATTCCCCGCCGCATCGGCGTTCTCCCTAGAAGTCTCGTTCGACGCCGGCTTGTCGCCTCGGTCAGATCGCGATGGTCTCGCGGTAGGCGGTCTTCCAGCCCCAGGCGCCGGAGCCGTAGCCGCGCTTGACCACCCGCTCCTTGTAGATCTGGGCGATCATCTCGCCGTCGCCGGCGAGCAAGGCCTTGGTCGAGCACATCTCGGCGCAGAGCGGCAGCTTGCCCTCGGCGAGACGGTTCGAGCCGTACTTCTCGTACTCGATGGTCGAGAAATCGGCCTCGGGACCGCCGGCGCAGTAGGTGCACTTGTCCATCTTGCCGCGCGAACCGAAGTTGCCGACCTTCGGATATTGCGGCGCGCCGAACGGGCAGGCGTAGAAGCAGTAGCCGCAGCCGATGCAGATGTCCTTCGAGTGCAAAACCACCGCATCGGCCGTGGTGTAGAAGCAGTTCACCGGGCAGACCGCCGCGCAGGGCGCGTCGGTGCAGTGCATGCAGGCCATCGAGACCGAGCGCTCGCCGGGCTTGCCGTCATTGAGTGTGACGACGCGGCGGCGGTTGATGCCCCAGGGCACCTCGTGCTCGTTCTTGCAGGCGGTGACGCAGGCGTTGCACTCGATGCAGCGGTCCGCGTCGCAGAGGAACTTCATGCGAGCCATGGTCGTGGTCTTTCCTTACGCGGCCCGGATCTGACACAGGGTGCACTTCGTTTCCTGCATGCCCGTCACAGGATCGAAGCCGTAGGTGGTGCCGTTGTTGGAGCTCTCGCCGAGCACCACCGGATCGGTCCCGGCCGGATAGTACTGGCGCATGTCCTTGCCCTGGTACCAGCCGGAGAAGTGGAACGGCATGAAGGCGACGCCCTTGCCGACCCGGTCCGTGACCAGCGCCTTCATCTTGGATTGCGCGCCGTTCTCAGGGCCGGACACCCAGACGAACTGGCCGTCCTTGATGCCGCGCTCGCTGGCGTCGCCGGTATTGATCTCGACGAACATGTCCTGCTGAAGCTCGGCGAGCCACGGGTTCGACCGAGTCTCCTCGCCGCCACCCTCGTATTCCACGAGGCGCCCGGAGGTCAGGATGATCGGGAAGTCCTTGGCGATGTTCTTCTCGACCGCGGCCTTCTGCACCGAGAACCCGATATTCGGGATGCGGAACTGGCGCTCGTCCGGCCGGGTCGGGTACTTCGCCACGAGGTCGGGACGCGGCGTGTAGATCGGCTCGCGATGGACCGGGACCGGATCGGGCAAGTTCCAGGCATTCGCCCTCGCCTTGCCGTTGCCGTAGGGCGTCACGCCGTGATCGAGGCAGACGCGCTGGATGCCGCCCGACAGGTCGGTCGCCCAGCTTACCGCGTCGATGTTGGCGCCGCCGATCTTGGTGATCACGGCCATCTCCTCGGCCGTGAGGTCCTTGTCCCAGCCGAGCTTCTTGAACACCGCCATGGTGAACTCGGGGTAGCCGTCGGTGAGATCCGAGCCTTTGCCGAACGAGTCCTCGGCGAGGAGGGTCTGGCCGTTGCGCTCGACGCCGAACCGGGCGCGGAATGTGCCGCCGCCTTCCTTCACGTGGAGGTTGGTGTTGTACAGGATATGAGTGCCCGGATGCCGGAGCTCGGGCTTGCCCCAGCACGGCCAGGGCAGGCCGTAATAGTCGCCGCCGACCTCCGGATCGTCCTTCGGCGCACGCAGCGTCACAAGGTCGAACTTGTGCTGGTTCTTCATATGCGCCTTGAGGCGCTCGGGGCTCTGGCCGCAATAGCCGGTCGACCAGCCGCCGCGGTTGATTTCCCGAAGGATATCCTCGGCGACAGGGATGTTGTTCTCGACCTTGATGTTCTTCCACATCGTGTCGGCAAAGCCGAGCTTCTTCGAGAGCAGGTACATCACCTCGTAGTCGTTCTTCGACTCGAAGGCCGGCTTCACGACCTGCTCGCCCCATTGCAGCGAGCGGTTCGAGGCCGTGCGCGAACCGTCCATCTCGAGGGATGTCGCGATCGGCAGGAGGTAGGTGTTCTCGTGCCGTGCATCCATCGCCGCGAAGGTGGTGGGATGCGGGTCGGCAACGACGAGGAGGTCGAGCTTCGACAAGCCCTTCACCGCCTCGGGCAGGCGGGTGACGGTGTTTCCGCCATGGCCGAACACCATCATGGCCTTGATGCCGGAGCGTTGGTCGACCTGGTCGTCGGGCAGGTTCACGCCGTCGAACCAGCGCGTCGAGGTGATGCCCGGCGCTTCCATGTTCTCCTTGCGCGAACGAGCCTTGCGGCCGTCTTTTGCCGGAACTTCGTCGAAGCGCGATTGTAGCCACTCGTAGGGTACGTCCCAGACGCGGGCCCAGTGCTTCCAGCCGCCCTCGACGAGACCGTAATAGAGCGGCAGCGTCGTCACATCGAGGCCGAGATCGGTGGCGCCCTGTACGTTGGTATGGCCGCGGAAGATGTTGGCGCCGGTGCCGGGCTTGCCGATGTTGCCGGTAGCAAGACAGAGGATGCAGAAGGCGCGCACGTTGGCGGTGCCGACCGTGTGCTGGGTCGCGCCCATGCACCAGATCAGGGTCGAGGGCTTCTCGGTGGCGAAGAGCTTGGCGACGCGCTTGAGCTGCTCGCCCGGCACACCGGAGACCCGCTCGACCTCGTCGGGCGTCCACTTTGCGACTTCCTTGCGGACGTCCTCCATGGCGTAGACGCGCTGCTTGATGAATTCCTTGTCCTCCCAGCCGTTCTCGAACACGTGCCAGAGGATGCCCCAGATCACCGGGATGTCGGTGCCCGAACGGATGCGGACGTAGTCCGTCGCGTGCGCCGCCGTGCGGGTAAACCGCGGATCGATGACGATCATGTTGGCGCGGTTGATCTCCTTGCCCGACAGCACGTGCTGTAGCGCGACAGGGTGCGCCTCGGCCGGATTTCCGCCCATGATGATCATGGTCTTGGCATTGCGGATGTCGTTGTAGGAATTGGTCTGGGCGCCGTAGCCCCAGGTGTTGGCGACGCCCGCGACGGTGGTCGAGTGGCAGATGCGCGCCTGATGGTCGACCGAGTTGGTGCCCCAGAAGGCGCCGAACTTGCGGAAGGCGTAGGCCGCCTCGTTGGTGAATTTCGCCGAACCGAGCCAGTAGACCGAATCCGCGCCATACTTCTCGCGAAGTCCGGCGACCTTGTCGCCGATCTCGTTGATCGCCTGATCCCAGGAGATCCGGGTCCATTGACCGCCGACCATCTTCATCGGGTATTTGAGGCGGCGGTCGCTGGAGACGAGCTCGCGGATCGCTGCGCCCTTGGCGCAATGGGTGCCGCGGTTGATCGGGCTCGCATAGGACGGCTCCTGGCCGACCCAGACGCCGTTGACGACCTCGGCCGTCACCGTGCAGCCCACCGAGCAGTGGGTGCAGATGTTCTTCTTGATGCTGACCTCGGGACCGCTCACCGAGGAGCCGGCCGCCTGCGCCTTGCGCACGGCGCCCAGCTGTGAGGTCCCCGCTACCGCGAGGCCGCCTGCGACGAGGCCCGACTGGCGCAGGAAGCTGCGGCGGTCAACGGCACCGGGGCCGCGGGAGGCGGCGACGATCTCGGGTCGTGCGCGGCCCTGGCCGCCGCTCTTGCGCTTGATCAGCATGGCGCCCTCTACTTCTTCAATGTCTCGTAGCCGTTGGTGAGGTAGAAGGCCTTGACCTCGTCGCTCTCGCGGTAGCGGGCCTTGGTCTCTTCCGTCCCCGGGTCGTAGGCCTGGGCCGGCGTCGCCGTCAGCGGCTGCCCTGCAACGACGGCCACGGCCGCCACGGAACTGCCTCCCAGCGCGCGAAAGAACTGGCGGCGCCCCATCGCATCCTGGCGGTCCTTGTCCGTATCCTTCGGCATGTCCGTCGCTCCACGATCCGTTCTGATTGCCGGGCCATCCGATCCCTCACCGCCTCGCGACAACGTCACGAGACCGGTTCCAGGCCGAATGCCTCCGCTTCGATGTGCATGTAAGTGGCACCGAGGGCCCCCACGGCGCGGTAGAACCGCGAGGCCTCGGCCTTTTCGAGATCGCGAAAGAAGCGGGCCGCCCAGGGCTCGATATGGCGGCTAAAGAAAGCCCGATCCTCGCCGGCCTCGGCCTCGAATCGACCCGCGACGAGACCTGCCATCGTCTCCATGACGATCGCCACGTGATCCTCGGGCTCGCTCATGCCGCCCGACGCCTCGATGCCGAGGCGGCCGAGATCCTCGCGCAGACGCGCCAGCGGGCGCTCGTTGAGGAAGCCGGTGAGATAATATGATGCGAAGGGCACGAGCTCGCCGCGTCCGACGCCGACGAAGAGATCGAAATACTCGCGCTGAACCGCCGCCACCTTGGCTTCTGCAGCAGCGGCCGCGAGGCCGGTCACCCTACGTCCGAGCGCGCTGTCATCGCCTTTCAGATCCGCCAGGGCCGAGAGCGTGACCGGCGAGGGCGAGCGTCCGAGGAGAAGAGCGAGCAGATCGTAATGCTCAGCGCGCAGGAGGTCGATCTCGTCGGCGATCGGCGTCTCGCCCATCGGCTGGCCGAACGGCGCGTCACCCGCGACGCCTTCCGCCAACCTTTCTGCAACCACCTCGGCCGACCGCATCGACGTCCCCACGCATCGGCCGTACACGCCGACGCCTCCTCTGTATGCAAGCCATCATAATGCGGTTTGAGACGCCCGCAATCTAATTTTTAATCGATCAAATCGGCAAAGCGCTGCCATGGCGCCGCAGCCGCACTGAAGGGGTCGATTTCGGCTCGGCGCCGACCGTCTCGGGACGTGCCGGCGGACCCACCACCAGCATGGGCTGGTCGGGAGGCGGGATGACGGCTTCGCCCTGGGTGACGAGTGTCTCCTCGGGCTCCGCCGAAACGTCCCGCGCAGCGACCTCGTCCCGGGGCTCCGCATCCAGGTCCGCAGCGGGTTCGGCTAGCGCCGGCTCCGCAATCGTCGGCTTTGAACCGGCGAAGACGTCCCGGACCATCCCGGCGATGTCGTCGGTGGGAAGCATCGGCCCGGTTCCGGGCACGGCACCGGAGATATGCCAGTCGTAGGCGTATTCGCGGGCCTCGCTGAGATAATCGCGGATGCTCGGATCGAGGGACCACATCCGGCGCAAAGCCGCGTTACGCAGCATCTGGGGTACGCCCGCCTTGAGGAACTCGCTGAGATCGGTTTGGGCGGTCAGCGAGTCGAGGGAGGGCAGTTCGACCAGCACCTGCGCCTCGGGGGGCGCAGCCTCGAGACCCTCGGCTTCGACGGTGGCGGGCAGCTCGACCGAGGCTTCGGGAGCGGCTTCAGGCTTAGTCTCGGGCTTGATTTCCTCGAGGCGAACCTCGCGCTTGCGCCGCGCCCAGCGCGAGAAGAAGCGATCCTGCGCCATCAGCTATCCCCTCGTCGACGTGGACCCGTGTCCTGGCGGGCAAGAGCCTCCGGATCGGCCCGGTCGCGCTTGCGTTTGTGGAAGACGCGCTCGACGTGGAAAGCCTCGAAGAAGGCCGCGACCTTGGCCTGTATCTCGGCCGGCATCGGTACCGCCTCGACGACCTCGCCGATCCCCTCGGCCATCGATTCGCCTTCGTATGGGTCGGCGGTCACGGCGGCAACTTCGTAGGAATCCTCCGAGACCTGGCGCAGGGCGACCCAGAGCGAGGGTCGGCCTGAGACGAGGTTGTCACGGTAATGCGAGGTCTCAGCCGGATGCAGCTCGACCTCGTAGGCCCCGGCATAGAAGGTGGTCTCGTCCTCGGTCGCGGCGAGCTGTGTCCACGGCTTGACCGCAGGACTCGCCGGCAAGGCACCCACCGGCAGCCAGGCATGGCTCGCCCACAGCCCCTTGAGCTTTCGCCTCACGACGATGATGCCGACCTGAAAATGATGCTCCAAGCCCTGCGCCTCGTTCGGCGTCTCGTTCTCCATCACAGGACCTCGGCGGACTGGATCAGCGGCAGGCCCGCGACGAGGTTCTGCGGCTTGCAGGTCAGAGTTCCGTCGGCGGCCATCGCGAGGATCAGGTAGACCGGCCTGTCGCCGACGCGAGGATCGACGCGGGACTGATCGGCGAATGTCAGGCTGAACAGGGCAAGGACCCGCCGGGCGGTCTCCGCGTCGATGCTGTCCTCGTTCCAGAGGGCGTTGCCGATCCGCGTCGCTTCGGCGTCGAGCCCGACGAACCAGCGCCAATCGGCATCCTCCATGGTCTCAATCGGGGTCACGGTGACGGCGACGTGGAGGAGATGCCGGGTCCATGCCCCGATCACCCTCGCCAAGCCGTCTCGGCTCTTCGGATTGCTGCCGAGATCGAGCGCCATGGTGAAGGCGTCCGACCGGCTCCAATAGCTCCAGGCATTGTCGTCGACCATGACGTCGAGCTCGTTCGCCGGCTCCTTGCCGAGCATCGCCACGAGCGGCGAGGCGCGGCCGATGCTGGCGCGCGCCTCGATCACCTCGGCATCGGCGAGCAGCACGCGGCCTTCGGTCAGCGACACCTTCTGGGGCCGGAAGAACAATTCGCCCGCCCGCAGGACGTAGGGGTCCTCGCAACCGTCGAGGGCGTTTCGCAGGATGAGGTGGACGAGCTGGTTGAGGAAGATCGGCGGCGTGCCCTTGAGGCCGTTGCGGACGAGGTCGAGATAGGCTGCCTCGACCGAGCGCGCCGCCAGGAGGCGTTCCCGGAAGGCCAGCATCATCTCCCAATTCTCGCGGGCATCCGGATCGGCCATGGCGGCGATCTCGGCGGGCTCGACCGGCCGACGCGGCTCGCCCAGGAGCCGCCGGTGCAGCGCGCGCTCGGCTTCGCAGGCCTCGTCCGGCGGCACGAGTTCCGGCCGCGCCAGATAGGCGAGCAGGAGTTCGTCGGTGACCGCGAGGCCGCCGCCTTCCGTGCGCCCGGCGAGATGATGGCCGCTGGAGACCCAGAACTCGGTCATCGGTTCGGGTTCTCCATCAGGCCGATCAGGTCGGCGACCTCTTCGGCGGTTTCTCGGGGCTCGTCATCGGTCTCCACAAAGGTGAAGGCGCGGGCATGGGCGTGCATCCGGTCGGCGCCTGGCAGGCCGGGAGGCCGGGAGGCGAGTGTGCGGAAGCTCTCGCGGATCTCGCCGTCCTCGCTGGTGCGGTGCATGGCGATCACCGTGCCGACAGCCGGGGCACAGAGAGAGGCGGCGATCTCGATCTCCTCGCGTGCGGCGGTTCGGGCGGTGTCGAGATCGGGTGCGCCGAGCCTCTCGTGAATATGCCGCGCCAACGCCTCGGTCGCCTCTTCGCGCTCAGCCCCGCTCGCTTCAGACACGACCACGAGGGTGGAGAAGCCGAGGGAGGCGACGCCGACGAAGCCCGAGCGGAACGCTGCCCTCGCCTTCGGCGACAGCGTTTCCACCGCGGCATCGAAGAACAGGAACGAGCCGGTGACCGCCCACTCGCCGGGCTCGGCCGGGTGCTCGAAGACGAAGGTGTCGGAGGGATCGAGCCGCAGGGTGCGGGGCAGCTTGAGGGTTGTCATAGCCGCACCGTGCCGGTCGCCGGGTCGAGCCAGGTGGGCGTTCGGAGCGCTTCCGCGCCGATGCGATCGATCGCCCCCACCCCCTCCCCCGAGAGATGCGCGAGATAGCGGCTCGCCACCGCCTCGAACCCGTCCTCGTGCCAGATCTCGAAGATCTTCATGAGGTTGCGGGCGAAGGCCTCGACGAGGGCCTCCTGGTCGTCGTGGCCGAAGCCCTGCTCCTCGAGGGAGGTCGAGAACGGCGTCAGGCCGGGATCGCCGGCATGGGCCTTCGAGGCGATGACCATCCCGGAGAAGATCAGCCAGCTGGGCTCCTCGTCCTCGGCGCATTCGTCGGGCGATCTCAGATGGCCTCCGCCGATGCGGGCGCCGTCGAAGAGCAGCGTGTCGGGCCAATCGATATCCACCGCCATCTCGGGCGGCGCGTGGGTGCCGATCGCCGCCGCCAGCGCCACCATGCCGGCGAGGAAGGCCCGGCGCGCGGTCGCGAGAGGCTCTTCCGGGCCGAGGATGACGGCAAGGTCGATCGTGTCGGCAGGCCCTTTCCAAACCAAAGTCCCGGCCTCGGCCTCGCCCGATGCCGCGAGCCGGCACGCTTCGCGACCCGCATCGGCGATGTCCGGGCGGACGACGGCATGAAAAGGCGGAGGCAATGCGAGCTTTCGGGCTCGTCCTGCTGCGATGGCAGCACTCATCTCGTTCACGCCCACACTTTGCCCATCGATTCCCGGCGCCCCACGATTCCCTGCGCCAACGGGCCGGGTCCCTTCTTTCGAACGGTTCGAGTATAAGCAGCCTGTAGCGGAACGCGAAGGGGCTGCGACCCCCGCGCCCGCATCGTCCCCGAGAGGCTTGTTGTGTCCGACCGCGTCGTGTTCGCCTGTTCCTGCGAGGGGACCGTCCCCCTCGATGCAGCCACCATCGGCTCCGCCTGCGGCGGGCGCCTGGAGACCGGCGTCGAGCTGTGCGGGCGCGAGATCGAACGCGTCCGTGCCGCCCTCGAAACCGGGGCGTCCGTAACGGTCGCCTGCGGCGTCCAGGCGCCGCTCTTTGCCGAGCATGCCGCCGATTTCGACGCCGAGGCCCGCCTCTCCTGCAGCGACATTCGCGAGAATGCCGGCTGGTCGCGCGAGGGACATGCGGCCGGGCCGAAGATGGCCGCGCTGCTCGCCATGGCGGGCGAGGCGCCGTCCCCTCCCCCGATCGTCACCATGGAGAGCCAAGGCATCGTCCTCGTCTATGGCCGCGACGAGGTCGCGGTCGAGGCCGGGCGCCGTCTCGCCGACCATCTCGACGTCACCGTGCTGCTAACCCGGCCGAAGGAGGTCGCGCCTCCGCGCCGAAACGAATTCCCGGTCCTTCAGGGCACCATCGTCGGGGCGAAGGGCCATCTCGGCGCCTTCTCCCTGCGCATCGACGATTACGCCCTGCCCTCCCCGGCCTCGCGCCAGGCGCTGATCTTCGGCGAGGCTCGAAACGGCGCGAGCTCGACCTGCGACCTCGTTCTCGATCTCTCCGGCGGCATCCCGCTGTTTCCGGCGCACGATCTGCGCAGCGGCTATGTCAGGATCGACCCGCGCGATCCTGCGGCCGTGGAAGCGGCACTGTTTAAAATCTCGCACCTCGTCGGCACCTTCGAGAAAAGCCGCTTCATCGGGTTTCATACCGAGCTCTGCGCCCATTCCCGCTCGCGCATCACCGGCTGTACCCGCTGCCTCGATGTCTGTCCGACCGGAGCGATCACGCCGGCCGGCGAGCACGTAGCGATCGATCCGTATGTCTGCGCAGGCTGCGGCTCCTGCGCCTCGGTCTGCCCGACGGGTGCGGCCTCCTACGCCCTGCCCCATGCCGATGCCCTGATGCGGCAGCTGCGCGCCCTCATGCGCGCCTACCACGCGGCCGGCGGGCGCAACGGCGTAGTGCTGTTCCACGACGAGGATCACGGCACGCCGCTGATCCAGGCGCTGGCGCGCTACGGCGACGGGTTGCCGGCCAACGTGCTGCCGGTGTCGGTCAACGAGCTCACCCAGATCGGACCGGAGGCGGTGGCCGCACTCTTCGCCTACGGCGCCGTCGGCGTAAACCTCCTCGTGCGCGATCGGCCAAAGCACGACGTCGAGACCATCCGCCGCCTCGTCGCCCTCACCGACACGGTCGCGCAGGCCCTCGGCTACGGGGCGGAGGGCGGCGGCGCCGTGGTCTCGCTCATCGAGACCGATGACCCGGACCGGCTCTCCGCCGCCCTGGCTTTCGGCTCACGCGGTACGCCGGCCCCAGTCCCGGCGGCCTTCATGCCGGTTGGCCCGAAGCGCAACGTCCTCCAATTCGCCTTCCGTGAAATGCACGTGGCGGCGCCTGCACCGGTTGCCGTGGTGCCCCTCGATGCGGGCGCGCCCTTCGGCACCCTCGAGATCGACGTCGAAGGCTGCACCCTCTGCCTCTCCTGCGTCAGCGCCTGCCCGACGAATGCGCTCAGCGACAGCCAGGACCGGCCGCTGCTGGCCTTCGAGGAGAGCCTCTGCGTCCAGTGCGGGCTCTGCGCCGCGACATGCCCCGAGAATGTCATCACGTTGAAGCCGCAGATCGACTTCGAGGCCTGGGCCGAGCCGCGCCGAATCGTGAAGGAGGAGGAGCCGTTCCACTGCGTCAGCTGTGCCAAGCCGTTCGGCACGCGAAGCACCATCGAACGGGTCATCGCAAAGCTGCAGGACAAGCACTGGATGTTCGCCGGAGCCGCCGGCGAGGAGCGGGTCCGCGCCCTGATGATGTGCGAGAATTGTCGTGTCGAGGTGGTCATGAACACCGGCCTCGACCCTCACGCGGCCCCCGAGCGGCCGAAACCCCGAACGACGGAGGATTACCTGCGCGAGCGGGAGACCCGCGGCGATCCGCTGGGATAGCGACCTAAACCGCAGACGCGGTCGGCTCGGTTAGGCACGTCCCTCCTCCCCATCAGATATCGGGCTTGCCTGATATCTGCACTTTCGTTGCCCAAGTCGGGCGAGCCCGACTTAGGTGTGGGGGAGGAGTTGGAGGGGGGCAGGGTGACCCTCAGTCGAGGCCAGCGGAACCACCCCCTCTCCCCCGCGACACACGGGGGAGGGGAAGCTGTCGCGCCTGAACAGAAGATGCGATCGGGCGGAAGCCGCACCGGGCCATCAATCTCGCCGCGTCGCCCGCTCCAAGAACCGCACCAGCGCCTCGCGGTCGCTCTGATCGCGGATCGTCTGCTCGGGCATCTTGGTGCCGGGCGTGTAGCGCGCCGGGCCGACCTCGAAGAGCTCGGCGATGGTGCGGGCATCCCAGACGATGTCGAGCTTCTTCAGCGGCTCGGAGAACCGGTAATCCGGCGCCGTTGCGATGCGGCGCCCGAAGACGCCGCTCAGCGTCGGCCCGGCCCGCTGGCCCTCATTCGGCTTGAGGGTGTGGCAGGCGACGCAGGCGCGAAACACCTCGGCGCCGCGCTCGCCCTTGTAGGCCGCGAGGGCATCGGCCGGGCGCGGCATCGCGAGCGCGCCGATCGGCTCGCCGGTGGCGGCGTTCCAGCGCCGCACCAGCCGGTCGCCGCCGCCGGTGAGGAGTTCGCTGCCGTCCGGCCGGTATGCGAGCGACCAGACCGGCAGGCCCGGCCCGACGAGGTTGAACAGCACCTTGGCCTCTGCCCGCGCAATGATGGCGACAGCGCCCGCCACGGTCGCCGCCGCGATCCTCTTGCCATCCGGCGAGATCGCCGCGGCGATGACGGGGTTGGGCGGCAGGGCGACGCTTGCCCGGTCGCGCCCATCGGGACTGAGGATGCGGACCTCGCCGTCGGCCCCTGCGGTGATGATCTCGCCGTCCGGCGCCACCGCGACGGCGTTGAGCGGCAGGCCGATGGTGATCACCTCCGGCGCTCCCTCGCCTGACGCAGGCCAGATCCGAAGCGTGCCGTCATAGCCAGCAGAGATGAGACGTCCGTCCGCCAGGAAGGCGACGGCGTTGACGGTGCCGGCATGGCCCGAGAGCACGCGAGCCTCGCCGCCGGCGAGCGGTCGCACCCGCACGGTCCCATCCCACGAGGCGGAGGCGAGGAGGCTGGCATCGGGCGAGAGGGCGAGCCCGGCCACCGGGCCGGTATGTTCGGCAAAGACCCGGACCGGCTCGGGCGATCCCGCCTGCCAGAGGGCGATGCGGCCATCCTCGCCGGCCGTGAGGAAGCGGCCCTCACCGGCGGCAGCCACGGCATTCACCGCGCCCTCATGGACGCGCAGAACCCGCATCGCCGCGCCTGGCTCGATCGCCCACAGGATGGCGGATTGGTCGAAGCTGCCCGAGATCGCCAGACCACCCTCGGGCGCCGCCGCTAGCGCCCGCACCGGCCCGCCATGGCCCTGGAGCTGGGCCTGGGCGGGCGGGGCGATCCCGAAGGTGAAGAGGAGGGCGAGCGAGGCCAGAACGTGCTTCGGCTCGAGGAAGAGGGGGCGGTTCAGCATCGGAGCGCATCCTACCGACCTGCCGCAGACTCTGTCTGCCACCCGCGTCGGGGCGAAATGTCCCGCCCTGCCGGACGCCACGCTGCAATCTGGTCGCCGTGCTAGACCACATGCGATCACACCCTCCTTGTCATTCCGGGGCCGCGCAGCGGAGCCCGGAATCCATAGCCGCCACGCGTGCCAAGCATGGCGATCTCGGCGGCTATGGATCCCGGGCTCGCCTTTGGTGCCCCGGGATGACGGGTTTAGCGTCAGAGCTGGTCGCCGACTCGCCAATCGTTCCAAGACCATCACCTCACCACGATGCCCTCCGCCCACGACCCCGCCACTTGATCGCGCCGGCCATTTCGCCCAACGCTCGCGCCCATGTGGACACGAGACGGCGAAGAGCCGGCGGCGCAGGCCGTGCGGACGTCATCGCAGGCGCTGATGCCCCTGGCCGAGGCGCGGGCCCGCCTCGTCGACGGCATTGCGCCGGTCGCGGGGACAATCATGTCGGTGCAGGACGCCATCGGCCTCTATCTCGGCGCCGACAGCCTCGTCGAGAACGACGTGCCGCGAGCCGACACCGCCCTGCGCGATGGATGGGCGGTCGCGGCCGAGGCGGTGACCGGCGCTTCGGCCCATGGCCCGATCTATTTGAGAGGCACTCCCGCATGGCTCGATGCTGGGACGCCGCTACCTTCAGAGACAGATACGATCCTCGAGCCGGATGCGATCCCCACTCGCGACGGTCCGGCGAACCGCATCGCGGTGATCGCCGAAGCCGCAGAGGCCGAGGGTGTCCGGCGGGAAGGTGCTGAGCTCAGGCGCGGACTCGTCGTCGCCGCTGCAGGGACGCGGCTGACGCCGCTCCAGGCCCTCGCCCTGCGGGCCTGCGGCCTCGACAAGGTCGCGGTCCGGCGCCCCCGCATCCGGCTAGTCGTCGCGAACGCATATGCAGCCTCCTCCTGCGCCGCCCTCGCCGGATTGATCGCGGCGGATGGCGGCAGCGTCGTCGAGCGGGCCGCGACGGGCGGGGCCGGGGCGATCGGCGATGCGCTTCTCGAAGGCGAAGTCGAAGCTGTCTTCGTGGTGGGGAGCACCGGACAGGGGCGGACCGACCACGCTGCTACGGCCCTCCGCTGCGCAGGATCACTGACCGCGCATGGCATCGCCCTGCGCCCTGGCGAGACGGCCGGCTTCGGCGAGGCAGGCGGGCGCCCTGTGCTGCTCATCCCCGGCCGGCCGGATGCAGCGCTCGCCGCCTATCTCGCCCTCGGGCGCACCCTTTTGCAGGCTTTGGCCAACGCTCAATTGGAGGAACGGCCTCGGGCGCCCCTGCTGCGCAAGCTCGTCTCCACCCTGGGCGTCAGCGAATTCGTCTTCGCGCGCAGGTCCATGGCGGGCCTCGAACCCCTGGGGAGTTTCGAGCTTCCTCTCCACCGCCTGATCCTGGCGGATGCCGCGATCCTGGTGCCGCCGGAGCGGGAGGGCTATGGGGAGGGCACAATGGTCGAGATCATCACATGGTGATGCCGGACGAGTTCAAGGCCCGGCTCGCCGCCGCCTCGCGGCAGGAGCAGTTCCTCAGCGTCCTCTCGCGCGACGAGGCCCACACCCTGTTCCGCGCCGAGGTCCCGCACCAGGCCCTCGAGCCAGGGACCGTCGCCCTCGCCGACGCCCTCGGACGCATTCTCGCCGCCGATGTCGCCTCGCCGATCGACGTTCCGCCCTTCGACCGGGCGCTGGTCGACGGCTTCGCCCTGCGCGCGGCCGATACCAAGGGCGCCAGTGAAGCCGAGCCGCGCCGCCTCGTTCTCAACCGAGAGATCCTGAGCTGCGGCACCGCGCCTGGGCTCGACGTCGAGTCCGGCACCGTCACGCCCATCGCCACCGGCGGGATGCTACCGCGCGGGGCGGATGCCGTCGTCATGATCGAGACCACAGAGTTTCGTGAGGACGGCGCCGATATGGCGATCGACCTCGCGAAGGCCGCGGCACCCGGACAGTTCGTCGGCTATGCGGGCGCCGACATGGCCCGCGGGGAGACCGTCCTGCGCGCGCGTACGGTTATCAGCGCCCGCGAGATCGGCATGCTCGCCGCCTGCGGGCTCTCCGAAGTTGCGGTGATCCGCCGCCCCCGCATCGGCGTGATCTCCACTGGCGACGAACTGGCGATGCCGGGAGCCACCCTGCCGAAAGCCGGAATCTACGATTCGAACGGGGCCATCGTTGCCGCCTCGGTCATCGAGAACGGTGGCGAGGCGGTTCCGTTCGGGATCGTGCGGGATGATGCCGACGCGCTGGAAGCGACGATCCGGCAGGCCCTTGCAACGTGCGACCTCGTCGTGCTCTCGGGCGGCACCTCGAAGGGAGCCGGCGACGTCTCGCACCGCATCCTGTCGCGGCTCGGCGAGCCGGGCATCCTCGTCCACGGCGTCGCGCTCAAGCCCGGCAAGCCGCTCTGCCTCGCCAAGGTCGAGGGCAAGGCCGTCGTGGTGTTGCCGGGCTTCCCGACCTCGGCGATGTTCACCTTCCACGACTTCGTGGTCCCGCTGATCCGTGCACTGGCCGGCCTGCCGCCGCGTGAGGAAACGGCGGTCGAAGCATTGCTGCCTCAGCGCATCTCCTCCGAACTCGGGCGGATGGAATTCGTGATGGCGGCCCTCGTCGAGGGGCCGGCCGGCACCGTCGCGGTACCTCTGCCCAAGGGCTCGGGCTCGGTCACCGCCTTCTCGCAGGCCGACGGCTTCTTCGCCGTGCCGGCCGAACGTTCGGGTCTCGAGGCGGGAGAGCGCGTCATGCTTACACGCCTCGGCGCGGCGGCACGGGCGCCGGACCTCACTATAGTCGGAAGCCATTGCCTCGGCCTCGACCGGATCGTCGGGCGGCTCGGCCGGTGCGGCATCAGCGTACGCACAGTCTGGGTCGGCTCGTCGGGAGGGCTCGCGGCGCTCGAACGGGGCGAGTGCGATCTTGCAGCTCTCCACCTCCTCGATCCCGGGAGCGGGCGCTATAACGCGCCGTTCCTGGGGCCTGAGCTGACCCTGGTACCGGGCTGGCGCCGCCGCCAGGGCGTCGTCTTCCGGCCGGGCGACACACGCTTCGAGCGACGCGACGCGGCGAGCACCATCGCCGCCCTGCGGGCAGATCCGAGCGTCGTCATGGTCAACCGCAATACCGGCTCGGGCACCCGCATGCTGATCGACGGCCTTCTCGACGGCGCCAAGCCCCCCGGCTTCTGGAATCAGCCGCGCTCGCACAATGCGGTGGCCGCGGCGGTGGCGCAGGGCCGCGCCGACTGGGGCGTCGCCATCGCGACCGTCGCGGAGATCTATGGCCTCGGGTTCCTGCCGCTGACGGAGGAGCATTACGACCTCGCCTATGCGGCGCAGAATGCCGAGAAACCCGCTCTGGCGGCTTTCCTGGCAGTGCTCGCCGAGCCCGAGATCCGTGGCGTCCTCTCGGACCTCGGCATGAGCCCGGCAGAGCCGAGCCGATGACGCGGACCCGGGTGATCGGCCTCGCGGGTTGGAGCGGAGCGGGCAAGACCACGTTGCTCACGAAGCTCATCCCAGTCCTGCGCCGGCGTGGCCTCACGGTCGCGACGGTGAAACACGCTCACCACGCCTTCGACATCGACCAGCCCGGCAAGGACTCCTACCAGCACCGTGAGGCCGGTGCGTCGGAGGTCATCGTCTCGTCGAGCCGGCGCTGGGTCCAGATCCATGAGGTCGGCGACGAGCCTGAAGCGTCGCTGGCCGATCTCCTGTTGCGCGTCGCCCCTCGCGATCTCGTCGTGGTCGAAGGATTCAAGCGCGAGGCCCATCCCAAGCTCGAAGTGTTTCGCGATGCGAACGAACGGGAGCCGCTCCATCCGGACGACCCGCATATCCTCGCGGTGGCGAGCGATCGACCGTTCCCGCAGGCCCGGATTCCGGTCCTGCCCCTCGACGATGTCGACGCCATCGCCGATGCCGTCATGGGGCTCGCGGAGCCCCTCGCCTCCGTGGTGGCGAGGCTGAAGGATCATCGATCGGACCATGGCCCAGCTCACTGACGATTGCTTCGCCTTCGGTGGCCCCCTGCTCTCGGTCGAGGCAGCCGTCGCGCTGATGCGGGAGCGTGTCCCGGTACTCGCCGGAATCGAGACGGTTCCGCTCCTCGATGCCGATGGCCGGATCGCCGCAAGCGACGTTACCGCGGCAATCCACTTGCCGCCCTTCGATAATTCGGCTGTCGACGGCTACGCCGTCCGCCACACCGATCTTCATGCCGCCGGCGAGACGGTTCTTCCTCTTTCGGGACGGATCGCGGCAGGCGGCAGCATCGAGGGCCTCACCGTCTCCGGCAACGCCGCTAGGATCTTCACCGGGGCGCCGATGCCGGTCGGGGCCGACACGGTCTTCATGCAGGAGGACGTGCGGGTCGAGGACCACCAAGTCGTCCTGCCGAGTGGATTGAAGCACGGCGCCAACCGCCGATTTGCCGGCGAGGACGTGAAGGCGGGAAGCACCATCATCCCGGCCGGACGCCGCCTGCGGCCCCAGGACCTTGCCCTCGCGGCGGCGGCTGGATCAACCATGATCGCCGTGCGCCGACGCCTGCGGGTGGCGGTGTTCTCCACGGGCGACGAGCTCTGCGAACCGGGAGCAGCCCTGCGGCCGGGCGCGATCTACGATTCGAACCGGATCATGCTCGTCGCCCTGCTGCGCCGGCTCGGCCTTGCGGTGAACGATCTCGGCCTCCTGCGCGACGATCCGGCCTTGCTGAAGGACCGTCTTTCCGAGGCGGCAGCGGGTCACGACCTCATCCTGACGACGGGCGGCGTCTCCACGGGCGAGGAGGACCACGTCAAGGCGGCGGTCGATGCGGTCGGCCGGCTCGTCGTATGGCGGCTCGGCATCAAGCCGGGGCGGCCGGTCGCCATGGGGTTGATCGCCGGAACGCCCTTCGTCGGGCTGCCGGGGAACCCGGTTGCCGCCTACGTTACCCTGCTGTTCGTCGTGCGCCCGCTTATCGCCCGTCTAGGCGGCGGCGAGTACCAGCCGCCTCCTGGCATCCCCGCCCGAGCGGCATTCGATTACGCCAAGAAGGCCGGCCGCCGCGAATTCGTCCGCGTCAGCCTGAGCCGGGCTACCGACGGAAGCTTCGAGGCAGTGAAATATCCTCGCGACGGCGCCGGTGCCCTGAGCTCGCTCACCGGCAGCGACGGCCTCGCGCAGCTCGACGAGGCACGCACCCGCCTGCAGCAGGGCGAGATCGTCGAGGTGCTCCCCCACGCGCTCCTGTGGTGAGCCTTGAATACTTAAAGCAATCTTCAGGATCGCGTGTTGAGTCGATGGATGTCGATGAGACCAGCGTCCAGCCACATGAAACAACATCACGATAGTCCATGCGTGAGCGAAGCGGCGCTGCAGCAGCTTCGCGTCCTGTCGGACGTCATCGTAGACGGTCTCGCCATCGTTTCGACGGACGGTATCGTCCTCGATGCCAATCCGAGCCTCGGTCAACTCGTCGAGCAACCGCCGCACTCGCTCGTCGGCGCCGATGTCACCGACCTCGTGATCGAGAAGCACAGGACCACACTGCGCGAGTTGCTCGCCGACGACGATGCGTCAGGCACGATCGAGGTCGCGCTGGCTGGTCCGAATTCTGCCGACGTCTCAATACAGCTGCGTCGGATCGAGCTAGACGGCGCCGCGGCCAACGTCCTCACCTTCCACGACCTGCGGGCGCGCCGCTCGGCGGAGGAGCTCGGTCGCAGCGCCAGCTATGACCCGCTCACCGGCCTTAGCAACCGTCTGGGGCTGCAGCACGCCCTTGCCGCAGAGCAGGCGAGAGCGGAGCGTTACGGCGCGAACTACGCCGTGCTGTGCCTCGACCTCGACGGCTTCAAGGCGATCAACGACGGGCATGGCCACCCCGCCGGCGACGAGGCTCTTCGCATCGTCGCCCGGCGTCTCAGCGAGACGACGCGCGAGACAGACCACGTCTTTCGCCTCGGCGGCGACGAATTCCTGATTCTTCAGGCGTATACCACCGAGCCCCATCAATCCGTCCGGCTCGCCGAGCGGCTGATCAAGGCGATCGGCCGCCCGCTCCTGATCGGCGACCTTCCGCTCCATNNCCATCTCGGTGTCAGCATCGGGATCGCCTATTGCCCGAACCACGGCACCATCGGCGAGGAGCTTCTGCAGAATGCCGATGCCGCCCTCTACAAGGCCAAGCGCGAAGGAAAGAACACCTATCGATTCTTCGATCCCTCGCTCGACGAGGCGCTACGGCGGCGGCGCGCCATCGAAACCGAGCTGATGCACGCTATCGACCGGGGGGAACTCGACCTCGTCTATCAGCCGCAGCTTGAGGTAGCCTCCGGAACAGTAATGGCACTGGAGGCCCAGCTCTGCTGGCACAGCTCGCGGCTCGGTCTGGTGGATCCAGCCGTCTTCCTCCCCATCGCAGAGCAGGCCGGACTAATGACGGCGTTGGGCGAATGGACCTTGCACAAGGCTTGCCGCCAGGCCGCGAGTTGGGGGCGGCCCTTGTGCATCGCGGTGGCGATGTCGCTGTTCCAGGTCAGGACAAGCGACATCTCGCTGATCGCGCAACAATCCCTCGACGTTTCCGGTCTCGATCCTGCGCGCCTTCGTATCAGCGTGAGCGAGGCCACCTTGCTCCAGGATGCGAAAGCGACGTCGGAGACGCTGGCGAAGCTCAAGGCCCTCGACGTGCAGGTCGGTCTCGACGAGTTCGGCTCGGGCACGTCCTCCCTCTCCGCGATCGCCGACGGAACTTTCGACCTCGTCCGTCTTGGAAACGTCTTCGCCGATGAACACGCGAAGAACAGCCGTCGTCTCGACGCCATCATCGCCGCCTGTCGCTCTCTCGGGCTGCGGGTCGGCGCCACCGCAGTCGCCACGCCGGCCATGCGCGAGATGCTGATCGAAGCAGGTGTCGACAGCATTCAGGGCGAGGTGGTGAGCCCGGCCGGGCCGATCGACCGCTTCGCTCCCTTCGTCGGCTCACGCTCGCCTGCAGCCGCCAGATCGGGCGAAGCCCGCTCGCTCGGAAGTCTCAGGGACCTCCTTCGCCCGTTCGGCCCGGCTGCCATCCCGGTCCTCGTCGTCGACGACAGCGAGATCGTCAGCGCCACCCTCGCGGCGATGCTGGCCGGCTTCGGCTTCAGTGATGTCTCCTGTGCCACAGACGGCGAAGCGGCGTGGAATCTTCTCTCTGGCCGGCGGTTCGGTCTCGTTATCTCGGACTGGAACATGGAGCCGGTGAGTGGGATTGAGTTGCTCGGCCGAATGAGGGCCGATCCCACATTCGCGAGCATCCGGTTCCTGATGCTCACCGCCAATGCCCGTTCGGCATCGCGCATCGCCGCCAGGAACGCGGGAGTCGATGGTTTCCTCGTGAAACCCTTCCGGCCGGACGCCCTGGCAAGCAAGATCCTGGACGTGCTCTCGTCGGACGCGCAGTTCGGCCGAACCGGCTGACGGCCTTTTCCACGAGCATCCTCTGGACGACTGCTCAACCGCGATTGAGGCACCCAGGTCGGTCGCCGGCGAAGTGCTTTGCGCGTCTCGCGGTCAGCGCGCCGCTTCGGCGCGGGGCGCATAAGCAGGCGCGGCCTCAAGCATCGCCCTGGTCAGGCGGGCCTCCGCGCGGATGAGGCGATTCGGTGATGCGGCGGCCGAGGTCGTCGCCTGGCCGCGTGACTGATCCTTGGCGACGACGGAACCGGTGGCGTCGCTCACCACGCCGCCGCGCTTCTCGTCGACGCTTGCCAGCACCTCGTTCGAGACCTGGGCTCCGGGCATAGTAGCCGGTCCGGCCGTGTTCGCCGCCTCCCCGCTTGGGGCATTTCCGGCCACGGTATTGGACCGGACCTGCGATGCCGGCGCGACATCCTCGGGCACCCAGACGAGCTGGTCGAAAGGCACGGCGACCTGCTTCTTCCCGATCCCCAGGAAACCGCCGACGCTGATCACCACCGCACGGACACGACCATCGGAATCGATGACGACATCCTCGGTGCGCCCGATCCGTTCGTGATCCATCCCAATGACGTCGAGCCCAACGAGAGCGGTGGCCGACTGCCCTCCCGCGGGCGGCTCGGCGAGGAAGGCGGGACTTGGCTGAGGCGTCTGCGCGCAGACCGACGTGGCAAGGACGACGGAGAGCAGCGCCGCGAGAGCGCTGCGGGTGGTCGTGTTCATGTCATCCTCCGTCCATCGCCTACGCCGAACCCTCATGGAGTTCGGCCCGCTTGCCCGATGCAAACGGTCGCCAGGCACCGAAGGTTCAGGCCTGGCATGCCGGGCCCGGTTTCGTAGGTATTCCTCGGGAGGATCCAGGGCCCTTATTTCGGCGCGTCGGCCGCGGTAACGAGGAACTTCAGATCCAGGGCGGCAAGAGACATCAGCGGTGCGGGCATGACCACGCCGGCCCTGCGCATGCCACGAGCCGAGGCCTGGCAGGCGGCGATGTCGTTGCTGTCGATGGCGGCGTCCGCGCGTGCCACATCCTCGGGAGACGGCTTCTTCGGCGGAGGAGGCGCGGGGGCGGCAGGCGCTGCCGGGGATGGAGCTGCAGCAGCGGCGGGATTTGCAGCGGCCTTCGGAGCCGGCGGCACGCCGGCCCCCGAGGGCGCGTTCGCGTTCTGGGTGGCTCCCTGCGGCCCAGCGGCACCCGGGCCGCTGTTGCCAGTCGGTGCGCTGAGGCCTGATGTCTTCTGGGGATCACCGCCGCCCGCAGGTGGCTGCGGCGTCGCACCGGCCTGGCTCGGCGCCTGTACCGCAGGCTGGCCACCCGGTGCCGCGGCGGGGGCCGGCGCCGGCGCAGCCGGCGGATGGACGAAGGTCGCGAGCTCCTTGCAGATATTCGCGGGCGTTCCGCCGCCGGGCGCCCCTTGCCCGGAGGCCGAGACCGGCAGCAACACGGTCGTCAGCATCAGGATCGCCGAACCTACGCCACGCATGACACGTCTCTCCCGTCGCGGCGTCTGTCGGCGACGCCTTTCCCAAGCCCGCATGTCAGACGGGTGCCACTCTCTCTGTCAAGCGGAAGGATGGCCTTTCGTGCTTCCGTGACGAGTGGAGTCAGTGTGCCAGAATCTTCGACAGGAAGGCTTGGGCCCGGTCCGACCGCGGCTTGTCGAAGAAATCGTCCTTCGTGGCATCCTCGACGATCTCGCCGCGATCCATGAAGACGACCCGGTTGGCGACCTTGCGGGCAAAGCCCATCTCGTGGGTCACGACCATCATGGTCATGCCTTCCTTGGCAAGTCCCACCATGACGTCGAGGACTTCGCCAACCATCTCGGGGTCGAGGGCCGAGGTCGGCTNNGCTGCATGTTGTGGGTCACGATGACGATCGTGAACTCGGAGCGAAGCTGCTCGATGAGTTCCTCGATGCGGCCCGTCGAGATCGGGTCGAGGGCCGAGGTCGGCTCGTCGAACAGCATCACGATCGGGTTCATCGACAGCGCCCTGGCGATGGCGACGCGCTGCTGCTGGCCGCCAGAGAGCTGTCCTGGATATTTGTGCGCATGGGCGCCGAGGCCAACGCGGTCGAGGAGCTTCAGGCCGGTGGTGCGCGCGGCTTCCGCCGAGCGGCCAAGCACCTTGCGCTGACCGAGGGTGAGGTTGTCGGTGATCGAGAGGTGGGGGAACAGCTCGAAATGCTGGAACACCATCCCGACACGGGATCGCAGCTTGGGAAGGTCGGTCCCCTTGGCCTGAACGCCGATGCCGTCCACCGTGATCGATCCCTTCTGGATCGGCTCCAGCGCGTTGACGGTCTTGATGAGGGTCGACTTGCCCGAGCCCGAGGGCCCGCAAACGACGACGACCTCGCCCTTCGTCACCTGGGTGGTGCAGTCCTTCAGGACCTGGACCGGCCCGTACCACTTGCTGATCGCGTCGATGGAGATCATCGGCGCAGTGGCTTTCGGCGATGCGGAAGCAGACATGGGCGGGCCTTCAGCGAATGATGGCGACGCGGCGCTGCAGACGCCGCACGAGGGTCGAGGCGACGAGGCAGATCACGAGGTAGACCAGCGCTGCGAAGATATACATTTCGACCAGGCGGCCGTCGCGCTGCGCCACCTTTGAGGCAGCGCCCATGAAGTCGGTCAGTGAGATCACGTAGACGAGGGAGGTGTCCTGGAAGAGCACGATCGTCTGCGTGAGCAGGAGCGGCAGCATGTTCCGAAAGGCCTGGGGCAGGATCACGGTCGCCATGGTTTGGCGGTAGGACAACCCGATCGCCTGGGCCGCCGCGGTCTGTCCCTTGGGGATCGACTGAATGCCGGCGCGCATGATCTCCGAGAAGAACGCCGCCTCGAACAAGGTGAATGTGACGAGCGCAGAAGTGAAGGCGCCCACCGAGATCGGCCGCGACGCACCTGTCAGCCATTGGCCGATATAGGGCACGAGGAAATAGAACCAGAAGATCACCAGCACCAGCGGCAGGGATCGCATGAAGTTCACGTAGATCTTGGCCGGCCAGGCCAGCACCGCGATACCCGACAACCGCATCATCGCGATGAGTGTGCCTAGAATGATGCCCCCCGTTGCCGCGAGCGCCGTCAGCGTCACGGTGAAGACCATGCCGGTGCCGAACACGTAGGGCAGCGACGAGAGCACGACCTTGAAATCGAAATCCGAGAACATGGGCGACCTCAGATCGCGATGAAGAGCGAGGAAAGGCGATGCATCAGCGCGAGCCCGGAACCGCGACGCGGGTCTCGAGCCGGCCGGCCAGCGTCACCACGAGAAGGCTGATCAGGAGGTAGATCACCGTCGCGGCGGTGAAGGCCTCGAACACTTGCGAGGAGAATTCCTGCATCGACCGAGCCCTCGCCGTCAGCTCGAGGAGGCCGATGGTCAGCGCGACCGATGTGTTCTTCATGTTGTTGAGGAACTCGGAGGTCATCGGCGGCAGGATGACCCGATAGGCGATCGGCAGCAGGATGTAGCGGTAGGTCTGTGCCGTCGTCAGACCGAGGGCCGTGCCCGCCATGCGTTGGCCGCGCGGCAGAGACTCGATACCGGCGCGGACCTGTTCGGCGACGCGGGAGGCCGTAAAGAAGCCCAAGCAGATAACCGCGGTGTAGAACGAGGCGTTCGGCAACTGCTTGAGCCAGTTGCCCCACTCGGTCGGCACCACCTCGGGCATCACCGAGTACCAGAGGAACATCTGGACGAGGAGCGGGATGTTGCGGAACAGCTCGACATAGCTGGTCCCGATGGCATTCGCGGTCTTGCTCGGCAGCGTCCGCAGGACGCCGATCACCGAGCCGAGGAAGAAGGCGATGATCCAGGAACAGAGGGCCGTGGCGATCGTCCACCCGAGCCCCGACAGAAGCATGTCGAGATACGTGCCGGTCCCCTCTGGCGAGGGCTCGAAGAAGATGCGCCAGTTCCAGTTATAGTTCATTGGCTAGGGCAAGATCTTCTGTCTCGAGGGGAAAGTCGGGGCGGTTCAGCCCTCGCGCCGCATTCCAGTGCGGCCGCTCCCGCCAAACAAGCAGAAGCGGCTTCTCACGGTCTCAATACGCTGCGGGATCCGCGCTGTCGCTCGGGCTCGCGAAGGCCTTTTTCATCGGCTCACTCATCGGCAGGTTCAGGTTGATGCCGCGCGGCGGGATCGGCTTCGTGAACCACTTATCGTAGAGCGCCGCACCTTCCGGGCTCTTGTAGAGCGCAGCCGTGGCCGCATCCACGACCTTCTTGAACGGCTCGTCGTCCTTGCGAAGCATGATGCCGTAGGGCTCGGGAGCCGAGAGCGCCTCCGACGAGATCGCGTAGGCGCCCGGTTCCTTGGAGCCGGCGGCGAGCGAGGCGAGAAGCACGTCGTCCATCACGAAGGCAACGGCGCGGCCGGTCTCGACCATCAGGAAGGCCTCGGCATGGTCCTTGGCCGGCAGGATCGTCAGCCCGAGGCTGCGGGCGGTGTTGGCCTCGTTGATCTGGCGGATGTTGGTGGTGCCCGAGGTCGAGACCACGGTCTTGCCCTTTAGGTCCTCGATCTTGTCGAGCTTGGCCGACTTCTTGGCCACGAAGCGGGTGGCGGTCAGGAAGTGGGTGTTGGTGAACGAGACCTGCTTCTGGCGGTCGACGTTGTTGGTGGTCGAGCCGCATTCGAGGTCGACGGTGCCGTTGGCGATCAGCGGGATCCGGGTCGCCGAGGTCACCGGGTTGAGCTTCACCTCGAGCTTGGACAGCTTCAGGTGCGCTTTGACCGCATCGGCGACCTTGTTGCAGATCTCGAAAGCATAGCCGACCGGCTTCTGGTCGCCGTCGAGATACGAGAACGGCACCGACGCGTCGCGGTAGCCGATCACGATCGCACCCGTCTCCTTGATCTTCGCCAACGTCCCCGTCAGATCCTGAGCTTGAGCCGCTCCGGCCGCCAGCAGGGTAGAGACGCCGAACAATAGGCCGATGGATCCGCGCGAACGGCGCTGGTGGCTCGTGTGCATATGCGGACTTGCTCCTCGTGGATGATTTCTTGGCCTCGGCATCGCTGCCCAGCAGACGTCAGCTTATCAGTCGGCGGACGGGCCGCAATACGAACCGGCCACCCGTCCCCTCATTAAACGATCGTTACCTCGGGTGACGGGTTCGGATCGCCGGCTCGGGCAGCGTGAAAGTCACGCGTTCCGAGCGCCGCGAGGCTAGCGGCACGAGCTCGGCCGGAGAAGAGACGTTGTCGGGCAAGCCCGCCGATACTTGTCGCCGAAGCTGCCTGTCATTTGTGCAGGTGTTCCGGCCGGCCCCGGCTGGCTCTCAATCCCCCAGTCCGATGAGCTTGAAGCCCGTCTGCTCGTTCCTCGTTGCCGCTGCGACGGCGGGGGTGCGCCACGGCAGGCTCATCGAGGCGCGAGCGCCCCCTCCGGAGAGGCGACCTTACGGTGCACGCAGCTTGACGGCGGCTTCGGCGGCGCGGCGGATGATTTCCGGCTGCGGGGTCCCGGCGGGTACGACCCAGCTTCCGCCGACGCAGAGAACCGGCTTGAGGGCGAGCCATTCCGGCGCGCTGGCCTCGGTGATGCCGCCGGTGGGGCAGAAGCGGACCTGGCCGAAGGGGCCGGAGAGAGCCTTCAGCGCCTTGATCCCGCCGGAGGCCTCGGCGGGGAAGAACTTGAAGCGGTCGAGGCCGTGATCGAGGCCGCGCATGATGTCGGCAGAATTGGCGATGCCGGGCAGGTAGGGCACCCGGCTCTCGATCGCCGCCTTGGTGAGCGGGTCGGTGAGGCCGGGGCTGACGATGAACTTGGCGCCCGCCTCTAGCGCGGCGTCGAGATCCTTCGGGTTGAGGACCGTGCCGGCGCCGACCACCGCCCCCTCGACCTTGGACATCTCGCGGATGACGTCGAGGGCGGCCGGCGTGCGCAATGTGACTTCGAGAACGGTCAGCCCGCCCTTCACCAGCGCCCGCGCGATCGGCTCGGCATCGCGGACATCTTCGATCACCAGGACGGGGATGACGGGAACGGAGCGCATCAGGGCGTCGATGGCGGTCATGGGGCTTCCTCTCAGGGTGATCTGACGTCGTCGGCGGACCTTCTCAGAGCCCCGCCGCCGCGAGCATCGCGGAGGCGCCCTGCTCGGCGCCGTCTGCACCGTGGCGCATGAAGGCGAAGAGCTCGCGGCCGGTTCCGAAAGCGGGTGGCGGCGGCACTGCCTGCGCGCGCGCCTCCCAATCCTGCGCATCGACGAGGGCTTCGAGACTCCCCTCCTCCGCGCTCAAGCGGACGACATCGCCGTCCCGCAGCCGCGCCAGCGGACCGCCGCCGAGCGCCTCGGGGGTCAAGTGGATCGCCGCCGGCACCTTACCGGAAGCCCCCGACATCCGCCCGTCCGTGACCAGGGCGACCTTGAATCCACGGTCCTGCAGCACGCCGAGCTGAGGCGTCAGCTTGTGCAGTTCCGGCATCCCGTTGGCCCTCGGCCCCTGGAACCGGACCACCACCACCACGTCGCGTTCGAGCTCGCCGGCCTTGAACGCCGCCATGACGTCGTCCTGATCGTCGAAGACGCGGACCGGCGCCTCCACCGTCCACCGAGATGAATCGACAGCGCTGGTCTTGAAGGTGGCCCGGCCGAGATTGCCCTTCACCAGCCGCATGCCGCCATCGGCCTTGAAGGCGTTGGCGGGCGCCCGGAGGATCGACTCGTCGTGGGAATGATCCGGCGCCTCCTCGAAGACGAGCTCGTCCTCGATCAGCTTCGGATCGCGGGCATGGTCGCGCAGGCGCGAGCCCGCCACGGTGAGGAGATCGTCGTGCAGGAGCCCGGCATCGATCAGGCTGGCGATGACGTAGCTCATGCCGCCGGCGGCGTGGAAATGGTTCACGTCGCCCGAGCCGTTCGGGTAGACCTTGGCGACCTGCGGAACGACCGCCGAGAGCCGGTCGAAATCCTCCCAGTCGAGCACGATCCCGGCGGCCCGCGCGATCGCCGGCAGGTGGATCGCGTGGTTGGTGGAGCCGCCCGTGGCGAGGAGGCCGACGACGGCGTTCACGATGGCCTTCTCGTCGACGCAGAGCCCGAGCGGCCGGTACTCGTTGCCGTTGGCGCCGATGGCGGCAAGGCGGTGAACCGCCGCCCGCGTCACCGCCTGGCGCAGCTTGGTGCCCGGATTGATGAAGGAGGCGCCGGGCATGTGCAGGCCCATCACATCCATCATCATCTGGTTGGAATTGGCGGTGCCGTAGAACGTGCAGGTGCCCGCCCCGTGATAGGAAGCGGACTCGGATTCGAGCAGCTCGTCGCGGCCGACCTTGCCCTCGGCATAGAGCTGGCGGATGCGCTGCTTCTCCTTGTTGGCGAGCCCCGAGGGCATCGGTCCCGCCGGGATCAGGATCATCGGCAGGTGGCCGAAGCGAAGTGCGCCAATCAGCAGGCCCGGCACGATCTTGTCGCAGATGCCGAGGAGCGCCGCTCCGTCGAACATGCCGTGGCTCAGCGCCACGGCTGTGGAGAGCGCGATGGTGTCCCGCGAGAACAGCGACAGCTCCATGCCGCGCTGGCCCTGGGTGACGCCGTCGCACATGGCCGGCACGCCTCCGGCGACCTGCGCGGTGGCGCCGACCTCGCGGGCGAAGATCTTGATCTGCTCCGGGTAGCGTCCGTAGGGCTGATGCGCCGAGAGCATGTCGTTATAGGCGGTGACGATCCCGATATTCATCGCCCGACCAGCCTTGATCGCCGGCTTGTCCTCGCCGGAGGCGGCGAAGCCGTGGGCGAGGTTGCCGCAATTCAGCATCGGGCGATGGACGCCGGATTCCCGCTCCCTCGCGATGAGGTCGAGATAGGCTTTTCGCGATGGCGCCGAGCGCTCGACGACACGCGCCGTGACGGTGGCGATCTCGGGATGAAGCTCGGCCATGGCGATCCTTCCGTTTGGTCCAGGGGCGCCGGGAAACGGCACCAGGGCGGGCGGCGAAACCATGCGCGCCGAAGAAGTCGTCGTTCAGGCGATCCCCGCCGAGCACGTTCCGCGCCACCTCCGGAGGTTGTCAGTTGCGCCGCACAAGCCCGGGTTTCAAGCACGGTACGATGGTGCGGACGGCGGGACTCGAACCCGCACAGCCTTTCGGCCGCAAGATTTTAAGTCTCGTTGGTTCGGATTACAAAGGGCGTAAGGCACTGATAACGTGGAGTGAATGTGTGCAGGGGTGGTATTCATCTGGGTGGCGTGGAGTACGTGTGGCGCTCTCCACCACCACCGCGACTCTCTGCGAGATTAGTCTCTGCGTGTTGTTCTAAGATACCGTTCTATAACGCGAACTGACTGCGCCACCCAGTTAGGTAGCCGTTCGTTCTCGAGGTCAGCGATGGTGAGCGCATGGATGACCAACGGCATCGTCCCATGGCAGTGGTTGAAGCTGTCAGCCACCAGCTTGAGGACGTAGATGAGCTGGTCCTTCTCGTCACTCGTCTGCCACTCACGGAAGAAGCCCAGACGGGCCTCTACACGCTCGTCATGGGTCATCTCCCACACGTAAGGTCCATCTTGGATCAGCATACGGTAGGCAGCAGCGTACAGGATCGCATCAGCCTTCTCAGGCCCGCCTAGAGCTTCCTGAACCTCAGGCAGGAGGAGATCAGGAACCTTCTTCTCAGCCCGCTTCTTGGGCTTCGGCGGTGTCGTCATGCTCTCACCTCTAACGCCTGGATCGCGCTGACCAAAGCAGCAGCGTTAATGTGGATGTAACGCTGTGTCACCGACAGGCTTGAATGGCCTGCAAGCTCCTTGATGGCTGATGCGTTCACGCCACGATCAGCGAGCCTCGAGCAGAACTCATGGCGCATGATGTGAGGCACGAACTGCGCATCATCCACGAGGCCCAGCAGTGCTGAGAGCTTGTCCCACTGCCAGGACACAGCGAAGCGGGTCACATCGAACACGTACAGGGCTGTCGTGAACCCCTCGTTGTCCTTGCGGTAATCGAGGTTCGCCCGCTTCTCCAGAATGTCCCTTGCGCGGCCTGTAAGGGGCACTGAGCGGGTCTTGCCTGACTTGGCGCCTGTGCCCCAGACCATGAGCTTGTCAGCCTGTACGTCTCTGTGACGGAGGTTGAGCATCTCGCCCTGACGGAGCCCCGTATCCACACTCAGAGCGATGAAGTCAGCCATCCATAGCTCACCCATGCGCTCGAAGTAGTCGAGGGCTGTGGCCTCCTCCTCAGGAGTGAAGCGCCTGATTCGATGCTCGCTCTCAGCGAACTTAGCGCACTTAGGCTTGCCCACGATCAGGCCCATATCCACGGCCTCAGTCAGGCAGGTGGAGAGAGCGGCCACCTTACGGTTCACCGTAGCGGGCTGATTGCCCATCTTGAGGAGCTTGCCTCGAGCCACATCGATGTCAGCCTTGTTGATGGAGCTGACTGGCCTGTTGGCCCCGATGAGCCTGATGATGTCTCTGGCGTTGTCAGCCTGCCTCGAGCCGCTCTCCTTAGCAGCCCAACGGCTCGCCTCGACATGAGATACCAGCTCGTTAAGCGTGTGAGGCAGGCCCTGCTTGCGCTGTGAGGCGTGCTTGACGTTGTCGCCAAGGTCCACTGGCTCGCCTCGGATGAGCCGTGCCTTGCTGTCCAGCTCCCACGCCTTAGCGGCCTTCTCAGTCTCGAAGTTGCGACGTACACGGCCACCGGCTAGTGACGTGTGGTACACGATTCCTTGCCAGCTTGAGCCTCGCTTAGTGGGCATGATCTACTCCTCATGGGTGGATAGGTTAGTGTAAGGCGACTTGGTGAAACTGGTAGACACAAGGCACTTAAAATGCCTCGCCAGGAATGGCGTGAGGGTTCGATTCCCTCAGTCGCCACCATCCTAACGAGGCATTTGGGTAGGCTCAGCGGCGGATGTTGGCGCTGTAGGTCTTCGAGAGGAAGTCCCTCGAGGTCGGGCTATCAATGATGATCGTTTCGCCTGTGAGGGCCGAAAGGTACTCCTCAACGAACTCCCGACCCTTCTTGGTCAGGAACGCGATCTTGCGACGACGCTCAGTAGGATCGTCAACCGTCTCGACTAGCCCAAGCCCTGGCTTACCAAGCCTGTGCCACTCACCAAGAGACATCAGGTTCCGAGAGACAGAGCCTAGAGCGAGTCTCGTGCGCTTCTCGATGCCCTGCATGGTGATCCCATGCTGCTCGTATACGGCTAGGACGACCTGCAGCGCCTGAGGTGTCATCAGGTCACCTAGCTTGCGCTGAACGTGGGTCGCGTCGATGGCACGCTTGGCCCACATCGTGGGAGTTTGATTCGACACTCTACGCTCATGGTAGGCGGGCTGGATGTGGCCCACATGCGCCAATGAGCGTGACTGTGCAACGATCTCTGGGGTCATCTTAATGCTCCAGGTGAGGAGTAGATTGCTTAGGGTTCGCTCCGAGAACTCCTCACCCGTGAGATTGTTCCCAGGCTTACCCGATGAAATCCAACATACCCACCGGCGAGTTAATAAGCCACCCTGTGAATAACGCCAGGACCACAAGCCCGCGTGGGTTGCTGTCCCAGATGACGTGTGTGGAGCCCATGAACAGCTCCTGACTCCGTCCGCTTGAAGCACCGTCAAGCCACCAACGACCCCTACAAGGGCTTCGGAACTCGACGTGGAAGTCACCAATCAACGGTACGTGTAGAAACCCGCTGTGCAAGTTGTCGAACATCTGCTTTCATGGTGCTCCAACAGACCGACAGAACGCATTGCGAGAATCCCTCTGTTGTGGGATACTCACAGCTTGTGAACTCAACACTAGAGTTTGTGGCGTTCAGAGCGTGTTGGGCTCTTAAGCAACAGTCACTGGAATGTGATCAGCACCGTGAAGGTGACGGGATCATGACCGGGACGGGACATATTGCACCGATCATCATCATGTCGCCCTCGCCCGCCTAGAATGGCTGATCATGAGAACGTAACAGGAACGGGGCCATGGTGCTAGGAGGATTATCCACCTATCCACAGCCCCGTTATTCCTATCGAGAGATCAGCTTGCGTAGGTGCCCAAGGCCAGAGCGACCGTGGATAGGATGCTGAAGGTCCCCAGGATCAGTGAAAGTTCGTACATGATGAGTTCCTCATGGGTGGATTGTAACGGGCGCGTGAGGGTCGCTGACGCGCCTTGAATGTGTAGCGTTGTGTTCCTCAGGGGTGGATAAGTCAATACGTGAGGACACCGATCAGTGCGAGTGTGGCGGCTGGGGCACAGCCAAGGGCCAGGAGATAGAGTGCGTCGAGGATGTAAGCGGTCATGATGTGCCTCGAATGTGAGATGAAGTGGTTTGCAGGGGTGGATAGATCAGCGGTAGAAGCGGACAGCCTCAGGCGTATCGTGACTGTCTCTGAGCCACCACTTGGCGCTTTCACGGTGAGGGGCGCGGAAGAACACCGTTTCCCCCGTGTGATCCATGGCGCACCAGAGAGGCTGTCCTGAGCCCCAGTAAGCCCCACCAGCGTCGTAGCCTCCCCCATTGAGCCTGATGCGGAACAGTTGGATGCGCTGGGCGCAGTCGAGGTTGTGAACGGCCTCTGAGCGACGCCCCATCGGTGCCCCGTAGCGGCTGAAGACATCAGGAGTAGCGGTGCGTGAATGTGCCATGATGTGATCCTCTAGTGTGCGTGATGTGTTGCAGGGGTGGATAGGACTAGACAGCCGACAGCACCGTGAAGCCCGCCTTCTCGAGGTTGCGCGCCCACGTCTGCCCATCATCCCCAGCCAGGACAGCGAAGCGGAAGTCCCCAAGCGCGCGAGCCTGAGCGTTAGTGTGGATCATCGGGTCTTGTGCCGCATCATCCATCTGAGCCTTAGCGTTCTTTACTGCCATCTGTACCGCCGCTGTCTGCCGATCATAACCACCACCTACAGCGCGTCCTCGAGCCATCTTAGTCCCAATCCAATGTACGTAAGCGGTCACCGTGTTACCGAACTTGAAGGCCACTGTAGCGACCCTTTCGCCGTCCTTAAGGACCACGTAAGCGGACACGTTAGCGAACGCCTTACGATGCTGGGCATAGATGTCAGTCATGATCTAATCCTCTAGGGTGGATAGGTTGCCTCAGCAGTTCGTCTGCTGTGATCCCCTTTTGCCACCAACTATCCACCCCTGTAAAGCAGAAAATGCACGGAGACAAAAAGAAAATGCTTAGGGCAGCTTTATCAGGCACTTAGAGGGCGTGTGGTGGTCTGATGGTTCCCTTCTAGGGGTGATGATGTGTGCATGAGTGAGGGCTGATGGTGTGCGTGAGTGGTGCTGATGGTGCGCTTGAGGTGCGCTGATGGTGTGCTGACGGTGTGCTGACGGTGTGCTGACGGTGTGCTTAAGGAGAAAAAAGGTAGAACTCCCCGGCTGAGAGCAACATGCGTATTCCGACGAAGCCG
>FSSH01000088.1_pt1 | contig 39986 bp, 55 predicted proteins | sample 1166101 | NCBI WGS metagenome assembly FSSH01 (sample SAMEA32972668, study PRJEB13176) | freshwater metagenome | biome: Drinking water system; feature: Biomass in drinking water that filtered by 0.45 um membrane; material: drinking water | place: USA | collected 2012-12-20 | depth 0 m
GGCTGCGCGATGATCGGCCAGTCCATCATCAATATCAAATCCGGTGGCCGCGGCCGTCTGTCTACGTTGATTGCTGGCACTTTTTTGTTAATCATGGTGGTGTTTTTGGATAAGTGGATTTCGATGATCCCAATGGCCGCCCTGGTTGCAGTGATGATCATGGTGTCCATCGGTACCTTTAGCTGGCGTTCGATACTCAATTTAAAACAACATCCGATGTCCACCAATATCGTCATGCTTGCCACCGTGGTCGTGGTGGTTTGGACACATAATCTGGCGATGGGCGTATTTGTCGGCGTATTGTTGGCCTCACTGTTCTTTGCCAACAAGATCAGCCATTTCATGTATGTGGACTCGAAATTGGAGGAAGCCAGCAACACTCGGACTTATAAAGTGGTTGGTCAGATATTTTTCAACTCGGCGGACAAGTTTGTCAACAGCTTCGATTTCAAGGAAGCCGTGGACAAAGTGGTTATCGATTTGCAGCGCGCACATTTTTGGGACATTACCTCGGTCAGCGCCTTGGATAAGGTGGTGATCAAGTTACGCCGCGAAGGTGCGGATGTGGAATTGATTGGCATGAACGAAGCCACCACGACCATCATCGACCGCTTTGCGATACACGATAACCCCGAAGAAATTGAAAAAGTTATGGGAGGCCATTAATGAGCACCGCACAAAATCTAGTACTAGCCGGCATTGACGGCTCATCCTTAACCAACGCCGTCTGCGATTATGCCGCCTGGATCGCGCAAAAAGTGGATGCCCCATTAAAACTATTGCACACCATCGACCATCATCCGGAAGCAACCGACCATACCGATTTAACCGGCAATATCGGTATCGATAGCCGCGATCATTTAATGGATGAACTGACGCAACTGGAACAGCAACGCAGCAAGTTACGGCTGCAACAAGGCAAGCAACTCCTGCAAGCCGCCAGGGAACGTGTCATGCAAGCCGGCGTTATCGACCCCATTACCAATCAACGCCACGGCAGTCTGGTTGAATCGCTGATCGAGCTGGAAAACGACTTGCGGGTCTTGGTGATAGGCGTACGCGGCAAGGTGCATGACAATCAGCCGGATAAAATCGGCGCCAAACTGGAATCCATCATCCGCTCGCTGCATAAACCGATTTTGGTGGTCAACACCGAATTCAAACAGCCCGAACGCATCATGCTGGCATACGATGGCAGCCAGGCCGCCGAGAAAGCTTTGGAGATGGTCGTCAACAGTCCACTGTATAAAGGCCTGACGTGCCATTTGGTATGCGTCAGCAAAGACGAAGGCAAAGGCCAATTACTCGAAGTGGCCGCCAACAAGCTCAAGTTGGCGGGCGGTATTGAGGTTATCGCCAAAAAACTGATCGGCAAACCAGAACAAGTCCTATCCGAATATCAAGATCAAAAAGGTATCGACATGATTGTGATGGGGGCTTTCGGCCATACCCGTGTGCGCGACTGGCTGCTGGGCAGTTTTACCGTAAAGATGTTGACGCATAGTCACAAACCACTGTTGTTGCTGCGTTGATAGATACGATTGAAATTTTGCTTGATATAGGGGTTGTAAGCCGGAACCGCCGAAAATTCCGTCATCCCAATTATAACCCCGCCACAAGGGAATCCAAGTCTATGAGTTTTCCGTCGCCTTGGAAGGTATAGTGCCCATTCAATAAGATGTGCCGCCAAGCCGTAGGCGACATCTGTGTAATTAACGCTAATGCCTTAGCATTCCCATTCGCTTCGAATTTAGTCAATAGCTTCGATAATATCGCCGAGTTGTAGTAAATGATCGCATTGGCAATCAGCCGTGCACACTGGTTACTGATCTCGAGTTCTATGTCGGTGCGTCCGGTCAATTCCTTCTTTCCGCCAACTTTTGAGATGGCTGCGCGTAGCTGGTGATAGGATTCAATGCGGTTTTGTGAGCGATGAACATTGCGCTCCAGTTGCGGATCGCGCAAATAGCGTAAGGTGTAAATGCTGCGTATTAGTTTATCGAAGTCAAAGATCGCACGGCGTGTCGGATTCGGCGCGGTATAGGTGCATAACTTGCGGATCAACGTCCCTTGCGTTATTTCTTTCCGGCCAAGCGTAGCGACAATCTGATCGAAGTTCGGTTTTTACTTGGCAATGGCCTCAATATCGATCTGGCCGGCCGGTTTGATTAGAAAATCATCGTACAACGCCGGATCATCGGCGCAATAAAGTTCTTGCAATTGGTCATTCAAGTCGGTAAATCACGGCTCAAACCGCAAGCCGAACCAATGCAAAATAGCAAAGTTTGCCTTGTTTACGCTGTGTATGTCGCCAGTGATGGCGGTGGGCATAACATCGGACGTGTTGCGATACCAGATATCGAAAACATGGTGAGCTTCGTATTCATGCGCACCGATTAGGTAGCCGTTTAGCGGTATGTGGTTGCACAACAGCGTATAGGCCACTATGCCTTTGCCGCGGCCGAAGTATTTCCGCGAATGACGGGCCTTTACGGTTGGCCGCTCCACACCCAGTTTTTGACCATCGACGGCGGCGTACAGCGTTTCCAAATCGAACGAGTAATAAGGGAAGATCGGAAGTTCCGCGATAGCATTGCTGATGCGGTCATTGGCGGCTTGCAGGGAAGCTTGCCGAAGGTACTGCTGGTAGCTCGTTTCCAGAACGTGATAAGGAATATCGCTGGTACGCGCCATCACCAGATTGCCGTGATTCATTGCCTGAGCGATGATGACCGCCATCAGGCGTCGCTGTCGGCGACCTTCTTCGCATAGCGCGGTTGCAAGGGCTTCAGCGCAGACAAAAACTGGGTTTGGCTGTTGACGAAACGGAACACATCGGCGATATCGCAAAATGGCAATTTTTCATAGAATGCCCGTTCGGATACCTTCTGTCGCTGAAAATCTTGGAAACGGAGCGCCAGCGAAGTGAAGATTTTTAGTCCCCGATAGCCGTAGCGCCGGGCGGGTTTTCGCAGCGAAGCGGAGAAAACCTGCAAGGCATCGCGACACGGCGTTAAGTCATGCGAGAGCCGATGTTTCGACCCCTTGTTGGGTCGGAACGAGGTGACGCGGACGAATCGGGGCGCCGCAGGCATAAGCGGTCGCGTGATTTTTGCCGATTTTTTCCTGCTGGGAAGCTCGAAAAAATCTTTCGGCAAAAATAGCGACTCCCCGGTTATCGGCCTTTGGCTTACGCCAAGCCAGTTTCTGACTATTTTTATCGTATTCCAGGTGCGTCAATTTACCTTGTTTTAGTTCGCGGTTGAATGCTATCCATTGCTCTCGCAATTCGGTCACAAGTGCATCAAGCTGGATGTTGATCGGCTTGCGCAAGAACGGGATGTCCATCTGTGCGAGTATATCGGCCTTGTGTGATTAAGCGGAATATATGGCGGGAAGTGGGATTTGGCGGGATTTGGCTGGAAGTCGCGGGATTGTTGGGTTTGCGGGGATTTTTGTGCTTGTTTTAGTTTGCGGGTTATTTGGCGCAATTTAGGGAGGATGCGCGAAATTTTGCGAAATATTTGGCGGGTTATTTTTCCGCCTATTTGCTTGAAATGGCGCCATATCGACAATGGAGAGGCGCTGCCGGTTATACCTATATATATGAACGGGCCGAAAGTGAGGGTGGCGGCTGGATGGTGGACTAGATTGTAATTGATGGTAATGGTGTTGCCTACACCATAGCCTAAATCAACGTTGTCGCCGCTTATAGTGATGTTAATACCGCCGGTTAGCTGTTCCGGTGTGGGCTTGGCGGCTGCTTGCTCCAAGTGGTCCTTTAGTTTGTCCTTAATGTCCTGTTGCTTAGCGTCCTGACAATCAGCCATGATGTAATCTCCGTGTATTGGTTGGTGCGGCGCACTTTAAGCGCTTGAAAGCCGCGCCGCTATTGGACTTTTCGCCAATTTACGCCACCAACTTAAGAAACCTATCCACCATGGCCGGGGCGCTCACGTCGTCTTCGAGCTTGCAATACTCGTACATCAACTGAATCACAGCCGCCTTGCGGGCTGGGGTTAATTCCAAATTGCGCTTATCAAGCTCGGATTCCAACGACTCAATCAAATCCTGCAACAGCTTGTAATCCACTGGTGAGGTGGGGATTGGGGCCGATTTGGCCTCTATTTGCCGAATAAACTCCGCCAACTCCTTAACCGCCAGGCGAATGACTGGCGTGTAGTCCTGATCCATCGCCATCAACGAACGAAAGTTCATGCGTGTCAGTTGTGGCAGCTGCAAGCCTTCCTTTTGCTCAATAGCTTGTAGATCGGCCTCGATCTGCCGGGATTTGGCGGTTTGCTCCTCTTGATGGGCTTGGATGCGCCGCTTGGCTTCTTTATCCCCCGAAAATGCCAGTGCAAAGTCGATGCCAGCTTGCAGCTCTGGCGCCAGCTGCTGGGCGTCTTTCAGTAACATGGGGCCTTCACCTGTCATTAGCCAGTTGGCGTTGATTCCTACCTCAATCAGTTTTTGCAAAGACTCTGAACCTGGAGGGCTGACATCAAGCTCGTAATTTTGGTACGTCCTAAACGATATACCAGTTATGGTACTTGCGTCTTTTTGCTGTAATTTTTTTACGGCTCTCCATTCCTTTAATCTTGCCCCGATAGTCATGAGCGCAATCGCGCGCCCATTGCGCTCATTCTGCTAATTCTATTGCGCTCACATGAGCGCAATGCAAGTGATTGATATACAAATATTTTCATATAAATACCATAAGTTGCGGCATTCCCGATTGTGCTCACGAAAAGTATTGTGTTTTTCGCTTTGACATACGGTAAATTTTGGTGTTTAATTTGTCTCGCCTTATTCATTAACGAGAGATTACAAATCATGAACACAAAAACCCTAAAAAAAGCCAATACTGGCGCGGATGATTCCGCCAAGGATTGGCACCCTTCATTTGTCGTGGCCGCCTTACATGAGGCTGGCTGGACACTGTCTTCTTTAGCCGAGCAGCACGGTTTGACCGGCCCCGGCACATTATCAAAAGCCTTAAGATCAAGCTTTCCTATCGCGGAAAAACGGATTGCCGACGCCCTTGGCTTGCACCCCAAGGACATCTGGCCCAGTCGTTACGAAAAAGATGGTACGCGCAAACTGGTGGGTTTCCACGCCATACAGTCTACACGCCGCCGCAATAGCGTCAATGCCAAACTGGCAAAAATGAATAGCCATGAAAGCGCGTGATGCATTGACCGTCGATCTGTTTGACGGCTTTTTTGCCGTGCCGGTGGAACGTGGCAACAAACCCGGATCGTTAGATATTGGCATGGAATTTAGGCACCTGATTAGCGAGCAAATCAAGGCTTGCCCAAAATCCAGGCACCAAATAGCGGCGCGGATGAGCGAGCTGGTGGGACATGAAATTACCAAGCATCAATTGGATAGCTGGACAGCGGAAAGTCGCGAAGGCTGGCGGTTTCCGGCTGAGTATTTGCCGGCGCTGGAAATGGCTCTGGACACGCATGAAGTCTTAGCGTTTTTAGCGGATTTGCGCGGGGCAAAACTCAGCGTGGGCCGGGAGGCCTTGGAAGCGCAACTGGGCAAGCTGGAAAGCATGAAAGACCAATTGCGCAAGCAGGAACAGGTTTTGAAAAAGCTGTTAGGTGAACGGGAATGAGCGAGATAGACAAAAACCTGTATGCGGACGCTGAGGAAATCGCGACTGCGATTGGCAAAAGCCCACAAACCGTGCGCCGCATGGCCGATAAAGATAATGGCAATTGGGCTTATACGCCGGAAAAAATCCGGGGCACTGAAAAAAAGTGGTTTTTGATAGCCAAGCTGCCGACAAGCCCCACCAACATTAGAAACGCCGTCAGGCACCAACGAAACTGTAAGAGGTTTTTAATCAATGAACAAAGAGATACCGAAAATCTGCCGAATGCATCTACAGGATGGATTCAGGGACTTGAGCGAGCAACAGATAGAGGAAATGCTCGATATGGAAACCCAATTGACGGTATTTCAAATGAGCTTTATGGCAAAAGCAATGACCGATCCAGCATTGAGCATGCCGCTTTGGGGGGATCCAAAAACCCAAGCGTGGATGGAAGCGACCGATCTGCCGCTGCATTTACTACCGGTAGTCATGGACAACATGCAGATGAGGGAGCTTTTGCAAATCAGCGACTTGGAAAAAATGGGGTTGATGAGACAAGTCAGTCAGCAAAAAAAAGAGTATTGGCAGTTAACGGCGAGAGGTCGGTTAGCAGTGATTTGGCATGTGTCACACATGGCGGATTACAGCCAGATATTAAGACTCCCGTAAAAACCACCGAAAAACAACGCCTAACGGATGGTGCCCGGCAGTACATCATTAACTTTTTAGATACGTTTGCCGGCAGCGATGCCAATGCCGTTATTTTTCTGAACCAAGGATACATCGCCGGCACGTTAGGTTTTGATTTGCAGGATGCTTACGAGCAGTGCAACGCCAAAAAAGGCGGCAAGATTAAGCCTTTATGTCTGCGTACGATACAACACTGGAAGAAGCGAAAAAATGACGTTAATTCTTGTATCCCTAAGAAAACACGCGAGAAGGTCGATTGGCAAACGGTAGGGTGGCTGCATTTGTTTTTCGTCTTCTATCGCAAGCCGCAAAAGCCTTCGGTTATGGAGGCGCATCGACAGTTTAAAAATTACTGGAATGCGAAAGCCATTGGTGACGATTGCCCGAGTCATTGGGCTGTGAGGCGGCTACTGGAGGTTGTGCCAGAACTGATAAAGGAATGGGGGCGTTCAACCGGTTCCGAGTACCGAGCCTATCAATCTTTCGTGCGCCGCGACTGGTCGAATATGAGCAGCAATGAGGTATGGGTGGGCGATGGTCATAGTTTTAAAGCCAAGGTTCAAAGTCCAGAAGACGCGGGACAAGCCCTAGCGCCAGAGGTCACGCTAATTATTGACGCGGCTAGCCGGTTTATTGTGGGCTGGGCATTTAGCTTGTCTGAAAATCAGATTGCAGTGTCCGAATCGCTGGGCAACGGGATGCTTAAGTACGGTAAGCCCTTGGTGTATTACAGCGATAACGGTTCCGGCCAAACGGCGAAAACTATCGACCACCCCGCCGGCGGCATGCTGGCGCGGTTGGGCGTCAGACATGAAACCGGTATCCCCGGCAACCCGCAAGGTCGCGGCATTATCGAAGGGATTTGGGACATTACCATGATTGCCGTGGCTCGTGACATGCCGACGTTCCAAGGCACAGGCATGGACGGTGGAGCCGCGCGCAAAAATACAATCGATATTAATGCCGCCAAAAAGCGCGGCGAATTGGCCGAAAACGTACCCTCTTGGGATGAATTTAAAGGCAAAGTTGAAGCGCGCATCCATTGGTACAACACCGAACACCAACACAGCGCATTAGACGGAAAAACCCCGGCTGACGTGTATTTTGCGAATTTCGATGACAGCTGGGCGGTGCATTTAACCGATGAGGAAAAAACTACGCTGTATCGCCCCTATAAAGAGCGGACGCCAACCCGTGGCGAAATTAATCTGCATCGAAACATTTATTTCAGCAAAAAACTTGAAGAACTACCGGCTAAAGCCAAGGTGCGGGCTACTTACGACTTGCGCGACCCAAGCAAGATATGGGTTAGCGATTTGGACGGCGTGTTCATCTGTGAAGCGGTATGGGATGGCAATAAAGTGGCCGGGTTCCCTGAGTCGCTGATGGATCAACTGAAAGAGAATCGTAAGGAAGGCAAGAAAAAACGCGCCATGGAAAAGTACAACGAAGCGGAAATGGAAGGCCGGTCTGTCATTGAAGGCGAGGTGTTGAAGCGCATCGAATTCAATGCCGGCGAAACCATTGAGCCGTTAAAAATTGTGCAACCTGATTTTATTAAGCAAAAACCCGAGGAGGAAAAACGCCTGAGCTATTTGGACACGATGAAAGCGTTATACGGCGACCAGAAAGCCGCCGGCAATGAATAGCCGCTGAGTAGCAGCAACTACCCAGCGGCTTTAAACAACCTTAAAACAAAAGCACGGAGATTATACCCAATGAAGCTGAACTATGTACAAACCAGCAATCACGACGCCTTTATCGCGGCGGTCAAGGCCGTCGAAAACGGCGCGGCGCGGGAGGCCAAGGGCATCTTGGTGGCCGGCGAGCCGGGCGCGGGCAAAACCCGCACCGTGGACCATTTCGGCGCGGAACGCAACGCTATCTATATAGAAGGCTTGCCCGGCATGACCATGGCTTATGTGCGCGACTTGCTGGCCTATGAGCTGAGCATTGGCGAGTTGCGTGGCTTTGCGTTGCAAAAGGCGATTAACGAAGCGATGGCCCAACGCCGGCAGCCGATCATTTTGGATGAAGCCCAGCACGGGCTGAATGACAAAGCCAACGTCATCGAGTATCTGCGGCGGATTGCCGAGCAAGTAGGGGTGCTGCTGATCCTGGTCTGTCATACCAGTGAAAAGCACCGGTTTGCCGAGCATCGGCTGGCACATATCGCTACCCGGATTAGTGCGGTGGTGGACTTTAAACCGGCCAATTTTGCCGACACGCAGCTGTATTTACAGCAGTTGTGCGAGGTGTCGGTGGATGACGGGATAGCCAAGCTGGTGTTGGATCAATCGCGGGGCCGCTACCGGCTGATGGCGTCGGCGGTATCGACCTTGGAAACCATTGCGGTGCGGCTGAATAAATCGGCTTTGGTTGAGGCGGACGTAAAGGGGTATCTGCTCTGTGAGGACGCGATGCGCAGCTTGCGCAAAGGGGCGAAGGCGTAATGACCCAGACACGCGCAAACCCGCGCACCATCACCTCTGGCTTGCGGGCCAAAGCCTGGTGGGTGCTGCGGAAAAACAAAGCCATGACCGTGGCTGAAATCATGCTGACGATTTGCGACGGCTCGGAAAAATACGCCGGTACCAATATCAGCAGCTGGCTGAACAAGCTGGCAAAAGCCGGGGTGTTTAGCCGGGAAGCGACGCCGCTGGCTGGCCGCGAAGCCAATGGCCGCTATCGCTATGTGTTAGTGCGGGATTTGGGGCCAAAGCCACCAGTGTGGCGGCGGGATGTTAAGCAGGTGTTTGACCCGAATAGCGGGGAAATATTGGGAGGCAGCGATGAGTGACAGCCTACAACGCCTGAAACAGGCGGTGGCGGATAGCAATATCACCCAGGTTGCCAATAAGATCGAGGTGCCGCGCTGCACCTTGTCTTTAGTGATTAACGACAAATATCCCGCCAACCCGAAAAACATTCTGGACAAATTCGAACGGGCCTACAGTGACGTTAACTGTCCCTTTGTTAACAGGGCGCTGACCCGGCAGGAATGCCGCGACCGCTCTACCGCCCCGCGCCCCTTTGGCGGCACGGCAAAAACCGCCTGGTGGGATGCCTGCCAGGGTTGCGAACACAAATCGAAAGGAGCTTAAGCCATGACTCACGTGATTATCAGCCTAGACGATCAGCCAGACGGCAGCGTCAGCATTAAAACCCTGGCCCACCCAGCGCGGATCGGCGATCCATTAACCAAAACGCCTGCTACCGAGCTGGGCGATTTTTTAATGCACGCCATCGACGTGTGGCAAGGCACCAAAGATTTAGACATGCCGCAAGCCGCCGCCTTTGTGCAGTCCGTTACTACCAAACCAACCATCAATTGAGGTGCAGCCATGGCAACAATCAAAAGACAACGCGCGACGGTTGACGACTACGTTGCGGCTTTAATCGCCCGTGATCGCGCCCTGGCCGAACGCGCCACCCGGGATGCAGCCATTAACCAGCTGGCTAAACGAGCCGCACAAGGCTACACGCTGATGGACCACGTCGAAACCGTGGTGGTCATCATCATCCTGGCGATAGTCGGGATTATGAAAACCGGAGGCCTGTAATGGATAGCCAAACAGTCATTATTGCAATGGTGCTGGCGGCCATCGGCTACGGCTTAGGATTTTTCACCTGCGCCGTACTGGCAATGGGCCACGAGATAGAAGGCGAAGCGGCGCGCCATGTGCCGGCCTGTGCCGTCATTGAGTCATTAGGCCGGCAGGTGCGCGGTTATCGGTTGGCGCTTGTACTGGTATTTGTGGCGATGTTTGTCGCGCTTTTGCTGACTATCGGGAGTAACTGGGCATGAATGACAGTGAAGAGTTAAGCCAGGCGCAAATAGCAGAATTGCTTGGCGTTAATCGCCACATGCTCAGCAAAGCCGCGCCGTATTTGCCCGATTTCCCCATTGCCCGACAAGTGGGCGGACGGCGTCGACGTTATCAGCGCGCCGAGATCCTGGCATGGGCCGAAGGTCGCGACGTTAAAGCGCTGGTCAGTGCCGGTGGCTCTCAGGCCCGCGCCGGCGGGCTGGACGACAAAGCGGCGGCGTTTAACACCCGCTGCCGGGAGTTTATCAGCGGCGCTTTTGTTAGCCAGGCACAGCAACAACAAAACAAGCTTAAACGCTTAATCTCCCGGCAATGCCATAGGCCCGGCCAGCGTCGTGCTTACGCCATCGTGCCTGATTGGGCACAAGACCAACGCGGCACCGAGATACCCCAAACCAAAATTATTGAGAGGACAAAATGAGCCTAATTAAAAACGCCATTACCTATAAATGCGACCTGCCGGCAGCGGCCACGCTGGAAAAGCATCTAGCCGAACATCCCTTCTGCGAGCTGGGCGAAGCGGAGTTTTCCATAGCCGGCTTTGTGCCGGTTAAGGATGAGCGCTTTGTGTTTCCGTTTCCGGACGGTTACTGCTTTCGGCTGCGCTTTGATGAGAAAGTTTTGCCCAGCGCCGTCATCAGAACGGAAGTCAATAAGCGCATAGCGGAAATCGAGGCCGAGCGAGGTGAAGAGCTGTCGTTTAAAGAAAGTTTGCGGGTTAGAGACGATGTTTATAACGACCTGGTCAAAAAAGCGCTGAGTCAAAGCCGTTACATCACCGCTTTTTATCGGCCCAAAGATCGGCTGTTGGTCGCCAATACCGCCAGCAAAGCCCTGGCCGATGTGTTGAGCAATCGACTGGTCCACGCCGTCGGCAGCATCAAAGCCACCACGATCTATATCAGCGGCATTAGCAACGGCCTGACATCCAAGCTGCATAGCTATTTGAACGGCGGCGATGGTTTAGAGGGCTTCGAAATCGGCGGTGTCTGCAAGCTCAAAGGCGAAAACGGCACGGCTATGTCGGTTAAGGCCCTGGAAATTCACGAATCTAAAGACGGCCTGTTAGAAGCCTTGATGCAAGGCTACAAAGTGACCGAGCTGGAGATCGGCAACGAAGACGTTACGTTCCGATTGAACGAAAAGTTCATCAAAAAAGGCATCTTCTTCAATTTCAAAGAAGAGGACGAATACAACGGCGACGACGATATCGACCAATTTCAACACGACGCATCCTGCGAAATGCTCTGGCTAGCCAACGCCTGCCAGCAGCTGTTGACCTTGTTTGAATACAAAGAACCCGCCGCCGATCAGGAGAAAGCCGCATGAAAAAGCCCAGACTAAAAGCCACCGCCAAGCCGCTTGCCAGCGTGCCGCAAACCCGTGACGAATGCGCGGAAATGATTAACCAGATTGGCCGCGTGCAGCGGGAAATAGCCGTTGATCAAGCGGCCATGAACGACGAAATAGCCGCCATCACCGACAGCTATACCGGCAGCATCACCGAGCGCACCCGCCAATTGAAGCTGTTGCAAGACGGTGTTCAGGCGTTTTGCGAAGCCAATCGCGAGGAGATGACCGAGGGAGGTAAAACCAAAACTATCGGCTTTGTCACCGGTACCGTGCAATTTCGCCAGCGTCCGCCGTCCGTCGCGGTGCGTGGCCCGGACAGCGTTATCGACTTTTTAAAGCGTCATGGCCTGGATAGATTCGTACGCGTCAAGGAAGAAATCAACAAGGAAGCCATCTTAAACGAACCCGCAACGGTCGCTGGCGTGGCAGGCATCAGCATAAAAACCGGCGTGGAAGATTGCGTGATTACGCCATTTGAACAGGAGTTGTCATGAGCGCCTATACCACTACCGAACGCATCGCCGAGTTGCGCGCACGTGCTAATAGAATCCGCGAGTCCGCCCAATACGCCGACCGCTACCACGACTATTTCCAGGAAACCCAGCAAGCCGCCAGGATAGATGCCGAAGCGGATGAATTGGAAAAAGAGCCGAAGGAACAGGTGTAGTCATGAGCACTCAGCCACACGTCCACACCAACCCCAAACACCAAGCGCGGCGTAACGCCGCCATTGGCAAAATTCATATCGGCAAAGAACAGCTGGGGATGGATGAAGAAACCTACCGCGCCATGCTGCTGACCATCGGCGGCGTTAAGTCCAGCAAGGATTTAAACAACGAGGGCTTGAACAAGGTTATCACCCACCTGGAAAAAGCTGGCGTGGTGTTTACCACCAAGAAAAAGCACGGCCGCAAGCCTAACAATCTGCCCAGTGGTTCCGACCGCAATGCCAAGTTGAGCAAGATAGAAGCGCTGTTGGCGGAAGCCAAGCGGCCTTGGGAGTATGCCCACGCCATGGCGAAACGGATGTACAAAAAAGAAGCCCTGGAGTTTTGCGACCATCACGAGCTGACCGGCATTATTGCGGCGTTGGTGAAGAATGCCAAAAAAGAAGGACGGCCTACCGATGCAACTGAATAGATGCCCCGTTTGCCACACTCGGATTAGCCTGGACGCAATGGCCCAAGACGAAGCCGGACGCGAGTTGCTGGGAATGCTTGCCAAGCTGGACGGCGAAACCGGCTTTGCCTTGGTCGGCTATCTGGGCTTGTTTCGTTCGCATACTCGCGACCTAGCTACCGACAGGGCGTTACGCATGGCGAAAGAGGTGCTGGGGTTGTCCGACTCGCTGCCGGCACTGGCCGAAGCTATGCGCATCACCGTCGAGCAAATCCGCTCCAAGGGCGGTGATCCGCTTAGCAATCATCGCTATTTGCAAAAAGTGCTAGGCGATTGTCACGGGTTTAAGCCTGATATAGCAGGCGCGCCACGCGCCGATATAGTCAACGCACAGCCGGTCAAAACCAGCAAAACCGCGCAAGCCTTGCAGGCGCTAGAGGATTTCGGCAATGGAAACGGCTAACGACATCGAGTGGTTGCGCCAGGCGATTAGCAAAGGCTTGATGGGGCTTGTGGTATTGCATCTGGAAGGCGGACCCAGCGCGGAAACAGTAAAGCACACTGCCGGAGTTTGGTATCACGTCGCGAAAAACTGGCCTATTACCTGGCAAGAAACGCTAGACCGGCCACGCTTGCGGACAGCGTTTACCCAGTTGGCTAGCCAGTCACGCCGCTGGCCCAGCCCGTCTGAACTGCGCTTGTTACTGCCGTCGCGAGTCTATCCCGATGACCAATTGCCGGCGCCGGAATACTCGGAAGCCAAAGCCGCCGCTAACCGCGCCAAGATCAAGTTTTTACTGGGTGCGACATTTCAACTGCGGGACATGAAAGACGACTTTGCCAAGCTGGAAGCTATGCACCTGCAAAGCCCCAGCGATGAAAGCCTGGAAAAACTGACCGATCTGCAAATCAAGATCGATGCCCTACAACAACAAATCGAGGAGGCCCAACAGCCATGAACACCCCGCTGCCCAGACACCTGCTGCCCGATAGCCTATTGCAAATCGCCGAGTATTGCGGCGAGGAAACCATGTGGCTGATCTGGCGGGCCTACGGCGGCGGGCATTTGACTGTACCGGTAAACATTACGCCCGACCACCGCCTGGCCGAGTTGCTAGGCATGGAATTGGCCGCCAAGTTTTGCGAGATGTTTGGCGGTGCGACCGTGTACCAAATCCCCAAAGCCCACGCGGCCATGCTGGCTATGCGCAACGAACGCATTCGCCACGACCGCAGCAACGGCATGGATAACTTTGGTTTATGCCGTAAATACGGCCTGACCGAGCGGCAAATCATCACCATTTGCGGCCAGCCAGCGCCAGCCTTACTTAATTTCGACCTGTTCGACGACTGATTTTTTAACCACCGGAGACCATCCCATGAACCACAGCCAATTAGTAACTTACATCAGCAACCATAGCGCCTTGAAAAAGGCCGAAGTGGAGCGGGTTTTATCCCTGCATGCCTCGGCAATTACCGACGAAGTAAAAGCCAACGGCAAAATCACCTTGCACGACATCGGCACCATTACCGTAGTAGAGACCCCAGCCCGCCCAAGCCGCAACCCGCAAACCGGCGAAGCCATTGAAATACCCGCCGGCAAACGCATCAAGCTAAAAGCCGCCAAAGCCTTAAAAGACGCGGTGGCTTAAACATGAACGAAAACGCGGCGAAACGCCAAAAGATATTGAGCCTGTTGTACCAAGACCGGCAAGCCAACGCCAGCAAACTGCATCAAGAGCAATGGACCAAACTCGCCACCCTGCAAAATGCCGTGGAAGACCTGGACTTTGCCTTGTCGGTGTTGGTGGAACTGCGCTACATCGAGCGCTGCAACAACCTGCTACGCATTACCGGGGCCGGTGTGCTGGCCTGCGAGGCCGGGCAGGCGCAATAAAGGCCAAAGCCAAGCGCCCCAGGTCAGCCCTGGGGCTTTTGTCTTTAGCTTTTTCCGCCGATAATTCGGCCATTTTTAACAAAGGAGCGGTTATGAAAAGCAAGGTGATGTTGTTGGGGTGTTTGTTGGCGGCGGGTTGCAGCACCAACTATCGATACCCTAATTGGGAATATGTGCGGCTGGAGTTTGCGGTACCGGACACCAGTTGCGTTTATAAAATACAAGAAACATGCAGCCAGGCCGGCAATCACTGCATGGACTGGTACAAGCAGCGGGCGACCACCTTTGGCGCTAACACAGTGGTGATTACCAGCAAAGAAAATCAACAGTTCTTTGCAGCCAGCGGCTTTACCGGCAATGCCAAGGGCGGCGAGGTTAGCAGTTCCATTGCCGAGTATTACGCATGCAGCGGGCCGAAGAACATCGCCCCTGCACCTAAAAATTGACAAACCCCAAACCGAGGGGCTAATCTAATCGGGCACTGGCAAAATCCAGCGCTCGGGATTGGCATCTCGGAAAACTAAGGCTCAAAGAGCCGCTTATAGCGGTTTTTTTGTGCATATGGCTCAAGCTCACAGTTATGTCGGGCTGAGCAGGCCGCCGCAAGGTGGGCCGGTTCCCTTGGTTCCCGGTATGCCAACCTGTTCAGTCCGGCACCCTGATTGGCATCATGGTGTCGGTTTATTACACAAAACCGAGAAAGATCATGAAACAATCAAACCTAGTCCATTTGTCAGGCAACCGCCTAGTTGTTACCTCCCTTGAAATATCAAATCGTTTTGAAAAACGTCATGATGACGTTCTCAAAGCAATTAAAAATATTGAATGTTCTCAGCATTTTAGACACCGCAATTTTGCGGAGTCCTCTTACAACAACCGTCAAAACAAATCCCAACCCATGTACGAAATCACCCGCGACGGCTTCGTTTTTCTGTGCATGGGGTTTACCGGTCAGCAGGCAGCGCACTGGAAAGAACGGTATATCGAAGCCTTCAATGCCATGGAGCAAGCGTTACGCGCCCCCAATGTCGATGCCATCGGCAACCACGTTAAAGCCCTGCAAGCCGAACTATTGAAAAACCGCCCCCGCATGGCAAAGGTGCTGAAATTGCGCGGCGCGGGTTTTTCCAAGCGGGAAACCGCCAAAATGCTGGGCTTTGGTGAAACCACCATCCGCAAGGAAATGGCGATTATCGAGAAATGCGGCTACCACGTCGGCCCGGTCGGTACCCAGCTGGATTTGTTTGGGGGTGAGTGATGAATCCTGCCATCAACGCCCTGGACCGTCTCCACGAAATCACGCTATGCATCGAAGCTGTGGGGGATTTGTTGATCCCGGAAAAGGATTTGCACGTCGTTGATCGCGACAAACAGGCCGTGCTGATCAATCATTTGGCACGGGAGTTAATCGCCGCCCATAACCAGTTAAACCAGACCTGGCCGCGTTAACTTTTCCCCTTTTTTAAACACTTTCAAGGCCGGTTTTTACCGGCCTTTTCTTTTTAAGTGGGGTTTGCGAAGCGCTTCGCATACGCCACTTTCCCCCTGTTCCGTACACTCTCGCCAACCCTTTCGGCAGCGAGATGCCATGAATACCGACAACCCTTTTGACGCCACCGAGGCAGCTGTTGAACTGATTACGCAGTTTGAAGGCCTGCGCCAGCAGGCGTATCTGTGCCCGGCCAATCGCTTAACCATCGGCTGCGGTCATGTGATTTTGCCTAAGTGGGATTTCGGTTTGTTTCGGGTCGACGCCGGCACGCTGGCCCGCATCGTGGACGAATGCCAAAGCCGCCGCATTTTGACGCAAGAAGCGCAAGTGGTGCTGACCATCAGCCACGATCAAGTCAAGCAATTGCTGTATCGCGATGTGGAGCAAGTTGCGCTGTTTCTGCGCTCTGTGACGCCTGCCTTGATTAATCAAAACCAATTTGATGCCCTGGTCTCGCTGATTTTCAACATCGGCCAGGGCCGTTACGCGCAATCGACCTTACGACATAAACTGCACAACCGCGACTTCCCCGGTGCCGCTGCCGAGTTCGATCGCTGGGTTATGGGGACTGTCGACGGCAAAAAAGCCCCCTTGCGCGGTTTAGTAAGACGCCGCGCCGCCGAACGCGCCTTATTTGAGAAGCCTGTATGAAGCAAAACCCGTTAATGCAATCAGTGGCGGTTGCCGAGATCAATGCACAACTGCTATGCCAGGAATACGCCAACGCCGTGCATCGTTTGCATATTGCAAAAAAGGACGTGTGTTTTTATGCCGATCAGGCCAGCCGCGCCCATAGCCAGTATTTAAACGCCGTCAGACTCAAAGGCCGCAGCTATCTGGATTTAATGAACAGCGGCATCTCGCATCGCGCCTATCTGCGCTTTCTGCGGAGTACAGAGCCATGTCTGAATTTTTGATACACGTTTTCGGCTGCCTGGTGGTGGCCGTTTTTTGCCTGTTTTTCCTGCTGTTGTACCTGGAGTACAAATATGGAGGAGAAAACCCCACCCGCATCGCCCTACGCGCGGTCTTTGCGGATTACATCATCACACTGGAACCTAACCAAATGAAACGCATTAGTTCTTTAGTTACCCAATTTATTGTCACTGCCCTTGCGCTAACCTCCGCCGGCGCATCTGCGGCCATCGACGGCGCTATCAGCATCGTCTCTTCCGATCCTAACGTGCTGCTGGTTACGCCAGTTGGCAACGGCCAGTTTTTAGTAAAAGTGGTCGGAAAAGGGCTGGCTACCTTAACCGTCAGCGGTGACGCGGACTTGGGCGACGGCATTAGGACCATTACCCAGGCCTTCGAATTTGAAGTGTACGACGGCGATACCGAGGCCGATCACTTCGATTTGACTATCACCGATATCTTACGCAGCGAAGACGCTACCAACGAAAACGCTATCGACAGCAGCGCAGCCGCCACCTCTTAAAAAACGGCGGACACTTAAGCCGGGGTTTTGCCCCGGCTCCTTTTTAAGTAGTTACAAGCAGACTTAACGCAAGGAACAGTAGTGATAAGCAGGCTTAACGCAAACATAGGAACCGACTATGGACAACGCCAAACACATCCTGGATAGCAAAACCTTTTGGTTCAACGTGGCCGCGGCTGTGTTGCCGTTGCTGGAAGCCAACGTGCATCTACTGCGCGATTATCTGCCGGATGGCGGGTATTTGCTTTACCTGTGCGCGGTGTCGATAGCCAATATTTACCTGCGCAGTATTACCCGCGTGCCGGTAACGTTGTCTTGAGGTGGGTATGGACTATTCGAACGCATTGATGATCTGGGATGTAGTGCAAACCCTTTTGATCGCCGTCATTGGGATCATGAACTGGCTGAATAACCGGCAGCGGGTAACCAACGCCACCATTTCCAGGCTGGAAAACAGCATGGACACGCGGCTGGACGATCACGCCGAGCGTGTCACCCGGCTGGAACAAGACCTAAAAAACGCCCCCAGTCACGCCGATTTAGCGGAGATTTACCGGGAAATGCGCAAACTCAACGATTCGCTATCGGCCATGAATGCCGCGATATCGGCGCAAACCGCGACACTCAGCGCATTGAAAGGCCAAGTGGAACGCATGGATTCGTTTTGGCGCAACGGTGGCAAGTCATGAGTGTACACGTCGCGCCGTTGATGCTGCATGCGCGGGGGTTTGTTAACTCGGTGGACGTTAACAAACCGCTGTGCGATATGCGAGACCCTTATCTGTATCATATTGTGGTGTTGATCAATGATTTAGGGATTGCCCGCCTGGAAGGGCTGGACGGTTCTATCAGTCACGCAGACCGCCGCGATTTGGCCGATAAACTCCGCAAATATGGCGTGCGCCGTGTCGAATGGCGACACCACGGCATAGAGAAACACACTAACCTGATACGGTGATTTATGGACTATAACGAATTTGCTACAGCGCATCGCCGGCTGGCCGTATTGGAATATCTCAACCGCGCCGCCACATACACCGCCCATGAAGTCGATCTTAAAGCGGCATTGGCCGCCGGCGGTCAGCCAGTCGGGACCGACGTGTTACGTGCCGATCTGCAATGGTTGCACGAACAAGGCCTGGTGCTAGCCAATCAACCCGGCGGCGTCTGGTTTGCCACGTTGACGGCCAAGGGTGGCGATGTGCGGCAAGGCTTAAGCACAGTGCCAGGTGTGGCGCGGCCGGAGCCTAAGTAATGCCGCCGCGTAGTGCCATCACCACCTTACCCGATGATCTGTTAAACCTGCTGAACGGCAAGCTTATAGACAGCGGCTTTAGCGATTATGCCGGTTTATCCGCATGGTTGTCGGAGCAAGGCTATCAAATCAGCCGCTCAGCGGTGCATCGCCATGGCTCGGAATTGCAAGCGGCCATGGAGAAATCCATTAACCGCGCCCGGGAACGTGTGGAAATTGCCAAAGCGATGGGAGGCATGAGCAATGAAGGAAAAGCCGCGCTTTTGGAAGCCTCTGAAATGGTGGCTATTGATCAGATTATGGATGTGCTTGAAGAGATGCAAGGCTGGGACGCCGCCGACAAAGCCGCCATTGTGCCTAAGCTGGGTAGAGCTATTGCCGATATCGGTCGAAGTGCCATTGGTTCAGCTAAATGGAAAAAAGAATTTGAGGCCGAGGCAAAACGCCAGGCTCTCGAAGAAGCGGCCCAAGCTGCCAGCGCCGCCGCCAAAGCCGAAGGCGTATCGGAAGCTGGGGTGGCACGGATTCGCGAAGCGTTAGGCATGGCTGCGTAATGCCCGCCAAAATTATCCCCACCAACCCCGACGCCATCTTCCTGCCATTTCAAGAGAAATGGATCAAGGACGACGCGCGTCTAAAGCTGATGGAGAAATCCCGCCAAATTGGTATTAGTTGGAGCACCGCTTACAAAGCCGCCGAACGCACCGCCATGGTCGGGCAAAAGTGGGATCAATGGGTATCCAGCCGAGACGATCTACAAGCCCGCCTGTTTATTGAAGACTGCAAACTATTCGCCAATATTTTAGCCATTGCCGCCGAGGATCTGGGCGAGCGGGTGATTGATGAGAAGACCAAGCTTACCGCGTACGTTCTGGAATTCGCCTCCAGAAAACGCATTCATTCGATGTCATCCAACCCGGATGCGCAAGCCGGTAAACGCGGCGGCCGCATCCTGGACGAATTTGCACTACATCCCGATCCTCGAAAGCTATGGTCGATTGCCTATCCTGGTATCACCTGGGGCGGCTCGATGGAGATCATTTCCACCCACCGGGGTAGCCACAACTTTTTCAATCAGCTGATTCGGGAAGTACGTGAGCACAACAACCCCAAGAACATCAGCCTGCACCGCGTCACCCTGCAAGATGCCCTGGATGCCGGATTTTTGTGGAAGCTGCAAAAAGCCCTGCCGAAAGGCCACGAAGTCCACGAGATGGACGAAGCGGCGTATTTCGACTTCATCAAAGCCGGTTGCGCCGATGAAGAAAGCTTTCTGCAGGAATACATGTGCGAGCCGGCTGACGATGACTCGGCCTTTTTGGAATACGACCTGATCGCCCGCTGCGAGTATGGTGAAAAGGAAGTCTGGGAAGTCGACCTGATCGAAGCCAAGCGCCGTGGCGCGCAATTATTCGCCGGGCTGGATATTGGCCGCAAGAAGGATTTAACCGTGCTGTGGGTGCTGGAACTGCTGGGCGATGTGCTCTACACCCGCGCCGTGATTGAGTTGCAAAACATGAGCAAGCCCGATCAAGAAAAAGTGCTGTGGCCGATCATGTCTCTGATGGATCGCACCTGCATCGACGCTACCGGCCTGGGTATCGGCTGGGCCGACGACGCACAAAAGCAGTTTGGTCAATACCGCGTTGAGGCAGTGACCTTTACCAACCGGGTAAAAGAAGAGCTGGCCTATCCGGTACGCGGCCGCATGGAAGATCAGAAGCTACGCATCCCTTACAAACCCAATATCCGTGCCGATCTGCGCGCCGTTACTAAGGTAACGACCGCTGCCGGCAATATCCGCTTTACTGCCGAACGCTCTGAAAACGGCCACGCCGACCGCTTTTGGGCGCTGGGCTTGGGCGTACACGCCGCCAGCAACGGCGCTGCCGGCCCTGCTTACACTCCGATGAGGTTGAAATGGCTATAGACCGAACATCCGATCAATTCCTGCTCGACGCCTACAGCGGCCAAGGCGGCTTTGCCTCAGGCGCTTACCTGATACCGCACCCGCGCGAAACGGACGAAAAGCTGAATCGCCGCAAAGAGCTGGCGGTGTATCCCAACTTTAGCCGCAAAATCGTTGACGTGATGAGGGGCTTTTTGTGGAAGCAAACCCCCAGCCGCGAAATCGATGACCTGTACTCCACGTTTGCGATGAATGCCGACGGTGCCGGCGGCAAGCTTGATACATTGCTCAGCAGTTATCAACGCCTGGCGATGATCCTTGGCACGGTGTACGTGATTGTCGACAAGCCGAAAACCCAAGGTCAGACCCGCGCCGATCAAGCCATGCCCTACATGGCCCTGCGCCTGAAAAGCCAATTGGTTGCGGAAACGAAAGACGCCGCCGGCACCTGGACCAGCGTGACTTTTAGCGAAGTCGAAAACGGCGAAACCCAATACCGCACCTACACCACTACCGGCTGGCGGCTGAGCAAAGAGCAAGACGGCGGCGGCTTGATCGAGCAAGGCGAATACGAAATTGGCCGCGTGCCGGTAGTGCGCCTGCATATCGCTAAACCGCTCAACCCGACCGACAGCGCGAGCCAAAGCTTTTTCTACGACCTGGCCGGGCTAAATTGGGACTTGTATAACGCCCGATCAGAGATGCGCGAGCTATTCCGCGCCCAAACCTTTGCGATTCTGGCCTTGCCGGTCGCGGATGATAACGAGCGTCAACGCCTGACAAACATGACGATCAGCACGGAAAACGCGCTGACCTACAATCCCGCCGGCGGCGGTGAGCCCAAGTTTTTAGCACCACCGCCCGATCCGGTTGAGCTGTACATGGAGCAAATCGCCAATACCGTGACCGATATTTACCGGGTGGCAAACCTGGAGTTTGTCGGCGGCGTGCAGCAAAGCGGCGTGGCGTTGTCGTTTCATTTTCAGGAATGCAACAGCACATTAGGCGACATGGCGGAAAACTGCGAAGCGGCAGAAGTGGAAATCGCCAGCCTGGTCTATGCCTGGCAAGGCAAGACATTTACCGGCAATATCGCCTATCCAAAAGACTTTAACCTGTCCGATCTGCAAACGGCGATCAATATCGCTATGGATTCGGTGACGCTGGGCATGGGTGCCGAGTTTGATAAGGCCATCAAAAAACGCCTGGCAAAACAAATCCTGGCAAACGATACCGCACCCAGCACCATGACAGCGATTGATAACGAGATCGATGCGAAGGGTGATGTTTATGGGGATAGGATTGCGCAGCAGGCAGTGGCATGATCGAGATTGATCTCATCGAAGACAATATTGTTTATCTCAGCGTTGTTCGCGCCCGTTTTAAGATTGGCAAATGTAGGCATCAAAAAATCGAGATCGATGAAGATTTGGCCGAGGTGACATGTACTGCATGTGGCGAGCGGCTTAACCCCATCGCTGTATTAGCCCGATTCGACCGGGTGAAAGCCTATCGCTACGCGCATGGACCGGAGCGCCTTACCGCAGCCCTCAGCGCGAGTTATTCCGCGCCGTGTGCCAGGGCGTGGAGCGCATCGCTATCGGGGAGGATTTTGCTGATGACGACGAGGCCCGCCACGACGGATTCGCAAACGCGGCGGAAATGCGCGACTGGTTCCGCCGCGTCCACGGCCTGCCATTCACCGGGGACCGGATACGGTGGGCCTAACTATGATTGACGAATTGCTGGCACATGGTTGATTACCCCGCACTCTACCGCCGCCTGGCGCAAGAAATCATTTCCCACGAAGGCCAATTAACCGCCGATACGCAACAATTTACCGATTTTTTAGTTAAACAATTACGCAAAGACGGCTATGTTTTAACTCCGGAAACGGAGAATGCCATGAGCAAATACATAGACGCGATGAAGGCTGCTATCGGCCTGGGTATCAATAAAGCCGCCGCGACAGCCACCAAGCAACCCTTGCAATCGGAAACCGTGTTGCAGCTGGCCGAGGAATCGTTTAAACAGCAATGGCCTGACGGTTTAACGCTTAGCGACCGGCTGTGGAAATGGGACGAAGCCACCCGGAACGGCGTCAGCCAAGTGCTGCAAGACGGCGTCCGCGCCGGTAAGGCCGTGGACGGTATTGCCATGGACATGCAGCGCACTATCGAACGCGCGGCGGGCGGCCAGCGTTTCAAGATTGTATCGGAGCATATCGACGATTGGGTAGCCGAATTGCACAGCGCCGCCATCGAGTTGATTCACAACCCCGCCGCCCGTGCCGATTGGAATGCGGCGGTGGAAACTGCCCGCGATATTATCGACGGCTTAAAAACCACCGGCAGCCGATCCGCCGCCGAACGGGTGTTATCCGAAATGCAAAAGGCCGTGGAAAAAGGCCGTGAAGAGTTGCTGGATAAGGCTGTGAAATGGTGGACCTACGACAAGCAGCTGTATCACTTAAAAGTTATTGCGCGTTCTGAAATGGCGAATGCCGGCCATGGGGCAGTAATCGACAGCACCATTCAAGACGATAGTATCATCGGCTATGAGTGGCTCTTGTCAGCCAGTCATCCAGTGATTGATATTTGCGATTACTACGCAAGCATCGACATGGGCTTGGGCAAAGGCGTATTCACAAAAGTCGCAGTGCCACGGAAAAAAGCGCATCCGCTTTGTATGTGTTTGCTGATTCCGCGCGTGTCGCCTAAGTTGGAGCGCGGTAATAAAAATTACGCCGAGTGGCTGCGTAACTTGTCGCCGGAAAACAAAAAAGCCGTGATGCCGGAGTGGGCACGGCAGGCGGTTGAAAAAGGCGCGTCGATTGAGTCATTGATTCGGCCCGATGGGCTGGGTTTGTTGACCCAAGCCGAAATCGAAAATAAAGCGATTTGAGGCGTTTTTAGTCAACCAGCGCGATAATGGCAAGGCTTTTTCTTGTTACCCCCCGTTAAATTTCCTTATTTATCCGCATCCGATCAAAGGAAGGTGGCAGAAAACCCAAATGCCGGAGTAAACCGGTAAATGTCCCTTCTGAAGCACTTCGCATACCCGCGAAGATCCATGCTTCGTATTCTGTCATCGAATTCAATTTTCACCCCATCCAACACAGGATTACGAACATGTTTAAAGTCCGTCACGTTTTACGCAACGACGACGCCGGCCAATCCGGCGGCGCGCCCACCAACACCCCAACCTCTGCGAGCCAGTCCGGCGCGGGTGCTCCCGCGCCGGTTGTGGATGTGCAGGCCCAAATCAATGCGGCACTTGCCCAGAAAGACGCCGAATTTGCAGCGGAGCTGGAAAAAGCCACCGGTCATAAAAACATCAAGTCGCTGACCGAAGCCCAATTGCAGGCCCAGGGCAAGCTGCAAGAATTGGCCGACGCGAAAGCCGCAGAGGCGAACACCTACAAAACCAAATTCGAAGGCGCGGCGATCAGCAATGCGCTGTTGGCGGCGTCTAGCGATGCTGTAGACCCGGCCACCGTCAAAGATCTGCTGGCCGGCAAGGCCAAAGTGGACGACGCCGGCAATGTCACCATCGACGGCAAACCGGTCGCAGATGCGGTGAAAGCGTTGCTGGAAGCCAAGCCATTTTTGGCTAAAGCCCAGGGCGGTACCGGTTCCGGTGCGCCACAAAACACCGCCGGCGGCCCGCAATCCAAATCCCGCGCGGAGTTTGAGGCGCTAGACCATACCGCCCGTTCCAAATTCATCGCCGAAGGCGGCAAAGTCGTTTAAGCAGCTCGTTTAAGCGCCCCTTTCTTCATCAGGAACCTATCATGCCCAATACCCTAACTAATTTAATCCCCGATATGTATGCCGCGCTGGCTGTAGTCTCGCGCGAACAGGTCGGTTTTATTCCTGCTGTCACGCTGGATGCGGATGTGGCCCGCGCCGCCGTGGGCCAAGTGGTCAGAAGCCCGATTGCGCCAGCCGGTGTGGCAACGGACGTGATCCCAGGCGTGACGCCGCCGGACGACGGTGATGCCAATATCACCAATCGAACGATCACTATTACCAAATCGCGGCGAGTGCCTGTGCGGTTTAATGGCGAAGAATCGCGGGGGCTCAACAACGGTCCTGGCATGCTCACCGTCAGGGCTCAGCGCTTTGCTCAAGCGATGCGGACGTTGACTAATGAAATGGAAGCAGATATCGCCGCGCTGTACAGAACCACATCCCGCGCCTTTGGTATTGCCGGTACTAATCCATTCAACACAGCCGGCGATTATTCGGATGTGTCGTTCGTGCGCCAGATATTGGTGGATAACGGCGCGCCGATTAGCGATTTGCAGCTCGTAATTAATACCACCGCCGGCGCGGTCTTCCGTGGGAAGCAGTCCCAGGCGCAAATGATTGGCGATGTGGCTTTACAGCGACAAGGCTTGCTGTTGGATATTCACGGCATGCAGATCCGCGAGTCTGCGCAAGTGCGCAATCACGTCAGAGGCACAGGCGCTAGTTACCTCGTGAACAATGGCCCGGGTTATGCATCAGGTGCGGCTACTATTGCCGCCGATACAGGTGCCGGCACGATTTTAGCCGGCGATGTGGTCGCATTTGCCGGCAACGCCGATCGCTATGTTGTCGCCAACGCGTTAAGCGGTGGCTCATTTGGTATAGGCGAACCGGGCCTGCGCGCTACCTTGGCTGACAATGTAGCGATCACTGTGGGCAATAACTACGCGGCTAATATGGCGTTTAGTCGGTCCGCGATAGTCGCTGCAACGCGTGCGCCAGCCCTGCCAGACGGTACTGACATGGCAGACGATAGATACATGCTGACTGATCCGAATAGCGGGTTGACCTTTGAGGTGTCTACGTATATGCAATATCGTCAAGTGCAATACGAAGTCGCATTATCGTGGGGTGTTGCAAACATGAACCCCGCCCATACTGCCATCCTGTTGGGTTAAGGACATGGCGTCTAAACGAGCGGTTAAGTCCGCTGCTACGAAACAAACCACATCTGATTGGGATCCAATGGTGCTTGTGCCCGATGGGGTATACACCCTGTCGGTGGATCCCGCCTTGGTGACCACGGATACACCAGCAGCCACGGACGGCGAACTTAATGTAGGGACCAATACAAAGGACATTGCCGACAAGGACACGGATGTAACTGAGGAACCTGTGTCGGCATCGTTCGATCTGGTCAAAATGACGCGTGAGACGCCCGTGCATGCAGATGGTCCAACCACCGCCGATGTGCATCCGGACGAATTGTTCAACTGGTTGGCTGCGGGTTGGGCCTTAGCTACCGATCAGGCTGAGGGCGAGTAAGTGCTATCTATCAGCCTGGACACCGGCAGCGTCCCCTCGGTGCTGAACGCGTTTCGCGATCCGCGTAACGCGCAGCGGCTGGCGAATGCGATGGCCGAAAGCTACATCACCGACATCCATGACTGGATTAAAGCCGGCCATGGATTTACCCCGCGCAGCCCTGGCGGCGGTTTAGAGCAGGCGATTAACTGGCAGCCAAACAACGACGGTTCGGCTGAGGTATACGCCAAAAAAGACTATGCCGGTTACGTCGAGCACGGTACCGGTGTTCATGTCGGGCATCAGCCGTGGGTGATTGAGCCTAAGCCAGGCCGCAAGGGTTTAAAAATACCGACCGGCGGCAATGCCTCACCGGTTGGGCCGCAAATGGCCGGCGGCGGCTATATCATCCGTCGCTCGGTCACGCACCAAGGCAGCAAGCCACATCCGTTTTTCTTTGCCGACATGGAAAACCGCCAACAACGCATGCTAACGCATGCCGCGTCTGTGCTGGCCGCACATCTGGCAGCGTCCGGAGGCAACCATGGCTAAATATTGCACCCTAGCAGATTGCGCCGATCCGGTCGTAGCCGTCACCAACGAGCATCTGGAAGGCGCGGATGTGTATGTCGATCTGGCACTGGGTACAGCTGGCATTTCGCCAGTCGATGCGGCAAGCATCACCTTGCCGAATGCAATCTTAAAAGCCGTCGCCGTGGCCTGGGCCAAACGCCTAGCCGCCATCGACGGCAGCATGGGCGATAACTCGCTGATGATCGATAAAGCCAATCAATACAAAACCAGCGCCGACATGCTGGCTAAACAACTAAACCGCGCCGCACTGGGCTTGGCTGAGCCAACCAACGGCGGTTTTGGGTCAATTACTTTGGGAAGAGCATGAATGAAAACCTTGAATGCGCCAGATAAAAGCGGGGAGTTATTGCGGTCTGGGGACGTATTGACCATCAGCGGCAATGCGTTGGTGGAATATCAAATTGATGGGGTAAATCAAAGTCCAGTACGGGTTGCGTCCCGGCTAAAAATAGGGCCGTTTTCCAGTGATGTGCAATTGATAATTTCAGCGATAGTAGGTTCGGTAGCATTAACTTTTGGAAAAGATTCCGAAAAATTAATCAATCTGGATGACAAGACCAATAATTTCAAAACTAATGTATGCATCGCTATTGGTACATCCATAACAAACGCATATTGGACTGCTGCTGGGTTGGGGGATAACAAAGGTAGTTCGTATTTGGCTATGTTAGAAATAATGTTTGGCCCAGTATTTCCAAAAATCATTGACTCAGCAGTATCGGGCCGGACCATAGCCGAAATGCGCGCAAACTGGGAAACCGATGTTGCGCCGTATTACGATACGTTCGATTGGGCTATTCTGGAACCAGGTCCTAATTCTGTTCACGCTGGGCAAAGCGCGGCAAGCATGATTAGTGATTTAAAGTGGATAGTGGATGCATTATTGAGTAATGGCAAGCCGGTGCTATTTCTCACGCCTACATCATCGGGACAGATGACTACTGGGGCGGCTCGTACAGCATGTGCTGAGCTAGCAAACTGGGTGAGGAGATATGGGCTTGCTGTCGATAATATCTTTTTTGCAGACGTGTATTCGGCAGTGCTGATAGGCTCACGTGATGGGTACCCAAATGCTACGTTGTTTGCTCAGACCGGCGACGCCGGACAACGAGTCCATCCGACATATGGCGGTCAATGCGTAATGGCAAGAGCATTGCATGACGCATTGCCATGGCTTAAAAAATACCCAATTCAGGGCATGAATCGATATGATCATTTAGAGTATTCACCAAACCCCAATCTAGTCGGTGACGTTGCTAACGGTGTCAGAAATGCTCAAATTGCCACGGCTTTAAATACAGTCGCATCAACGTTGCCCGAATGCGTATCAGTCGGCTTGGTGAGCGGTGCGTTTGCATCGGTATCGTCCACTCCATTGATCACAAAGAGTGTCAATGCTGATGGTATACCTGTGATGCAGATACAGTATGCTGGAGCGTCTGCGGACTGGGCGCGTTTTGTAGTCCGGTTTGGCTCCAGCGATACTACAAACGCTATCCCTGCGCAAATCGGTCGATATGATCAGGTATGGACGGCTGGGCAAACCGAAACAATTGGCGACCATTTCAGGATTAGTGGTAATAACAACGGTATCTATACGCTCATCAATTTGACTGCTGGAGATAGTTATGTGACAGGGCCAGCACCGAGCGCTGGAGCTAATTACGGCGATCTCGTAACGGATGGCGTGGCGACATGGATTTGGCAGAAGCGGCCAGCTGCCGGTGATGTGTTTGTGGGTGCAATCCCCTATGAAATCACACAATTAACAGGCGGTATTGTGATGTCAGGACGATTTGTTGCCGGTCTTTCAGCTGATTTTAACAGCGGTTTCGCAAAAGCCTACTCCGAAGTGCCTACGCTTTTGCCAGCAGAGGGTGTGCCAACCCCATTTTGGCCCAAAAAAGGGACTATTTTTACGCCAGAGTTAACGCTTAAAACCGCGCCGGGAAATGACGGCATGAGACACCTATGGTTTGAGCTGACTATTTGTGCAACTATCAATGGCGCAGCCACGATCCAAATCCCATCGAATTCTATTCGCCGCATCATTGCTCAATAGCCCGTCTTGTGAATCCCTTCAGATACACGCTTAACCCCTCCCTCTTTAGACTACCCCCAACACTAAGCACTTCGCCCGATTACCGGGCGGAGGCTTATTTTTTGGTTTCCAACCTGGGTTTAATCGATGAGCATAGCCGCTCTCCATGCTGCACGTACCAAACTGATGGCCGATGCGCCGCTGAATGCCTTTTGGCAGGCGCGGTATAGTCGATCTGCTAGACATTTGGTGGGTTATAAACGTGCGGTCAGCGCTACTGATTTTCCCTTCGTTAGTTACTCCCCCGCGTTATCAACCCGCGCAAAACAAGTCGGCGGCTGGCATCAAGAGCGCGTTGCGATTGTCGTGGGCGTGCATGAGCCGGACATCACTAACGATGTCTTCGACGGCATTACCCAGCTGGCAGTCGCAGAGCAATTGATTTTTAACTGTCTGGAAACCGGCGATTTAGGCGCGGGCGCTATTTACCTGGGCGAAGCGCGCGTGATTCACGACCTGGCGATTCGCCACCCATTTCATGAAATTGAAATCTCCATGCTGTTGGGTTGGCGTTAACTTTTTGGATTTTTAACTCTTTGGATATTGATATGCCACCAAAGCAAACACCCCGCAACCAAAAAGAGCCGCCAGCGTCGGTCGAGCCAGCGCCGGCGCCACAAACACCGCCGCACGACCCTAACCATGGCCGCTGGATTTTAGATCCAATCACCGGCGAAAAACGCAACAACAACGAGGACTAATGTATGTCGTTATTAACTAACAAGCGCGTAATTATCGCGAAACTCGAAGGCACTTACGGCGTCGACGCCAGCCCGGTCGGCAGTGACGCGTTGTTGCTGCGAAACCTGGATTTGATGCCCCTCGAGGGCGATGTGGTGCAGCGTGATTTTATCCGGCCCTATTTCGGTTCATCCGGAGAGATCCGCGTCAGCAACTTTGCCAAGCTGGATTTTGAAGTCGAGTTGGTGGGCTCCGGTACTGCCGGTACCGCGCCGCCTTGGGGCAAGTTGCTGACGGCCTGCGCTTTTACGGAAACCCTGTTGGCGTCTGCTGTAACCGGCACGGCTCAAGTGGGCGGATCCACGTCTAGTATTCGATTGGCCGCGGGCGCATCTGCTCTGGACGGCGTGTATAACGGCGCAACTATCAACATTACCGCCGGCACAAACAACGGTACATCACGCGAGATACTGAGTTACAACGGCACGACAAAGATTGCTACTGTGTCGGTGCCTTGGTCGTCTGCCCCCGACGCGACTAGCCAATACAGCATTGGCGCGATGGCACAATATGCGCCGACTAGTGCTTTCGGTACCAGCACTTCGTTATCTTTGTATTTCAACCTAGATGGTACTCGGCATATTTTGCTGGGCGCGCGCGGCACCTTCACAATGGATATGTCCGCGAAAGCGCTGCCGGTAATCAAGTTCTCGTTTACCGGTCTGCTGGGTACGATCTCGGATGCGGCTCTGCCGGCTGTCTCGTTCAGCGGCTTCCAGGCACCGCAAACCATTTCCACCGCCAACACGACCAACCTCAATTTGCAGGGTTACAACAATGCGATCCTGGAAAAACTAACGTTCGATGTCGCAAACAGCGTGACTTATCGCCAGTTGGTCGGGGCGGAATCGGTGTTAATCACTAATCGCAAGCCCACCGGCAGCGCCAGTATCGAGGCGGTTGCAGTGGGTACCAAGGATTGGTGGACCAGCGCCAAGAATGCCGCCACCGGGCCATTTGGGGTTAAGCATGGTTTAACACCTGGCAACATTATTTCAATCACCTCGCAATCCATGCAGATTACCGCGCCGAAGTATGCGGATTCCGACGGCATTGCCATGTTGGATTTCGGCATGCAGTTTATGCCGATCAACGGCAATGACGAATTTGTCATTGTTGCCAAGTAAATAAATCCCCCTCAATCCCCCTTTTAAAAGGGGGACGCAACCAGGAGTAAACATGTTCCAACTCGTAGGCCAATCCGACGAAATAAAATGGTCGGTAAAAGTGGCGTTTGTGGACGGAAACGGCAAAGCAACACCGAAAACCTTTATAGCGCATTTCCCGCGCTTGCCGCAGTCCGAAATTGACGAAATCGTCAAACGCGTCAGGGTGACCGAAGAGGCCGACAGCGACAGCGTCGACGACAAATTAACCGATGATGAGCTGGCTAAAAAAATCCTGATTGGCTGGGACGAAGTGACCGATGACCAGGGCCAACCGGTCGAGTTTTCCCCGGCCATGCGCGACAAGTTGCTTGAGATATTCCCGGTGCGTCCGTCAGTGATTGCCGCTTGGTTTGAGAGCATTTCCGGGCAAAAAAGAAAAAACTAATCGAGGCGGCGCAGTGGTGGGCAAGCAGTGGCAGCAACAAGGCCCAACAGTTTGCTGATGACTGCGCCGCGCTTGGTATCGAGTTACCCGCCGGCTTTGATCAGCCGGAACCGTTTTTTAAGTTGGAGCCGGAAAACTGGGATGCAGTGATGTTGTTCCTCTCGCTGGATACACAATGGCAGATAGGCGCAATGGGCGAAGTGATTGGACTTAATTACGGCGGGGTCGATGCGGTGTTCCGGATTAAGCGCATTAAAGATCGAGCGGCGCTGTTTGACGATTTGCAAATTATGGAACGCGCGGCGGTAGCAGCATTTAGAGAGCAAAGGGCTAAGAAATGAGCGACATGGAACTGAAACTAAGAATAACAGCCGACGGCAAAGTTGCCGTTGCGTCTGTTAATCAAGTAGACCGTTCCGTGGTCGATCTGGGCAAGGATGCCCAAAAAGCCGGGGCCGATATGGCCGCCGGCATGAATGCCGCCAATCGCTCGACCCAAGAACTGGGCAAAGGCGTGGCGTCGGTTAGGTCGCAAACTGCCGACCTTGCCTCAGCCGTCCGAGGCAGCATCGCCGGTATGGCCGGCAGCATTTTATCGGTCGGCGTGGCCGCCACCCTGGCCCGCGACATTTTGAACACTAACCGCAGCATGGAGATGCTCCGTGCGCAGTTGACATCGCTAACCGGTTCCGCCCAGGCCGGCGCTATCCAATTCAAGTTTATCCAGGACTTTGCCACCCGCACCCCTTACGAGATCGAGGGCTTAACCAAGACCTTCGTTACGTTGCAAGGCATGGGCCTAAACCCCACGCGTGAAGTAATGCAGGCATTGACGGACCAGGCCAGCAAGCTGGGCGGCAGCCAGGAAACCTTGACCGCTATTGCTTTGCAGCTGGGCCAAGCCTACAGCAAAGGCAAGTTACAGCAGGAAGATATGGTGATCCTGGCAGAGCGCGGTATCCCCATTTATAAGCTGGCCGGCGAAGCCATGAACAAAACCGGCGCGGAAATCATGGAGATGTCAGCCAAGGGCGAAATGGGCCGCGATGCGATCGACGCCATTATTAAAAAGATGGGCGAACTATCCAGCGGTAGCAATGCCACGGCGATGGAAACGCTCAACGGCAAAATCAGTAATCTTTCGGATGCCTGGCACCAATTTGAAGACACGCTGTTACAGGACAAAAGCGAGGGGCTGATCAAGTCGATTGTGACTGGTTGGACTGACACGCTAAATCTGTTCACGCGCGAGATTTCCGGCCAAGTAGACGATCAGATAGCCAGCATCGAGCAACGGTTGCAGTTTCGCAACTTCGGTTTTCTGGGTAAGTTCGCTTACTCAGTTGCCGGTGCCACGCCGTTTTCCAATACCCTTCGCGAAGACATTGCCCAGCTGGATATGCTCAAAGCGCAAAAAGTAGCGCAAGACGAGTTGGCTAAATCCGAACAGCAACGCGCCGCCAGTCGTGCGGCTGTATCCCAAACCCAGCAATGGCTTGATGAATTGGCCGGCGCTGATGGTAACAAGCGGAAAGAAGCGGAAAAAAAAGCCGCTGCAGATGCAAGGACGGCGGCAAGCAGAGCCGAACAAGTTGCCCAGCAAGCTTTGAACAAGGCCAAGCAAGAAGCGTTAAAGATCGAAGAACGCTATCAGGCCTTGCGCGACCAGGCTCGCACAACGGACCAGGTGTTTATCGATACCGTGGCCGAGTACACCAAGGCCTACAACACCCGCAATCTCAGCCTGGAACAGTACATTATGCTGCTGGCTAAGGCGGACGACGCGCGCGATAAGTCGACGCAAAAAACCAATCCTACCGTGAAGGCCGTGCCGTACTTTACGGATGGTGGGCAAGACTTGAGTGCGTATTCGGCAGCCGATAAATCGATTAATGCAGAGATGGAACAGGCATCGAAGTCGGCTGAAGAGTATGACAAATGGTTGAATAAGATCGATGGCAGCTTAAGCAGGATGGGCGCTACTAGCGCCGATGTGTTTGATGGGGCGTTGGGTGGCATTCATCTGTTGACGGGGGCGTTTTCTGACCTGTCAGATCAAATGGACAAATACTCGCAAGCACAAGCCGCGAATGCCGAGCAACTGGCAAAAGCCCAAGAAAACCCGTTGGCTAACGCTGATTTGATTCGACGTGGTATGGCAAAGGAAAAAGAGCTAAACCAGCAAAAAACCGCTGCCGAGATTGCCGGTTCCGCCCGATTGGCCGGTGCGACTGCACAGCTATTTGACAAAAAAACAGCAGCCTATAAGGCTTTCCATACATTGGAAATGGGCTTGTCTGCCATCAGGATGGCTGCGCAATTAAAAGAGACGGTTATCAGCGTGGCAGCCGGTGCGGCCAAGTTCTTTAGTCAATCGGGCTGGCTGGGTTTTGCGGGTGTGGCGGCTATGTTGGCAGTGATGGCCGGCCTGGGTTTTTCAAAATCCAGTAGTTCTGCAGTGGGCACTGCGTCTATTCCAACATCACCCGACAGTGGTACCGTGCTGGGCGACTCGGCGGCTAAATCCGAATCATTGAGCAATACTTACGAGCTGCTTCAAGACATTCATGCGAAAGAATACCGCGAGCTGCGTGGCATCAATGCTGGCGTAGCGGCGCTTAAAGACGGCATCACTAATTCGATTACTCGATTATTCCAAAGCGGTGGACTGGAGTTGCCGCCGAATTTAAAAACCGGCACATTTTCTAATGCCAAAGCCTTGTTGCCTAAAGATCCAATTGGTCAATTTATTCTCAATGGGTTATTTGGCACAACGAAACGCGAAGTGACTGGCAACGGGGTGATTCTGAATGCGAAAAACCTCGCTGATTTGATGAATGGTGGGGAGATTTCCGGCCAGCAATATACACAAATCACCACTACAAAGAAGAGCTGGTTTAGCAAAAAAACCACCGTATCTGAAGTGATGGGTGCTCTTGACCCTGAGTTTACTGACGCCCTTACCAAGATGTTTAAAGGCATGGGTACTTCGATGCTGTCGATGGCTGATCAGTTTGGGCAAGATATGACCACTGCGGTTAATCAATATGTGATTCCCGGGATAAAGGTCAACCTGTTCGGCATGACTGCCGACGAAATGGTCAAAACGCTTAACAATGTGATTTCCACTCAGCTGGATACCATGACCACTTCGATATTCGGCAACTTGATTGCTAAGTATCAAAAGCTCGGTGAAGGCATGTTCGAGACCGCCACTCGGCTGGTCGCGGAAAAAGCCGTGGTGCTGGACGCTATCGATATGGTGGGCAGCAGCTTTAAGGGTGATGCTGTGGAAATGGCGAATGGTTTAATCACTTTGGCTGGCGGTATCAAAGAGTTTCAAGGTCTGTTCCAGGACTATTACAGCAAGTTTTATACTGAAGCCGAGCAGCTGGCGAACACCACTCGCCGCTTAATTGCAAACCTGGGCGATTTTGGGTTGATGCTGCCTGATAGCCGCTCTGCTTATCGCGACTTGGTGAATGCGCAGCAGCTGGATACCGAAGCAGGCCGCGAGCGCTACAACCAATTATTGTCATTGGCCGAAGCCGCCGACACCTACTATGCCGCTAATGAAAAGCTCCGCGAAAGCATGGAGCTGTTGAGTAAAGACACGTTTGCTACGGCAGTGGATTACACCCGTTATCTGCGCCTCGCACAGTTGGCCGGTATTTCCAAAGCCGACAGCCTGTTGCCGCCCACACCCGATAAAGTGTTTATGCCTTCCGGCTTGCCTGGCCAAACCCTGCCGGGCATCAATCCCGGGAATGCAGTGACCAGCGCTTATACGACCGTCGAGCAAAGCAACGAAGCCGTTGCCGAGCAAATCCGGCAATTGCGGATCGAGATGCAAGCGCAGGATATTGCGATCGCACAAAACACCGCCGATACGGCCAGAATTTTGAAACGCTGGAACGGTGATGGCATGCCGGCAGTGAGGACCGTCTAATGATGTTGGTCAGGCCGTTTCTGGTTAACGATGCCGCGTTAAGTGCCAGCAACATCCCCGAAACCGATCACACCGCCTGGGCTGTTGGCACTACGTATGGCTTAGGTGCCAGGGTGCGCGTGGTGGGTGCAAATGTGCATAAGGTCTACGAGTCGTTGCAGGCTGGTAATGTTGGCCGCACCCCCGCTACGTCGCCTACTTGGTGGCTGGATGTGGGGGCCACAAATCGTTGGAAAATGTTTGATGAAGCGATTAACTCGCAATCGGTTAATCCCAACACTATCGATCTGACATTTGCTACTACCGACCGCATTGATACCGTGGCGCTGCTGAATGTGGCCGGTTTGTCTGTGCGCATCATCATGACAGACGCTATTGATGGCGTGGTGTATGACAAAACTACTACGCTGATTTCAGACAGCGGTGTCACTGACTGGTATTCGTATTTTTACGAGCCCATTGCCCGCAAAACCGATTTTGTCGCTTTGGACTTGCCACCTTATTACTCCGCTACGGTGCGTGTAATTGTGAGCGATCCTGGCTATAACGTGGCGATTGGCGCATTGTTGCTAGGATTTAAAAAGGTGCTAGGCGGCACGCAATATGGCGCTAAGGTAGGCATTCAAGACTATTCGGTCAAAAAGCGCGACGATTTCGGCAACTACACCATTCTGGAACGCGCTTATAACAACAACGCCAGCTTTACATTTTGGGTGGTTGCTGGGAATGTCGATTATTTCAAAGCAATGCTGGCAAGTTATCGAGCCACAGCGATTTTATACGTGGGCACCGAAGAATACAGTTCATCGGTGATTTACGGTTTTTATAAGGACTTTTCCGTGACGATTGCTTACCCGACGGAATCACTTTGTACTCTTGAATTAGAAGGGCTTACCTAATGGCTATTTCTCCACTCCCACCCGTTCCGCTCCGGAGCGATACGCCGGCGGTTTTTATCGCCAAAGCCGATGCGTTTTTGGGCGCATTATCTGTATTTCGCACGGAAGCAAATGCCGTTGCTGAGGCGATGAATCTAGGCGCTGTCAGCTCTATTAGCACTACGAATTTATCGATCGGATTTGGCACGGTGTCTCTTACAGTACAGCCCGCTAAGAGTTATGTTCCCGGCATGACGGTTAAGATTGCTTCAACTGCAAATGGTGCCAATTGGATGTTGGGCGATGTGATTTCATACAGCCCGATCAGCGGCGCATTGGTTGTAGAGTCACAAACAATAAACGGCTCCGGGGCGGGTATATCTGACTGGACTATTTCGCAGTCCGCGCCTGGGAACACGGAAACCACCGGTCTAATTGCTTATTTCCCGCGAACCTCCGCGCCGATTGGTTGGTTTAAATGCGATGGGTCGTCTGTCAGCGTTACAACATATTGGGCGCTTTACAACGTACTTGGCACTGCTTTCGGCGGAGACGGTGTTACCACATTTAGCCTGCCCGATCTGCGCGGTGAGTTTATCAGAGGCATGGAGGGGTCAGTGCGTGGTGTTGATGTGGCCAGGGCAATGGGATCGGCTCAATCTGGTAGTAATGCTCCGCATATTCACCCGTTTACAACAGGCGTTCAAAGTCATGACCACACTCATACAGATTCTGGGCATTTGCACCCCTCAGGCTCCTACGGCATTCTTTACGGTTCTGGTTCAGTTCCCTATCCCTCGGTTGGTCTAAATTCGGGTGGCGATCAAGTTTGGTCTCATACTCAATCTGGCCAGGCAATTCTGAGCAACCAAACCCAAGGCCACTATCACACTGGCAACACCGGTTCGCAAGGTGTAGAAGCCCGTCCGCGCAATATCGCTCTTTTACCGTGTATTAAATACTGAGGATAACTATGGATCTTTACCATTTTCATCACGTCACCGGCGAGTATTTAGGCGCTTCTATCGCTGACCCTGATCCGCTCATTCCAGGTGCTTTTTTGGTCCCCGCATGGACTACCCCAATTTCTCTGCCTACTGCTGAGCCTAATCAAGTGGCCGTATTTAACGGCGTCGAGTGGGCGTTATTCAGCGATTATCGCGGCACAATTTATTTCACAGACGACGGTGCTACCCGAGAAATAACCGACATTGGCGATACCGTCCCTCCAAGCGCGTCTTTAGCTGCACCTATTTATTATGTGTATCATCCCGTCACCGGCGAGTATTTAGATATTGGCGACCCTTTAGCGTTACCAGCGCATCACACTACGCTTTCGCCTCCAGTCACAAACACTAATCAAGTCGCTGTTTTTGATGGTACCGACTGGGCGATTACCGAGGATAATCGTGGTGAGGTCTGGGACACAGAGACGAGGCTTGCAACACATCATCCTGCTCTTGGGCCATTGCCCGGGAATTTAACTAAAATCCCCCGCCCTGATGGTTTTTACACATGGGATGGTGCTGCCTGGGTTATCGATTATGCAGCGGCTAGAGCCGCGAAAATTAGTCAATTGCGATTGGCTTGTGCTGCACAAATAACATCCGGAATCGATCACAATGCGCTCGGCGCCATGCATCGCTATCCAACGACTAAAGATGATCAGCAGTTTATGACTGCAAGATTTTCAAAAGCTCAGGCTATTGGCATTGCGGGCGAACCTTATAAGTTTATGTGTGCTGATCAAGCTGGAAATTGGCTGAGGCGCGACCACAGCGCCTCCCAAATCATAGATGTTGCGCTTGCGATGGAGGCGCATATAACAAGCACGTTAAATCATTTTGATTCACGGGTTTCGACGCTCAGTTTAGCCCCTGATAATTTGCAACAAATTTCAGCTGTGAATTGGTGATATTTTTCGTTAAATCCCGCCCAAACTTAACGACAAAAATCGCGCAAAATTGCGACAAAAATCGCGCGGCGTTACACTTGTCTTCCATTGATACCAATTCATCCGAGAAATGGCGGTGTTGCAAGCTATCGTCAATGTAAATTTCGCCAGACTTCAGGCGTTTCCTGATTTGGCGATACAGCCAAAATTCGTAGCGGTCAGCATGCAGACTGGTCGGCTTACCGTCGGCATCGAAGACTAATAGATACTGTCGCAACCGCTTCGGCAACGTGGTTGGCGGGCATTCATCCAGTGGTCTCTGCGAAAGGCGCTGCTGCTTTGTGAATACTTCTTTGGCCCAAACAAGCGCGGCAAGCCAGGGACTGTCAGGTGTGACGCTGGAGAAATCGAGCGCAACGTATAACGGTCTTAAATGGCGGCGAATACGTTCGGCCATGCCGTCAACCGCTTGCCAATGCAGGGCCAATTTGCTTGCTGGTTTGACACTCATGCGCTGCCCCGTGTCCTGAAGCGTGTCTTTCGGCATGATCTTGTATGCACGCTGCCGCACGTTGCCGAATGGCGTGGCATCAGCTACCGTGTCATCCACATAGAGCAGCAACAGGCGCCCGACTTGCTGGGTTTCTTGGCGGCGTTGTACCTGAACGGCAGCAAACGATTGCTTTGCGACTTCACTGCTTTCATCTTCCAACTGTTTCATGTGGAAAGCCATCGCATCGACCAGATTATCGGTAAACTGCCGGCAGCGTTGCCAGGCATAGCACAACAAGTAGAGATAGGTCTGCTCCGGCTTGAGGTTTCGCAAGTCGTGAACAGTATAAAAATTGGCCAAACTCGCATAGTAGAGCAAGTTCTGCTGTGAAACGCCCAACTTGGGCAGCAAGGCTTTTGCAATCCTGTGCAGAGGTGCCAGCAGGGTGCGCTTCTCGCGTTCGCGGGTCATCTGACGCCAGCCGAAATTCTTGGCATCCTGCTTTAGCGCCGCTAATTGAGACAGGGTATCATCACGCACTAGGAGCTGGGTCAGTGTGGCTTTGGCCTCGTCATCAAGTATTTCCGCAAGCAGGCCGCCCAACCGCCGGCGTTCGGCAGATAGGGTTTCGCTGATCAATTTTTGCAGAGTGGTATAGCCAGGCCGAATGATTTTGTGTTCGTTAAGCCATAGGAGCAACTCCGCAGCGATAAATCCTGGGGAGACATCGCGCCGTACAATAGACTCGACTTGATGTGCAAGCTGCGGCAGGAAGTCGGATGTCCACAGCCGATAACCGAACAGTTCGGCGATTCGTCCGCGCTGGGTGTAATGCTCATGGTTGGTGATCGGCTTTCGTTCGAATACATCGCCGATGAAATAACGGCTCAACACAAAAGCGCAATCGTCTTCGACTTCGTTCCAGTCAAAACGGAAAAAGCTGTGCTTGGCTTTGAAATAACCGATTTGCAAAATGCAATAAACCTGCGCATGAAGACCGGGTCGGCTGGCCGCAAACTCCAATTCTGTTTCAGACAGAGCCAAGTATTCCAACCGCTGATCATCATCGAAATCCGGCAGGCCGTACAGGGCGACTTGTTCAGCTTCCGAGAGGACTGTTAATCGCTCGCTTTTGGCGATCATGGTGACGATGTTCCACTCGAACCAGTCCAACCAATGCGCGCAAGGGTTTCGATCAAGGTAGTCCGTTTGACGCCGAAGTTGCGGCAAGCTGCCGCTTTGGACATACCGCCATTCAGTGCGGCAATAATCGCGTCCAGTTTTTCGCCGGTAATGGCCTGCGGGCGACCGCCTATCCGTCCACGCCGCCTAGCAGCGGATAATCCCGCAACGACCCGTTCTTGAATCAAGGCTCGTTCGTACTGGGCAAGTGCGCCGAATACATGGAATAGAAGTTCGCCGGATGGAGTGGTGGTGTCCATGCCCTCGGTTAGAGACCGGAAGGCGACTTGTTTACTCTTAAGCGTGTTTACGATTTCCAGCAGATGAGACAACGACCGACCCAGCCGATCCAGTTTCCAAACCACAAGAACATCGCCAGGGTGGACAAATTCAAGTACTTTTACCAGACCTGTTCGGTCATCTTTTGCTCCGGAAGCACGGTCTTCAAACAAGTGCCGGGCATCTACCCCGGCAGTAAGCAATGCATCGCGCTGCAAATCGGTGCTCTGCCGATCCGAATCCGATGAAACACGCATGTAGCCTACTAACATAGACGAAAAACCTATCAAATTTAGTTTCCGTATAGCACCTCATTCCGACAGGGTTTTTCGGTGATTTTTAGGGCTGTTTTAGCAGGCAATTTTTAGATCGGCTATACACTGTCGGAAAACATGTATTTTACGACATGGTTATCGCCATCGATGGATGTTGTTGTCACTTTTCAAAGCTGCAG
>FSSH01002890.1_pt1 | contig 39951 bp, 44 predicted proteins | sample 1166101 | NCBI WGS metagenome assembly FSSH01 (sample SAMEA32972668, study PRJEB13176) | freshwater metagenome | biome: Drinking water system; feature: Biomass in drinking water that filtered by 0.45 um membrane; material: drinking water | place: USA | collected 2012-12-20 | depth 0 m
ACACCCTGCCGGAACGAAAGGCGCAGTCCGGCAACGTCGTCTCGGTGAACCGGCGTCAGCGCTGATCCCGCGATCTCCCGCTACTTGATCACCGCGCAGGCGATGCGCGGTCCGGCGCCGCCGATCGGCTGGCTGGCGTGGTCATCCTCGTTGGCATGGACGATCAGGGCGGAGCCGTCGCCGTCCTTGAGGCCGCCCTCGCCGCTGAGCGGCGTGTCGGTCGAAACCTCGGCATTCACCGAGCCGTCCGCATTGGCGTAGACGTTGGGCAGGTCGCCCTCGTCGGGACCATCGGGATTGAGCAGGCCATGCTTGCTCTGGTCGTGGTTCACATGCGCCTTCGACTTCTCGAACGTGTTCGTATCCGAGCAATCACCGACGGCGTGGAAGTGGATGCCGTGCCAGCCCGGCGGGAGGCCGCCCGCCTGGATCGTCAGGCGCACCACCAGGGCATTGGCACCGTCGCGCATCACGATCTTGCCGATGCGCTCGCCGCGGCCGTTGACCACGTCGCTCTCGACCCTGGCCGGCGGCGCCGCGGCGGGCGCTGCCTGCCCCTGCGGCGCCTGGGCCGAGGCGGGCACGATCCAGCCCGTTGCCATGCCGAGGGCGGCGCCGACGGTGACCGTGCGAAGGATGTCCTGCATGGGCTTGGTCATGGAACTCGCTCTCCTGTCCAGGACGGGGGTCGCGATGGAGCATGATTGAAGCGATGCCGCAACCGTCGAGCCCGATGCCGTGGATTATTGGAGGCTTGCGCCAACCGTGATGGCATCAGCGGATCGGCAAGCAGAAATCTGCCGATTCGGAAACGGGGCGCCTTTCTGGACGCGGGGCCGGAGAGCCCCTAGGATGAGGGATCGAGGCCTCTCACGACGCGCGGCGGCATCCGATCGGACGCGCGATATCGACGAGGAGCGGTGTGATGCCGGTGCGATATCGACGACGCTGCGGATTGGCTGGACTTCTCTGCCTCGCCCTCGGACTGTCGGCGGCCCAAGCTCAGAACGAGCCTGCCGCCAAGCCCTGGACGGACCCGCCCAGCCGCGAGGCCCCTGCTCCCAAGGTGCTTGCTCCCAAGCCCGCTGCCATCAGTCCGGCACCGGCGCCTACAGCGGCAGCCGACGCTTCGCGCCGAGCCACCGACACCAAGCCCGAGCGCAAGCCGCGGCCGAAGGTGGCTCAGGCCAGACAGAAGCCGAAGATCGTGGATAGACGGCAAGCAACATCGCGTCCACGCGTGGTAGCTGAAACGCGCCGTTTCGAGCGCCCCGAAAGGGTCAGGGGCGACGAGCGCCTGAGGCGTATCGAGGCCGCGAGGGAGGCAGGCTTCCTCGTCGTCCGTTCCCGCACCATCGAGCTTCCCGACGGGCGACGCCTCCAGAGCTACCAGCCCTACGACGAGGAGGAAGAGGAGGACTGAGGCTGCCGGATACGAGCCTTAGCGGACGCGACCGGGCCGAGCGGGCTCGAACACGATACGCCGGTGGAACGCGCACCAGCTCTTGCCGTCGGGGACAGGAGCGCCACAGCAGACGGCCTGGTCGTTCGGCTCGCCGATGATGAACTTGCAGACGAACGCACCCGATTGCGCGAACGGCACGCGCAGGTCGGCGGAGGGCTCGGCGACGGCGTCGGCCTCACCGATCTGGGACATGCGGACGAGTTGGTTCATTGGTATCAAGACTCGTGGATGTTGGGCTCGCGCTGCAGCGCACAGCCAGGCTCATATCGAAAGACGCGTCGTATCCTCGCGAAATACTGAAGCCCGAGGAGGCACCGACCCGATTCGGGTCGCGAATGCGGCGACGTCATATGGTTGTTATATCTGGGGTTCTTGACTCGGCAAACAAGTGGCACTGCGCAGACGTGCTGCAACGCACAGATTCCGCGATCGCGTCGTCTTCGGCCGCAGGACGGGAAATGCAGGCCAGCTTCCGGCCTCTGACGATATCGCCTCGCCTTCTCGCTCCTTGAGATGATCGGCGCCAAACTGTAGTGCCGAAACCGTCCTTTTTCCCCGCACCGAGGAACCGGATGCGCGTCCTCGTCACAGGTTCGGCCGGCTTCATCGGCTTTCATCTCTGCCGCAGATTGCTCGCCGAAGGGCATGCCGTCACCGGCTTCGACGGTTTCTCGGACTATTACGATGTCGGTCTCAAACGAGCCCGGCACGCCACGCTTCTGCCGGAGCCCGGCTTCACCGAGATCGACGCTCGCCTCGAAACACAAGGGGCCCTCCTCGACGCGATGGCTCGGGCGAAACCGGAACTCGTCGTCCATCTCGCGGCTCAGGCGGGCGTGCGCTACAGCCTGGAAAATCCAGGCGCCTATGTCGACGCGAACCTCGTCGGCATGGGCAACCTGCTCGAGGCGGTACGGGCCTACCCGGTCCGCCATCTCCTCTATGCCTCGACGAGCTCGGCCTATGGCGGAAACACCGCCATGCCGTTCCGCGAAACCGACCGGGCGGTGACGCCGCTGACGCTCTACGCCGCCTCGAAACTCGCCGGCGAGGCGATGGCGCATTCCTACAGCCATCTCTTCGGGATACCGACCACGGCCTTCCGCTTCTTCACGGTCTATGGACCGTGGGGACGCCCCGACATGGCCCTCTTCCTGTTCACGCGGAAGATCCTGGCGGGCGAGCCGATCGAGGTGTTCGGCGAGGGCGCGGCCGAGCGCGACTTCACCTATATCGACGACCTCGTCGATGCGATCCGTCGGCTCGCCGACACGCCTCCGCCGGCACCGGGCGGGTCCGGCCCGGTCTCGCCCGAGGATTCCTTGAGCCCCGTGGCGCCCTACCGCCTCGTCAATATCGGCGGCGGCCGTCCCGAGCGCCTCGACGCGATGATCGACGAACTGGAGCGCGCGCTCGGGCGAACGGCGCAGCGCATCCTCAAGCCCCTGCCGCCGGGCGACGTCGCCCGCACCCATGCCAGCACCGGACTTCTGGCCGCCCTCGTCGGCGAGATCCCCCGATGCCCGATCAGCCGCGGCATCCCGGCCTTCGTGGAATGGTACCGGGACTTCTACGGGGTGTGAGGCCAGTCAGGTCTCGTAATCCTCGCATCGAGCGAAGAGATCGGGCGCCTTATTCGGCGGCGAACAGCCCGAGGCCGCCCTCCGAGGATGCGGCGATCTTCGGGTCCCCGGGCGCGGTCTCGCAGGCCAGAGCCGGAACGGCGACGATGCGGTTCTGGCGAAAATCGGTGCGGCAGACGATGGTGCCGCGGGTCTCGATATAGGCGAGGAGACGGCGCGCCCTGCCCGGCGAACGGCTGCCGATCGCCCGGGCCAGGGCCTCGTCGCCGGGGCAGGGCTCATTGGCGAGAGCGGCGCGCGCGAGCAGCAGGAACAGACCCTGGACCTCGTCGGGCAGGGCGGCGGCGACCTGGCGGGCCTCTGTCCAGCGAGCATCGACGCCCTCGTCGGCGCCCGCCGCGTCCTCGTCGATGCCGGCGCGGGCGACGCCGAGGCGCCGGCGGAAGGCCGAGAGGGTGATCGCCTCGCCGTCCAGCCCCCGCATCCGGCAGCGCACCAAAAAGTCCTGGTAGACCACCGCCACCGGCTGGCCGGCGGCGTCGCGGTCGTCGGCGATGCCGCGCAGGACCGCGTCGAGGCTTGTTCGGATCTCCGCTTCGGTGAGCGTCGGGGCGCGCTCGACCGGTTCGGGCCGATGGCGCCCGAGTTCGAGCATGAGGTCGGCCGGGCTGGTGCGCGGCGAGGGAGGTGCCCGCGGCGTCGGCGTCCAGGCGGCGGGCTCGTCGTCGGAGCGGGTCAGGATCAGGGCGCGAAGGTCGGTCTCGTCGGCCTGCGGCAGCGGGATCAGGGTCGGGGAGCCCGAGCGCGATCCGGTGAAGACCGGGCCGATGCGAAGGGCCACCGGGCGGCGGCTGAGGGCCGGCCCTAGGGCGACGAACTCTCCGCGCGCCAGATCGCGGAACCGCTCGGCTCCGCGCCGGTCGAGGCCGAGGAGGTCGGCGGCCCGCGCCATGTCGATGTCGAGGAAGGTCCGGCCCATCAGGAAGTTGGTGGCCTCGGCCGCCACGTTCTTGGCGAGCTTGGCGAGGCGCTGGGTCGCGATCACGCCGGCGAGGCCGCGCTTGCGACCGCGGCACATCAGGTTGGTCATCGCCCCGAGCGAGGCTTTTCGCGCTTCGTCCGAGACCTCCCCGGCTGCGGCGGGGGCGAAGATCTGCGCTTCGTCGACGACGACCAGGGCCGGATACCAATGCGCCCGCTCGGCCTCGAACAACCCGCCGAGGAAGGCGGCGGCGGCGCGCATCTGCGCCTCGGCGTCGAGGCTCTCGAGGTCGAGCACCACCGAGACCCGGTGCGCCCTGACCCGTGCCGCGATCGCCTGGAGATCGGCCTCGCCATGCGCCCCGTCGACGACGACATGGCCGTGTGCCTGGGCGAGGGTGACGAAATCGCCTTCCGGATCGATCACGACCTGCTGGACTGCGCCAGCGCTCTGTTCGAGGAGGCGGCGCAGGAGATGCGACTTGCCCGAGCCCGAATTGCCCTGGACCAGGAGACGGGTCGCCAGCAGCTCCTCGAGGTCGAGCCGGGCGGGCTCCGCCCCCGCACCCAAGCCTTCGCCCATCTCGATCAAGACCGTCATCGCCGCTCCGGCTGCCCGTCTCGAACCGAAGCCCGGATGGGGTGGGGTCAGGCCGCCCTGGCCTCGACGCCCGACCCTAGCACGATGCCGGCCCGCAGGCCTCGGCCGGCCCTGCGGGCATCCACAGGGACGGCTCGACCGAGACGAGGCTCTTTCTCCTAGGGTGAAAATCCTGTGATGTATTTCCTAGGACGAACATCCTGCGCTCATGGAATTGGGTATTTTCGATCCTGCGACGTCCGTTGCAGGTCGCGGCTTCTGTGCACGTGAGGCCGGCGCAGCAACGGCTCAGTTACGGCATGATATTTCTCATTCTTTCAGCCTGGAATTATTATAATTTCATGTCGAGTCGTGATGATCGATGCTCGACACGAAGTCGCGTCCAAGGATCGTCCCGAGTTCATCATTGAAGTTCGGCGCTGTTGGTTTATGTCTGCGGCCGTTCCCCGATGGCCTATCGCATCCCTCGGGCCTCGTGTGCGGCCGGATTGGCTGCCGTTCTGGTGGAGATCCGGGCCATGCTGAGAAACACCCGCCGCGCAGCCCTCTCCGCGGCCTTGATCGCGTTTCTGGGCGGCGGCGCTTCCGCCAAGGAGGTGCCGATCGGTCCGCACGTGATCCAGCAGGGCATCGATGTCGGCGCCGTCTACCTGCAGCCGATCGAGATGGATCCGCCCGGCATGATGCGGGCGGCGGCCGAATCCGACATCCACCTCGAAGCCGATATCCGCGCCGCCAAGGACAACAAGAACGGCTTTGCGGAAGGCGACTGGATGCCCGCCCTCGACGTCACCTTCGAGGTGGTGAAGCTCGACGGCGACAAGCCGACCGAGACCAAGGTGACGGGCATGCTGATGCCGATGGTCGCCAATGACGGCCCGCATTACGGCGACAACGTCAAGCTCGCAGGCCCCGGCCGCTACCGGCTGAAGGTGACGATCGCGCCGCCGGGTAGGCACGGGCATTTCGGCCGCCACGTCGACAAGGAGACCGGCGTCGGCGAGTGGTTCAAGCCGTTCGACGTCGTGCAGGACTTCACCTTTGCCGGCACCGGCAAGAAGGGGGCCTATTGAGCGCCCTCCCCTCTCCCTCCGCCGTGGCCGCCATGCGCGCCGTCCTCTTCGGCGCCCTCCTCGCCCTTTCCGTGCCGGCGCGGGCCGAGGAGCTGCCGGTCATCAAGGTCGAGATGCGGGACGGGACCATCGTGCCGACCGTCATCGAGGTGCCGGCGGGCACCCGGTTCAAGCTCGAGATCACCAATACCGGCGCCTCGCCGGTGGAGTTCGAGAGCGCCGACCTCAAGCGCGAGAAGGCGATCGCGGCGGGATCGACGGCCTCGATCGTGTTCCGCACCGTCGATCCCGGCTCCTACGCGGTGTTCGACGACTTCCACCCCGAAGCCAAGGCGACGCTGGTTGCAAAGTAGAGCGGGATTCGCTTGACCACCCTGCCCCTCGACGACGCGCGCGACGGACGCCGCACCGGCCTCGGCCGGCTCGATCGGGGGCTTGCGCGCCTCGGCGACTGGCTCGGCGCCCATCTGAGGACGATCAGGGCGCTGCAATGGGCTGTCGTGGCGGTCTACATCGTCCTCGTGGCGGTGCCGGCCTTTCTGCCGCTCCCGGACCGGACCGCCCATCTCTGGTCCAACCTCACCCTCGCGGCGCAGTTCGCCTTCTGGGGAATCTGGTGGCCGTTCGTGCTGCTCAGCATGGTGGTGGTCGGCCGGGCCTGGTGCGGGCTCCTGTGCCCCGAAGGCACGCTGACCGAAGTCGCCAGCCGCTGGAGCCTCGGCCGGGCGGTGCCGCGCTGGCTGAGCTGGGGCGGCTGGCCGTTCGTGGCCTTCGCCGGCACCACGGTCTACGGCCAGATGGTCAGCGTCTACGGCTACCCGAAACCCGTCCTGGTGGTCCTCGGCGGCTCCACCGTGGCAGCCATCGCGGTCGGCCTCGTCTACGGCCGCGACAAGCGGGTCTGGTGCCGCTACCTCTGCCCCGTCAACGGCGTCTTCGCGGTGCTGGCGAAACTCGCCCCGGTGAGCTTCCAGGTCGACGGGGCGGCCTGGGCCGCCTCGCCGCGGCCCAAGCGGGCTGAGGCCTTCACCTGCGCCCCCCTCGTGGCGGTGAAGACCATGAAGGGGGCCGGCGCCTGCCACATGTGCGGGCGCTGCTCGGGCTATCGCGGAGCGGTGCGCCTCGCCCGTCGCTCGCCCAACCACGAGATCGTCCACGTGGCGGGCACCGAGCCCGATGCAGGCCAGAGCATCCTGATCCTGTTCGGCATGATGGGCCTCGCGGTCGGCGCCTTCCAATGGTCGTCGAGCCCGTGGTTCGTCGAGGCCAAGCAGGCGCTCGCCACCTGGCTGATCGAGCGCGGCATCGCCTGGCCGCTGGAGACGACGCTGCCGTGGTGGCTCCTCACCAACGAGCCGGCCCATAACGACGTCCTCAGCCTGCTCGATGGCGGCCTGCTCCTGGCCTACATCGCCGCCGCCGCGATCGGCCTCGGCCTCGCCCTGGCGGCGCTCGTCGCGCTTGCGACGCGAGTGCTCGGCGAGTGGTCGTGGGCTCGCTTCCACCACCTCGTCCAGACCCTGATCCCGGTGGCGGGGTGCGGCCTGTTCCTCGGGCTTTCCGCCCTCACCGTCGGCTTCCTGCGGGGCGAGCGCATCGACGTCCCCTACGTGCCCGAGATCCGGGCGCTGCTCCTCGTCGGCGCCAGCCTCTGGACCCTGCGCCTCGCCTACGCGGTCGCCGGCCTCTCGGATCACGGCCCCCGCCGGATCGCCGCCACCATGGCCATCGGGGGCGCCACAGCCCTCTCGGTGGCCGGCTGGATCCTGATGTTCTGGGTCTGGTGAACCCCTTGCTCCTCGAGGAGACCGCGCCGTGATCGGAGCCTTCGTTATCGCCTTCCGGGAGGTCATCGAGGCCGGCCTCATCGTCGGCATCGTGCTCGCCGCCACCCGCGGCCTTGCCGGTGCCAGAAGCTGGATCGCCCTCGGTATCGCGGGCGGCCTTGCCGGGGCGGCCCTGCTCGCCCTGTTCGCGGAACGGATCTCGGACTCGTTCGAGGGCACCGGCCAGGACATCCTCAACGCCGCCGTGCTGATCCTCGCCGTGCTGATGCTCGTCTGGCACAACACCTGGATGAGCCGTCACGGGCGCGAGCTCGCGGGCGATCTGCGCGCCACCGGGGATGCCGTGCGCCGGGGCGACCGCACCCTGGCGGCGCTCGCCATCGTGGTCGGAGCCGCGATCCTGCGCGAGGGCGCCGAGCTCGTGCTGTTCCTCTACGGCCTCGTCGCCTCGGGCACCTCGGGCCCGGAGCTGCAGCTCGGTGCGCTGCTCGGCGTCGGCGTGGGCGTCGCCGTCTCGGGGATCAGCTATCTCGGGCTCAGCGCGATCCCGACCCGCTACGTCTTCTCTGTGACCTCGGCCCTCATCGTGCTCCTGGCCGCGGGGCTCGCGGCGCAGGCGGCGCAATTCCTCTCGAATGCCGGCCTCCTCACGGTTCTCGGGCAGACCCTGTGGAACACCTCGGCCCTGTTGCCCGAGGGCAGCCTGCCGGGCCGCGTCCTGCATGCCCTCGTCGGCTACACCGACCGGCCGAGCGCGCTCCAGGTCGCGACCTATCTTGGCACCATCCTGGTCATGGTCGGGCTGATGCAATGGAGTTCCGCGAGCCGGCCGCAGGCGGTGCGCACCGCCTGATCAGGGCCCCTTGCTGCGGGCCGGCCCTGATCTATCTTGCCGGTGATGAATACGATCATCGTCGTCGCCCTCGTCTGCGCCGCCAGCATCGCGCAGCCCGACTGCACCCGCGAGACCGCCCTCGACGTGATCACCGGGCCGGCCCACTCGCTGCAGGAATGCCTGCTTCAGGGTCCGGTGCTCGCCGCCAGCGCCGGCCATGGCGGCGAGGACGGCAGCTACGTCAAGACGCGCTGCGAACAGCGTCGCTGAACCGGAGAGTGCCGATGGACGAGGTCAGCCCCGATCGGGCCGTGATGATCCGCCTGCGCGCTCGCCTCGCCGTGGTGGAGCGTGCGGCCTGGTTCGGTTTCGCCCAGGCGATGCGGACGGAGCCCGACGCGACGGTCGCCTATATCGAGGGCGAGAGGGCCAAATGCGCCGAGGGCTTCGGCCAGCGCGGCTGGGCGGCGGACCTGACACCGGCCGAGCGCAAGATGCTCGGCGCCGAGGTCGATTCGGGCTTGGCGCAGCTCATCGAGGATGGCCGCGAAGCCTGAGAATTCTCACATCGCCGCGCGAAGCCGGGCGAAGCCGGCATCGAGATCGGCCTGCAGATCCGCGATGTCCTCGAGCCCGATATGGAAGCGAAGCCCCTGCCCGCCCGGCTCCCAACGGGTGGCCGTGCGGTAGGGCGTGCAGTCGAACGGGATGACGAGGCTCTCGAAGCCGCCCCAGGAGAAGCCCATCCCGAACAGCTCCAGACCGTCGAGCATGGCGGCGAGCGCCGCCTTCGGCGCGGGCTTGAGGATGACTCCGAACAGGCCCGAGGCCCCTGAGAAATCACGCTTCCAGATCGCGTGGCCGGGATCGTCCGGCAGGGCCGGATGGAGGACGCGGAGCACCTCCGGCCGCGTCTGCAGCCACTCCGCCATGGCGAGCGCCTGGCGGCCGTGCTCGCGCAACCGAAGCGCCATCGTGCGCAGGCCCCTGAGCGCCAGGAAGACATCTTCGGGTCCGGCGCACATGGCGAAATGCTCGAAGGTCCGGTGCAGGGCCGGCCAGTGCTTCGCGTTGGCGGAAGTGAGGCCGAGCAGCAGGTCCGAGCCACCGCTGAGATACTTGGTGCCGGCCTCGACGACGATGTCGGCGCCCCGCTCATGGGCGGGAAACAGCAGCGGCGTCGCCCAGGTATTGTCCATGACGACCGCAGCGCCGTGGGCATGGACGATCTCGGCGATGGCGGGCACGTCCTGCATCTCGAAGCTCTGCGAGCCCGGCGCCTCGACCAGCACCGCCCTGGTGTTCTCCCGCATCAGCGCAACGATCCCGGCACCGATCAGGGGATCGTAATAGGTCACCTCGACGCCGTAGCGCTTGAGCACGCCGTCGCAGAACAGCCGGGTCGGCCGGTAGGCGGAATCGCTCACCAGGAGATGGTCGCCGGCGCTCGTCACCGACATCAGCGCCACGGTCAGCGCCGCGAGGCCGGAGGGCGTCAGCACCGTGCCGGCGGCGCCCGAGAGCTCGCTCCAGGCGGTCTTCAGCGCATCCATCGTCGGCGAGCCGCTGGTGCCGTAATCGTAGCGCCCGCGCCGGTGCATCAGGTCGTCGTAGGTCGGGAACAGCACCGTCGAGCCGCGATAGATCGGCGCGTTGACGAAGCCGTACTGGGCGGAAGGGTCGCGCCCGGCATGGACGAGGCGGGTGCTCTGGCCGAAGCGCGCAGGATCGCGGGGAGGTGTGTTCGACATCGGCACCGAGGGCTGAGACACGAGATATTGCGCTGCGATCACAGCCCGCACGGACCGCCGACGTCAACCCGCCGGGCTTGACCGGAGGAGCCTCAACCGCAAGTTGGGCTGGAGGTCGGCAACATCTCACGGCTTGCTGTGACTACGGGCAATCAGTACATTGATGACTGAGCGATACCGCTGGGATTCCCGCAAGGCTGCTGCCAACCGGCGTGATCACGGCATCGCTTTCGAGGAGGTGGGCGAGGCATTCCGAGATCCTTTCGCGGTCGAATGGATCGACGATCGTGAGGATTACGGCGAGGAGCGCGTCAGCATGCTCGCCATGTGCGGCAACGTCCTTCTCCACGTGACCTATACGGAACGCGCCGATCACATCCGTCTCATCTCAGCCCGGCGGGCAGAACGACATGAGCAAGACCGATATTACCGCGAGAATTCAGCCTGATGGGCGTTTCGTGCAAGTGCTGGACGATGGCGGCGAACAGCTCTTTGCGCCCTCAACGATGCGGCCGCTGACCGAGGCCGAAGTGAGCGCCGCGGCGGCAGCCGATCCCGACGCACGGCCTATGACGGATGAGGAGATGCGCGACACCCGACGGATTCCGCGCGTGAAGACGCTGCGCCGTGCCCTGGCGCTGACGCAGGAGGAGTTCGCGGCCCGCTACCATATTCCGCTCGGCACGTTGCGCGACTGGGAGCAAGGGCGCGCCACGCCCGACCAGCCCACGCGCGCCTATCTGACCGTCATTGCCCGCGATCCCGAGGGCGTGCGCCGGGCGTTGGACAGGTAACTTGGCTGAGCCGATGGCGATACCGGTCTTGCGATGCGATCGCAGGCCGCGCGAGGGTATGGCGTCAAGCCGCCGGGCTTGACCGGAGGGCATCATCCTTCGCAATGGCCCCATCGTCATCGCGGGACTGCGGGCATCGACTTTGGCCGATCCATCCCATCAACGACCTCATCCTGAGGTGCCGCGCAGCGGCCTCGAAGGAGAACTCCGGGTCGCGCCTCGGGTTCTGGAAGCCTCCTTCGAGGCCTCCGCTTCGCTGCGGCGCCTCAGGATGAGGGCTCTGGCGGGAGCGGCCGCTCTCACCGCCCTGATCGTCACACCCGCCCTCGCTCAGAGCTCGCCACCGCAGGGCACCCTCGGCCAGGTCAAGGCCCGCGGCCATCTCGTCTGCGGCGTGAGCCCCGGCGTGGCGGGGTTCAGCGTGCCGGACAGCCAGGGCGAATGGCGCGGCCTCGACGTCGATTTCTGCAGGGCGCTGGCCGCGGCGATCTTCGACGATCCCAAGGCAGTGCGGTTCATCCCGCTCTCCTCGGCGGCGCGCTTCACGGCGGTGCAGTCGGGCGAGGTCGACGTGCTGGCCCGCAACACGACCTGGACCCTGTCGCGCGACTCCGCCGCGATGAATTTCCCCGCCATCACCTTCTTCGACGGCCAGGGTTTCCTGGTGCGCAAGGAGCGCGGGATCGCGCAGGTCAAGCAGCTCGACCGGGCGACGATCTGCCTGCAGCAGGGCACCACCACGGAGCTCAACCTCGCCGACTGGTTCCGCACCCGCGACTTGACCTACCGGGTCGTCACCTTCGCCAACAGCGAGCAGACCCTCGGCGCCTACGAATCCGGCCGCTGCGACGCCTACTCGACCGACAAGTCCTCCCTCTACGGCGAGCGCCTCAAGACCGCGCATCCAGACGAGCACGTCATCCTCGACGAGACGATCTCGAAGGAGCCCTTCGCCCCGGCCGTGCGCCAGGGCGACGACCCCTGGCGCGACATCGTCGCCTGGACCCACTACGCGATGCTCGACGCGGAAGAGGCCGGGATCGGCCAGGCCAATGTCGAGGAACAGCGCAAATCGGTGCTCGGGCCGGATGCGCGCCGCATCCTCGGGCTCGAGGGCCGCTACGGCGAGGCGATGGGGCTGACCTCCGATTGGGCCTACCGGATCGTGCGCCATGTCGGCAATTACGGCGACGTCTTCACCCGCAATGTCGGCGAGGGTTCGCCCCTGAAGGTCCCGCGCGGGCTCAACGCGCTCTGGACCAAGGGAGGCCTGCAGTACGGGCCGCCGATCCGGTGAGGCTGCGCTCCCTCGCGGTCCAGGCGGCACTCCTCCTCGCCATCGCGGCCCTCGCCTATGCGGCAGCCGGCAACGCCTCCGAGAAGCTGGCGCGCCAGGGGATCGTCGCCGGCTTCGATTTCCTCGGGCGGGTCGCCGGCTTCGACATCAGCCAGCGGCTGGTCGCCTATTCGGCCGCGACCTCGACCTATGCCGGCGCGATCCTCGTCGGGCTCCTCAACACCCTGCTGGTCTCGGCCCTCGGCATCGTGCTCGCCACGATTCTCGGCTTCACCATCGGCATCGCGCGGCGGGGGCCGAACCTCCTCGCGCGCTGGCTCGCTGCCGCCTATGTCGACCTGTTCCGCAACCTGCCGCTGCTGCTGCAGCTCCTGGTCTGGTACGTGGCGGTGCGCATCGCCCTGCCCGATCCTCAGCACCCGGCGAGCTTCGCCGGGGCCTATCTGAGCCAGCGCGGGCTCTACCTTCCCTGGATCGATCCCGCTGGATCGCCAGCCGTCTCATGGCCCCAGGCCGGCCCCTATGACATCGAGGGCGGCCTGAGCATCCTGCCGGAATTCGCCGCCCTCCTCCTCGGGCTCTCGACCTACACCGCCGCCTTCATCGCCGAGATCGTGCGGGCGGGGCTCGCCAGCGTGTCCGCCGGCCAGAACGCGGCGGCCCTGGCCCTCGGCATGACGCGGGCCCAAGCCCTGCGCTCCGTCGTGGTGCCGCAGGCGATGCGGGTGATCGTGCCGCCCCTCACCAGCCAGTACCTGACGCTCACCAAGAACTCGTCGCTCGCGGTGCTGATCGGCTATCCCGACCTCGTCCACGTCGTGATGGGCACGGTGCTCAACCAGACCAACCAGGCGATGGAAGCGGTGGCGATCACCATGGCGGTGTACCTGACGATCAGCCTGGCGACGGCTCTGGCGATGAACCTCTATAATCGCCGCATCGCCCCGGTGGAGCGCTGATGGCCGAGGCCGCGCCCCCGCGCTCCGTCGCCGGCCCCCTCGCCTGGGCGCGCACGAACCTGTTCTCGGGGTTCGGGAACACGCTGACCACCCTGGCGATCCTCGCCCTTCTCGCCTGGGCCGTGCCGCCGGTCCTGCGCTTCCTGTTCGTCGACGCGGTCTGGTCCGGTACGTCGGGCGAGGCTTGCCGCCCGGAGGTCGTCGGGCGGCCGGTCGGCGCCTGCTGGGCCTTCATCGGCGAGAAGTTCGGGTACTTCGTCTACGGCTCCTACCCGCTCGCCGAGCGCTGGCGGGTGAACCTCGTCTTCGCGCTGGCCGCCTTCGGCCTGACCTGGATGCTCTGGCTCGACGCGCCGCGGCGGGGTCTCGGCGCGATCGTCTCCTTCGGCATCCTGCCGCTTGCCGGGTTCGTCCTCCTCTCTGGCAGCCCGCTTCTCGGCCTCAGGCCGGTGCCGACGGCGCTCTGGGGAGGGCTCCTCGTCACGATCGTGGTGGCGCTCACCGGCATCGTCGCATCGCTGCCGCTCGGCATCCTGCTGGCGCTCGGCCGGCGCTCCTCGCTGCCGGTGCTGCGCTATGCCTGCATCGGCTTCATCGAGTTCTGGCGCGGCGTGCCGCTCATCACCGTCCTGTTCATGGCCAACGTGATGCTGCCGCTGTTCCTGCCCGGCGACCTCACCGTCGACCGGCTGGTGCGGCCGCTGATCGGCATCGCGCTCTTCGCCTCGGCCTACATGGCGGAGGTGGTGCGCGGCGGCCTCCAGGCGATCCCGAAGGGCCAGGCCGAGGCGGCGGCGGCCCTCGGGCTGACGAAGGCCCAGGCCATGCGCCACGTCATCCTGCCCCAGGCCCTGAAGATCGTGGTGCCGGGCATCGTCAACACGATGATCGGCCTCTTCAAGGACACGACCCTCGTCGGCATCGTCGGCATCGCCGATTTCATCCGCACGATCGAGGCCTCGCGGGCCGATCCGCGCTGGTCGGCGCCGATGGTGCCGCTGACGGCCTACGCCTTCGCCGCCCTCGTCTATTTCGCGGCCTGCTTCGCCATGGCGCGCTATGCCGGCTTCATCGAGCGGCGCCTGGCGGCCGGCGACCGGAACGGATGAACCCAGCTGGTCCGTTTCGTTAACGGGCTTGCGCTACGCCTTGGTGAATCACGTATTCTCTCGAGGATGGTTCGACGTGCGTACCCTCCGTGCCCTCGCTGCCGGCGCCGTGTTCGGCGTGAGCCTTCTTGCCATCGGCTTCGTCTGCGTCGACCGCCTCGCGCATCAGCCGGCAGCGCCGGTCCCGGTCATGGCCCGCACGAACCAACTCGCCCCGAGCACCACCGGCTCCATCGCCGGGACGCCGCTGCCGACGGCCCTGCCGAAGCTCGCGGCCTTGCCGAAGGCCACGGACGGCTTCGACACCGAGCGTCTCAACGCCCTGCTTCGCGGCGACCCGATCTCGGGGCCGGCCCGGCGCTGATCTGTCTGTCCGCTCGGACCTGAGCATGCCATGCTCGGGCCGGAGGGGACGATGCGCAGCCTGATCACCGACATCGCCGGCATCACGGTCGGCCACGCCCATGATGCGGGGCTGATCAGCGGCACCACCGCGATCCTGTTCGCGGAGCCCGTGGTGGCGGGCGTCGACATCCGCGGCGGCGGTCCCGGCACCCGCGAGACCGAACTCCTCGATCCCGAGCGCACGGTGGAGCGCATCGACGCCCTCGTCCTGTCCGGCGGCTCGGCCTTCGGGCTCGATGCGGCCGCGGGCGTCATGGCCCGCCTCGCCGAGACGGGGCGCGGCTTCGCGATCGGCCCGGCGCGCGTGCCGATCGTGCCGGCCGCGATCCTGTTCGACCTCCTCAACGGCGGCGACAAGGATTGGGGGCGGTTCCCGCCCTATCGCGACCTCGGCTACGCGGCGGCCTGCGCTGCCGCCGCTGACTTCGCCCTCGGCTCGGCCGGGGCGGGGCTCGGTGCCACCGCCGCCGAACTCAGGGGAGGGCTCGGCTCCGCCTCGGCAAGGGTACAGGGCACGCAGGCGCGAGTCGGCGCCCTCGCGGCAATCAACGCCTTCGGACGCGTCACGGTCGGGGATGGCCCCTGGTTCTGGGCCGCGCCTTTCGAGGTCGAGGCCGAGTTCGGGGGCCTCGGGCTTCCCGCCGCGATGCCGGCCACGGCCTTCGACTGGCCGCGCAAGGCGCTGCCCGGCGCCAATACCACGCTCGCGGTGGTCGCCACCGACGCCTGCCTCACCAAGGCTCAGGCTCGGCGGCTCGCCGTGATGGCGCAGGATGGACTGGCACGGGCCATCCACCCGGTCCACACGCCGCTCGACGGCGACATCGTCTTCGCCGTCGCCACCGGCCTGGTACCGCTCGCCGACCCGCTCGACGATCTCGCCCGGATCGGCGACGCGGCGGCACGCTGCCTCGCCCGCTCGATCGCGATCGGGATCTACGAGGCCTCGCCGGGCGGGCCGGCGCCGGCCTGGCGCGAGCGGCACGGCGGCTGAGGCTCAAGGCACGAGCCAATCCCCCGACCACCCCTCGCCGCTCCGCGCCCAGCCGGCCCGGCGATGGCCTCGGCGGTCGAGATAGAGGAATTCGAGGGTCTCGGCCGCGACGACGACCGCGCAGAAATTGGCACGGCCGCCGCCCGTCGCCCCCTCGTCCGGCAGGGTGTAGGCGCCGCCCGTGGCGATGACGGTGCCGGGCGCCGGCGCGGTGCCGTAGCAGACCCGGCTCATCGCCATCGACACGGCCCAGGCCGCATCCGCCACCGCATCGTCGGCGTGGAGCGTAGCGGAGCCGGAGACACGAATCTGGACCTTGTCCTGCGCATCGTAGGCGTGGAGCGCGGCAAAGCCCGATCGGGCGATGTCGTCCGCCTTGTGCGAGCGGCGGTCGCAGTGGAACCGAAGCGTCCCGCTGCCCCGATCGGCGCTGCGCAGCACCACGGTGCGGACCTGGGGCCGCCCCTGCCCGTCGATCGTGGCGAGGGAGGGCGTGTGGAAGGCCGTGCGGGCGCTCGCGGCGCCCGCTTCGAGGAGCCGCCAAAGCTCGTTCAGGGAGGCGTCGAGGTCGTCGTGGAAGGGCGGCAGAGGGATCATGGAGAAGGACTCATGCGCGCGGCGCCCGCCTCTCGCGCAGGATCAGCACCACGTTGCGCAGGTAGATCAGCGTCGACAGCCCCTGCCCGAAGATGATCACCGGCTCGCGCCGGACGATGCCGTAGACCAGGGTCATCAATCCGCCCGCGATGGAGAGGAACCAAAAGGAGAGCGGCATCACGCTCTTGCCGGCCCGCTCGCTGGCGATCCATTGGAAGATGAAGCGGCAGCCGAAGACGAGCTGGGCGGCGAGCCCGAAGACGAGCCAGAGGTCGAAACGGGTGACGAAGACGTCGTAGACGTAGCCGCGCAGGTCCGCGGCGAGTTGGATCAGCATCAGCTCACCTCGTGCACCGGTGGTGCCGGACGCTTGCGCCGGATCAGCCACCACACCCCGGCAAGATCGAGGAGACCGACCCAGAGCCGGTCGAACAGGCCGTAATTCGAGCGGCCGGTGAAGCGCGGCCGGTCGACGACGTCGCGGTGGACCACCGTGTAGCCCTCGCGGACCACCAGAGCCGGCATGAAGCGGTGGAGCGCGTCGAAATAGGGCAATGCCCGGTAGACGTCGCGGCGGAACACCTTGAGGCCGCAGCCGGTATCGCGGGTGGCATCCTTGAGGATGCGGCCGCGCACTCCGTTGGCGATGCGCGATTGCAGGGTCTTCAGCCGCCCGTCCTTGCGCCCGACGCGCTGGCCCTGCGCGAGGCCTGCCCCCTCTCCCGCCTCTTCGAGGGCCGAGAACAGGGCGGGGATGAAGGCCGGGTCGTTCTGGCCGTCGCCGTCGAGGGTGGCGACGATGGCGCTTCTGGCAGCCGTGACGCCGCTGCGCACCGCCGCCGACTGCCCCCCGCTGCGGAAGTGACGCAGCACCCTGAGCCAGGGATGGCGGGTCCTGGCAGCGGCGAGCGCCGCGGCGGTGCCGTCGGTCGAGCCGTCATCGACATAGATCACCTCGAAAGGGGCGAGGTCTTCGCAGGCCGCGGCGATCTCCGCGAGGAGCCCGGCGATATTGCCGGCCTCGTTCTTGACCGGGACGACCACCGAGAGGCGCGGGACGCTCATCGGGGCACCACCCCATAGGCGGAGAGATCGACCCGGCGGCCACTGTTGAGGTTGAAGCCGGAGACCTGCCCAACGATGACCTGCCCGACAATCTTCGCCTGCACCTTCGTCGCCTCGAATTCCGGCCCGTAACGGTCCTCGACGAAGACGAGGCGGCATCCGCCGGCGTTGAGGAAGTCGCGCGCCTCGGCGCCGGTATTGAGCATGGTCAGGTCCGTGCCGATGAGGAAGACGAGGCTGGGCTCGCGATAGCCGAGGCTGGCGACCTTCGGTCGGCAGGGCAAGCCGTCTCGGATGGCGGCAAGGCGCGGCGAGACCTTGAGGGAGGCGATCGCCGGCTGCGTCAGGCCCAGCACGCCCGGCAGAAGGAGAACGGAGGCGGCGACGGCGAGAATCAGAGCCCGTTCGGCGGTCTCGCGCATCAGGGCGAGGGCGGAGAGGAGGGCGACGAGGCAAGCGGCTGTCATGAGCGGCAGGCCCGCCCAGGGAACGACGCGGTCGAGGTGCCAGGCGGTGCCGACGAGCCCGGCGAGGATTCCGGCCGGGATGAGGACGACGAGGATCGCCGCGAGCGCTTGGCGCAGGCGGCCGGGCGGCGTGCCGCGCTGCCACGGTTCCAGGGCCGCGGCCGGCACCAGGGCGGCGACCGCCAGGATCGCGACGGCCGGTACCAAGGGCAGGAGGTAATGCGGCAGCTTCGTCGGCACCGCCTCGAACAGCAGCCAGGCCGGCACGATCCAGGCGAGGAGGAACGCGGCCGCATCCGCGCGCCGGTTTGCAAGAGCCCGCGGCAGGCCGAGGGCCGCGAAGGGGGCGGCAGGCCAGAAGGTCGCGAAGAAGACGAGGAGATACGTGCCGGGCGGCGCCCCATGCTTCTCGGCCGCGCCGCCGACCTTGGCCAGCATGTCCTGCCCCACCGAGGCACCGAAGAAGGCGCCGCCGCTCTTCCATGCGATGGCGAGGAACCAGGGCGCCACGACACTGAGGGTGATGCCGAGCCCCAGCGCAGGCCGCAGGGCGAGGAGCCAGCGACCCGAGCCGTCCCGCCAGGACAGCACGAGGGCAGGAAGCCCGACGAAGAGCGGCACCATCGGACCCTTCACCAGGATGCCGAGGGCCATGGCGACCCAGAAAGCGAGGATTGCGGCGTGCCCGAGGTCGCGCCGGCCGCGCCAGATCCAGGCTCTGGCGAGCCCGCCCATCGCCGCCGTCGTGCAGGCGGCGAGCAACGCGTCGGTCTTGGCGAGATGAGCCTCGGCCGAGAGCATCAGGCAGGTTCCGAACAGGGCGGAGGCGAGGAGTGCACCGCGCCGGGTCAGCACCGCCAGACCCGCCCAGTAGCTCAGGAGAACGGCCGCCAGGGCTCCGACGAGAGAGGGGATACGATAGAGGGCTATGGTCGTGCGGGCTTGCGCAACGCCCATCGCCTCCCCGGCCGCCACCGCCGCGGCCTGGGCCCAGTAGATGCCGACCGGTTTCTTGTGGCGGGCCTCGGCCTGAAACCGGATGTCGACGAGGTCGCCGGTCTCCAACATCTGCTTCGAGGCCTGGGCGAAGCGCGGCTCGTCGCGGTCCATGGGCTGGAGCGAGACGAGGCCAGGCAGGAAGACCGCGAGCGACAGGGCGAGAAGAAGCGCGCCGGCGCGGGCATGGCTGCGCGCGCCGATATCGAGAAGTATGTCGAGGACGCCCAGGGCGTCGCCCCCGCGCCGGATGCGCCCGGCATCGAGATCGATCATGGCGAGCGCTTCACGAAGACAAGGCCGTGACGGCGTTCATGGCGCGGCTCCAGGCCGGCAATCGGCCCGATGATCCGGATGCCGAGGCGGGCGCCCGTGTCGGGGAAGGCGATGGGAAAGTCAAATTCGGCGTGCGGAGAAAGCGAATGGCGCCTATGACGAGGATCTTGGCTCTTCGGATTCCTGCGATGCCCGTCCAGATCGGCCTTCTCGCCTTCCCGGGCGTCCAGCAGCTCGACCTCACCGCGCCCTTCGAGGTTTTCGCCTCCCTGCCGGAAACCGAGGTGCACGTCATCGCGGCGAGGCTCGAACCGGTGCGCAGCGCCACCGGGCTCATGCTGACGCCGACGCTTACCTGCGGTTCCTGCCCTCCCCTCGACGTGATCTGCATTCCGGGCGGGGTCGGCGTGAACGCGCTGATGCAGGACGAGGCGATGATCGCCTTCGTGCGACATCAGGCGCGAGGCGCGCGTTACGTCACCTCGGTCTGCACGGGAGCGCTGGTGCTCGCCGCGGCGGGTCTCCTCAAGGGCAAGCGCGCGACGACCCACTGGGCCGCCCTCGATCTGCTGGCGGCTTTCGGAGCGATCCCGGTCGCCGAGCGGGTGGTGCGCGACGGAAATCTCTTCACCGGCGGCGGAGTCACCGCCGGGATCGACTTCGCGCTCACGCTGGCAGCCGAACTGATGGGCCGTAGCGTCGCCGAGGCGACTCAGCTCGCCCTCGAATACGCGCCAGCCCCGCCTTTCTCGTCTGGGACGCCGCAGACGGCCACCCCGGATGTCCTGGCTACGGCGAGGGCGCGGCTCTCTGGCAGCCGGGCCGAGCGGGAACGCATCGTCGCGGCGATCACCGCCCCGCCTTCGCCTCGAACAGAACCCAGCCCGATTCCGCACCCCGCTCCTCGCTGAGGCAGATCCAGGCTTCGTTGTCTGGGATCGCGGACAGGCGGGGGAAGGCGAACGGATTGCGGCCCTCGCGCGCGATCGGCTTCGCCTCGTGCGTCCCGGCGAGTCGCTCGGTCAGGACGTCGACGCTTCGACGGCCCTCGACGTCGTGGCTCTCGACGACGAGGTCGGCGTTCGCCAGGTGCGGAACGGCGACAGGGTCCAGGACGGCGATCTCGGCACCCTCGATGTCGACGAGGACGAGGGCACGGCCTGCACCTGCCAGCGTCGCATCAAGGACGCTGGCCGTCGCCTCGCCCCGGATGTCGAGGGAGACGCCGTTCAGGTCCGCATTGGCTTTGATCACGCCCTGCGAAGCGGCATCCCGCTCGTAGGCGATCACGGGAAGCTTCGCCGCTCGAGCCATGCCGACGGCAAAGAACCCGTTGGCCGCCCCGATGTCGACGAACATGCCGTAGGAGGAGAGGTCGCGGGCGAAGAGCGCCTCCACCACCTCGCGTTCGTACTGGCCGAGCAGCATCGCGACCATGTCGTGGCCCCAGTTCGCCGTGGGACTCAGATGCAGGCCGCGGAACGGCCCGTCCTGCACCCGCCCGCCGGCATCGCGATAGATCGCCTCGGCCTGTCGGGACTTCACCAGGGCGACGTGATTGTAGAACAGCGAGGTCGAGAGCTTCTCGAAGGCCGGTGCGACGAGCCGATAGCGCAAAGCACGCGTCGTCACCGCCCTCAGGCTCGTCCTCAGAAGGCCCATCTGTCGATCCCCGTCGTGCCTGTGTCGCCGGTTCGCCATAAGGCAAAGCTCGTACGGGGACGAGGGCGGGAAACGCTGAGATCCGCCGCATCTCGGGCGGGGTTGCGATCGGCCTGGGCCAGCGCCGCCGCGACCCGAAATCGGTGCATGCGGCCCCATCCATCCTGTTCGGCGATAGCGGTATGGATCGCGAGTGGAACAGCGACGTCGTCGATCCGCCAGCGGCGCCGCAGGATGCCGCCGCGTGAGGAAGTCTGAGGTCAGGGATTCGCTAAGGCGATTGACGTACTAAGGACACGGTTCGGCAGCCGTTTCAGACCATGGGGAAGACGGAAGATTCATGACCCTGGTCCCGATCTCGATGGTCGTGGCGCTCTCGGGCACCATGGCGATCAAACATTACCTCGCGGATTTCCTGCTCCAGACCGACTGGATGGCGCGGGGGAAGGAGCGCGAAAGGCACTGGCTGCTCCCGCTCGCAGCTCATGCAGGCTGCCATGCCGGCATGACGCTCGCCGTCGCCCTCGTCGTGGAGCCGCGGCTCTGGTGGCTCTGCCTCGTGGATTTCTCGATTCATGCCGCGATCGACAAGGCGAAGGCCACGATCGGGCGACGGCTGGCGCTGATCCCGTCCCAGGCGCGATTCTGGTGGCTCATGGGTTTCGACCAGCTGCTGCACGGGCTCACCGATCTCGGACTCGTAGCCGCGCTTCTCAGCCTGTGACGATACGATAGGCTGGTACGGAATCCGCTGAAGAGCGGCCAGGGATCGCGGCGGTGGCAGAGGATGGCACAGATCGGTCCCGTGCCGGGACCGCAGGCGGCGCCCGCCCGGCCTGGAGCATGGATATGACGACAGGGATCGAGAGCCATCCCGGCGTGGCGGCCTCACGCCAGACCGACATTCCGGATGCGGTCCGGATCGGCGCGATGGTCTTCGTTCTCGCGGTCGTTCTGGTCGGGTCGAGCCCCTTCCAGGACCGCATGGGCACCTACCTGATCGAGGCGGGCGACGGCGGCAATCTCGCCAACCAGATCCTGGTGGTGATGGTCGGCGCCCTGGCGGGAAGCCTGATCCTGCATCGAGGCCTGTCGACGCTTCGCCCGCTCCTGACGCTCTCCTGCCTCGCCGCCCTCGCCTGGTTCGTCCTCACCACCGTGACGTCCGTGGCGCCTGCGACCTCGGGACGGCGCCTCATATCCCTCGTCATCCTGCTCTCGGCGGCGGCGGCGATGCTGGTCATTCCCCGCAACCCGCGCCAGTTCGCCACCATCCTGGGAAGCACGGCCCTCCTGATCGTCGTGATCTGCTACGCCAGTCTCGTCCTCGCTCCGACCCTGTCCATCCACGATGCCCTCGATCTCACCGAGCCGGAGCATGCGGGCGCTTGGCGCGGTCTCTACAACCACAAGAACGGCGCCGGCGCCATCATGGCGATCTTCGTCTTCATCGGCCTGTTCTGGCGCCGGATGGGTGCGCCATTCCTCGGAACCTGCCTTTCCCTGCTCTCCGTGATCTTCCTCGCCCTCACCTTCGCGAAATCAGCGATGACGCTGATGCCGGCCGTGCTGGCCCTGGGCTGGCTCCTCACCCGGTCGTCGGCGTCCTGGTGGCGCGCGCTCCTGGTGTTCGGTCCCCTGGCGGCGCTTCTGGCGGCCACGGTCGGCACGGTGCTCGTCCCGTCGCTCAGCTCGGCCGTCGCGGCCATCCTGGGAAATGCCAGCTTCACCGGCCGGACGGAAATCTGGGACTTCGCCATCGACAACATCCTCAAGCGGCCGGTCACCGGCTACGGTTACGGCGCCTTCTGGGACAGCGTGTTCTACGGCGGCGGTTCGGATGCCGAGAGCTGGGTGAACTCGATCAAGAGCGCCCATAACGGATATCTCAGCGTGGCCCTCGATCTCGGCCTGCCGGGTCTCGGCTTGGTGCTGTGGTGGTATCTGCTGAAGCCTTTCCGCGATCTGCAGGCCAGCACGCCGACGCCGGGGATGCCCCCTCTGACGCTTCTCCTCGTCAGGATGTGGCTGTTCGTGATGCTGCTCACGGTCTTCGAGACCGCCCTCTATCTGCCGGTCCCGCCCAATGGGCTGTCGTTCTTCGTGGCACTCAGCGTTTTCGGGCTGCGTTACCTCACCTGTGCGGCCGTCGCGACCGAGACCAGCACCCATTCCCATCACCGCGCGGGTTGAGATCAGGCGGCGATCCGCAGCGACCGCTCGCCCGATGCGATGCGGCGGGCGTGAAGCGAGACGATGGTGTCATCCGGGCGCTCGGCATGGAGCGCCAGCATCGCCCTGGCTCCCTCCTCCTCGCCGGCACTGAGGCGAGCGAAGGCCTCACGGTAGCGTTCCTCGAACGCGCTTCCGTCACCCCGAAGCCCTGCGCTGGGTTCGAAGACCGGAACGCCCTGCATCTTACCCCGCAACATCAGGATGCCGACGGGCCTGAACGACCGGCCGGGACAACCGGCCACGGTGCTGTCGGCGATGCAGATCCGCGTGCCGAGGGCCTTGTTGGCTGCCTCGAGTCGGGCCGCCGTGTTGATGGCGTCGCCATGGGCCGTATAGTCGAAGCGACGCGAGCCTCCGAAATTACCGACGACGGCGACACCGGTATTGACCCCGATGCGCGTCTTGCCGAATGGAACCCCCCTGTCGTTCTGGCTCGTCGCGAAGCCTATGGCGAAGGAGTCCATCGCGATGGCGCAGGCGACCGCGCGCTCGGCATGGTCGGGCTGGTCGAGAGGCGCGTTGAACATGACGTGGACCGCATCGCCCACGATCTTGTCCACGGTACCGCCATGCGCCATCGCGATCCCGCACAGGCCGTCGAGATAGCCGTTGAGCAGCGATACGAGGGCTTCCGCGCCGTGCGTCTCGGTGAGCGCCGTGAAGCCTTCGAGATCCGTGAACAGAAAGGTCATGCTGCGGCTCTCGCCGCCGAGCTTGAGCTGGTCGGGGTTGGCGGCCAGGGCATTGACGAGGTCGGGCGAGAGGTAGTGCGTGAAGGCCTCGCGCAAGTGCACGGCATCGCGCTCGGTGAGGAGGTGGCGCGAGAGGATCGCGGCAGCGAAACTCGTTGCGACCGCGAGCAGCGGGAGAGATGCGTCGACGAGCAAGCCGGCGTGACGATAAGCGACCCATGCACCCGTGCCGAGGACGGCGATGATGCCGGCCGTCAACCCCATCGCGAACCGGACATTCAATGATCCCGCCGCGATGGCGGCCAGAAGCGCCATCGCGCATGCGGCAACGATCTCCATGCCCCCGGCCGAAGCAGGGCGGTTGAGATGATGACCCGATAGGATCTGCTCGAGGGCTTCGGCATGGATGTTGACGCCGGGCTCGTAAGCGGTGAGCGCCGTCGGGCGCAGGTCACCGAGGCCGACGGCACTCGTTCCGACGAGGACGATGTGTCCGGCGATACGTTCGCGCAGTGTCTCGCGCGCCTCCGGGTCCAGCACCTGCCAGGCCGCGACCGTGCGCTCACGGACGCTGCCGCTCTGATGAAGCAGCAGGGCACCGTCCCGGTCGAGGGGAATATCCAACGCACCGACGCGGACCGTGAAACCGGTCACCGGGTTGCCTGAACCACCGTCCTGCTCGGTCCGCACGCGGATCGTGTCCTCGCCCTGGGCAAGCCTGAGCGCTTCGAGGGCGAGAGACGGAACGAGGTTTCCGCGGAAGACACTCAGGAGAGGCAGGCGCCGGATGATCTCGTCCCGGCCGGCCGCGATGGTGAAGCTGCCATGTCCGGCCGCTGCCTCGTCGAGTACCGGAATGTTCGGAATGATCCCGGAAAAAGAGGGGAGAACAGACGCCGGATTCGGCCCGATGACGGCGAAGGCAGGAAGGCGAGGCGCGACGCCTTCGTTGGCACCAGGAAGAAGGCCGTAGCCGGCGACGAGACGGGCCTTGGAGAAGGCTTTGGCCAGCGTCTCGTCGTGATCGGGAAGTGACTGGACGCCGCTCGGAAGCACGTCCCAGCCGTGAGCCTGCCGCCAGGTCTCGAGAAGGCGGCGGGGCGAGGTCCGGTCGGGTTCCGCGAAGACGACATCCAGGGCGATGGATGCGGCGCCGAGCTCATGCAGCCCGGCGACGAGATCGGCAACCTTGTCTCGTGGCCAGGGCCATTGTCCATGCCGCTTGAGAGAGGCGTCGTCGATGTCGATGACCCGGACCGGGAGCGCTTCGGCGGAGATGCGAGGTGCCGCGCGCTGCATCAGGTCGAAGCCGGCGAAACGCAGCCGTTCGAAGGGGTCGGGCAACGCTGCGCGCAATCCGAGGATCACGACGACGCTCGCCAATCCGGCGAGAACCGGGGACATGCGTCTCAAGACGCGACGCATCGGAAATCTCCGTCAGCGACAGTAGATAGCCACCCGCTCAAGGCATCGGGCACCGGATCGATCTTCACCCTCGCATGGACGGGTGAAGGGATTCGGTATCGCGATAGCAACCAGATTCCGTTCTCCTCCATCGAGTCTGCCGACCCGTTGAGAGACTCGATTAAACTTCTTCTGCGACGATGGTCCGGTCGCCCTCGAATGGGCCACGGGGCGTCCAAGCCAGTCCATGACAAATTCGTATGCACGCCTCGACCTAGCAGCCGGATCGATGCTGTTCGCGGAAGGGGAAGCAGGTCAGGCTGCCTACCTGATCATGGATGGCGAGATCGAGATCTTCCTCAACCGAGAGGGCGATGAGATCGCGCTCGCGAACCGGGGCATCGGCGAGATCGTCGGCGAGATGGCCCTGCTCGATGCCGGTCTCCGGTCCGCATCGGCGCGGGTCGTGGCCGATTGCAGCCTGATTCCCATCACCGAGGACCAGATCCAGCACCGGCTCACGCAGCTCGATCCGATCATGCGGATGTGCCTGAGTGCCGTGCTCGAACGTTACCGCGACATGGTCTCGCTGGTGAGCAAGGCAGCCTTGCCCCGCCAGACGAGCGCGGCGGAGCAGGCCGAGACACCACCGGACGATCGAAGCACGACGCCCGACACGTCGGAAAGGCAGGGCCATTCCGATCGCATGAAGGAGGCGATCGGCCAACTCGTCATGGAACGAGAACTGCGCCGCGCCCTCGATCAGGGCGAGCTCGAACTCTTCCTTCAGCCGATCGTCCGGTTGAGCACCGGACGCTTCGCAGGTTTCGAGGCGCTGATGCGGTGGCGCCATCCGGAGCGCGGATTGGTGCCGCCTCTCACCTTCATCCCGGTGGCTGAAGCCAGCGGGTTCATCGTGGAGCTGACGCGCTGGGCGCTGTCGGAGGTCGGGCGTGTGATGCCCCAGATCATGCTGGCGAGCCTGCACAACCCTCAGGCCGTGGAGGGAACTCCGTTCCTAAGCGTCAACGTCTCCGGCCATGATCTCGCCCTCGTCGATTTCCCCGCGATGATCGCCCGGATGTTGGAAACCTCGGGCATGGCGCCCGAGAGCCTCAAGCTCGAGATCACCGAAAGCATCCTGATGCAGGATCCGCGTCAGGCATCGGACACGCTCGAACAGTGCCGCGACACCGGAATGGGAATCGCCATCGACGATTTCGGAACCGGGTATTCCAGTCTCAGCTACCTCACGACGCTGCCGATCACGACCCTCAAGGTCGACCGAGCCTTCGTCCAGGCCATGCTCGGGGACGCACGCAGCCGCAAGATCGTCCAGACCATCCTGCGCCTCGCCGAGGAACTCGCCATACCCGTCGTCGCGGAAGGAATCGAGCAACCGGCGGAGGCAGAGGCACTCACCGCGATGGGATGCGACTTCGGCCAGGGCTACCTGTTCGGCAAACCCGTTCCGCTGACTGAGACGCTCGCCCTGATCAGAAAGCACAATGCAGCACCGGGCAGGTCGGCGGATCAAGATACCGATGCGGTGATCCGGGACATCACGACATCGCAATCAAACATGCGCAGGATCGGATAACATTGCCATGACCTCCTTTTCTCGTTTCGCCGTCGCCGCAATCCTCGCCAGCGGTCCGGCACTCGCAGCGGTGCCGCCCGCCTCCGCCGCCGATGTCGTCGGCCAGGTCGACAAGGTCGAACGGCAGGCCGTGGCGGTGGTCGAGGGCCAGTCGAGGGACATGACGGTCGCCGGACCCGTCTTCTTCAAGGACATGATCCGCACCGGAGGAGCGTCGCGTCTCGAATCCAAACTCGCCGACGGAACCGTCCTCACCCTGGGGGAACATGCCAAGATCACGGTCGACGAATTCGTCTACCGGCCGGATCGCCAGGGCGGCAAACTCGGACTGACGGTGGCGCGCGGGGCCTTCCTGTTCGTCGGCGGCAAGATCGAAGGCCCGACCGGTGGAAATGTCGCGATCCGCACTGCGGTCGGCACCCTGGGAGTGCGCGGGACCACCGTCTGGGGCGGGCCGATCGACGGCGGCTTCGGCGTGCTCGTCCTCGACGGCCTGGTGACCCTCAAGACCGCGCGCGGGAGCGTCACCATGCGCAAGGGCCAGGGTACGATGGTCTATGCCGGGCGGGCGCCACAAACTGCGGCGCCCTGGCCGGAGGACCGGACCAAGCGGGCCGTGGCGACGATCAGCTTCAGCCCGAAACGGTGAACGGGACGCTTGGACGATTGCTTTTGTTTCCAATCGGTTACAGCTAGGTTCATAGAGAATTCAGGCTGTTTTTGCGATTCCCGCAGGCGTCCGGCGCCTCCATCTGCCGGACCTCCTGAGAGGATCATTCCCATGTCCAAAAAGGTGCTTGCGATGGCTGCGGCCATCGTCGGCGGCATCGGCCTGGCCAGCAGCCTTGGCGGTACCGCCCACGCGGCTCCCCTCGCCGTCACGACCGGGCCATCTCTCGCCGGGGACGCTTTGACGAATGTGGCCTATGGCTGCGGCCCCGGTTTCGTCCCCAACCGCTTCGGCTATTGCCGGCCGATCTACCGGCCCTACGGTTTCTACGGGCCGCGCCGCTTCTACGGACCCCGTCATGGCTTCTACGGGCCGCGCTTCGGCTACCGCCGCCACGTCTATGGTCCGCGGCCGGTCTTCGGTTTCGGGTTCTAAGCCTCACGTGTCGGACGCTCCGTCGGCAGACGGGGCGTCTCCCTCCGGGGCGAGGTCGTAGACGGCATCGCCCAATCGACGGAAGGGTCCGCCCGCACCCGACCGCTTCCATAGCCGGGTGTTGAGAGCGGCGACGGGATCGAGCCCCGCCACATCGAAACCGGCAGCTCTCAGCCGATCGAGGAGTTCGGAGGCGTGCATCGGCCGGCCGGTGTCCCGCAGGGTCGCGAGACAGGCGGCGATGATCGCGCGGCCGCGTCCCCGCGTTCCAGGATCCGATATCGCCGGCGGGATATCGGCCTCACCGGACGTCTCGGGAAATAGTCGAACAGGAGCCTCGGGCGAGGGGACGGCCTGGCTCGTCTGCAGACGTCGGCCGAGTTCGAGGAAGGCGAGACAATCGGCGATCTCGCGCTCGATCACCTCGCGCTGACGGCGCAAGATTTCGAGACGCGCTTCGGCTTGTGACTGCGTCAGGAACGCCATCGATTCCGATCCGGCCTTGGTTCATCCCGATATCGTGCTCCTCATAGCATCTTCCGAATAAAATGGAATATTCTACTTAGAGCGAGGCTTGGCGCCGAGGTGCGCGTCCGGGCTTCGGCGGGATGAGAAGACTGGACGCATCCGCAGGTCGCAGCAGCATGCCATTATCGTCGAGGTCGATCGGCAGTTTGGGAAACACCTCGCGCAGATGGGCGAGATCGGCTTTGAAGGCCTGGCGGAAGCTGCGGATGCTGGCGTTGTCGGCACCGAATTGGGCGTGAAGGTTCATCCAGGTCAGGCGTAAGGGACGCTGCAGGGCACGCAGGCGATATCCGACCCAGAACAGCAGATCGAGCTTGCGGGCCGAGCCCGAGAAGGCCCTCGCCGCCCGGATATCGACCGGCAGAGCATGGCGGATCAGGTTGTCGTAGAAGTCCTGGTGAAACTGGACGGTCTTCGACCACACATGGCCGTCGCCGCCCTGGGGCAGCCACAGATCGAGCTGGCGGAATGGGGGAACGTTCAGGGTGCGGGCGGAATCGCCCCCGTCCCAGAGCCCGATCTGCATGGTGCAGGCGGCAAGACGGTTGAGCTGCTCCTTGAACTGGCGGATCGTCCCGCGCTCGCCGCCCGTCACGGCAAAACCCATCTCCTTCATGAAGCCCGAGAGGCTGTCGGCCACGGCGATCGTCGGGCTGCGTTGGCGGACCGCCTCGGTACAGAGATGCAGGAGGACGAGGCGTGCCTTCGGCCCGTAGGGCAGGCCCTGCAGCTCCATCTCGCCGTTGGCGGGGTTCTTCAACCGGCCGGCGAGGAGGCTGAGCGAGTTGCGGCCGTATTCCCGAAAGAACTCCCGCGCCGAACCAGGATCACGGTAGGGAAGGCCGCAGAGAGCGAGCACGCTGTGAATGTGCTGTAGGTTTTCCGGTGCGGTCGGCTCGTTCTCGATGACCTCGCGCACGGTATCACGCCGCCGCTGATCCCGTGCCATCCGCTTCCGGCGGTCGACCACGGCCGATCGGCTCGCCCGTTCGGCATCCCTGGCCTGCTGTCGATGCAGGATATGGTCGAGGATCGTCCCGAACAGAAAGCCGCCTCGAGCCGCCTCGGCTTCAGCGAGGAGGTCGGGGTCGTGGATGGCCGCAAGCTTCTGTTCGATCGCAGACACGCCCGTCCTGGGTTTGGTAGGCATCCATCGGAGCGGCAGTGATCGCACGGGAGCGAGGTCAGGAGTCGCGACACGTCGAGTTTTTCCGCAGGAATCCTCGTTTCCCCCGCTGTCCCAGGCGCATTGATGCGACAGCATCGGAGATCGGAGCGCAGAGTTCCATACGGAGCTCCGGATAGCGGTTTCCCCCAGACTTCACCGGCTGACCGGTTTTCCACGCCGAATGCGATACGATCCTGCGCAGAATTCTATGCGTGACTCCAGTCAAATCACGCAGAATCGCATACGACACCACGCAGAATCGGATGCGGCGTCACGCAGACTTCGATACGAAAACAGGGTTCAGGTCATTCAAGCCAATGGCTTTTCTGCCTCGCCATATAACTTGCTGAGATGACTCTCTAGAGAATCTTCACAGATATCTTTCCTACTGCGGACAGCCGGGGTTCGTTTTAACGGACGCCCCTTGAATCGATCGATGGATCGAAGTTCTCAGGGTGATATCCACCGCTTGTCCAGATAGACCGATGATCCCGTCTTTCGGCTTTCCAAGCAGCTCTTTTGGGACAAATCATGAACCGTTCCGCTCCTATCGGCCGCATCGACAAGCTTCTCGAACTCATGGCGGCACTGCGTGATCCCGCCCGCGGCTGCGCCTGGGACATCGCGCAGACCGCGACCAGCATCGTGCCGTACACGATAGAGGAAGCCTATGAGGTAGCTGGCGCCGTCGTTGCAGGAAATCCGGACGAGCTGCGTGACGAGCTTGGGGATCTTCTGCTTCAGGTTGTTTTCCAGGCCCAGATCGCCAAGGAATCCGGGCAGTTCGAATTCGCCGACGTGGTCGAGGCGATCACCGCCAAGCTCGTCCGCAGACATCCTCATGTCTTCGACGCTCAGGGATCGCTGCTCGATCCGTCCGATCGTATCGCGGATCCGGAGATCATAGCGGCCGCCTGGGAGCGGATCAAAGCCCAGGAGCGAGCTGAACGGCGCTCTCACGAGGATGGCCGGGATGGTCCGTTCAGCGACGTCGCCAAGAGCCTCCCCGCTCTCCTGAGGGCCGAGAAGCTATCGAGACGGGCGGCGGCCTTCGGCTTCGACTGGACCGATCCTGCCGACGTCGTCGCCAAAGTCCGGGAGGAGATCGACGAAGTCGAGCAGGCGATGGGACAGCCCGATCCCGTGCATTCTCCGGCAAAGGAGGCTCAAGCCGAGGAGATCGGCGACCTTCTGTTCTCCGTGGCCAATCTTGCCAGGCATCTCGGGATCGATCCTGAGGACGCCTTGAGGAAGGGAAATGCCAAGTTCGAGCGTCGTTTCACTGCCATGGCCCGATTCCTCGGCGATCGTGGCGCCTCCCTCGAGGACAGCGATCTCGACGCAATGGAAGCCGCCTGGCAGCAGGTGAAGGCGAGCGAGAAGAGATAGCCGCCCCCTAACCTGCGGAATATTCCTTTATTCCAGATTATTATTCTTATGGTTTTGCTGGGACAGGCCGATACCGAATGGCCAGCGAATCCATCCTGTCGCGTAGAGACACCACCACACGATGACGGGCTGAAGCGCGAGGCGAGGCCCGTGGTACCACCAGGTGTCGGGCAATCCTGGAACCACAATGCCCTGGAACGCGTGTTTCAGGTTCGCCGGGAAGACGGCAACGGCGTAGAGCGCCAGGACAAGTCCCGACAGGCCCGCGATACGGCCGAACAGCAACCCGAGGCTCGCAGCGATTTCCAACCATCCCGTTGCGACGACGACACGCCTCGGTTCCGGCACCCAGTCGGGCATGATCCGCAAGAGGGCGTCCGGGGACAGGACATGGAGAATGCCGATTCCTCCGAAAACCGCGATCATGGACCATCGCATCGGCGTGTTGCCGTCCTTCACCCTCATGCGACCTCGGTGACGCAAACGCGGCAGGATTCCGCGACCGCCTCGCGAAGGGCAGCGACGAGTCGAACGAGAACCGCGTCGTCGTTAAAAGGAATATTCCGATTATTTAATCGCGGTACCGACGCGAGCAGCCGCAGCGAATTCGTCATGAACACGCCTCGCGCGTCCTCCAGCGTCTCCTTGGTGAGTGCGGTCTCGCTGATCCGCAATCCGAGGGCAGGAGCGAGACGGGAGACGATGAGGTTTCTGACGATGCCGGGCAGTGCTCCCTCGTCGATGGCCGGCGTCGACAGACCGTCCTCCTCCACCAGGAAGAGATTTCCCGTCGCCGCGCAGGCGACGCGGTCTCTCGTGTTGAGGAACAGGGCTTCGTCGAAGCCCTGCGCCCTCGCCTCTCGTGTGGCGAGAACGGCGTCGAGATAGCCGAGCGTCTTCACCCGTGCTGCCGGTGACGTCTCGTTCCGGCGGATCGGCGTCACCATCATGGTGACGGGCGAGAAGGCCATTCCCTCCCCGAGCGGCGCCGCGCTGGCCCAATGGAAAGGGACCGGGTGTTCGGGAGGCTTGAGCCCGCGCGGACCGGAGCCGCGGGTCACCGTCGTGCGGATCGCCGCTCGCGGCATCGCACCGGCGAGGGCCCGCATCGCCGAGACGACGCGATCGCGGTCGATCTCGAAACCGAGGCTCTCGGCACCCGCCGCCAGCCGGGCAACATGCTCCTCCTCGAACGCCACTCGTCCTCGCAGCGCCATCGCCGTGTCGAACAGGCCATCCCCGAGGAGGAGGCCGCGGTCGCCGAGGTCGAACGGCGCGGATGTACGCTCCTGAAGGCGGCCGTCGAGCCAGAGCATGGTCAGGATGTTCCGCGTCCCTCGCGCCAGGCCCTGGCCCGGTCGAGGAAGTTGGAGAACAGGTCGTGGCCGTGCTCGGTCAGCACCGATTCCGGATGGAACTGGATGCCCCAGGTCGGGTGGTGGCGATGGGTGAGGGCCATCACCTCGCCCTCCCCCGAGAGGGCATCGACCCGCAGGTCCTCGGCCATGCCGGGTTGCCGGGCGACGATGAGCGAATGGTAGCGGCCGACATTCATCGGGCTCGGCAGCCCGGCGAAGAGCCCTTCCCCGTCGTGATGGATCGGCGTCGCCTGCCCGTGAAGGGGTCGTGCGGCGCGCTCCACCATGCCGCCGAAGGCGGCCCCGATCGCCTGGTGACCGAGACAGACGCCGAGGATCGGCATCGTGCCGGACAGCTCGTCGATGGCGGCAAGCGAGATGCCGGCTTCCTTCGGTGTGCAGGGACCGGGCGAGATGACGAGCGCGTCGGGTGAAAGTTCGCGGATACCGGACACGTCGAGGGCATCGTTGCGCACGACCCGAACCGTCTGGCCCAGCTCCTCGAAATAGCGCACCACGTTGAAGACGAAGGAATCGTAGTTGTCGATGACGAGGATCATGCGCCGCCCTCGTCTCCGAAGGCCTGGAACACCCGGGCGGCCTTGGTGAGGGTCTCCTCGTATTCGGCGGCCGGATCGGACAGGAGGGTGACGCCGCCGCCCGATTGCAGCACCGCGATCCTGTCATCCATGAACACGGTCCGGATGGCGATGGAGGTATCGAGGGAGCCGTCGAAGCCGATGGCGCCGATGGCGCCGCAATAGAGCTCGCGGGCATCGCCCTCGATCTCGGTGATGATGTCCATGGCGCGCAGCTTCGGGGCGCCGGTGATCGAGCCGCCCGGAAAGGTCGCACCGAGAAGGTCGATGGCGTCCATGCCGCCTTTCAGGGTTCCGGTCACCACCGAGACGAGATGGTGGACCGAGGCATAGGATTCAAGTCCGCACAGGGTCGGCACCCGGACGCTGTGCGGCTCGCAGATCCGCGAGAGATCGTTGCGCAGGAGGTCGACGATCATGATGTTCTCGGCCCGCTCCTTCGGGTCGGCCTGCAGGGCCTCGCCGAGGCGCCGGTCCTCCTCCGGGTCGGCGACGCGCCGGACCGTGCCCTTGATCGGGCGGGTCTCGACTGCGCGGCCCTCGAGCTTGAGGAAGCGTTCGGGGCTGCTCGAGGTGATGCTGAGGCCCTCGAAGGCGAGATAGGCGCCGAAGGTCGCCGGGTTGGTGGCGCGCAGGCGCCGGTACAGGCCGAACGCGTCGAAAACGGGCGGCAATGCCGCCTCGAAGCGCTGGGCGAGGTTGGCCTGGTAGATGTCGCCGGCGCGGATGTAATCCCGCACCCGTTCCACCGCCGCCTCGTAGGCGGAGCGCGAGAAGTTCGAGCGCCAGTCGAGGGGCGACCCGTGTGGCAGCGGTGGCGGCGTTTCGGCCTTCTCCAGGAGCGATGCAAAAAGGTCGAGGCGCGACGAAGCCCTGGCTTGGCGCGCCTGCGCCCCCGTCTCCGGAAAGCCCGTGGCGACGAGCTCGCAGCGTCCGCTGCCGTGATCGATCACCAGGAGCGTGTCGTAGAAATTGAGCGCGATGTCGTCGCACAGGCCCGCCCGCCGGGCGGGGGCCGCGACGGATTCGAGAGAGCGCCCGAGATCGTAGGCGAGATACCCGATGGCGCCGCCGGGAAGACCCGGCACGGCGTCGGGGGCGACCCGGTAGGGGGCGAGGCAGGCGCGCAGGGCCTCGAGGGGGCCGCCCTCCAGCATTCGTCCGTCGAGGCTCGCCCTGCCCTCGCGAAAGCGGAACCGGCCGAACGGGTCGGCGCCGAGGATCGAGCGGCGCCCGAGGATGCCGTGCGGCATCGCGCTGTCGAGGAAGGCGAGCCCCGGCAGCTGCGACAGCGCCAAAGCCGCCGCCACGGGGTCGATGAACGGGATCTCGCGGGTCCACATGATACGGGGCCGGAACGTCGCCTCGGAAATCGGCCATCGGCCGGGATCAGCACGCTTATGCACCCTTTGTGCTGCCCGCGCCGCTCAGAAATCGGATGAGGGCGACGACAGGGTGGCGCAGCCTGGATCGTGGATCTAGGCAAATCCCCATCCGTCAGGGACATAGCCGCGTCTCTTCGCGCGCGGCTCGCACAAGTGCCTCTTTCGGAGTATAGAGCCCGCATCCATATCCCGCATCCGCGCGATTCCCCGGCCCGCCCCTGGCTCGGCCGCGCCCGACGAGTCGTCATGATCGCATCCGTTCTGCCGCCGAAAGGTGTTGCCCCGAAGATCTCCTTCGTCTCGCTCGGCTGCCCGAAGGCGCTGGTCGATTCCGAGCGGATCCTCACCCATCTGCGGGCGGAGGGCTACGAGCTCGCGCGGCGCCATGACGGCGCCGACGTCGTCATCGTCAATACCTGCGGCTTCCTCGATTCCGCCAAGGCCGAGTCGCTCTCGGCGATCGGCGAGGCGATGGCCGAGAACGGCCGTGTCATCGTCACCGGCTGCATGGGCGCTCAGCCCGACGAGATCCGCGAGAAGTACCCGAACCTCCTCGCCGTCACCGGGCCGCAGGCATACGAGTCGGTGGTGGCGGCCGTGCACGAGGCGGTGCCGCCGGCCCATGATCCGTTCCTCGATCTGGTCCCGCCGCAGGGCGTGAAGCTCACCCCGCGGCATTATGCTTATCTCAAGATCTCAGAGGGTTGCAACAATCGCTGCACCTTCTGCATCATCCCTTCCCTGCGCGGCGATCTCGTCAGCCGCCCTGCCGGAGACGTCCTTCGCGAGGCGGAGAAGCTGGTCAAGGCCGGCGTCAAGGAACTGCTGGTCGTCTCGCAGGACACATCGGCCAACGGCGTCGATATCCGCTACGCGACGAGCGCCTGGCGTGAGCGGGAGGTACGGGCGAAGTTCGCCGACCTCGCCTCGGAACTCGGCGAGCTCGGGGCCTGGGTCCGGCTGCACTACGTCTACCCCTACCCGCATGTCGACGAGGTCATCCCCCTCATGGCCGAGGGCAAAGTGCTGCCCTACCTCGACATGCCGCTCCAGCACGCGTCCCCCTCGGTGCTGAAGCGCATGCGTCGCCCGGGCAATCAGGAGCGCCAGCTCGAGCGTATCCGCCGCTGGCGCGAGGTCTGCCCGGACCTCGCCATCCGCTCGACCTTCATCGTCGGCTTTCCCGGCGAGACCGAGGCCGAGTTCGAGGAGCTCCTCGCCTGGATCAAGGAGGCCAAGCTCGAACGGGTCGGTTGCTTCGAGTACGAGCCGGTCCGCGGCGCCCTCGCCAACAATCTCGGCGATCTGATCCCGCCGACGCTGAAGGCCGAGCGCAAGCGCCGCTTCATGGAAGCGCAGCAGCTGGTCTCGGCCCGCCTGCAGAAGGCCCGGATCGGCAAGCGCCTCCCCGTGATCATCGACGAGGCCGGTCCCGGCCTCGCCAAGGGGCGCTCGAAATACGACGCGCCGGAGATCGACGGCAGCGTCCACGTCACCTCGCGCCGTCCGCTCAGAATCGGCGACATCGTCACCGTGAAGATCGAGCGGGCGGACGCCTACGATCTCTACGGCAGCGCGGTCTGAGCGTTCAGCGGTTCTTCCGCCCCCGGTGGTTCGGGTCGATGCCGCCTTCCGGCGTCGTCTCGTTCTCGACATCGCCCTCGTAGGTCGAGTCGCCTTCGAGGTCGGCCGGGTCGCCGCCGGACATCGTCATGCCCTTCGAGCTGCCGATGCCGGGATTGCCCTTGAGGTCGGCATCGCTCGGGACGTCGGTCTTCATGTGCTTGGTCGACATGCGGGCTCCTGCGTTGAGGCTCTCCCCCGTCAACCTCGCCCGGTCCGGCCACGTTACAAGCCGGCCGGCAAAAGACCTCAGCCCGTGAGCTCTCCCGCCGAGACCCTGCCGATGCCGGCGGCTTCCATCCGGGCCCAGGCCGCGGAGATCGAATCGCGTGCGATGCCCCGGGTGGCATCGGCGATGACTGCGACCTCGAACCCGGCCTCCCGCGCATCGAGGGCGGACCAGGCGACGCAGTAATCGAGGGCGAGACCGCAGACCAAGACGCGTGAGATGCCGCGCTCGCGCAAGGCGCCGGCGAGCCCTGTCCGCGTCACCCGGTCCGCCTCCATGAAGGCCGAGTAGCTGTCGACCTCTGGATGGTGGCCTTTGCGGACCACCAGCTCGGCCCTGTCGGTAAGGAGATCGGGGTGGAACGCCGCGCCGGCCGAGCCCTGCACGCAATGGTCCGGCCACAGCACCTGGGCGCCATAGGCGAGCTCCACCGTCTCGAACGGAGCCCGGCCGCCATGGGTCGAGGCGAAGGAGATATGGCCGGCCGGGTGCCAGTCCTGGGTCAGGACGACGTGCGGTGCCTGTCCGATCAGCCGGTTGATCGGCGCGATCACGGCATCCCCGTCAGGCACCGCGAGGGCGCCGCCGGGGAGGAAATCGACCTGCACGTCGATGACGAGGAGGAGGTCGCCCAGACGAAACGACATGATGCCGTGCTCCCTGGATGACGGGATCGGAGGATCACCCGATCCCGTCATCGTCTGATCACGGGATCATGACCGTGGCGCCGGTGGTCTTGCGGGCGGCGAGGTCGCGATGGACCTGTTGCGCCTCGCTCAACGGCGCCTGCGAATGGACCGGGATCTTCACCGCGCCGTTGCCCACCACCGAGAACAGGTTCGCGGCCATGGAATCGAGCACGTCGCGGTGGCTCGAATAGGCGAAGAGCGAGGGCCGCGTGGCGAAGAGGCAGCCCTTGGTGTTCAGGAGCGAGATGTCGAAGGGCGGGATCGGCCCCGAGGCCGAGCCGAAGCTCGCGAACAGGCCGAGGGGGCTGATGCAGTCGAGGGAGGCCGGGAAGGTGTCCTTGCCGACGCCGTCATAGACCACCGGCACGCCCTTGCCCTTGGTGATCTCCTTCACCTTCGCGGCGAAATCCTCGTCGCGGTAGAGGATGACGTGGTCGCAGCCATTCGCCTTGGCGAGCTCCGCCTTCTCGGGCGAACCGACCGTGCCGATGACGGTGGCGCCGAGGTGCTTGGCCCATTGGCAGGCGATGAGGCCGACGCCGCCGGCAGCGGCGTGGAACAGGATCGTGTCGCCGGCCTTCACCTTGTAGGTCCGGTGCAGCAGGTACTCGGCGGTGAGGCCCTTGAGCATCATCGCGGCGGCGGTGACGTCGTCGACCCGCTCGGAGAGATGCACCGCGGCGCTCGCCTCGATCACCACCTCCTCCGCATAGGTCGAGGCCGCCGAGCCGTAGGCGACGCGCTCACCGACCCGGAAGCCGGTGACCCCCTCGCCGATCGAAACGATCGTGCCAGCCCCCTCCTTGCCGGGGGTGAAGGGAAGAGCGGCCGCCTTGTAGGCGCCGGAGCGGAAGTAGATGTCGATGAAGTTGACGCCGATGGCCGTCTGCTTGACCCGGATCTGGCCCGGCCCCGGCTCGGGCAGGCTCACATCCTCCAGGAGCATCACCTCGGGGCCGCCATATTCATGAACCCGGATCGCCTTCGGCATGGTCGCTCGCTCCTCGATGATGATGTGCCGCAGATATAGAACTTGGGCGGCGGGACAAGGCCGCGCGTCCCCTCCCACTTGCGGGGAGGGGTTCGGGGTAGCTGGGTGACCCTCGATCGAGGCCAGCGGACCCACCCAGACCTCCAACTCTTCCCCGATCTCACGCCGGTCTGCCAGACTTGGGCACCAGAGGGCGGAACTCGGGCAAGCCCGAGATCCCTGGGGAGGATAGGCGCTAAGTCCCCGCCCTCCTCCGGCGGTTCGCCGGCTGCGCACTCGGCAGGGCGTCCGGGACCAGCGTCACGCTGACGGGGTTGGGCGTGTGGTTGAAGGCCGCTCCCGTCGCGGCATCGACGCCGATGCCGATCACGCCGCCGTGGAGCACGTTGCCGGCCATGCCGGCGGCTCCCGAGCCGACGACCTCGGTCTTCACCGGTACGCCCGCCGTGCGGTAGCCGAGCTTGGCGAACGTCGCGACGAACTCGTCCGAGCGGCCGATTTCGATGGTGCAGGGCGTCGCGGGGCAGGCATAGGCCATGCTCGCCACATCTCTCGCGTGCATGGGGGTTGTGGGTCGTGGCGCCGGTGCATCAGGGTGGCGAAGGGCTCTTCGGGTCTCAAAGACCTTATTTGATGCTCTCGGTGGTTTCCTGATCCCGGTTCACACGATCCCCGTCACGTAAAACACCCCGATCACCACGAACACCGCCACGGTCTTCAGCACCGTGATGGCAAAGATGTCGGCATAGGCCTGGCGGTGGGTCAGGCCGGTGACGGCCAGGAGGGTGATGACCGCGCCGTTATGGGGCAGCGTGTCCATGCCGCCGCTCGCCATGGCGGCGACGCGGTGGAGCACCGCCATGGGGATCTGGGCGGCCTCGGCCGCCGCGATGAAGGTCGAGGACATCGCCGCGAGCGCGATGCTCAAGCCCCCCGAGGCCGAGCCGGTGATGCCGGCCAGCGCCGTCACCGTGATGGCCTCGTTGATCAGCGGGTTGGGGATGGCGGCGAGCGCCTCGCGGATGGCGAGGAAGCCCGGCAGGGCCGCGATGACGGCCCCGAAGCCGTATTCGGACGCGGTGTTGAGGGCGGCGAGCAGCGAGCCCGCCACCGCCGCCTTGCTGCCTTCCGCGAAGCCCGAGGCCACCGGCTTCCAGGCGAAGGCGAAGACCGTGAGGATGCCCAGGAGCAGCGCGAGCTCCACCGCCCAGATCGCCGTGACCTGCGTGGTCGTCGTCACGATCGGCTTGTCGAGGCCCGCCAGCATGGTCTCGACCCTGTCGCCGTAGAGGCGCGGGATCAGGGCCGTGAAGGCGAGGTTGGCGAGCCCGACCACCACCAGCGGCAGGAGGGCGATGGCCGGATGCGCCAGGGTCTCGGCCGCCACCGGGGCGGGCTCGTTGGCATGGCCCTCGCCGTAGCCCTCGCCCCTCTTCTTCGCGCTGGCGATGCGCCAGTCGAGATAGGTCACGCCCAGCGTCAGGATGAAGGCGGCGCCGATCAGCCCGAGCCAGGGGGCGGCCCAGGTATTGGTCCCGAAGAAGGTGGTGGGGATGATGTTCTGGATCTGCGGCGTGCCGGGCAGCGCGTCCATCGTGTAGGAGAAGGCGCCGAGCGCGATGGTGCCGGGGATGAGGCGCTTGGGGATCTGGCTCAGCCGGAAGGCCTCGGCGGCGAAGGGATAGACCGCAAAGACGACGACGAAGAGCGAGACGCCGCCATAGGTGAGTAGGTTGCAGACCAGCACGATCGACAGCACGGCGCGGCGCGGGCCGACGAGATCGATGACGGCCGTGACGATCGACCGCGAGAATCCTGAGAGCTCGATGACCTTGCCGAATACGGCGCCGAGCAGGAACACCGGCAGGTAGAGCTTCACGAATCCGACGAGCTTTTCCATGAACAGCCCCGAGAAGACGGGCAGCACGGCGGACGGGTCGGTGAGCAGCACGGCGGCGAGCGCGGCGATCGGGGCGAACAGGATGACGGAAAAGCCGCGATAGGCCACCAGCATCAGGANNCAGGAAACCGAGCGCGAGGAGCGCGATGGCGAAGCTCACGGATCGTCGCTCCTGTCCGGGGATCGTCCAGGCGTAACGAAGCGTCACTGTCAGAGTTGCGTGGGTTCGGGCTCAGATGCCGCGGAATCGTGGGGTTGAAGCGGTTGGATTGGTGACCCTTTATCAAGATCGCGCAAACCCTCCCCCCTCTGCCGGGAAGGGTGGCCCTCGCGTCAGCGAGGGTCGGGAGAGGGGAGCA
>FSSH01000557.1_pt1 | contig 39866 bp, 43 predicted proteins | sample 1166101 | NCBI WGS metagenome assembly FSSH01 (sample SAMEA32972668, study PRJEB13176) | freshwater metagenome | biome: Drinking water system; feature: Biomass in drinking water that filtered by 0.45 um membrane; material: drinking water | place: USA | collected 2012-12-20 | depth 0 m
GCGATTGCGCGCATGAATGTGCCGGCGATTTTTGTCTACGGCGGCACGATCAAGCCGGGGCACTACAAAAATCAGGATCTAACGGTCGTCAGCGTATTTGAAGCGGTAGGGCAGCACAGTGCGCACAAAATCGACGCTGAAGAGTTATTGCAGATCGAACGGCACGCTTGTCCCGGCGCCGGTTCGTGCGGCGGTATGTTTACCGCCAACACTATGTCGTCCGCTTTTGAAGCGATGGGTATGAGCTTACCTTATTCTTCCACGATGTCTGCCGAAGACGGCGAAAAAATGACCAGCGCCGGGCAATCCGCGGAGGCGCTGGTGAATGCCATCAAACAGCAAATTCTGCCGCGCGATATCATCACGCGTAAATCGATAGAAAATGCGGTTGCCGTGATCATGGCGGTAGGCGGTTCGACCAATGCCATCCTGCATTTCCTGGCGATTGCGCATGCCGCCAAAGTTGAATGGAGCATAGACGATTTCGAACGGATGCGCGGCAAAGTACCGGTATTGTGCGACTTGAAACCTTCCGGGCGCTACGTTACGGCGGATTTGCACCAAGCGGGCGGTGTGCCGCAAGTGATGAAAATGCTGCTGAATCATGGCTTGTTGCATGGGGATTGCATCACTATCAGCGGGCAAACGATCGCCGAAGTGCTGAAAGATATTCCCGATACGCCACGCGCAGACCAGAATGTGATCCGGCAATGGGAAAATCCAATGTACGCACAAGGACATCTGGCGATTTTGAAAGGTAATTTATCGACCGAAGGCTGCGTGGCTAAAATTTCCGGCATTAAAAATCCTAAAATTACCGGACCCGCACGCGTATTTGAATCGGAAGAAACCTGCATGGCAGCAATTCTAGAACGTAAGATTCAACCGGGTGATGTCGTGGTGATCCGCTACGAAGGCCCGAAAGGCGGTCCTGGCATGCGGGAAATGTTGTCACCAACCGCTGCGCTGATCGGTGAAGGGCTGGGTGATTCCGTCGGTTTGATCACCGATGGACGTTTTTCCGGCGGTACTTACGGCATGGTGGTCGGTCACGTTGCGCCGGAAGCTTTTGTTGGCGGCACGATTGCATTGGTGCAAGAAGGCGATTCGATTACCATTGACGCCGAGCAGCGGCTGCTGCAATTGAATGTGTCCGATGATGTGCTGGCAAAACGCCGTGCAGCCTGGCAGCCACCGCAACCGCGTTACTCGCGCGGAGTATTAGCCAAATATGCGAAACTGGTTTCCAGCGCCAGTGCGGGTGCGATAACGGATAAATCATAACGCTGACGTGAAGAATGATCTGATCCGCTTTCTTCATGCTGCTGGAACTAAATAATTTAACCTTAAGTCTTAGCAAGGCAGTATCATCGGAGTTTGCAGCAAGGCTGGTAATCACAAACTTACAGGAATTGCTGCAAGTCTGTAAAGTTCGGGTTAGAATATCAACCCTTTTATAATTTTAATAAGGAAGAGATATGAAAAAAGTTTTAATTGGAGCAGTTGCTGCATCTGCCATTTTATTAGCTGGTGTTGCTCAAGCTAATGCTGATTTGGCAAAAAACAGCGGATGTTTGAATTGCCACAATGTTGATACCAAACTGGTTGGCCCAAGCCTGAAAGATGTTGCTGCTAAATACGCAGGTCAAGCAGATGCATCTGCTTATTTGACCGATAAAATTCTAAAAGGAAGTAACGGTGTTTGGGGCCCAATCCCAATGCCACCAAATGCTAATGTTAGCCCAGAAAATGCTAAAGCATTAGCCGACTTTATTCTGACCCTGAAGTAAGTCGTTCTGAATTCAGGAAAGCCGACGCATAACAACGTCGGCTTTTTGTTTGCCCGGATATTTTGCAAGAATGCTTGTAGTGATGGAGGGAACAATGAAAACTCGTATCAAATGGAAAGGGAATGTCAGCTTTGAAGCTGAATCCGGCAGCGGTCATTCGGTATTGATGGATGGTGCGCCGGAAGCTGGCGGACAAAACCTCGGGCCGCGTCCGATGGAAATGCTGTTAATGGGGTTGGGCGGTTGTACCACGTTCGATGTGGTATTGATTCTAAAAAAAAGCCGTCAGGATATCACCGATTGTGTGGTTGAAATCGAAGCCGAACGTGCTCCGGTCGATCCGAAAGTGTTCACCCATATCCACTTGCATTTCATTATTACCGGACACAATCTGAATCCGCAGACCATTGAACGTGCGATTGATTTATCTGCGGAAAAATATTGCTCGGCTTCCATCATGCTGAAACAAACGGTAAAAATCACACATGATTATGAAATTATTGATGCTTGATGATAATGTTGAACCGGTAACGGCTGGAGTTGCGCAGGCGTTTTAAACGAGCAATTCAATGGGTGCCCGTTTATGTTTTCTATACACACAGCGCTTCTGTTAACGACCTCACTTCCGCCTCCGAGTCTTTCAGCACCGCACTCAATGTTTCTTCGTCGGTTAATAAATCGATATTCGCAATGCTGTAACCCATTTGGTTTGAGGGCAGAATAAACGGGGATTTGACGGGGGCCAGCTGATCGGCGAACAGTAGCGTATCACCGAGGGTAGAAGGGGGAAATGTCAAATAACCGCGCCATAAATAGACGATGCTGTCGATCACAGGCTCGGGAACCCATAAGGCTTTGAGAATGGCGGTGCCGATTTTAATTTCACACTCCAGTTCCGTCTCGTCTTCCAAATCTTCGTCACTGTTCCAGGAACTGGCGATGCTTTCATCGGCCAACCCAGGATAGTATTTTTCTCGCGCTAACAGATAGAACCAGCTGATTTCGTGAATGATTCCCGCGAACATTGCCGTATCCGGATCTTGTTTCGTAATCCGGCGAGCGATAACTTGCGCCAGCGCTGCTACATGGGCGGAATGCTGCCATAATTGCGTCACCATTTCGTTTCGCACTTGCGGCCCGGTAAGCTGCTGCACCACGACAGCTGTTGCCAGGTTGCGGACCGTACGTAAACCAATCAAGGTAACCGCCGAACGCACATCGGTAATTTTTTTCCCCGACCGGTTGAATACCACTGAATTGGCTATTGCCACGACTTTGGCCGACAACAACGGTTCCAATTGAATGAATTTGATCACCATCTCAAGATTGCAATCGGGATCGTTTAACGCTTTATTGATCTTGATTGCCGCATGAGTCGAGGTGGGAAAAATTAATCTTCCTTGTTCGACTTCAGCAGCCAACGCACTTAAAATTGCGCTTTTTTCCATACATATCCCTTTTCACGAGTGAGCCAAGGCATGGTCTATCGTCCATACTTCTCAGCTTACGCTAGGATTGTGAATAATGATCTGATAAAAAGCGCAATGAATTGAAGCTATTTCCAACTCTGTTCACTTGTACTGCAAATGCGCAGTAATGCGTTCCGGTTTAAAGCAGGCCGGATTCGTGCGCCTGTTGATCGGCATGATAGCTGGAGCGTACCATCGGGCCGCAGGCGGCATGGCTGAAACCCATTTCCAGCGCAGCTTGTTCAAAAATTTTGAAACCTTCAGGCGTAACGTAACGCATGACCGGCAGGTGGCCGATGCTGGGTTGCAGATATTGACCGATGGTGAGCATTTCCACATTGTGCTCGCGCAAGTCGCGCAATACTTGCATGATTTCTTCGTCGGTTTCGCCCAGTCCGAGCATCAAGCCGGATTTGGTGGGGATGTGCGGAAATTGTGCTTTGAAATCCTTGAGCAGTTTCAGCGAGTTTGCATAATCAGCGCCGGGACGGCATTGTTTGTACAAGCGGGGCACGGTTTCGAGATTGTGGTTCAAGACATCCGGCGGGCAGGCAGCGAGCTTTTCTAGCGCCACTTCTAGGCGGCCGCGGAAATCCGGCACCAAGGTTTCGATTTTGGTATGTGGCGAATGTGTGCGGATTTCACGGATGCAATCGGCAAAATGCTGTGCGCCGCCGTCGCGTAAGTCGTCACGATCCACGCTGGTGATGACCACATAGCGCAATTTCATGGCGCCGATGGATTGCGCCAGATGCAATGGCTCATCCGCATCCGGCGGTTTGGGGCGGCCATGCGCGACATCGCAGAACGGGCAGCGGCGCGTGCATAAATCACCCAGAATCATAAACGTGGCGGTGCCTTTACCAAAGCATTCGCCGATATTCGGGCAGGATGCTTCTTCGCATACGGTATGCAATTTATGTTCGCGCAGCAAGCGTTTGACTTCGTAATAATTTTCGCTGTTGGACGAGCGTACGCGAATCCACGAGGGTTTGCGCAATAATTCATCGCGCGATTGCGGTGCAATTTTGACGGGGTTGCGCGCTGTTTTATCAGCGCCTTTTTGGCGGGTATCAGTGGTCATTTTGTTCCGTTAATCGTTTTGTGAGAAGTTTTTCTTGTAATTGGCCAGCCAGTTTAGCGCTTAAAATGTCCACGCCATCGGGAATGCCCAGGTTTTTGGTTTGCGTGACTTGTAATCCTTGATAACCGCAGGGATTGATGTAGGAAAACGGCGTTAAGTCCATATCCACATTCAGTGCAATGCCGTGGTAGCAGAAGTTTTTCCTAATTTTGAGTCCCAACGAAGCGATTTTGGCATTTCCTACGTAAACGCCGGGGGCTTCGACGCGCCCGGCAGCTTTAACGCGATAGTCATCGAGTAAGCCGATCACGGCGCTTTCCATCAATCTGACCAATTCACGCACGCCGAGTTTCAGGCGGCGGATATCCAGCAGCAAGTAAGCGATGATTTGCCCTGGCCCATGGTAAGTGATTTGACCACCGCGATCCGTTTTGACTACCGCAATTCCATGATCGTGCAGCAGATGCTCGGGTTTGCCTGCAATCCCTTGAGTAAAAACCGGCGGGTGCTGCAATAACCAGATTTCATCGCGCGTTTGTTCGTTCCGGTTGTCCGTAAAATCCTTCATGGCCTGCCAGGTGGCCTGGTAATCGGATAATCCCAGGGTTTTGACGATGAAATGCTGCGGTGTGCAAACAGACGTGGAAAGATTTTGCATCGGCAATTATCACAATACCACGGCAACTGAGGGATGGCTCGATAGCGCCTGGTACAGGGCATCCAATTGTGCCCGGGAAGTGGCGCGAATGGTGCACGTCAGACTTAAATAGGTGCCATTCTTGCTGGTTCTGGCTGACATAGTGGCGGTATCAAAATCCGGCGCATGAAATTTAACGATCGCCAGCGCAATCTGTGTGAAATCCTGTTGCGCTTTGCCCATGATTTTGATGGGAAAATCGCAAGGATATTCGATCAGTGACGGTTGTTCTGACATCGGAAAATTCAAGCTACCGGTTATGAATTCGAGCAACCGCAGGAATGGCCGCGCATATTGGTGGCTTTATAGTCCTGGTACAGCGCGTGCAAACGGGCAAACAGCGGCCCCGGTTTTCCCTGTCCTACCGGTTGATTGTCCAGCGACGCGATCGGCATGATTTCTTTGGTCGACGATGTCAACAGAATTTCATCCGCCGTGCGGACTTCCGCTTCCGAAATTTCGCGGATTTCGTGCGGAATTTTATTCGCCGCCGCCAATTCCAGCACTACATCGTAGGTAATCCCAGGCAGCATCAGATTACTTTTCGGCGGAGCCAGCAGCACGCCATCCTTGACCACGAAGATGTTACTGGCAGCACCTTCGGTGAGGAAACCATCCCGGATCAGAATGGTTTCAAGCGCGTGCACATCCACCGCCAATTGCCGCAGCAGCACATTCGGCAATAATGAAATGGCTTTGACATCGCAGCGTATCCAGCGGTTATCGATCGCGGTAATGGCCGAAGCACCGCTGGCCAGCAGTTCCGCAGGCGGCGGTAGCAGCGGGTTGCTCATGATGAAAATTGTAGGCGGTACATTAACCGGAAACGCATGATCCCGTTTGGCGACACCGCGCGTGATGTGCAAGTAGAGATATTGATCTTCCCCCTCGTTTTTAGCGATGACTTGCTCCAGCAGATTCTTCCATTCGTCGTTGCTGAACGGATTTTTCAAGCGGATGCCATCCAGGCTGTGTTGTAGCCGCTTGAGATGTTTAGGGAGGCGGAAGGGTTTGCGCGAATAAGCCGGGATGACTTCATAGATGCCATCGCCAAAGATAAAACCGCGATCCAGCACGGGAATGCATGCTTCTTCAATGGGCATAAACTTACCGTTCAGATATATCATGCGAACCTTCTATGATGTGTTAAGACTGGATTAATTAAAGAGTAATTTTACACTATCCCAAGCACGGCCGATGAAGTTCGCGGTATCGACTTTCTCCAAAGCGACCAATGGATAGGTTTCAACGGTTTTGTCATCCAGCGTGAATTTTACCGTGCCGACTTCCTGCCCTAATTGCACCGGTGCGATTAACGGTTGTTTGTATTCCATGGTGGCCTTGAGTTTATCGCCCTGACCTTTTGGGAGAGTGAAATAAACATCCCGGTCAAATCCGGCTTTCAATTCGTTTTGCGTGCCTTTCCATAAATGGATGGTGGTCAGTGAATCGTTCTTTTTATATAAATGCAGTGTGTCGTAGAACTGGAAACCGTAATTGAGCAGACGCTGGCTTTCGATGCTGCGTGCATTGGCGGATTTTGCGCCGATCACTACCGATATGAGCCGCCGCTTGTCGCGAATCGCGGACGTGATCAGGCAATAGCCAGCAGTTTTAGTCCATCCAGTTTTCATGCCGTCGACATGCGGATCGATCCATAACAAGCGGTTTCTGTTCGGTTGCGTAATGTTGTTGTAGGTATATTCTTTTTGTGAATAATGCGGATAGAATTCGGGAAAATCACGGATGATGGCGGTTGCCAGCAGTGTCAGATCATGCGCCGTGGTGTAGTGCTCCGGATCGGGCAAACCGGTCGAATTGGTGAAATGCGTGTTTTTCATACCCAATCGGCCCGCTTCTTTATTCATCAGATTGGCGAAGCTGGCTTCCGATCCTGCAACCACTTCCGCCAATGCGATACAAGCGTCGTTGCCGGATTGCACAATCATGCCGCGGATCAATTCTTCCACAGTGACCTGTTTGTTGGGTTGGATAAACATGCGCGAGCCGATCATACGCCAGGCGCTTTCAGACACCGGAACCGGCTGATCCAAGGCAATCTGTTTTTGTTTGATCGCGGAAAACACCACGTACGCGGTCATGAGTTTTGTTAACGAGGCGGGCTCGATGCGCTCATCCGCATTTTGACCGGCCAACACCTGACCGGTCTGGAAATCCGACAGTAAGTAAGCTTTAGCAGCGATGGAAATATCTTGTGATTGGGCAGGTACTGACGAGACGGTGAGGCATACTAGCAATAGAACGAATAAATGCTTCATAAGAGTCTGGAGTCTGCAAAAAATAAACATTATAGCTTGCCATCCGGGAATCTAAAACCTTCGAATTTATGAACGAAGAAACAATGACCTTGCTTAGGAGCTGCTGGATGGTTTGTCGATAACACCCATGTGAAACCCCAATTTTCCTTGGCTGCGTTCCTTAAAATATTGCTTTAAGGGGTCGTGGATGACGCGAAACGCCATCTCGTCCCAAGGAATTTCATGCTCCGATACGAGTTTGACTTCCAGGCTTTCAATGCCGGGTTTGAAATCGAGATCCAGCAATCGCGCGCGGAATAAGATATAAACTTGGCTGATATGCGGCAGGCTGTAAACGGCATATAAATCGCCGATTTCTACTCGCGCATTGGCTTCTTCCAGTGTTTCGCGCGCAGCGGCTTGCGCCAGCGTTTCATTATTTTCCATAAAACCGGCCGGTAGGGTCCACCAGCCTAAGCGTGGTTCAATGGCGCGGCGGCACAATAAAATTTTATCTTCCCATTCCGGAATGCACCCGACCACCATTTTAGGGTTCTGATAGTGAATCACCTTGCACGTCGTGCACACATAGCGCGGCAGGGAATCGCCTTCAGGTATGATCAGCTCAACGGTGGCACTACAATGACTGCAATATTTCATGGGTAAATCCTTTAGTGCGTACGGTAGGGTGCAAGCGCGTTTTACTATTCGGTGACGGTAAAGTTCCGGGTTGCCAATTGATTTCCGGATTCATCGACCAATTCAACGCGCCATTCGCCCAGCCGCCGTTGATCCAGTTGTTTGCTGGCATGCGTGCGCCAATTGTTGTTGTGCACCTGCAGGTTTAACTTTGAATCCAGTTTGTCATTGTAATACCAGTCAATACGGATTTTCTTTCCCCGCATATTTTTTAAATGCAGGTAAAAATGAACCGGTTTGGATTCGCCCGGTTGCAGTTGCACGGTGTCAATCGAATCGACCGGCTCACGCGCGTCTATTGCGTGACTTAATTGCGCGCGGACAACTTCGGGATGATCGGATGGTTGCTGCGGTTTTGCTTGTACAGCCGTTTTCGGCACCGTTTTTCCGGCGTTATCGGACACGATCCGCTGCGGTTTTTTTGCCGGTATTGGAACTGGTTTTGCGGCAACAGGTTTTGTGCTGGGCTCGGCTGGTTTCAGCAGGGGTTTCTGCACGCTGATCGATTCACCCGGTTGCGTTCCGGCCGTATTGCCGGTTGTACTGGGGGCCGCCTCGGTTTTTTCCGGGGAAACGGCTTGTCCGGAAACTGCGATGGCGGTGTGATCGGATGCAATCGTCTCATCGGCGGTTTTCTCAGTGCCGCCGCTGGAAAAGAGCAAATAACCGGTCAAAACGAGAATGGCTAGCAGCAAGGCTGCTGCAATGGCGATTTTGTTCCAGTCCAGTGTTTCTTCGTAAGTGACTTCCGGTTCGGGATAAATCTCTTCGATGGCCTGCGGCGGTTGTTGAATTTGAATACGGATTTTTAATTTATTGTTGCTCATGTCGCGTGTCGTTTCTTGAGACATTGGGATTTCGTAAAGGAATTTTTCGATGGAGTGTGCAGTATAAAGGATTTTTTGCCAATTACTGAAACCGTGTCTTACCGCTATTCGCTATACTTCCGGTATGAAAGAGAACATTCATGAAATGAGCGATCGTGCGCAGATGCTGCGTGCCGAGATCGAGCGGCATAATTACCGTTATTATGTGCTCGATAATCCATCCATTCCCGATGCAGAATACGATCGATTGCTGCGCGAATTGCAGCAAATCGAGCAGGATTTTCCGCAGCTGATTACCGCCGATTCACCGACGCAGCGGGTGGGTGCGGCACCACTCAAAGCGTTCGCGCAAATCACACATGCTATTCCGATGTTGTCCTTGAGTAATGCGTTTGACGATAGCGAAGTCGAAGCCTTCGACCGGCGTGTGCGTGCTGGCTTGGCACTAGAAACCTCGCAGGTTGCATGGCTAGATCTTGATCCTTTAACTGATTATTGTATCGAGTATACCGCAGAACCAAAATTCGACGGGCTGGCGGTCAGTTTGCGTTATGAAAATGGTGATTTTAAAACCGGCGCAACGCGTGGCGATGGCTATACTGGTGAAGATATTACGTTGAACCTGAGGACGATCCGGTCAATTCCCTTACGATTGCCGCTGGCTCATCCGCCCGCTTTGCTGGAAGTGCGCGGTGAAGTGTTAATGTTGAAAAAAGATTTTCAACGGTTGAATCAGCAGCAATTGGCCAAAGGCGAGAAGGAATTCGCCAATCCGCGCAATGCCGCCGCGGGTTCGCTGCGTCAACTCGATCCCGGTATAACGGCAACCCGGCATCTTATTTTTTTCGCGTATGGCATCGGGCAATGCGACGATGCGGTTTTGCCGCGGGATACGCATTATCGGATGTTGCAATATCTTTCCGCTTTGCATTTTCCGGTATCTCAGGAATGCCGGGAAGTGACGGGATTAGCCGGATTGCTGGGTTACTATCAAACGATTGGCGCTAAGCGTGATGCTTTGCCCTATGACATCGATGGCGTCGTGTATAAAGTCAATTCATTGGCATTCCAAGAGAAACTCGGTTTTGTGTCACGCGCGCCGCGCTTCGCCATCGCGCACAAATTTCCGGCGCAGGAAGCCATTACACAATTGCTCGATATCGATGTGCAAGTCGGTAGAACCGGCGCCTTAACGCCGGTTGCGCGGTTGCAACCGGTATTTGTCGGCGGTGTGACCGTGACCAATGCGACCTTGCATAACGCCGACGAGATTGAACGCAAGGACGTACGCATCGGTGATACCGTCATCGTGCGCCGCGCCGGTGATGTGATTCCTGAAGTGGTTTCGGTGGTAGCGGAAAAACGTCCACCCGGCGCTTTGGTATTCACCATGCCGGAACATTGTCCGGTGTGCGGCGCGAAAGCGGTACGCTTGCCGGACGAAGCGGTCGCGCGCTGCACGGGCGGTTTATTCTGTCCGGCGCAACGCAAACAGGCGATTTTGCATTTCGCATCGCGCCGCGCGCTGGATATTGAAGGATTGGGGGACAAACTGATCGACCAGATGGTCGATCATGCCATTATCCGCACACCGGCGGATCTGTATAAATTGGGATTGGCCGCATTGGCCAGTCTGGAACGCATGGCGGAGAAATCCGCCGGGAATATTCTGCGTGCGATTGAGAAAAGTAAACACACCACGCTGGCCAGGTTTATCTATGCGCTAGGGATCCGCAATGTCGGCGAAGCGACGGCGAAAGATCTGGCTGCATATTTGGGCAGTCTGGACCGGGTGATCGAAGCGGATGGCGAGCGCTTGCAGCAAATTCCCGATATTGGCCCGGTAGTTGCGCAAAGCATCGTGGATTTTTTTGCCGAAGCGCATAACCGCGAAGTCATTGAACAGCTGCGCGCCTGCGGCGTGCATTGGGAAGAGCACGAAGGTAAATCCGCGCAAAACGGCTTGGCAGCGCCGCTAAGCGGCAAAACGTTTGTGTTGACGGGCACTTTGCCGACGATGAGCCGCGAAGAAGCCAAGGAAAAAATCGAAGCGCTGGGCGGCAAAGTCAGCGGCAGCGTTTCCAAAAAAACCGATTATGTTGTCGTCGGCGCCGATCCTGGCAGTAAATACGACAAAGCTGCTAGTTTGGGTGTGACGATTCTGGATCAAGACGGCTTACTGGCATTGCTCAATCAAACGTGATTTAGCTCAATATTGTTTATAAATTGTTATCGGCGGCTAGACTGAATGAGCCGCTAAGGTCCCCATTCACTTGATATTCGTAATTTCCGGCTGACAATCCGTACACCTCGAGTGGAATGATCTTTTCGAAAGAGACCAACACTTCTGGACACGCAACAAAAGTCTCCAGAACCACAGAATGCAGCGCGATTTCAAATTTTCCATCTTTCAAGCGCCGATTGATTTGCCCAACTGAATAACACGGATTGGGAAGGCTACCGGTAACTTTGACAAATACTTGCATCGGAGATGAATCAGTAATGATAGTTTCGACTTTGTCGATATATACCCCTTTTTCAGGGGTTACGATGCTTTCCTGATAATTCAATAGGGTAAAGAAATTGGTTCCTAGCCCATTACTTAATTGCAACTCCACATTTTGGAAGCGTCCGGTTTGCTCGGCAGTATCAACGCGGGGAATGATTAATTTTCCATCGCGAAAGATTGGGTAATCGGAGGCATGGGCATTGCGTTGTGAAAAAACAAGGCTTGCCAGTAAAACAGTAATCCCGATCGCCAGGTATTTTGTTATGAAGATTTGCATTTTATTTGTCATCGGGGTTAAGTATATTAAAAACAATGGCCGCCAATGCGCCACCGGCAAAGTCAGCAGAAATATGAATCCAGATATTGTTCCAATCCATTAAACCCATTAACGGCGCGGCAATGGCAACCGCTGGGTTAAACGCGCCACCGGAAATTCCGCCCACGGAAAATGCGCCCGCCATGACCACAAAGCCAATGGCTAATCCGTAAAAGGAATTGCCGCTGGTTCCTTTCGCCGTAGCGACATTGAGTACCACATATGCCAATGCAAACGTGAACAAAAATTCGGCAATCAGCGATTTGGTCACATCGATGGTTGCGGCGGCAGTACCTGAGCCTACCAAGAATTGTGCAGTCAATGCGCCAGCAACTGCACCCAAAATTTGCGCGGTGAGGTACACCGGCACGTCAGCCATGGTGCATTTCCCGCGGATGAGCACCGCCAATGTGACGGCCGGATTATAGTGCGCGCCGGAAATATGTCCTCCGGCGTAAACCAAAACCATTAATACGGAACCGATGGCGAGAGGCGCGATGACACCGACGCTGCCCGGTATTACCGTTAAGCCTATGGTGAGAAGCAAAAAGAAAGTGCCAATGCATTCAACGATAAATTTATTCATGGTGCGTTACCCCTTTAAATGAAGTACTTTCATTTAATCACAAAAAAATTTTGCATGTAAGAATTTTTACCTGCGTGGATTGAAGTGGAAGTATTTGAAGCTTTCAGTACGGCGCTATAATATCTCATTAAAAAACGCGATATTATTCGAACCAGGGTCCTAATCTTTCATGCAAACTTACCAGCAACTGGAACAAATTCTGAACACGGCGGAATTAATTCATTCCGAGCAAACCGTCATGCAAACGGTGCAGCGCATGGCAGCGGACATCACGCGCGTGCTGTCGCATCAGCAGCCGATGGTTTTGTGCATGCTGGGCGGAGCGGTGATATTTACCGGACAACTGCTACCGCAACTGCGGTTTCCGCTGGAGTTTGATTATGCGCATCTGACACGCTACGACAAGAAAATGCAAGGTGGAGAAATTTACTGGCGGGTGGAGCCCAGGGAAAGTGTCAAGGATCGTGTCATTCTGGTGCTCGACGATATTTTGGATGAGGGTATTACGCTTGCAGCCATCCGTGACAAAGTGCTGGAGAATGGCGCGAAAGCATTTTACAGCGCGGTGTTTACCGAGAAAGAAACGGGCAGGCCCAAGCCGCTCAAAGCCGATTTTGTTGGATTGACGGTGCCGGACCGGTATGTATTCGGTTTTGGCATGGATATTCAAGGCGCGTGGCGGAATCTGCCCGCGATTTACGCAGTAAAAGACTGAAACGGGGGAAATGATGCTTGCAATTATAGGCGGCAGCGGATTGACGCAATTATCCTGTCTTGAAATATCCCACCGGCAAATCATACGTACCCCGTATGGCGAACCTTCCGGGCCGCTGACATTCGGTAAGCTGCACGGCGAGGACATCGTGTTTCTGGCACGGCACGGCCATGGCCACACGATACCGCCGCATGCGATTAACTACCGGGCGAATTTATGGGCGCTGCATTCCCTGAAACCGGCGCATGTGATTTCCGTGGCGTCGGTGGGCGGCATCCGTGCCGATCTGACGCCGGGCAAGCTGGTGGTGCCCAATCAGATTATCGATTATACCTATGGACGCAATTTCACTTTTTTTGAAGGAAAGGATCAACCGGTGACACATATTGATTTTACTCATCCATACAGTCAGCAAACGCGCGCATTGCTGCTGCGAGCGGCCAGCGATGCTTATGAAGCCATATTTGACGGCGGCGTCTATGCTGCAACGCAAGGGCCGCGGCTTGAAACCGCCGCGGAAATCAACCGGCTGGAACGCGACGGTGCGGATATCGTTGGCATGACCGGCATGCCGGAAACGGCACTGGCAAGGGAATTGGGTCTAAATTACGCGACACTTGCAGTTGTCGCCAATCAAGCCGCCGGCCGGGGCACTAATGTGGATAGTATTCCGCTCAAGGAAATTTATGCGGTGCTGGAGCAAGCGATGGTGCGTGTCAGAAACATTCTGGAACATGTGGTGAGTTGCCATGGCCATTAGATCCGTACTGAAAATGGGCGATCCGGTATTGCTGCAAACCGCCGAGCCTATTGAGCGATTCGATACCGCCGAATTACACGAATTAATCCAGGATATGCAGGACACTATGGCTTATCTCAACGGCGCAGGGCTGGCCGCACCGCAGATTGGCTTGAGTTTGCAGCTGGTGATTTTCGGTTTTGATCAGAATCCGCGCTATCCGCGTGCCGAAGAAGTGCCCTTCACTGTGCTGATTAATCCGAAACTGATGCCCCTGTCCGGCGATATGGAAGACGATTGGGAAGGCTGCCTCAGCGTACCCGGTATGCGCGGCATGGTGCCGCGCTACTCGCATTTGCGTTATCACGGCGTGGACCAGTACGGTAAAGCGATTGACCGCAGCGTCAGCGGTTTCCACGCACGCGTAGTGCAGCATGAATGCGATCATCTGCAAGGAATTCTCTACCCCATGCGCATCAACGATTTCCGGCAGTTCGGGTTTACCGATGCACTGTTTCCGGGGCAGGGCGTTGTGGATGATTAGAATTTCATTGTGCATTTTTACCGAGTAAGCCCTGCCGGAGTGAGGATTTATTGAAAAACGACCGGCACTCCCTGCATCACTGGTGACTTACTGCACAAGGATGGGGAAGGATGCGGTAGCACTTGCCGTACATCAATGGAAGCCTTCCGCATGAAAAGAATCAGCTTGTTTTTGTTCGCTTCACTCATCGTTTACGCCACTTTTTTTGCGGAGAAAGCCAGATTGGATAGAGAAGTAAAGCGGCTTTGTGCGATTGATGGTGGAATCAGGGTGTATGAGACGGTGAAATTACCAGCAGAGAGATTTGCTCAATATGATTCTATAAGTCTTCCATACAAGGAGATCGCTAACCCGGAAGATGAATATTTCTATGAATCGTCTACTACCTCCTTAATTCTAGGAAATCCGGAGTTAGTAAAATATTACTATGCGGTTTATCGACAATTCGATGGCAAATTACTCGGTGAAATTATTAATTATTCAAGACGTGGTGGGGGTATACCTGGACCTTGGCATATGTCGGCGTTTCGCTGCCCTAAAGAGACAGATGCTGATTTAAAAAAGCAAATCTTCATCAGAGAATGAAAGGGAGGTATTTTCCTTTGGCATTCTTTCAATGTAAATTTTTAGTCGAAGTGGCTATTAGTAACATAGTTAACCTTTTATTTATAGAGGAAAATAATTATCTTGCTTTTGCTCGCTTCATTGATCGTTTACGCCGTTTTTTATGGAGAAAGCCAGACTGGGTAGAGAAGAAAAGCGGCTTTGTGCGATTGATGGTGGGATTAAGGTGTATGAGACGGTGAAACTAACAGCGGAAAGATTTGATCGATATGAACAGATATCAATTCCATTTGAAGCAGATATCAGGCCGGGAGATGAATATTACTGCGAATCATCCACGATATTTGGTTAAAGGAAATCCGGATTGGTGAAATATATTTTTATCAGAGAATTAAGAGGGATAGGGAGTGAATCAAATGATTGATTATTTTACCTAAGTTGAATTAGCTTTGGCTGTCTATGTACAGAGTCTGGAAATTAGTCGCCCGGCTATTAAATTATGAGGATGAAGTAGACCAGACTGAGTAGCTTGATGTAATAGGGTAGTGCCATGCGGTGCCGAAATCGCGTCGGGTGATGCGGATGCCGGGCGGGGATTGGCGTCTTTTGTATTCATTCAGATGAATCAGGCGGATGATTTTGATGACGTCCGCTTCGCTGTAGTTCATGGCGATGATTTCTTGCGGTGAGCAATTCTTTTCCACGTACGCTTCCATTATGGCGTCGAGAATGTCGTACGGCGGCAAACTATCTTGATCGGTTTGATTGGCGCGAAGCTCGGCAGACGGCGCGCGTGTGATGATGCGTTCGGGTATGACTCGGCTAATGCGGTTGCGGTATTCGCACAATTGGTACACCAGGGTCTTGCTGACATCCTTCAGAACCGCGAAACCGCCTGCCATATCGCCGTACAGCGTGCAGTAACCGACCGCCATTTCGGATTTGTTGCCGGTGGTTAGCACCAGTGAGCCGGTTTGGTTGGATAACGCCATCAGCAAGGTGCCGCGTATGCGCGCTTGCAGATTTTCCGGCATGGTTGTTGTTTCCGCAGCATCAGGTGAAATGCCAAAATCGCTTTCGACAGCTGATAAATAATGCTCGAACAATGATTGTATGCTGCATTCGTAGTGCTTAACGCTCAGTAATTCAACCATTTCGTTGGCGTCTTCCTGGCTGATATTGGCAGTGTACTGCGATGGCATCATAACCGTTTTAACTTTGTCCGCGCCGAGCGCATCAACCGCAATCGCCAGCGTCAATGCCGAATCGACACCGCCGGAAAGCCCCAGAATCACACCGGGGAAGCCATTTTTGCGCACATAATCGCTCACGCCTAAACATAAAGCCTGATACACGCTGGCGGCCGTTGCCGTTGAAACAGGCAGATTGCTTTGCAGCGGTTGTTTATCGTGAATGTCGACGATTGCGATGGTTTCAACAAATTCATCCAGTTGATGCGTCAGTTCGCCTTGTCCGTTCATGGCGAACGAAGCGCCGTCATAAACCAACTCATCCTGCCCGCCGACCAGATTGACATGAATCACCGGAATACCGGTTTGCTTGCTGAAGCGGTGCGTCGTTTTGCAGCGCGAAACTTGCTTGTTGATATAAAAAGCTGATGCATTGAGCACCAATAAGATATCGCACGTCGAGCGATCCATCGTGTCGATCAAATTACCGAGCCAGAAATCGGCGCAGATCACCAGGCCGAACTGAATACCGGCCAATTCAAATACACAAGGCTTGGCGCCGGTATCGAAATAGACTGTTTCGTTGAAAGGCTTCGTGCTGAGAATTCGCTTGTAATAAGTGTGCAGGTTTTCGCCATCGCGAATCACCGAAGCGGCATTGTAAAGCTTGCCTTCATGAAGTTGCGGATGGCCTACGATTAAGGTGATGCCATTAATCGCCTTGACCAGTCCGGCCAAGGCAGCGGCACACGATTGGCAAAAAGTCTCTCGCAATAGACAATCGCCGGGAGGATAACCGGACAGCGCCAGCTCGGGTGTGATGATCAGCTCAGCGCCGGATTGCTTGGCGTGTTCCGCTGCGGCGAGAATTTTGGCGGCATTTCCGCTGATATCCCCAACCGTGCAATTTATTTGTGCGATCGCAATGCGCATCGGTTGCGGGATGTTATGCCGGATTAAAACGGCAATTGCGCATCGGGCTTGGCTTGCAGGATATTGCGGCGGAAATCTTCCTGGATACGTTTCAAGGCTGCGTCATTATCAGCTTCAAAGCGCAAGACCACCACCGGTGTGGTGTTGGAAGCGCGCGCCAGACCGAAGCCGTCGGGGTATTCCACCCGTAGACCGTCGGTGGTGATGATCTGTTTCGGGTTATCGAACACGGCGTTTTTCTGCAATTGCACAATCAGTGCGTGATTTTCGCCTTCCGCCGTGCGTACCTGCAATTCCGGTGTGTTGAGACTGTCGGGAAGGTTTTTCAACGTGGCGGTGATGTCCTGTTCGCGGCTCAGCAGTTCCAGCAAACGCGCCCCGGCATATAAGCCGTCGTCGAAGCCGTACCAGCGTTCTTTAAAGAACAAGTGGCCGCTCATTTCTCCGGCTAACAACGCTTTTTCCTCGATGAGCTTGGATTTGATGAACGAATGCCCGGTTTTCCACATCACCGGCGTACCGCCGTGCTGGCTGATCCACGGCGCCAGATTGCGCGTGCATTTCACGTCAAAAATGACTTTTCCACCGGGATTGCGCGACAACACATCGGCGGCAAACAACATCAGCTGGCGGTCAGCGTTGATGATATGGCCATCCTTGGTAACAATGCCGAGCCGGTCCCCGTCGCCGTCGAATGCCAAACCGATTTCCGCATCGCTGTTTTTTAGCGCTTGAATCACATCGTTCAAGTTCTCAGGTACCGATGGATCGGGGTGGTGATTGGGGAAGTTGCCGTCCACGTCGCAAAATAACTCGCTTACTTGGCAACCCAATTCGCGATAGAGCGCCGGTGCATACGCGCCTGCTACGCCGTTGCCGCAATCGACCACGATTTTGAGCGGACGCGCCAATTTGATATCGCCGGTGATTCGTTTGCGATACGCGTCGGCAATTGCGTGTTCGGAATAGTTGCCCGCGCCGTCGGTCAGGTCGCTGTTTTCGATGCGTAAGCGCAGTGCTTGGATGGTGTCTGCCGCCAAAGTCTGGCCGCCCAGCACGATTTTAAAGCCGTTGTATTCGGGCGGATTATGACTGCCGGTGACCATGACGCCGGAATATTGACATAATTCGTGCGCGGCAAAATACAGCATCGGCGTTGCCACCATACCAACATCCACCACATCGATACCGCTTTTGCGGATACCGCGCGCCAGTGCTTGGGATAACTCGGTTCCGGATAACCGGCCATCGCGGCCGATGGCAATCGCGGTCAGATTCCTGGCGCGTGCTTCGGAGCCGATGGCGTGGCCGATTTTTTCCACGTTTTCCGCGGTGATCGTTTTGCCGACGATACCGCGAATATCATAAGCCTTGAAAATTTCATGAGGAATTACTTGCATAATTTAATCGATCCAGAAGAAAGGTTATTGATAAAACGCGGTGAATCGTTATTGATCGAATGACAATTTATCATCGGAACGCAAGTTTCCGCAGAAATTAACCGGTTACATTAGTGATGACCCGCAACCGCACCGCCTTTCAGTGTGTAATGCGTGCCGCAGTAGGGACACAGTGCTTCGCCGGTAGCTTCGATGGGCAGGAAAACCCGCGGGTGGGAATTCCATAACAACATGGCCGGGGTCGGGCAGTGTAATGGCAGATCGTCGGCGGTAACTTCGATTTCCCGGGTTTTATTGTTGCTTTGTTGATTCATAGAAAATAACTCCAAAATAGCGGTATTAAACTAAGGTGAGCCAATCGGTGTGATCTTGAGCCCGGCCTTTAACGCAATCAAAGAATAGGGTTTGCAGTTGCGCGGTAATTGGTCCGCGTTTGCCTGGCCCGATGATACGGTTATCCAACTCGCGGATCGGTGTGATTTCCGCGGCAGTACCGGTGAAAAATGCCTCATCGGCACAATAGATTTCGTCGCGCGTAATGCGTTTCTCGATCACGGGAATGCCCAGCTCCGCAGCTAATTCGATGATCGAAGCGCGCGTGATGCCTTCCAGGCAGGAGGTTAAGTCCGGCGTGTAGAGCTTGCCTTGTTTGACGATGAAAATATTTTCTCCCGAACCTTCGGCCACATAGCCTTCCACGTCCAGCAGCAAGGCTTCGTCGTAACCGTTCAGTGCTACTTCCTGATTGGCCAGAATCGAATTGGCGTAAGTGGTGACCGATTTGGCGCGGCACATGTTGATGTTGACATGGTGCCGGGTGAAAGACGAGGTTTTCACGCGGATGCCGTTTTCCAGCGCTTCCGGTCCTAAATACGTTCCCCATGACCAAGCGGCAATGGCGACATGCACTGATAACGTTCGAGCGGAAAGCCCCATCGCCTCCGCGCCATAAAACGCGATCGGACGGATATACGCGGACGACAGTTTGTTTTGTTTCACCACATCGCGCTGCGCTTGCATGATGGTGGCCTTGTCGTAAGGAATTTTCATCATGAAAATATGCGCTGAATTAAATAAGCGGTCGGTATGTTCCTGTAACCGGAAAATCGCCGCGCCCTGCGCGGTTTCATACGCGCGCAATCCTTCAAAAACACCCAAACCATAATGCAACGTGTGTGTTAGTACATGCGTATTGGCATCCCGCCAGGGAACCATTTTCCCGCCATACCAGATTACACCGTCACGGTCAGCCATTGACATTCAGGAACTCCCGATAAAATTCTTAAAAGCCGTATTCTAACTTATTTTTGGCGTGCCGTTGAAACATGCCCGTCCTTGAAACAACGAATATCTCGACTCATGTGTGGCAATTTGCCGCATTGCTAATGGCAAGGTTCCGTCTGATAATTTTAAGCCATTGCATGGACGGTAATTTTTGAATCAATAGCGCGTCACCTCGGTTTTGCTTTAATTTCTCCAATTACCCGCAGATCTACTTCACCACGCCCAATCCAATAATCACTATAGCGCGTTGGAGGCGCTTATTACTATGTTACTAAAATCAGCTATTCATAGTGCATTACCCATCATTGTGCTGTTAGGGGTTATTCAACCCGATGCGTTCGCGCATACGGTGATCGATCCGTCCCAGGTTACGGAAGGTAAACAATCGAATAATCACACGGTAATTACACACGGTTGCGGCGATGCCGCTGTCATCGGCTAGAGTGTTGTCATACCGGATGGGATCGATTCTTCCATCGTGGCCAATGGCAATCCACATGCCGGACCACTCAGCGATTTCCTGCAAAATTGGGGAGGAATCATATTTGTACAGGATCGCTCATTATTTAGGGAAGTTCTGTTCAAAATTATTGCTAACTAGAAAAACAAAACCCCACCACTAAGGACGAGGTAGTTTGGAATGAAGCTAAATCAGATTAAGCGTTTTCTTTTCTGCGACGTGTCATGAAACCCAGTAATCCTAAACCTGCCAATAGCATGGCGTAGGTTTCTGGTTCTGGGACAACTGCAACGCTCCATGCCATCCCACCCTCTCCGCAGCAGTCGGCAGTCACTTCTAGTGAAAACGAGTGAAGTCCAGGATGAAGTAAGCCTGTATAAGAACCATGGAACAGGCCGGCGCCATTGACACCATTATTGGGCATGTGGGCAAAAGTCCAGGGTGTAAAAACACCATCCAATATTAACCCAAAAGCATCGCCAGGTATGCCCCAATCATCCGCAGTTATTGTCACTATGAAATGGTCATGGCGGCCATCATAGGGGATATCAAAAGAATTTGTAAAATCACCACCGCCGAAACTTAGATCTATAAGTGTGCCAGGACCAGAATAATCCCAAAGACCAGCACCGGATATAGTCATTTGATAACTTGGAATAAATTCTGCCTGTGTTGTGGTAACAAATGTACCACACAAAACAACGGCTACTAATTGTGCAAGAATTTTTCTTTTCAATTCGAATATCATTATTAACATCCCTTTAAAATAAATTGTACTAGTGATTAATATCCAGGCCACTTGTAGGAAACCTCCGCTGAGGATAAGGCATTGGAATGCCCTATGCTATGCTTAATTAACCGTGATGTATATGGGAATGTTCCCCTTCTTCTAGGGCCTGTTAACACAATCTAAGCGCTTCGACGATGAAGGCGAAGTGGATGAAGGGGATGAAGGGGATGAAGACGACATCGAGCTTATCGAACCTGGAGAAGATGCGGCGAAATCCCTTGAGTCTTCTGAACAATCGTTCGATCTCGTTGCGCTTTCTGTACATGGCACGGTTGTATTCCCAAGGCGACAAACGATTAGCCTTGGGCGGAACAACCGGGATGTAACCTAAATCTAGCGCCAGTTGGCGGGTTTGGTCGCCCTCATAAGCGCGATCCATCAGCAGATAGGTGGGCGTATTGACGGGACCGAGGGAAAGCAAAAGCTGCCTGCCCTCAGGCGCATCGTGGGCGTGACCAAGTGAGAGGGCGAAGCTTATGGTTGTTCTGGAATCTGCGGCAACCAGATGAATTTGGGTGGTTCATCCACCTCGGGATTTTCCGATGGATTGCGGGCCGTTTTTTTAATGCACCCTTACCGTCGGGATGGACTTTGATACTGGTACTGTCCAGCGAAACAGCTTCAATACGGATACGGATGATCTGCTGATGCTGGAGTTGCCCAAATACATGACTCAAGACACCACTCTTTACCCAGCGATTCAGCGGGTATAGATGGTATGCCAGTTGCCGAAGCGTTTGGGCAGCCCTCGCCACTTGCAGCCATGCGCGGCAACGTAAAGAATGGCATTGAGAACTTGCAGATTGGAATGGCTGACGTTGCCACGTTGACGCGGCAGGCAGTGTTCGATCTGTTGGTATTGAGTTTCGGTGATTTCCATCACCAAATTATATCAAATAGCGTTAACAGGCCCTAGTCAGGACGCGGCGCTGCTGTTAACCGGGGTTAATGCGGCGATGGATTTGATATGAACGCGTGCTTCGCAGCATACCCATGATTTGCACCAGCTCGATGGAGCATTCGGCTTTTTATGGCGCCTAACGAAATTCCGCATACAGCAACGCTGGAAATCACAACCTCACGCCAACTGTTACCGTGGTTGGCAGAGCAAAAGATCTCTATCGCGTTGACGACATACCAGATTGGCAAACTGTATTTTATCGGTCTGAAGCCCGACAATGCGCTTTCGGTGTTTGAACGCAGTTTTAATCGCTGCATGGGACTGTGCACGACACCGAATGGTTTGTACATGAGCAGTTTGTATCAGATCTGGCGCTTTGAAAATATCTTCGAACCTGGGCAGCAGCAGGATGGTTACGACCGGCTATACGTGCCGCAAGTAGGTTACACCACCGGCGATCTGGATATCCACGATATAGCCGTGGATCGCAATGGCCGGCTGGTGTTCGTCAACACGTTGTTTGGCTGCTTGGCGGCATTGAGCGAAGCGCATAGCTTTAAACCGCTGTGGCAACCCGCCTTCATCAGTAAGCTGGCGGCGGAAGATCGCTGTCACCTGAATGGCTTGGCGATGCGGGATGGTGAACCGGCGTATGTCACCGCGGTTGGCCGTTCCGATGTTGCCGATGGCTGGCGTGAACACCGTGCCGATGGTGGTGTTGTGATCGATGTGAATAGCAACGAGATCGTGTGTTCCGGGTTGTCGATGCCGCATTCTCCGCGGTGGCATAACGGCAAGTTATGGCTGCTCAATTCCGGCACCGGGGATTTCGGCTATGTCAATCTGCAAACAGGACAGTTTGAACCGGTTTGTTTTTGTCCTGGCTATATGCGCGGACTCAGCTTTCATGGTGATTTCGCCTTAATTGGAATATCCAAACCACGCCACAATAAAACTTTCAGCGGCTTAGCGCTGGATGCGAATCTTAAGTCCCGGCATGCCGAAGCGCGCTGCGGCATTCAGATCGTGGATTTGCGCACGGGGGATGTAGTACACTGGCTGCGCATGGAAGGCGTGGTTGAAGAACTGTACGATGTAGTTGTACTGCCGGGTGTGCGGCGCCCAATGGCGCTGGGTTTCAAAACCGATGAAATTCGCCGGGTATTGAGTATTGAAGTTTAGTTCTGCGGTGGGTGTTGAGAAGCTTGTTTGAAGTAATCATCAAATTTTGACCGGACATTGTGCGGATTTTGCACGATTTCGCCGATCAGTTGAAAAAGCCGGTAATTTTGCGTATTCAGCAACCGGTGCTGTTTAATCATCTTGAGGGTATGTGGACCTTCGCCTGAAATACTATCCGTTTCTTCCCGCGCCAGTTTGCGGCCCAGCTCATGATGGTGCGAGCTTTCGCTGGTGGCGGTGGTGATCAAGTCCCCTAATCCCGCCAAGCGGTACGGGCTGGCGGCTTGACCGCCCATGACCTGCGCGATTTGACTTAATTCTTGCAAAGCTGCCGTTGCCAAATAACCGCGCACGTTATCACCGAGTTTGAGTTCATCGGCCATGCCGAACGCCATTGCGTACACATTTTTTAAGATCACCGCCCAACTGATACCGGCGATGTCAAACGTGTGCTCAATATACAACTTGGTGTGATTAAAACACGCTTGCATGATATGAAATGCAGCAAGATCGTGGCAGCCCAATTGCGCAAATGCATACCGGCCTGCGCGGATTTCCTCGGAAATCATCGGACCATACAGAAGCCCATACGATTGATGCGCAGGCAGGTTTTCTGCAAAAATTTGCGCTGCGGTTTTGCCGGATTCATCGAGTCCCTTGGCGATACTGACGCACAAGCAGGTTTTTTTCAGTAACGGCGCGATGCGTAGAATCACCTCGCGATGCGGATTGACCGGCAGGCAGAACAATACGATGTCCGCAAGCGGCCCGCTTTGTTCCAGCGTAGCGTAAGAATAATCGTTCCGTGGAAATTTCTCCCAAATCGCGAATGTGTGCCGGTCCTTGAGCAGATATTCCAGCGCATGCCCCATTTCGCCGTGACCGAGGATGAGAATATTTAATGATGTTGTCATAAATTAATTGATACTTTTGAGTGATTCTTACAGCAATTGCTTGAGTGCGGCAATTTACCGCATTGCTAACGATTACATTTTCATTAACAATAAATTGAGTAAGCTAGGTTAACGGTAAATATTTCTGTCCGGTTTTTTATGAATCTTTTTTAAGCAAATTACAAGCTGCCTTGCCACTATGATCGCACAAAAAATTAATGCAACCCATATACTGAAAAATCAATGTATGGCGCTTACCTTTCAACAACAGACTTCCATTATTCAGCTCATGCTGGCTATGTTTAATACGGCGCCAGGCGCGTCGAATCTGATGTTTCTTGGCTCGTTGTTGCAGAGTGGCCAATCCTTGGCAGGTCTGGCGCAATCGCTGACGGAAAGTTCTCTATTCTTCGACCGGCAGTATGCCGCGTATTTGAAGCCGGATGAGTTTGCGGCTAAGTTTGTTAACGATCTGGTGGGTGACCGGGTGTCGACTGGCGATAGAAGCCTTGTCATTGATTATATGACGCACCGGATGATCGCCGGTGCCACTCAAGGAGAGCTGATCGCAGAACTCTTGAGTATCTTATCGCCCATCCCGGCTTCGAATCCCAATTGGGGTAAAGCCGCCTCGCATCACAATGCCCGGAATGCAACCAAAGTCATAACGCATCTGCTCGGAAGCACCTTTACACCAGCCAATATCGCGGTAGTGGTCGATTATATGCTGGCGCAAATGGCGGCCGGTAAAACTTTCGGCGAAATGATCGTGTGGGCTATCGACACAGTGACTGGCGTCGATCATGACAATGTGGTGTGGGGAAATGCAGCCGTACTTCTCAACAATCGCATCGAAGTTTCAAAATATTACTCGGTCGATAAAGCCGGTACTACGATCGATAGAGCGGCTATGCGGCAAATTCTGGCGAAAGTGACGGTCGATACCGTCACGGTTGCCGCTGCCAAAACGACCATCGATCATTTACTGAGCAATGACAACGATTTTTCCAATGATGCCGGTGATGACTTTCAAGTCGATAAAGTGCTGGTGATTAAGAAGAATAACGTATTGCCCATGCCGCAGGGAACAGCAAAAAGGACCAAACTAATGGTTTAATCATGCATGTTCGAGTTTCCTGCCGGAAACTTTCCACCTGAATTAATCCGGAATTCACTTACTTTTCCAGCGAAGAAAAGAATTTTCCGGTTCAAACTTTGGTACTATTTGCACACAGCATTCCACTTGAAAGAGTGCTGTCTGATCGGTTGTTATAAGGTAAATAGTCCATGCCGCGTATCCAAGCAGTATTTCAAAATGCGCAAGGCGAATCGTTATCCGGTTTGCTGGAAATGCCGTCTGGTGCGATTAAATCGTACGCGCTCTTCGCTCACTGTTTTACCTGCTCCAAAGACAACCCTGCAGCTGCGCGGATTGCGCTCGCATTGGCGGATCGCGGCATTGCGGTATTGCGTTTTGATTTTACCGGTCTTGGTAATAGCCAAGGCGATTTCTCGAATACCAATTTCTCCTCCAATTTACAGGATCTGTTAGCCGCTGCGCGCTACCTGGAGCAACATTACGCCGCTCCCGCGCTTTTGATCGGACACAGCTTAGGCGGCGCTGCGGTACTCGCGGTAGCGCAAGATTTGCCGCAAGTCAATGCGGTGATCACCATCGGCGCACCGGCGACAGCCGCGCATGTCAAACACTTGTTTGCCGATTCTTATCGGGAATTGCAGAACCAGCCTTTCGTACAAGTCGAATTGGCTGGAAGAAGCTTTAAGATCCAACGTCAATTTATTGATGATTTGGAGAAATATAATTCAGTTGCACATATCGGTATGCTAAAGAAGGCATTGTTGATATTTCATTCGCCGGTCGATGACGTCGTTTCGATTGACGAAGCGGGGCGCATTTTTGCAGCGGCCAAACATCCGAAAAGCTTTGTGTCCCTTGATCGTGCCGATCATTTGCTGTCCGATCCGGAAGATTCTCATTATGTCGCAGAAGTGCTGTCGGCCTGGGCCAGCCGTTACTTGAAAACGGAATCAGTTCCGGTTAAAACAGACGGTGCGCTCCAGCCAGCCGTTGAGTCGGGTAGTGTGATCGTGCGCGAATGCGATAAAAAATTCACGCGTGAGATTCTGACGCCGCACCACCGGTTGATCAGTGATGAACCAATCGCACTGGGTGGGGCGGATCTTGGACTCAACCCTTATGAATTATTACTTGCTGCATTGGGAAGCTGCACTTCGATGACACTGCGCATGTATGCGAATCACAAACAAATAGACTTGCAAGACATTACCGTGGAACTGCATCATAGCCGGGTTCATGCCGAAGACTGTACCGGTTGTGAGAAGCAGAAAACACAAATCGATGTCATTACGCGCTCAATTCAACTGAGCGGTAATCTGAGTGATCAGCAGCGAGCACGATTGCTGGAAATTGCCAATCAATGTCCGGTGCATAAAACCTTACAAAACAAGATTCGAATAGATACTAATATTATAGATTAACTTGTGATATGCAATCAGATGATACTATAGAGAAATATCGTGTTGATAAATGGCTGTTTGCGGCGCGCTTTTTTAAGACGCGTTCGTTGGCCGCCGAAGCCATTGATCGTGGCCGGGTTACGGTGAATGGCCAGCGGATAAAGCCTGCTAAAATACTTGCAGCAGGGGATATACTGACAATTCGCATTGATAACTATCAATATGATATTGAAGTATTGGGATTATCCAATAAAAGAGGATCTGCCACAGTGGCGCAGCAGCTGTACCGGGAAACCGAAGAAAGCAAGCAACAGCGAGAATTGCTGGCAGCGCGCTTAAAAGCACAACCGCCGCCATTGCAGATCAAAGGACGGCCAACTAAACGTGATCGCCGTGTCATCGAGCGCTTCATTTCCAACCACGATGAATTTTAAGAATCCAGCGAGAAATCATGAGCAATGACACATTCAATTTAGGTAAAGAGCAACTGATCCAGCAATCCCTCGTGCAAATGGACAAGCATTTGCAAGGTGCGAATTACACACCGGCACAAAAGCTGGCATTAACTTGTCGGATTTTATTCGATAATGGCCACGATTCCGGCTTGGCCGGACAAATTACCACGCGTGGCGAACAGCCGGGCACGTACTTGACGCAGCGGCTGGGCTTTGGGTTTGACGAAACTTGCGCGAGCAATTTATTACTCGTCAATGAAGATCTGGAAGTTTTGCAAGGCGACGGCATGGCTAATCCGGCCAATCGCTTTCATTCCTGGCTGTATCGCGCCCGGCCCGATGTGCAATGCATCATTCATACGCATGCCGTGCATACCGCCGCGCTCAGCATGCTCGAAGTGCCGCTGGAGATCTCGCACATGGATAATTGCGTGTTGTACGACGACGTGGCTTTCCTGCCGAAGTGGCCTGGTATACCGGTGGGTAACGAAGAAGGTGAATTGATTGCTAAAGCCATCGGCAGTAAACATGCTGTATTGCTGGCGCACCACGGCCTGTTGATTGCCAGTTCCAGCATTGAAGAGGGCTGTATCTTGGCGCTTGCTTTTGAACGGGCGGCACGCATGCACTTGTTGGCGGCATCCGCCGGAAAAATCCAATCGATAGACCCCGGTTTGGGCAAGGAAGCGCGCGACTGGATTCTCCGTGGACAACGCAGCGCAGTAGCGTTCGCTTATTACGCGCGGCGCACTTTGAGAAAAAGCGCGGATTGCTTGCAATAGATTGTGTAGGATTGATATGCCACTTCACTTTATCGCCAGATGAATTGAATACCCCTATAAAAACCCTGCAATCCTACCGTTAACCGTCTCACTAAAAAGTGCACAATATGCACAAATCCATTCTGTAGTTTGATTGCTAACTGTGGAACTGGAGCATCCGGAAGTAATTCAAGGGATTGATTGGTAATTAATTCATGTGATGAATATTGGTGCGGTAAATTTCTTTTCTACTTTTTATATTGAGCCTTATGATAAAAAAAGTGCAAGCAAGTGAAGTCCGGCTGGGAATGTATATCCACGAGCTCCGCGGCAACTGGCTGGAACATCCATTCTGGAGAAAGTCGTTTAAACTGGTGCAGCAGAAAGACTTGGATAAGCTTGTCAGTTGCGACCTGGATGAAATATGGATTGATACCGCTAAAGGGCTTGATGTGGCTCCCACTGAGACCGGTTTGGTGGAAAACCTCAAGCCAGCGGATAAAACTACCCCGGCAAGTACAGTCGCCCCGGAAGCATCACCTCCACCATCACCTCCACCATCACCTCCGCCGGTAAAGAAAGCGGTGGCGCGTGTTTCGGTTGAAGAAGAGTTGGAAAATGCTAAAAAGCTTCAGAAAAAAACCAAAGATGCAGTCACTTCGATGTTCAGCGATGTGCGCATGGGTAAAGCACTTGAAATCGAAGGTGCGGAATCCCTGGTGGAAGAGATCAATCAATCGATGGAGCGCAATCCCAATGCACTACTCACATTGATCCGGCTGAAAAATGTCAATGAATATACCTACATGCATTCGGTTGCGGTGTGCATGCTGATGGTGGCACTGGGAAGGCAGATGGGGCTGGATGAAGCGCAAATCAAACAAGCAGGCACAGCCGGATTGTTGCACGACATTGGGAAAATGGTGATTCCGAATGAAGTGCTGAACAAACCGGGGAAATTGACGGACGAAGAATTTGCCGTCATGAAAAGTCATCCGGAGCGCGGCTGGGAAATTCTAAAATCCTGCTATCAAGTTCATGAAACAGCTTTGGATGTGTGCTTGCATCATCACGAACGTGTCGATGGCAAGGGGTATCCGGAAAAATTATCCGGTGATGCGCTGACATTGTTTGCACGCATGGGCGCAGTTTGTGACGTTTACGATGCCATCTCGTCGGATCGTTGTTACAAGCCGGCCTGGTCTCCGGCCGAGTCGATCCGCAAAATGGCTTCCTGGAAAGACGGGCATTTCGATGAAACTGTTTTTCAAGCTTTTGTGAAGACCATCGGTATTTACCCCAGCGGTACCCTGTTGAAATTGAAGTCCGGGCGATTAGGTGTGGTGATGGAACAGTCCACAAAGAAATTAACCACGCCGATCATCAAGACTTTCTTTTCGACACGTTCCAACGCGCATATTCCAGTTGAAATTCTAGATTTGTCGAAAGGAACCGACGGCATCGAAAAAATCGAGGACCCGGTGCAATGGGGATTTGATATCAATAAAATACAAGGGATATGAAGGGTTTCGTGACTTTGATCAATAAAGTGCAAGCAGAAATAGTTATACTGCAAAAAATAAATTCATGAAGAAGACTGATAGTGATGACCGGTAAATATCAAAAACTACAGAACGCGCTTGTTGTTAGCGCGTTTTTATTGATAACGGCGCCAATGAATGTAGCCGCCGATGCAGTAACCGACTGGAATCAGCGTGCGGGCGATATCGTAGTGAACGCCAAGATCGGGCCGTTACCGGCCGAACGGGCGCTGGCGATCGTGCAGGCATCTGTGTACGAGGCGGTCAATGCGATTACCCAACGCTATGCAGTGCAAGATACAAAATTGCAAGCCGCACCCGGTGCATCAGTCGAAGCAGCGGTAGCAGCGGCAAACCGGACGGCGTTAGCTCAGCTGATACCGTCGCAGCAATCGGCGATCGATCACGTTTATCAAGCCGCACTGGCCGTGATAGCTGACGGTGAGAGTAAGGCTGGCGGCATTGCCGTGGGAGAGAAAGCGGCGCAGGCGATTCTGGCGTTGCGCGCCGACGATGGCGCGGCTGCCGGTGAATCTTACCGTCCGTTTACTCATGCGGGAGTTTATGTGCCAACGGTTATCCCCGAAGCGCCGCAATGGATGCATCGTAAGCCCTGGCTGATGACGCAGCCGTCGCAATTCCGCCCGGCACCGCCACCTGAATTGGGGAGTGAATTATGGGCGCGCGATTATAACGAAGTAAAGGCGCTTGGCAGCAAGCATAGCCGCGAAAGAAGCGCGGAACAAACTGCCATCGCCCGTTTTTGGGAAGAAGTCATGCCGCCGATTTACCATGGCATCGTCCGCTCGGTTGCCAATATGCCAGGAAGGGAAATTACCCAGAACGCACGCTTGTTTGCGGCTGTGACGCAAGCCTCGGACGATGGGCTGATTGCGGTGTTCGACGCGAAATATCACTATGGTTTTTGGCGGCCAGTGACGGCGATCCGCAATGGCGATAGCGACGGTAATGATGCCACGGAGCGTGATGCAGCGTGGCTGCCTTTTATTGATACACCGATGCATCCGGAATATCCGTGCGCGCATTGCATCGTTTCCGCCGCCGTCGGCACGGTGCTGCAAATTGAAATCGGCGACAGTCAAACACCGGTGCTAACAACGACCAGTGCTGCTGCGGGTGGCGTGGCGCGCAGCTGGACGAAGCTAGACGATTTTATGCAAGAAGTTGCCAATGCACGCATTTATGATGGTGTGCACTACCGTAATTCCGGTAAAGTGGGTTCCGAGATGGGGCGGAAGATTGCTCATCTGGCTGCTGAGAAATACGCATTGAAAACAAAATAAACCGGAGAAACCCAGTGGCGCAAGGCCACGCTTTTCCAGAATAGAACTCATTTTTTCCGGAAGATTAAATCCCATACACCGTGCCCGAGCTTGATTCCCCGTTGCTCGAACTTGGTCAATGGCCGGTAATCCGGCCGTGGCGCATAGTCTGCTGCGGTATTGCCGAGCTGTGTTTCCTGGCTCAGTACATGCAATATTTGCTCAGCATAATCTTCCCAGTCGGTAGCCGCATGGATATACCCACCCGGTTTCAGATGGCTGCATAAACGGGCGGCCAAATCCGATTGGATCAATCGGCGTTTGTGGTGTCGGGCTTTTGGCCAGGGATCGGGAAAAAAGATATGAACACCATCCAGACATGCAGCCGGTAGCATATGCTGCAAGACTTCCACGGCATCATGCTGAATGATGCGCAAATTCATCAATTCCAGTTGTTCGATTTGATTGAGCAAACTGCCCACGCCGGGCGTATGCACTTCGATGCCCAGATAATCATTCTCCGGATGCGATTGCGCGATGGTTGCTGTGCTTTCGCCCATACCGAAGCCGATTTCCAGAATTTTAGGCGCTTCACGGCCAAAGACCCGATTGAGATCGAGCAGGTCTTCGCTGAATGGAATGCCGTATTGCGGCAATAGGGTTTCGCAGGCGCGGCGTTGCGCATTGGAAACACGCCCTTGACGAAGGACGAAACTGCGGATGGTCTGCGGCATGAACTGATGACGTGGCAATATAAAGCGGAATGGTTATTCGGATTTTCCGCCTGCCGGTTTTCCAGGAGCTTTTTCAGTACGGGCAATGACGCCTTCCGTCGGCGAGCTGGGGCTGGCGCTGTAGAGCTTTTTCGCCATGCGTCCGGCCAGATAGGCTTCACGCCCAGCTTCGACGGCTTTACGCATTGCCGATGCCATTAGCACCGGATGTTGCGCGGCAGCAATCGCGGTGTTCATCAAGACACCATCGCAACCCAGTTCCATTGCAATGGTTGCATCCGATGCTGTACCGACACCAGCATCGACTAGCACCGGAATCTTGGCATTGTCGATAATGATTTGCAGATTCCATGGATTCAAAATGCCCATGCCCGAGCCAATCAAGGAGGCCAATGGCATCACGGCGACACAGCCCATGTCTTCCAATTGCTTGGCGATGATCGGATCATCCGAGGTATACACCATCACCTGAAAGTCCTCTTTGATGAGAATTTCCGCGGCTTTCAGCGTTTCCACCATGTTTGGGTACAGCGTTTTCGGATCGCCCAATACTTCCAGCTTGACCAGGCTGTGACCATCGAGTAGTTCACGCGCCAGCCGCAACGTGCGCACCGCATCGTCGAGGGTGTAACAACCCGCGGTATTAGGCAGCAAGGTATATTGCGAGGGCGGTAGCACATCCAATAGATTGGGCTCACCGGCATTTTGCCCGATATTCATGCGCCGGATTGCGACGGTAATGATTTCAGCGCCGCTCGCTTCAACCGCCGCGCGTGTTTCGTTGAAATCCTTGTATTTACCCGTACCGACCAGTAAACGGGATGTATAGGTTTTACCGGCAATAACTAAATTATCCATGAAATTCTTTTAATATCGATGTGTATTAATTAAGCAGCGGAACTTAACCGCCACCGACGGCAACGACAACTTCCAGCTGATCGCCATGAACCAGCATTTGTTGCGGAAACTGGCTGCGCGGCACGATTTCGCCATTGCATTCGATGGCAATCCGTTTGCCGTGCAACGCAAGGTGGTCGATCAGTTGTGCTACGTTAATCGGCCCTTCAAATTGTTGCGGTTGTCCATTAATAGTGAGTTGTATCATGGAAGAAAAACTAGAATTGATATTTCAGGTTAGCTGGATGAACAATCAAAAATCCGCTTGGATTTTATCATGTGGGGCACGTGGTTTTGGAATAATTTGTTCGCGCGGTCAATCAGCATGCAGGATGAGAAAACTATTCGAGTCAATCCGGTTATTCATGCCGAAAGCATGAAATGAGGCCTAAAAGTAGCTCAACTCCTGAATTAATATCCATGTATTTGCAAGGTTTTTTGCCGATAATAAAACCTGTTGGTGAAAAACCTTGATTCGAACCGGTGTCATCTTGATCATTGGATTGAAACGAGAAATGTGCCTGCAAAATAATGCCATTCACGTAGAAATAATTTAGGAGATTCGTATGTTGAAAGATATAACAGTGAAAACGGAGCTGATCATTGTGATCGGTCTTCTGTCAGTATTGCTGGTTGGTATTGGCGCGCTAGGTTTGCATGGAATAAAGCAATCGAATGAAGGATTAAGAACGGTTTATCAGGATCGTACGGTGACTGCGGTCGATCTGGCGACAATTAACGATATTTGGGAAGTTGTGCGTAAGAATGTTACCGCTGTGGCCAGCACAAAAAGTACGGAATTAGCGAAAGAAAAATCAGAAGAAACAGCTAAGACGATTAAACGCGCTGAAGAAATTTGGGCGAGGTTTATGGCGACTGAATTGACTACCGTAGAAGAGCAGCTTGCTCAGGAAAAATTGCGATTGCATGCAGCCTATGTCGCGGCAGTTAATAAAATATTCACGATGGCCATGGCCGGAGATTTCGATGGCGCGGCAAAAAATTTCAAGGAAGAGGCAGAACCGCTGTTTTACCGCTTGCACGAAACGATTTACAGCATGATTACTTTGCAGGGGAACGTTGCGGCTGAAGAATATGAAAGCGCAGTAAGCGATTACAACTCCATTTTCATGACCATGATTGTTGCGATTAGTTTGGGAGTGTTGCTTGCGTGTGTGCTCGGATACATTCTGCTGCGTGGTATTGTAAAACCGCTGAATGAGGCGATTGCTATTGCCGGTGCCGTTGCTGCGGGTGATTTATCGACCAAGATCGAGCCCCGTTCGACGGTTAATGGATTTGGCCGTTTGATTAACGCGCTGAAAGCGATGAATGATAACTTGGTCGAACTGGTAGGAAAAGTGCGGTTGGATGCGAATCTGATCCAAACATCCGCCGGTGAGATCGCATCGGGCAATTCGGATTTAAGCCAGCGCACTGAAGAGCAAGCATCCAGTCTGGAAGAAACCGCATCTTCAATGGAAGAGCTGACTTCGACCGTCAAGCAAAATGCGGATAATGCGCGACAGGCTAATCAACTGGCTGTGGGCGCTTCCGAAGTTGCGGTGAAGGGAGGCGCGGTAGTCGGTCAAGTAGTGCAAACCATGAGCTCGATTAGTGAAAGCTCGAAGAAAATTGTCGACATCATCAGTGTCATCGACGGCATCGCTTTTCAAACTAACATATTGGCACTCAATGCTGCGGTTGAAGCGGCACGTGCCGGCGAACAAGGCCGAGGATTTGCGGTGGTGGCCACTGAAGTTCGCACGCTGGCGCAGCGTTCCGCGACAGCAGCGAAAGAGATCAAGGAACTGATCAATGACTCGGTAGCGAAAGTGGAAGATGGCACGCGCTTGGTCGATGAAGCGGGTGTTACGATGAATGAAGTCGTCACCGCAGTCAAACGCGTAACAGACATCATGAACGAGATTTCCGCCGCATCGCAGGAACAACATGCCGGAATTGAACAAGTTAACCAGGCAGTCACGCAAATGGATGAAGTGACGCAGCAGAATGCGGCCTTGGTTGAACAGGCGGCATCAGCGGCTGAGTCCATGGAAGATCAGGCGAAAGCGCTTGCGCAAGCGGTCAGTCTATTCAAATTATCGGAAAGCGGCGATTCCAGCATTGCCAAACCAGTCAAAAGAAGTAACCGGCCGGTTGCAAAATTACCGAATCGCGGCCCAGCGACTAAATCCGCACCAGCAGCTGAACCAGTCTCAACAGCTTCACCTCGTAAAATAGCGGCCAATGGTGATAGTGATTGGGAAGAGTTCTAAACGTAATTATTTTTAAGAGCAAAAAGTGGCGGATTGATTGGGCAGTGCGAATAATCGCACCTGGTAAAGCTCTGGATACCACGGCCCAAAGCTTCAATAAAGCAATGGCAGTGAATGAAAACGCCTGTGCAATGCACAGGCGTTTTATTTGGTAAATTTATAAAAGCTGGAAATTATGTTGATTTCTCAGTACTTAAGTTTTTTAAAAAATCTTTGAGATGCAAAATTCTCTCTTTGGTTCTTGATTCTAAACAATATAGCGGATTCACACCGAGGTTTAAACAGTCTGAGTTTTTGAACCTGTTCCAATGCCGTTGAGAAGTTATAAAGTTTTCCTTATCTTCATCAGTAAGTTTCTCCATTAATTGTTTTTGAGTGTTTTTCAACTCTATCAATGCGGCTTGATACCGCTCCATTTCAGAACTTTGCGCATAAGTTAAACTCGAGAGCGATAATCCAAAACCGCCAAACAGAAAAACCAATAGATATTTATAAACAGTTCTCTGCATCTTTATTTCCTCCATTTTGGTGTCGCAAGTCAATTGCTCCGGAACCTGAATATTTTTTCAATCAATTTAAAAATAAATCAGACTCAATACTAAAGATTGATTGCTTCACAAAAAGTTCACAATTCTAACTATTGTTACGTCAAATTAACTCCCAAGAATCGCGCCGCCGACTGGCGCGAGACATATTCAGGGCAAAATCCGAAACGCGTTTCCGACCTTACTGCCGCGCGAACTTTTTTTCTGCTATTCCTTATAGCTAAGTTGGTTTATATTTTTATTTGCCTGCCGCTAAGTTCTCGATAATTATTATTTCGGATGTTTAAATATGATTAACGTTCAGGCAATTTTTGTAGAATCACTCACTCATTCAGTGAATGCAGTGCTGAATCAACCTTTAGTTCCATATCTTGCTATCGGTTTTTTAACATTGGCTTTTTTATTACTGCTTTTGAAGCTCACGCGGATATCGCTTGGCAGGTTTGTTGATTTTAAATACAAATCTTTAGGGAGATTGTTCTCTGAGGCTGAACAATGTTTTTTTTACGTATTAAAACAGTCGTTATCTGATCAGTACGAAATCTTCGCAAAAGTACGTATTGCAGACATACTGACCCCAGACCACGCACTAAATCGGAGAAGCTGGAAGTCCGCATTTTTCAAAATTTCATCCAAGCATTTTGACTACGTGCTTTGCGACAAAGAAACGCTTGCTGTAGTTGCCGTTATTGAATTGGATGATCGAAGCCATGAATTAAGCAAAGTACGCAGCAGGGACGTTTTCGTCCAAGAAGCCTGCAGAACTGCCGGCCTGAAACTGCTTCGTTTTCCTTGCCGTAAAAACTATCACATTCAGACCGTACGGGAAAAAGTAATAAATTCTCTGAATTCTCCCGCGTAATCCCGAGTGCTACTAATTTGTCTGTTGCCGGTGGCGCCACGAAGAAATGCACAGCTGCCATATTTCAAGTAGCGAAAACAATTCCAGTTCCGAGTAATTGCTCATTGGCATTGCATAAATTCCAGTTTTTTACGCTGGTATTACAATTCCAAAGTAAAAGATAGTTGAGTAATAATCATTATTCACAGCTTTCGCCGTGAATTGTTCGAGTGAAAGTAAATACTGACGACAAACCCGACCATTAATAGATAGAAACGTACCGCATGAAAAAAATCATCTTGTTTTTATTCGTTTCATTAATCGTTTATGCCACTTTCTTTACGGAGAAAGACCGGCTGGATAGGGAAGTGAAGCGGCTTTGTGCGATTGATGGTGGAATCAAGGTGTATGAGACGGTGAAGTTGCCGACGGAGAGATTTGAGAAAGATGGTTCTATACACATTCCATTCAAACAAATAGCAGAACCGGATCATGAGTATTACTACGAATCATCTCAGTATTTTTTTGTTGAAGGAAATCCATCAATGTGGCGAAACCATTATATGGTTTATCGGATATCTGATAATAAATTGCTTGGTGAATCATCAAGTTACTCAAGGCATGGCGGAGATATCCCAGGGCCTTGGCACGGATCATCATTCAGATGCCCTGAGAAAGCAGATATAACCAATTTGAGTATGCAAATTTTTATCAAGGAATGAGGAGGCAGTTGTGAGTAGTCATACCGACTATTTAAAGAAGCTGAATTTTCTGCTAAGCAAGTCAGCGCCTTTGCCAATACTTATCGTGTAATTACTCAATACAACGATGCCACCGGCTTATCAGTAACAGTAGTGTTTACCGATGCCGACAACAATACTTTTTTTGCTATTCGTGGCACTGAAGCTTCCTATCCAATGGATTTGTTGACGGATCTGATTGATATGACGCGGCTAGGTAGAACAGCGCTACAGCCGGAATATATTAGCCTTAGGGGCAAAGTTGTCGAGTGGCTTGAAAACGGAACACTCCCGCAAGATTTCACCTTGACTGGCGACAGTTTGGGTGGATTCCTGGCTGCGGGGCTTGTTGCAGAGCCTGTTTTGGCCGATCACATTTCGCATGCTTATATGCTTAATAGTCCTGGTGTCGGCGGTCATTCCGGTCCTTTTGCCATGGTTTATGCGATTTTGGATTTTCTCGGGGTTGTGCACCTGCCTTTTGACCAATCCAAAATCAGTAATATCGAAGCTGCAACCGGTTCAAAGTCAATTACTGGATTCGGTTTTGACATTGCTCCTTCAATCGATATTGTTATCGAAGACCAAATGGCTTCAGATATAAGTAATCTTCCCGGTGCGCGTAATCACAGCCAGCAAGCACTAATCGATGCTTATTCCCAATTGACATCTAACCTGGAGCAGGCACAACTCAACAAACTGATGGATGCTTCCGGTTCGACCAAGGATGTCAGTGGAGCATCCATCAGTAAAACGCTGGAATCCGACGTCGATGCGCTACGTGTCACTTTTTGAAACCTAGCTGCAAAAGAAAATTTTTCTTGTGTGTCACTGTGTCGAAACTCCAAACCTAGGATAAAGAATCGTTAAAAGATGCCCGTTAAATTCTGCTTTGACTGTAACTTGCTGCTGTAAGAGCGGGATTTTGTGATGGCGTTACTACCCTATGCCAATAGAGGCCTGTTATATGAAAAAAATCGTTTTGCTTTTGTTTGCATCATTGATCGTATATGCCACTTTTTTTACGGAAAAAGACCGGCTGGATAGGGAAACAAAACGGCTTTGTGCAATTGATGGCGGAATCAGGGTGTATGAGACGGTGAAATTGCCGGCGGAGAGATTTGATCAGTATGGGCAGATACAAATTCCAGCCGAATGGTTGGCCAAACCGGAAGATGAGTATTTCTATAAAGGCTCTACAAGTTATCTAATCAAGGGAAACCCAGAGTTGCTGCAATTACGCACTTTGATGTATCGCAAATCTGACAATAAATTACTTGGCGAAAGCACGGTTTATATGAGACGTGGCGGTGGCATACCAGGGCCTTGGCATATGCCAGCGTTTATCTGTCCTCAAAAAACAGATGTGGATATGAAAGAGCAAATATTTATCAAGGAATGAGGAGAGAATTGTGAGTCAACAAGCCGAATATTATAAACAGGCAGAATTAGCTTTAGCAGTATATGGAGATTTTGCTACGAATGAGCCAACTCGGCAGGAATTAGTAGCCGCAGAATTTTCTGAAACACAGGCTGATGCTTTCATTCTCAAATACCGTATAGTAGCCCAATACGCCGATGCCACAGGTCTCTCAGCAACGGTGTTTGCCGATTCTGACAAAAATACCTTTCTTGCCGTCCGAGGTACCGAGCAAACTGATATCAGAGATTTTGCAACTGGGGTTTTTGACATCATGTTGTTTGGCAGTACGCAGCTACATCCTCAATATAATAGTCTTAAGACCAAGATTACTGAATGGCTGGGAAACGGCACACTTTCTCCGGCATTTACTGTTAGTGGGCATAGCATGGGTGGTTTTCTGGCAACAGGCCTTGTTAATGATCCTGACTTCGCCAGTAATGTTTCACATGCTTATCTCTACAACACACCAGGACTGGGTGGTTTTCTAGGACCTTCCATAAATACCGTGCTGGGTTGGATAGGTTTTGCCGAAGCATATGACCAATCAAAAATCAGTAATATCGAAGCTGCAACTGGTTCAAAGCCAATTACAGGATTAGGCTTTGACGTTGCTCCTCCAATCGACATCATCATTGAAGATCAAATAGCTCCAGATATAAGCAACCCTCCCGGTGCGCGCAATCACAGTCAGCAAGTATTAACTGATACTTTAGCCATCCATTCAGCTTATTCACAATTAGCACCGGGTTTGAGTCAGGAACAGCTCAACAAACTAATGGATACTTTCGGTTCGACCAAGGATGTCAGTGGAGCATCCAACAGCAAAACGCTTGAATCCGCCGTCGATGCATTGCGCGTCATTTTGCTGAATCCCGAGCATGGCAAGATTGCTCTTAGCGATAATCAGAAGACCGAAACGGGTAATCGCGACAAGTTCTATGAAAATCTCTATGCATTACAAAAAAGTGACCAGTTTAAGGAATTAGCAGGCAAGGTTCAGTTGACGCTGGTATCCGAATTATTCTCCCGCCTGATTACGCATCGATTCTAAGTGCCACCATAGCATCGCACTGGGGCTAATATTTCCAACGCCACTTGGGATGGGTCAAGAAATGTTTTTAAAATTTTTCAAGCACCTATCCCAATAAGGCATTCCTTCAAACCGCTTAACCAAGAAATCGACGAATGCCCGCACACGCTGCGAGAGATGGCGGGTTTGCGGATAAATAGCGTAAGCGGCAAGTTGTGAGTAGCGATATTCAGTCAATAGCGGCACCAATGCGCCGCGCTCGATTTCCCGGTATACGATAAAGGCCGGCATCAGCACGATACCCAATCCGTCGACGGCGGCATTGCGAAGAAATTCGCCATTGCTGGCTTTCAGGTAAGGCGTGATCCGGGTTTTGATCAATTGTCCTGCGGCATCGTAGATGTTCCAGTTGTCGATGTTACTGATCAGGTTATACACCAGGCAGCGGTGTTTGATGAGTGCTTCCGGCGATTCCGGTTCGCCCATGCGTTCGAGGTAAGCCGGGCTTGCGCACATGACGGCTTGAATGGGAGCCAGGCGGCGCGCAATCAGGCTTGAATCGGGCAAGCTGGCAATGCGGATGGCGAGGTCAAAACCATCGGCCAGTAAATCCACATGGCGGTCGTTAAAATCCAGATCGAATTCGATTTCCGGATGGGTTTGCAAGAACTCGTTGATGGCGGGTCCCAGGTGCATCAAACCAAAGCTCAGGGGCACCGCTACTTTCAGGCTGCCTTTTAATGCACCATGAAATTGCGAGGTGGCGTGCTCGGCTTCGAGGATGTCCGCCAGAATGCGCACCGATTGCTGATAAAAAGCACGTCCGCTATCGGTCAGATTCATTTGCCGGGTGGTGCGGTGAAACAATTCCACGCCGAGGTGTTCTTCGAGTTCCTTCAAGCGGCGGCTAACTACCGATTTCGCCACATCCATGCGATCGGCAGCGGCGCTGATGCTACCCGCTTCGACGACGCGCACGAAGGCGTTCATATTCTCATATCGATCCAT
>FSSH01004303.1_pt5 | contig 39795 bp, 37 predicted proteins | sample 1166101 | NCBI WGS metagenome assembly FSSH01 (sample SAMEA32972668, study PRJEB13176) | freshwater metagenome | biome: Drinking water system; feature: Biomass in drinking water that filtered by 0.45 um membrane; material: drinking water | place: USA | collected 2012-12-20 | depth 0 m
TCGAGAACGAAGCCCGCGCCCGCCAGGTCACGAGCTATCGCGCCCACCAGAAGCGCGAGAACGCCGCCGCCTCGATTTCCGGCATGCGCGGTTCGCTCGAGCAGATGATGTCGCAGCTCAAGACCGCGGGCCGCAAGGAATTCCCGCTGATCGTGAAGGCCGACGTACAGGGCTCGCTCGAAGCCATCCTGGGATCGCTGGAAAAACTCGGCACCGAGGAAGTTGCCGCGCGTATCCTGCATGCAGGCGTCGGCGGCATCTCCGAATCGGACGTCACGCTGGCGGAAGGCTTCAACGCCGCGATCATCGGCTTCAGCGTTCGCGCCAACAAGGAGGCGGCAGCTCCCGCCAAGCGCAACGGCATCGAAATCCGCTACTACAACATCATCTACGACCTCGTGGACGACATCAAAGCCACGATGTCGGGCATGCTGCCGCCGACCCTGCGCGAGGAGCGCTTGGGCGAGGCGCAGATTTTGCAGATCTTCGACGTCTCGAAGGTCGGCAAGATCGCTGGCTGCCGCGTCACCGACGGCGTGGTTCAGCGTGGCGCCCATGTCCGCCTGATCCGCGACAACGTCGTGATCCACGAGGGCAAGCTGTCTCAGCTCAAGCGCCTTAAGGACGACGCCAAGGAGGTCATCTCCGGCTATGAGTGCGGCATGTCCTTCGAGAACTTCCAGGACATGCGGGCCGGCGACACCATCGAGTGCTACCGGGTCGAAGAGGTCCGTCGCACGCTCTGATTTTGGCTCGGCACCAATTTTACGGCGGCTGCAGCCCTGCTGTAGCCGCCGTTTCCTTTTGAAGATTGACCATGGCCCAGAAACCCGCCCAGACCGGCCCATCGCAGCGCCAGCAGCGCGTCGCCGAACTGATCCGCCACGCCATTGCGGAGGTGCTCCAGCGCGGGGACGTGCAGGATCCGGTGCTGAGTGCGCACGTGATCACCGTGCCGGAGGTGCGAATGTCGCCGGACCTCAAGATTGCCACCGCCTACATCATGCCGCTCGGCGGCAAGGACGAGGCGCCGGTGATCGCGGCCTTGGAGCGGAACAAGAAGGTGCTACGTCAGGAAGTCGCCCGCCGCGTGAATCTGAAATTCGCCCCCGATCTCCGGTTCCGGCGCGACGAGACCTTCGACGAGTTCGGCCGCATCGACGCGATCCTGCGGTCTGACAAGGTCCGTCGGGATCTCGACACGGCCGAGCCGGACTCCGACCCTACCGACGCCGCCTGAACGCCAGGCGCCATCCTTGACCGACCGGATGGATTCGCGCGCCCACGGAACCACAACCGTAGACGCCGCGCTGGTTCATCGAGCGAGGACACCATGATCGACGACGCGACCATCGAGCCCCCCTCCCCGCTCCAGGAGATGTCGGACGCGGCGCAGCCGCGTGGGCAGCGCCGTCCGGGCCGGGGCGCTCCGAACCCAGACCGCCCGAAGAAGCGCGACGTCAGCGGCTGGGTCATCCTCGACAAGGGCGTCGGCATGACCTCGACCCACGCGGTCGCGGTCGTGAAGCGCGCCTTCAACGCCAAGAAGGCGGGGCATGCGGGCACCCTCGACCCCTTGGCGTCAGGAATTTTGCCGATCGCGCTTGGGGAGGCCACGAAGACCGTGCCCTTCGTGATGGACGGGCGCAAAGCCTATCGGTTCACGGTGTCCTGGGGCATCGAGACCGATACCGACGACGCCGAGGGACGCCCCGTCGCCACGAGCGACGAACGCCCTACCCGCGAGGCGGTCGAAACGGCATTGCCGAACTTCGTCGGCTCCATCGAGCAGGTGCCGCCGCGTTACTCCGCGATCAAGATTGCCGGCGAGCGGGCCTATGACCTCGCCCGCGACGGCGAGATCGTCGAGCTCGTGGCGCGTTCCGTCCAGATCGACCTGCTTGCCGTCGTCGAACATTCGCCGGACCGTACGGTGATAGAGGCCGAATGCGGCAAGGGTACCTACGTCCGGGCGCTCGCCCGCGACCTCGGACGGATGCTCGGCTGCTACGGCCACGTCTCGGCCCTGCGTCGCACCCGCGTCGGCCCCTTCACGGAAGCGGATTCATGTACCGTGGCGGCCCTCGAAGCTGCCGGCCCGGACGGCAACGGCCCGCATCTGCACTCCGTCGAGACCGCCCTCGACGCAATCCCATCGGTGCCGGTCTCACGTGACATGGCGCTCAGACTCATGCGCGGTCAGCCAGTGATTCTGCGTGGCCGGGACGCGCCGATGGAAGGCAAGGCCTTCGCGACCTGTGGCGGCATCCTCGTGGCGGTCGGAGATGTCGAGCGGGGCGAGCTCGTCCCGCACCGCGTCTTCCATCTCGGCGGTACGGCCAACCGCCCGGCCTGACGGGCCGAGCGCGAAAAAGACGTTCGCCACACGCTCAAGTGAGTTGTGCCCCAATGATCGCCTGCGAATGTAACGCCTGAAAGCTTGGCGGCGAACGGCGATTCGCCGATCGCAGGTTCTGGCGTTCGGGGGATCAAAGATCATGTCATCCATTACGATCGGGCGAAGCGCCCTTCTCGCTTTCAGCTGCCTCTTGGCAACCTCCGCCCTCGGCCAGGATGCCGACCCGCAGGCCATCGTCGACGCGCAGTTCGCCCTCGCCGGCAACCAGAAGGGCGTGCGCGCCAGCGGTGCCAAGGGCATCTGCGTCACCGGCACCTTCACCCCCACAGCCGAAGCGCCGAGCCTGTCGAAGGCGCCGCATTTCGCCAAGACCGTACCGGTCACCGCGCGCTTCTCCATGGGTGGCAGCAATGCCAAGATCTCGGACAAGGTGAAGCCCGTCACGCGGGGTTTTGCGATGCGCATGACCGATCCCTCCGGCGACCTCGTGCTGGTGATCATCTCGGCCCCGGTCTTCTCGACGAAGACCCCGAAGCAGCTCCTCGATTTCGCGACCGTCCGGATGCCTGGCCCCGACGGCAAGCCCGACGCGGACAAGATCAAAGCATTCTCGGCCGCAAACCCGGAGACGACGAAACAGGCCGCCTGGCTCAACGCACGGCCGGTCCCGGCGAGCTTTGCCGGCGTCGATTACTGGGGCGTCCACGCCTACACGCTGACCAACGCCAAGAACGAAGCGAAGGTCGTCAAGCTCAAGACCGTTGCCACGGCCGGCCAGCTTGGCCTCACGGACGACGAACTGAAGGCAAAGCCGGACAGCTTCTACGCGGACGAGTTGAAGGAGCGGCTGGCGAAAGGGCCGGCGAGTTTCGACCTCGTGGCGATCCCCGGCGAGGCCGGCGATCCGACCACCGACGCAACCGCGATGTGGCCGAATGAAGAGAGTCGCAAGAGCGTCAAGCTCGGCACATTGGCGATCGCCGCAATCGAGCCGAACGCCACCTGCGACGCGGCGACCTTCGATCCGGTGGTCGACCTGCCGGACGGCATCGCCGGGCCCACGGACGACCCGATGTTCGCGATCCGCTCGCCGGCCTACGCGGTCTCGCTCTCGCGCCGCTCCGCGCAGCAATAAAACCCGCTACGTCGCCGGGATCGCGCCCAGCACGATCCTGGCGGCCTTGCGGCTTGGCACGTCGTCCCCGCCAAGTCGCATCAGGCCGTCGATGCGATCGAGGGCGCAAACCTGGGCGTCCCGCTGCGGTCCACCCGTGACGAGCGGCCGAAGGGCGCGGACGAGCCGTTCGGGCGTGCACTCGGCCTGAACGAATTCCGGCATGGCATTCTCGCCGAGGATCAGGTTCGGCAACACGATGGTTGGCACCTGGATGAGGCGGCGCGCCACCGTCTCCTCGATTCTCGAGACCTTGTAGGCCACAACCATCGGCACGCCGGCGAGCGCCAGTTCCAGTGTGACGGTACCGGAGGCGGCAAGCGCCGCCCGCGATTTGCGGAAGGCGGCATGCTTGGCGGCCTCGCCGTGGACGAGGCGCACCGGCACGCTCCAGCCGAGCGCCAGGCGATCGATCATCGCGCGATGGCGCGATACGGCCGGCAGCACCACCTCGAGCGGGCCGATCTCGGCCGTGAGCAGCGCCAGGGTGCGCCCGAAGACCGGCATCAGCCGCTCGATCTCGGAGCGGCGAGATCCCGGCAGGACGACGACCGTCGGCGGATGCGCCTCGCGCGAGCGCGTGTCTTCGGAACCGGGGCGAAGCTCCGACAGGCGCTCGATCAACGGATGGCCGACATAGGTGCAGGCCGGGCCGCCGAGGCGTAGATGCGCGTCCGGTTCGAAGGGTAGCAGGGCCAGGATATGGTCGATGAACGGCCGCATCTTCGCCGCTCGCCACGGCCGCCAGGCCCAGACGCTCGGCGACACGTAATCGACGATCGGCAGGTGCGGCATCCGTTTGCGAACGCGCGAGGCGACCGCGTGGGTGAAGCCGGGACTGTCGATGATGACGAGCACGTCGGGCTTCGCGTCGACGACGTCGCGCACGGTCTGGCGGATGCGGCGCAGGAGCGTGCGCAGGCGGGCCGCCACCGGCAGGTAGCCCATGACCGCCACATCATCGATCGGGAACAGCGACGAGAGTCCTTGAGCGATCATGGCCTCGCCGCCGACCCCCCCGAAGGTGATCGGGCCGCCGGCGATCTCGCGCAAGCCGGCCATCAGCTTGGCGCCGAGCTGGTCGCCCGAATCCTCGCCCGCCACCAGCCAGATCTTCGGCGATACGACGCTCATGTCCTGATCCTCAGGCCGACCAGGAATAGGCCGGCCCGGTCGGCTGCGGCCACCGTCGCCTCGCGGTCGATGATGAGGGTCAGGCCCGCCTGGATCGCGAGGCCGGCGCAGCCAGCAGCGGCGGCGTTCCGGATCGTGCGCGGCCCGATCGCCGGCAGGTCGACGCGCAGGTCCTGGCCCTCCTTGGCGAGCTTGACGAGGACGGTGCCGGCTTCCGCCTTGCCCATGCCGAAAGGCCGCCGGCCGAGGCTACGGGCGCGGGCGAGCATGCGGTCCGTTCCCTCCGGACCCTCGACCGCGATGGCGCGAAGGGCGGCGACGACCGCCGCCTGGCCGACGTCATAGGGCGACAAGGCTCCGAGCAGCGCGCGACCCGTCGCGATCGAGAGATCGGCCGCCGCATCGGGCACGTGGCGGCCCAGCCGACCTTCAGGGCTGAGAAGATCTGGCGCGGCGGTATGGACGCCGATCACGCGATGCCCGTTCTCCTCGAGAAGGGTAAGGGCACCGCGCAACAATCGGTCATCGCCACCATTCACCATCGTCCGCAGGATATCGCGATTGCGAAGGGCCGCGGCGGCATTGAGGATCGCGGCGGGCCTCGGTCTCGCGACGCCGCCTGCGGGAAGGATGCAGGCTGGTCCCCAGGCGTCGAGGATCTTCAGGATGCCTGCGATGTCGAGGAGGTCTGCGCTGGCCTCGGCACGTACCCGCATCGGCGCCTCGGCGAAGCCGCGGATCGCCAGGACACGGAACGGCCTGCCCGCGCGCTCCAGGGACGCGGCGACGAGTTCCGGCAACCGGCCAGCACCCGCGACCAGTACCAGGGGCAGTTCCGGGGCGGACGCCGAGATCGCGGCAGCCGTCACGATCTTTGCCTATCGGCCAAGCTCACGCGGCGCTCGGCGTGCCGCGAGGCGTGCAGAGCGAGCGCTTCCCGCCCGTACGGATGAAGGCGATGATGTCGGCGACGGCGGGATGGCTCTCGAACTCCGCTGCCACGTCCTCCAGGCGCTCCATCAGGGTGCCTTCCGGGCCGAAGAGCAGGCGATAGGCCCTACGAAGGGTGTGAATGTCGTCGCGGGCAAATCCTCGTCTCTGGAGCCCGATGATGTTGAGGCCCGACAGGTAAGCGCGGTTTCCGAGAGCCATGCCATAGGGGATGCAATCGTTCTCCAGCCCAGACAGACCGCCGACGAACGCATGTGCGCCGACGCGAGCGAACTGGATCACCGCGGCGCCGCCGCCGATGATCGCATAATCGCCGACGCTGCAATGGCCCGCGAGCATGACGTTGTTGGAGAACACGACGCCATCGCCGACATGGCAATCATGGCCGACATGCGAGTTGGCCAGGAAGGCGCAGCGGTCGCCCACCACCGTCTCCATCCCGCCGCCTTCCGTGCCGGGATTCATGGTGACGCCCTCACGGATCATGCAATCCGCGCCGATCGTCAGGGTCGAGGGCTCACCGCGATACTTCAGATCCTGAGGAGGATGGCCGATCGAGGCGAAAGGATAGAGTTTGGTGCGCGGGCCGATCGTCGTCCGCCCGGCAACGACCACGTGGCCGAAGAGCTCGCAGCCGTCGCCGAGTTTGACCTCAGGCCCCACATGGCAGAACGGCCCGATCCTGACATCCGCGCCGATCTCGGCGCCGTCCTCGACGACCGCGCTCGAATGGATGCCGGCGCTCACTCCGTCACCAGCATGGCGCCGATCTCGGCCTGCGCCACCAGGACGTCGCCGACCCGCGCCTCGCCGCGGAACCACCACATCGTCTTGCGCTGGCTGATCTTGGTCATGTGGTAGCGCACCGTGTCACCGGGGACGACCGGCCTGCGGAACTTGCACTTGTCGATGGTCATGAAGAAGACCTGCTTGGTGCGAACCTCGTCGGTCATGATGTGGCGGCAGCAGATTGCACCGGCCGTCTGAGCCATGCCTTCGATCAGGAGCACGCCGGGGAAGACCGGCAGGCCGGGGAAGTGCCCGGTGAATTGCGGCTCGTTGATCGTCACGTTCTTGATGCCGATACAGGACTTGTCGCCGTCGATCTCGACGATCCGATCGATCATCAGGAAAGGATAGCGATGCGGAAGGAGTTCGAGCACCTTCTGGATGTCGGCCGAGGCGAGTTCCTGCCTTACGTCCTGTCCGCCCGCCTCTCGCAGAATCTCGCCCATCGCGCCCCGTACCTTCGCTGCCCGCGTCGGCGTCCCCGAACGCCCGACTGTCCCTCACGACCGTCTTGAACGGCGCGGGGCTCTCTTCTGAAGAAATCAGGGCCATTGCAAGGCCCGCCATCGATGCCGGGCCGCAACCGTCAGAGGAAGTGCCTCAGTCGTCGCGCGGCGGCCCCGCCTTGCTCGACCCTTCCGCATCGCGACCCGACCGCTCGGCGAGACGCGCCAGCGTGGTGAGCTCGCGGAACCAAGCACGCACGGGTTTGGCCGGAGTTCCGCCCCAGCGGCTCCCGGGAGGTACGTCCCCGTTGACGTTCGAGGAGCCGGCAATCTGCGCGCCCATGCCGATGCGCACATGCCCGACGACCCCGACCTGGCCGCCGAGGACGACGTAATCCTCGAGCGTCGTCGAGCCGGATATGCCGACACCCGAGACGATGACACAGTGCCGGCCGATGACGACGTTGTGGGCGATCTGGACGAGGTTATCGATCTTCGTTCCCTCGCCGATGACCGTGTCGCGGCTGGCACCCCGATCGATCGTCGTGTTGGCGCCGATCTCGACGTCGTCCTGAATGATGACACGGCCGATCTGCGGTACTTTCGGATACCCGCCCGCGCCCATGGCGAAACCGAAGCCGTCCTGGCCGAGGCGAGCGCCGGGATGGATGATGACGCGGTTGCCGACGAGAGCGTGGGTCAGCGTCGCACCTGCTCCGATGGCGCAATCCCGGCCGATCCGCACGCCCGGCCCGATGACCGCGTTCGAGCCGATGACGCTGCCAGATCCGATCTCGGCGCCCGGACCGATCACCGCCCCGGGATCGACGACGATACCGGCCTCCAGACGCGCCTCCGAGTGGACATGCGCCCCCGGAGATACGCCTGCGGCATCAAAGAGCGAACCCGGCCGCATGGCGTCGGGATGAAGGATCGCGAGGAGCCTGGAATACGCGCGGTAAGGGTCGGCGATCACCAAGCCGACCGTACTTCCGGGCACCCGTGCGGCGAACCGGCGCGAAACGAGGCACAGTCCGGCCCGCGTCGCGGACAGCGCATCGACGTAGCGCGCATTGTCCATGTAGGCGATGTGAGCCGGCCCGGCATTCTCGAGCGGGGCCGCATCGACGAAGACGGCGTCCTTGTCGGCTCCGTCGGGAACCAAGACGCCGCAAGCCTCGGCGATGGCGCCGAGGCTCAGGGTCGTGCGGGCCGTGAAGAAAACGGGATCGGTCATACCGCGATGGCTCCGCTTGCCTGAGCAAGCGGAGCGGATCGGTCAGAAGCGCGAACCGCCGGAGAAGCGGAAGGCCTGGAGTTGGTCTTTGCCGACGCGGAAGTTCGTGCCCGGCACCCGCTCACCCTCGTCCTTCGATAGGGCGTATGCGTAGTCGAAGCGGATCGGTCCGAGCGGCGAGTTCCACAGGATCGATGCGCCGACCGAGGAGCGGATCGTCATCTTGTCGCGAACGTTCACGCATTCTGGCTCGACGGCGATCGCGTTGGGTCCGATCGACGAGTAGTTGCAGAGCCCGCCCGGCGCGATGCCGTTGATGAATGCGTCGCCGTTCACGTTGAACTGGCTCGGTCCCTTGTAGCCGAACAGCGTACCTGCATCGGCGAAGACGGCACCCTTCAATCCGAGATCACGCGGAATGCCGGGGATCGGGAACTGAACTTCGACAGTACCGCCAACATAGGTGGTGCCACCGATTGCGTTGGAACGGCTGTCGTTGATGCCGATATCGCGCGGACCGATGCCGTTCGGCGCGAAACCGCGGACCAGCGACGGTCCAAGGAAGAACTGGTCGGTGATGCGCAGTTTCTCGTCGTTCAGCGACGAGATGTGACCGCCCTGGAAGCGCACGAAGCCGACGACGTCCTCGGTGATCTCCTTGTAGTAGCGGGCGTCACCCGTCACGCGGAAGAACTTCGAGTCGCCGCCGAGGCCTGCGATATCGGGCTTCAGCTCGGCATAGAGGCCGTTGCGGGGAAGCTGTAGGCTGTCGAGGGTCGAGTACGCAAGCGTGAGGCCGGCCAGTGAGGTCAGGGTGTTGCCCTGAGATCCCTTGAGGGCGATCGAGGCCTCGCCGTCGAAGGCACAGGCGGGGTAGGCGGCCTGCCCGCTGACGCTTCGTCCGCCGACGCTCTGACTGAACGTGTTGGGTCCGTAGGTCGATGTATAGCCGGGGATCGGGATCGAGCAGTCGTTATAGGGTCGCCGAATGGTGTTCGGCACCTTGAGTTCGGTGTTGTAGAGCGAGTAGCGCAACGTCACGCCGAACTCTTCCGTGATCGGCAAGCCCAGGCGGAGCTGGCCGCCATAGACGGTCGTCTCATAGCGCGAGTAGCGGGTCTGATCGCTGTACTTGTAGAAGGCGTCGAAGCCTGCCGCGAGGCGATATCCGAGGAAGTACGGCTCGGTGAACGAGAAGTCGACGCCGCGCGAGTACTGGCCGGCGGTGCCCGCCACGCGAACGTACTGGCCGCGGCCGAGGAAGTTCGACTCCGAGACCGAAACCTCCGCGATGATTCCGTCCTGGGTCGAGTATCCGCCCGCGACCGAGAACGATCCCGTGGGCTGATCCTCGACGTCGATGTTGATGATCACCCGATCGGCGGACGAGCCCGGCTCGTTCGAGAAGCGGACTTTCTTGAAGAAGCCAAGGCCGTTGAGCCGGCGCTCCGCGCGATCCGTCAGCACGCGGTTATAGGCGTCGCCCTCGGTGATATCGAGCTCGCGGCGGATGACATAGTCGCGGGTGCGGGTGTTGCCGCGGATGTTGATACGCTCGACGTAGACGCGCGGGCCGTCCTCGACGACGAAGCCGAGGGAGACGGTCTGGGTGGCGCGGTCGCGCTGGCCGGTCGGGCGAACCTGTGCAAACGGGAAGCCCTGGCGGGCGACCTGGTTCGTGACACCGTTGAGCGTCTTCTCGACATCCTCGGCGTTGTAGACGTCGCCGACCGCTGTCCGGACCTCGCCGTCAAGCACGGCGGTGTCGACACCGGAGAGGCGGGAATCGATGGCGACCGCCCCGACCCTGTACTGCGCGCCCTCTTCTACCGTGACGGTGATGACCCAGCCAGCATCCTCGCCCTCGACGAAGCGGGCATCGGCGTTGACGATGCGGAAGTCGGCATAGCCGTTCTTGAGATAGTAGCGACGGACGATATCGAGATCGTTGGTGATGCGATCAGGATCATAGACGTCGGAGGTCTTGATGAAGCTGAGGAAGTTCATCTCCGACGAGGACATCAGCTCCTTGAGCTTGCCCTCGGAATAGACCTGATTGCCGACGAAATTGATCTGCTTGATGCCGGTCTTGTCGCCTTCGTCGATCACGTAGATCACGTCGATCCGGCCATTCGGCAGGTCGACGGTGCGGTAGCTGACCTTAGCGCCGCCGCGGCCAGCCCGGCGATAGACCTCGCGGATGCGCTGCAGGTCGGCCTCGACGACGGCCTTGTTGAAGCCGCTCCGGCCCTTGGCCTCGACTTGACCTTCGAGGGTGGCCTTCTCGACCTTCTTGTTGCCTTCGAAAACGACGCGGTTGATGACGTTGTTCTCACGGACACTCACGACCGTGTTCGGGCCGCTGCGCGAAACCTTCACATCCGAGAATAGCCCGGTGGCAAGGAGGTTGCGGCGCGCCTCCTCGGGGGAGCCCGAGGCGGTCCCGGTCACGTAGGACCGGATCGTGTCGGAATCGACGCGCTGGTTGCCCTGAACGACGATCTGCTGCGCCTGTGCGGCGCCGCCCAGGGCCAGCCCGGCCGCCGTGGCGGCGACGAGGACCAGGGCCTGTTCGGCCGGCCTGCGCCGGCGCTTCGTCGTCATCGACATCATGTAATAGCCCGTCTCTTTTCTTGTCAGCACGGGCTATCGCCCGCGGACGAGCGGCCGTTTACCGGCCGTCCCGAAACCTGGTCTCTGGTCCAGCTTCTACCGAGTTTCGGAAGCGAAGCAAACGTTCCACTCCCTAGGCTCAAGGGGATTTTGGGGGGACGTGGCCTTCCGGTCACTTAACGGTTCCAGACGACCGGGAGTTACGGTGTACGAAGCGTAAAAACGCCCGCAGGTGCCCTGAGAGGGCACCTGCGGGCGACGTGCAGAACGGCACATTGAAGCCGGCCGGGCAGCCTGCCCGGCTGCGTCAGGTGCCGCGGCTCCAGGAAGCCGCGAGATTCAGGATGTCGTTCCATCCCGCGAACAGCATGAGCATGAGCACGAGGGCCAGGCCAATGCGAAAGCCGATCTCCTGAGCCTTTTCGCTCAGGGGCCGGCCGCGCAGCGCCTCGAAGGCGTAGAACATGAGATGTCCGCCATCGAGCATCGGGACCGGGAACAGGTTCAAGAGGCCGATCGACACCGACAACAGGGCGACAAGGCTGATCAGGCCGCCGACGCCGCCGACCTTGGCGACCTCGCCCGATACCCGGGCGATGCCGATCGGACCCGAGAGCTGGTCGGGGGATTCGCGGCCCGTCACGAGCTTGCCGAGATAGTTCATCGTCCGCTCGACGACGAAATAGGTCTCGTAGACGCCGAGATTGAGCGATTGCAGCGCGCCGTATTGAACAAGCTTCGCTTCGGTGCCCGGGGGTCCCTTGAGGCCCAGACGGCCGAAGCGATGCTGCCCGAAGGGCGTGCGCTCCTCCACGACCTCGGGGACGGCTGTCAGCTCTTTAGGCTCCCCGGCGCGCTCGACGACGACCTTGAGGGCGCTTCCAGCGCTACCGGTGACGGTGCGCTGCATGTCCGTGAAGCTGCCGACGGGCGAACCATCGATCGACCGGATCACGTCGCCTGGCTGAAACCCGGCGCGCTCGGCAGCGCTTCCGGCGACCACGCCCTCGACCCGGGCCGGCGTTTCGTAGCGCCCGCCGAAATAGATCGCCCCCGCGAAGACGAGGATAGCCAGGATGAAGTTGGCGATCGGTCCTGCCGCCACGATGGCGGCGCGCTTCGCGACCGGCTGTGTCGGGAAGCTCGTCGCCCGCTCCTGCGGGCTCATCCGTGCCAACGTCTCGGTATCCGGAACGCTGGCGCTGTTGGCATCGCCGTGGAACTTGACGTAGCCGCCGAGCGGGATCGCGCAGAGCTTCCAGCGAGTGCCGTGCCGGTCGTTGAAACCAACGAGTTCCGGTCCGAAACCGATCGAGAAGGCGTGTACGCCGACGCCGCACCAGCGTCCGACCAGGAAGTGGCCCATCTCGTGGATGAACACCACGATGGTGAGAACGATGAGGAACGGGATGACCGCACCGAAGAACCCGGTGGCGGTACCGCCCATGGCACTCAGGAATTCCATGCATCGTTCCTCTCGGCCGCTCTCGCACGGCCGCACCCGGTCACCCTATCAGATCGGACCGAGGAACCGCCAACGCAAACCGCCGGGACGGCGCCCCCTTGTCGCATCATGGTGTCCGGGTTGGATGAATGCCCTTGCTCGCGCTTCGGGCATCGTCCTGGATTTGGCAGCGAAGTAATTCGAAAGCCGGTACCCGCCCTGCCATCGCTTCAGCCCGCCACCTGCATCTGCGGCACGGCATGCTTGCTCCAGCGCCGCACCTCGGCGTCGATCGCCAGCGCTTCGTCGACGTCCGCAGGCGCCGCGCGATGAATGCCGGCGAAACGCGTGCAGGCTCGCTCGACGAGTTCGGCGATTCCGTAGAACGGGATGGCACCCTTGATGAAGGCGGCCACAGCGATCTCGTTGGCGGCGTTCATGACGGTGGGTGCGGCCCCTCCGTCTCGCAGCGCCGCCCTGGCGATGCGCAGGCAAGGGAAGCGGGTCTCGTCCGCCGCCTCGAAGGTGAGGCTCCCGACCGCTGCGAGGTCGAGGGGACGGCCGCGCGCGATGGTCAGGCGATCGCCAAGTCCGAGGCAATGGGCGATCGGCACCCGCATGTCGGGCATGGCGAGGCCCGCGGTCACCGCGCCGTCATGCCAGAAGACGAGGCCGTGGATGACGGATTGGGGATGCACGATGACGTCGAGACGCTCGTGCTCGATGCCGAACAGGTGGTGCGCCTCGATGAGTTCGAGGCCCTTGTTCATCAGCGAGGCCGAATCGATGTTGATCTTCATCCCCATCGACCAGGTCGGATGGTTGGCCGCCTCCTCCGGTGAAGCCCCTGCGATGCGCTGCATCTCCCAGGTCCGGAACGGGCCGCCGGAGGCCGTGATCGTCATCTTGGCGACATCGGAGACACGGCCGTCGCCCAGCGCCTGAGCCAGCGCATTGTGTTCGGAATCCACAGGCAGCAGCCTCGCGCCGTAACGGGCGGCGTCGCGCATGAAGGCATCGCCGGCGCAGACCAAGCTCTCCTTGTTGGCGAGTGCCACCGTCCGCCCGAGCCGCAAAGCCGCGTGGGTCGGGCGAAGGCCCGCCGCTCCGCTCACCGCCGCGACGACGATGTCGGCTTCGCGGGCCACCGCTTCGAGGACCGCCCCCTCCCCAGCGCCGCAAGGGATTCCGGAGCCAGACAGAACCTCTCGCAACGAAGGGCCCGCGCTCTCGTCGGCCAGAGCAGCGAATTCGGCGTTCAGCTCTCGGGCGAGCTGGCCGAGGGCGGCGGCATCGCGGCCGCCGACGAGGGCGCCGACGCGGAAGCGATCCGGGTGCTGCTTGAGCAGATCCGTGGTGGAGCGGCCGATGGAGCCCGTGGCGCCGAGGACGGTGACGGTGAGACTCAACGGATCATTTCCTTCAGGCGGCCGCGATACGGCGCGCGACGAGATAGAGGCCGGCGAGGACGGCCACGGCGAAGAACCCGTCGAGGCGGTCCATGACGCCGCCGTGACCGGGGATGGAGCGGCCGGAATCCTTGACGCCCCAATGCCGCTTCAGGGCGGATTCGGCGAGGTCGCCGGCCTGGCTCGAGATGGAGGCCAGGGCGCTGGCGAGGGCGACCAGAATCAGGGACGTTTCGGCCAAGGCGCTCCAGCCCTGGGCACGCGCCACCAGGACCAGGCTAGTGCCAGCGATGATGCCGGCCGAGAGGCCGCCGAGCGATCCAGACCAAGTCTTGTTGGGGCTTACCCGAGGCATCAGCTTTGGGCCGCCGATCATCCGGCCTGTGATGTAGGCGACGACGTCCGTCGACCAGACCACCGCGAACATCCAGGCGGGCCCGAGCACGCCGATCCCGGGATCGTCCCGCAAGGCCGAGGGGACGACGGCGATCACCGACGCGCCGAGGAGGCCGACGACGGCTTGTAGCCGCGACGTGATACCCTTCGCCAGCACGACGAGGACAGCGGAGGCGGCGATCACAAGCAAAGCAGAGGCGAGGAGCGGCGCCTCTAGCCGCGCACAGATCACGAGCCCGATGAGCGCCGCCACAGTCACGGCCAGAAGACCCCGCCCCGGTGCGAGGCGGGACATCGCGATCCACTCCGCGGCGCCGACGATGCCGGCCACGAGCCAGACGAGGGCGAAGGGCCAGCCGCCGATGAACAGCGCGGCCACCACGGCCACTGCCAGGATCACGCCGGATATGGCCCTGAGCCGGAACTCGCTTCCGCCGAGACGGTCGCGCCGTCGCGATGCCGACGGCGCCGAGCCGCCTCCAGCCGGCATCAGCCGGCCTTGCCGCTCAGGCCGCCGAAGCGGCGGTCCCGGCGATGGTACTCGTTGATCGCCGCACGGAAGGTGTCGTGGTCGAAGTCCGGCCAGAACTCAGGCGCCATCACGTATTCGGAATAGGCCGTCTGCCACGTCAGGAAGTTCGACAGGCGTTGTTCCCCGGAGGTACGGATGACGAGGTCGGGGTCCGGGATGCCGGCGGTGTCGAGGGCCTCGGCTACGCTATCCATCCCGATCTCGTCGGGGCGTATGCATCCCTCGGCGACGGCTCGTGCGATCGAACGGACTGCGCGCAGGATCTCCTGACGGCCGCCGTAATTGAAGGCCACCACCAGGGTCAGGCCGGTATTCGCGCGGGTCCGCGTCTCTGCCTCGGCCAAGAGGCCGGCGATATCCGGACTGAGGCCGTCCCGGTCTCCGATGATGCGCACGCGCACATTGTTCGCGTGCAGTTCGGCAAGATCGCGGCGCACGAACAGCTTGAGGAGCCCCATCAGGTCCGCGACCTCCGTGGGAGGGCGGCGCCAGTTCTCCGAGGAAAAGCCGTAGATCGTCAGGTAGGTGATGCCGAGTTCGATGGCCGACCGTACCGCGCGTCGCACCGCCTCGACGCCGCGGCGGTGGCCCTCGACTCGCGGCAGGCCGCGGCTGGCGGCCCAGCGGCCGTTGCCGTCCATGATGATCGCCACATGGGCCGGGATGGGCAGACGGCCGATTGACGGCGCCGGTGAATCGGCATGCTCCGATTCACGGGCTTCCAGCACCGCCGGTTCGATCCGCGAGGTGCCCTGTCCCGCGCCGGCAGGCGCCATCATCTCGACCTCAGACGTCATCGCTGCCTTGATCCGACGCGCGCTCGTGAGGCGATCCACCGCGTCTCTCCCTCATCCCCTGGTCGGTTCGATGACGCGAGCCGTCGTGCGGGACCGCCATCCTGTGCCGCCTGTCTCCGTTCTCCGACCGCACGCCTAGACCTGCATGATCTCCTTTTCCTTGGCCGCGAGCACGCCATCGATCTCGGCGATATGCTGGTCGGTGACCTTCTGGACCTCGGCGGCCTGACGCTTCTCGTCATCCTCGCTGATGGCGGCGTCCTTCTCGAGCTTCTTCAGGTGATCGAGGCCGTCGCGGCGGACGTGGCGGACGGCGACGCGGCTCTCCTCTGCGTATTTGTGAGCAACCTTGACCATCTCCTTGCGGCGCTGCTCGTTCATCTCCGGGATGCGCAGGCGGATGGTCTGGCCTTCCGTCTGCGGGTTGAGGCCGAGGTCGGATTCACGGATGGCCTTCTCGACGGCACTCACCATGCCGCGGTCCCAGACCGAGATCGAGAGGAGCCGGGGCTCGGGCACGCTGACGGTGGCGACCTGCGCCATCGGCATTGCGGCGCCATAGGCATCGACTGTGATGGGGTCGAGGATGCTCGGGGTGGCGCGGCCGGTGCGGAGCGAGCCGAGATCGCCCTTCAGCGAGGCGACGGCGCCCTGCATACGGCGCTTGATATCGTTCAGGTCGAAGTCCGGAATGGCCATGCGTCAAGAATCCCAACGCGAACAGGGGAAGAAAGCCAGGCCGCGAGGCCGGTTCGTGGCTTCAATGAACCAAAACCCGAATGGTCGCAAATGACCTTCGCACCGACCCTTCAGGTTTACGGCCAGGCGATCAGATCAGATGCTGACCCGGCGGACGGTTTCCTTCGGCGCAGTGCGGGCTTTGGATTTCTGGACATCGTGCGTCCCATCGAGATCCCGTAAGGCGCGCAGCGGACCGAGTGAGATTCCGCCCTCATCGCAGCAGGTCGAGCTTCGGCTGCGTCCCGTACCGCATGTGGATGTCATCCAGCGCGGGCGTGTGCCCGTCAAAGCCGACCACACCATCCTCGCAGTCACGGCGATTGATGGCGTGTGCCGAGAGCACCACGATCCCGCTAAGGAGGTTATCCGTTACCAGGCCCCAGAGCCGCTCGGCGATCGTGCTCCGGTCCCCTACGATGGCTTGCAGGAAGACCTTGTCGTTGAAGACGAGCGCCCTCGCGAACCGGTGCTGTGATCGTCTCGGCCGCATGGAGCGAGGACATTCCGCACCATATCACGCATGGAGCCGCGGTTCACCGTCGCCTGATCGCTGCCGTAGAACAGGATCGGGGACAGGGATATCGGGGCGGACCGGGCTGGCCCCAGGGCTCAACGCCGGCGAACATAACAAAACTGAAGACCTCTCAGTGTCGCCGACTGGTCGGCGCCGTCAGGGCACCACGTGAGTGCTCGGCGCGGCGCCGGTGAGGATCGCGGTGATCGAACTCGGCGCATGGATCGAGCCGACCACGATGGAGAGCCGGCTCTCGCGGGCGAGGGCGAAGGCGGCGGTGTCCATGATCTTCAGGTCGCGCCGGATCGCCTCGTCATGGGTGAGGCGGTCGTAGCGGATCGCGGAAGGATCGCTCTTGGGGTCGGCCGAGTAGACGCCGTCCACCTGCGTCGCCTTGAGCACGGCCTCGCAACGCAGTTCCGCCGCGCGAAGGACGGCTGCGGTGTCGGTGGTAAAATACGGGTTGCCGGTGCCGCCAGCGAGCACGACGACCTGGCCCTTGTCGAGGTGGTGAAGGGCCGGCTGGCGGGCGAAGGTCTCACAGATCGTCGGCATCGAGACGGCTGACATGGTGCGGGCTTGGACCCCCGCGGCGTTGAGGGCGGTCTCCAGCGCCAGGGAATTCATCACCGTGGCAATCATGCCGAGGGAATCGCCCGTGGCTCGGTCGATCCAGCCGGCGGACGATATCCGCGCGCCGCGGATCATGTTTCCACCCCCGACCACAAGGGCAACCTGAATGCCGCTGTCGAGGGTCCGGGCGATGTCGTCCGCGAGGCTCGCAAGGGTCGGCGGATGCAGCCAGTAGCCGTCGGGGGCGGCGAGCGCCTCGCCGGACAGCTTCACGAGGACACGGCGGAAGGACGTCGTCTCGGGCATCGCGCCACCTCCTCGTCGTCGAGCCGCGGGCGCGACCCGAATATTGCGGTGCTCATACGTGAGGGGGAGGCGCGGCGTCGAGGGCTGGAGCGACATTCCTCACGATCCGACACCGGACCGACGCACAAGCGTGGCATCCCGGCGGCGAGGACGGAGACCGATACACGCCATGCGGGTCGCCCTGGTAATCAACGCGACGGCCGGCGCGGCAGGCCTTCCACCGAACGACATTCGCGAGCGGTTCGCAAAAGCCGGCATTGAGGTCGCCGTAGAGCCGGACGAAACCTTGCCGCTGTCCGACCGCCTCAGCGCCGCAGCCGCCCTCCCGGGCGTCGAAGCCCTTGTGGTCGGCGGCGGAGACGGCACGATCGCCTGCGCTGCGGGCGTCATGATCGGCCAAGGACTGCCGCTCGGCGTGCTGCCCCTCGGGACCATGAACCTGCTCGCCAAGGATCTCGGCCTCCCATTGGATCTCGACGAAGCCATCGCGACGATCTCGAGCGGCGAGACGCGCCGGATCGATGTCGGCGACGTCAACGGGCACAGCTTCCTGATCAACTCGGTCCTTGGCATGCCGGCCAGGGTGGCGAGGCACCGGGAGGCCCTGAGGGGCGGCTTCGATCCCCGCCTCGCCCTACGCTGGGTCGTGAGCGCCATCCGGCATCTGCAGCGCTATCCAAAGCTCTCGGTGACGGGAACGACGGACGGCGTCGAGCGGCGTCTGCGCTTCCGACTTCTCGCGGTGGTCAACAACGACTACGTCGAGGCGCCGGGCCGCATCCTGGTGCGGGACACCCTCGATGGTGGCCAGCTCACGCTCTACGTCCTTGCACGCCTCTCGGTGTCGCGCTCACTGCGCCTCGCCTTGGGTCTGGCTCTTGGCGACTGGCGCCGGCTGCCCGGAATCGAGCGGCACGATGTCACCGAACTCACGATCGCGGCCCGATGTCGAGCCTTGAGGGTCATGAATGACGGCGAAGTCCGCGTGCTCCCCTCACCGCTCCGCTACACGGTCAAGCGCCGTGCGCTGGCGGTGATCCTGCCGCGCGACGGGAAACCCCGATGAGGCGCATCAGCCAGATTTCCGACCTCCATTTCGGGCGAACCGATCCCGCGGCGGTCGAGGGCCTCGTGGCGGAGTTGAACGGGGAACCGCCGGACCTCATCGTGGCGTCAGGCGATTTCACCATGGCGGGCCGACGACGCGAGTACGAGGAGGCGCGTGCCTTCCTCGCACGATTGCCGCGCCCCTGGATCGCCGTGCCGGGCAACCACGACCTCTCGCCCTATCACATCACCCAGCGCTTCCTCAAGCCGTTCGCCCGATACCGGCGGTACATCTGCCCTGAAACGGAACCGGTCTTCGAGGACGATGAGATCGGCGTGGTCGGCCTCAACACCGTGCGCCGCTGGGCGCCCGAGCGGGACTGGTCGCAGGGCAGGATCGGGCGCAGGCAGATCCTCAGAGCGGCGTCGCGGTTGAACGCGATGCCGCCGCACCTGTTCAGGATCGTGGTCGGCCATCACCCCTTCATGCCGCCGCCCTGGGACGAGGAGGCACGGATCGTCGGCCATGCGGTTGAGGCGCTGGCCGCCTTTCGGGAATGCGGGGTCGGCCTGACCCTAGCAGGCCACCTGCATCGCCATTACGCCCGGTTCGCGCAAGCCGGCACCGGAGGCGTCCAGACTGACGGATCACGGCCGGACCATGGAAAGGGGCGTCTCCTGGCGGTCCAGGCCGGCTCAGCAACATCGACTCGCCTCAGGGGGAACGAGCCGAATGCCTATAACCGGATCACGATCGACGCCGGTCGCGTCTCAGTGACCGCGAGGATCTGGACCGGCAAGACCTGGGAGGACGCACCAGACGCCAAGGCTGCCAAATAGTCTGATCGCCGCAGCATTCGGCCCTCCTTTGAGCGGGATGCTGCGGCGTCGTGGAGTTTAGCGCGACATCGCCGCGACTTCGGCGGCGAAGTCGGGACCCTCTTCCTTCTCGATGCCCTCGCCGAGGGCGTAGCGCACGAATGCCGTGAGCTTGACGGGCGCGCCGGCCTTGCCCTCGGCCTCCTTCAGCACCTGAGAGACGGTCTTCGAGCCGTCATGCACGAATGGCTGCTCCAGAAGGGTGACCTCCTTGTAGTAGCTCTTGAGTCCGCTCTCGACGATCTTGGCGAGGACGTGGTCGGGCTTGCCGGCGTTCTTCTCGCGCAGGATGTTGCTCTCGCGCTCGAGGGTCGCCTGGTCGACGCCGGCGGCATCGAGAGCGACCGGATTCGTGGCGGCGACATGCATCGCGATCTGGCGACCGAGTGTAGAGAGCACCTCGACGTCGCCCTCGGATTGCAGCGCCACGAGGACGCCGATCTTGCCCAGGCCCGTGCTCACCGGCGAATGGACGTAGGAGGCGATGACGCCCTTAGTCACGTCGAGCTTGGCGACGCGGCGCAGGGTCATGTTCTCACCGATGGTGGCGATGAGGTTGGAGAGCGTCTCCTTGATCGTCGCCGAGCCGCCGGGGAAGTGCGCCGCCTCAAGGCCTTCGAGCGAGCCGTCGGTGTCGAGGGCGATCTTGGCGGCCTCGCGGGCGAAGGACTGAAAGCTGTCGTTGCGGGCGACGAAGTCGGTCTCGGAATTCACCTCGACGATCGCGGCGTGACGGCCGGAGGATTCGACGGCGACGAGGCCCTCGGCCGCGACACGGCCGGCTTTCTTGGCGGCCTTGGCGAGGCCCTTCTTGCGCAGCCAGTCGACCGCGGCTTCGATATCGCCATCGGTCTCGTTGAGCGCGCCCTTGCAGTCCATCATGCCCGCGCCGGTCTTCTCGCGGAGCTCCTTCACCAGTGCGGCGGTGATGTTGGCCATGGCCGGTCCTCTCTCGGTAGGGTTCTAGCGTAGGGTTCCAGAAGGTCGAGAGCCCGGCGCCATCAAGGCACCGGGCTTCCGTTGAAGATCAAATCCGTCGATCACGGCCGCAAGACGGGCCGTTGCGCATCAGGCGGCGGCGGCAGCCTCGACGAACCCACGGGCCTGGTCGACCCAGCCGTCGCGGCCGATGCGGCCGTTGAGCTTGAGGTCGGTATCGACCTTGGCGACGTCGGCATCGCTCATCGAGGCGATCTGCCAGTAATGGTAGATGCCGGCATCGTTGAGCTTCTGAACGATCTGCGGACCGGCGCCGTGCAGCTTCGACAGGTCGTCGGGGGCGCCGCGCGGAGCCGAGAGGAGCTCGAAATGCTCGGTCGATTCGACGAGCGCGGCGACGTCCGCCGCCGAGATCGCGTCGGATTCCACGGAATGCGCGACGTCGTCGTTGGCCGGGAGTTCCTCGGCCACGGGCTCCTCCGAGGCGCCGAGATCGACGCCGCTCGAACCCTGGCCGCGCGAGATTCCGTCGATGGCCGCACGGGCGACGAGGTCGCAGTAGAGCGAGATCGCACGGCCGGCATCGTCGTTGGCGGGCACGACGTAGGTGATGCCGTCGGGGTTGCAGTTGGTATCGACGATGGCGGCGACCGGGATGCCGAGGCGCTGAGCCTCCTTGATCGCGAGTTGCTCCTTGTTGGTGTCGATCACGAACAACAGGTCGGGCACGCCGCCCATGTCCTTGATGCCGCCGAGGGCCTTCTCGAGCTTCTCCTTCTCGCGGGCGAGCATGAGACGCTCCTTCTTGGTGAGGCCCACGGCCCCGCCCTCAAGGGTTTCGTCGACCTTGCGCAGGCGCTGGATCGAGCCCGAGATGGTCTTCCAGTTCGTCAGCATGCCGCCGAGCCAGCGGGAGTTGACGTAGTACTGCGCCGAGCGCTTGGCGGCCTCAGCGATGGTGTCGGCTGCCTGGCGCTTGGTGCCGACGAACAGCACGCGGCCGCCCTTTGCGACGGTGTCGCTCACCGCCTGCAGCGCCTGGTGCAGCGCCGGCACGGTCTGGGCGAGATCGATGATGTGGATGTTGTTGCGAGTCCCGAAGATGTAGGACTGCATCTTCGGGTTCCAGCGATGCGACTGGTGTCCGAAGTGCGCGCCCGCTTCGAGGAGCTGACGCATGGTGAAGTCGACGGCCATGATGCTTCTTCTCTTCCGGTTGATGCCGCCGCGGAGGAAGCGATCGACGCCTAGGGGCGAAGACCACCGGAAACGCCTCATTCAGGCATGAGGCCGGCTCCGCGTGTGGAATGGCCGGGGCCTTACCAGAGCCGGGATGAAGAGACAAGAGCTCCTCACAGGCATCGGAGTAGCCGAGGGGCCTCTGCGCGAAAAGTCGGGCGCTGTTCGGCACGATCGTGAGTCAGCAAGGGTTTGGCGTGACTTTGCAGCCCGCTCATGGCTTCATGCCGCCGCCAGGACATCCGCTTCCTCAGCCGCCGCCCTTACGGCTTCGGCCATCACGCGGTTCCGACCCGCATGCTTGGCGGCGTAGAGGGCGTGGTCGGCAGCCGCAATCAATGAAGCGATGTCGGTCTCCGGCGCGATACCGCTCGCGACCCCGATACTGGCGGTCACGAACCCACCGACCCCGGGGTGCGGTATCGCAGCGTTCTCAATCCCACGACGCATGAATTCGGCGGTCACCATCGCCTCGGCGACGCCCGCCCCCGGCAGAAGAACCAACATCTCCTCTCCGCCAAAACGAAACGTGAGACCGTGCCGCTCCTCGGCGATCTCAGAGATGCACCGGCTCACCGTGCGAAGACAGGAATCTCCCGCGATATGGCCTTGGCTGTCGTTGAAGGCTTTGAAGTGATCGATGTCGAGCAGGATAACCGACACGGCACGGGGTAGATCGACGGCGTCTTGCCATATCCCGTCGCCGGTCTCGGCGAGATGGCGACGGTTGAACAGCCCCGTCAGCGGATCGGTCCGCGCGGAGGCTTCGATTTGCTCGCGCAGGAGCTGTCCTCGGAGGGCGAAAAGAAAGCTGCGCCGTTCGCCGTGTTCGAGATAGTATGTGGTGAGCGTGATCAGCACACACGCCGTCGCGAAGAACATGACGATGCCGAGGTAGGTTTCGGCATCGAAAGCGCCGGAGATGTACGTCGTGGCCAATTGAATTGACAGCATGCTGACGAGCCCGGCTACTGCAAACCGAAAACGAAGGCGGCTTACAATTGTCGAGAACATCATGACCAAGAGGCTGCCATATTGGTAGTTCAATCTGTAGGAGCTTTCGCTAAACATCATCGCAATTGTCGGCAGCGCCACTGCGACGAATCCTGCAGCAAGGGTCAAGCTCTCCAGTATGAAGGCTGAAGGTTTAAAGTAATAGCTCGTTACAACCATCGATAGTACAATTGGCGTAAAAATGCCAATTCGCAGAAAAATCATGACATGAAACATATCATTTAAAGTCACGAAATCGACGATAAGAAATAGATCATATAAAATCATCGCGACGACGCCCGCCGTCATCATCATATGTAGTCTAGGACGCGCAGAGTAGTTCTCAAAGACCGCCTCGATCGATGGAGAGAATACGAGCCGACGCGAGCCAGATGCGATCTCCCGCTCGATCTCCTCAACGGATATCGCCTGCGTCTCAACTCGCGGCATGGACTGAAAACCCCTTCGATTGCTCCTTGTTAGGGCCATTGCGTTACCGCACAATTGACGCATTCGGTAAATGACATTCCCGAAAGATCGACGCAAACGACACTACAGACATTCAATTCAGTCGAATATCTGGCCGACCTCTTCTGTATTCAGGATGCGGTAATCCCCAGCCTTCAGGCCAGCCGGCAGAGCGATACCTCCGACACGGTCTCGGTGGAGCGCCAGGACGTGGTTCCCGACCGCCGCGAACATCCGGCGGACCTGGTGGTAACGGCCCTCGTGCAGCGTTACGGCTGCATGGTTGGCGCCGTGAACGTCGAGAGAGACCGGCAGCAGCGGCTTTTCCTCTCCTTCGAGCATCAGCGCTCCGCTGGAAAAGATGCCCGCCTCGTCGCCGCGTAGAGGGCGATCCAGGGTCACCTGATAACGCTTGGCGACGTTCGATTTCGGCGAGATCACACGGTGCAGCAGCGCACCGTCGTCGGTAAGCAGCAGAAGGCCGGAGGTCTCCTTGTCGAGGCGGCCGATCGTCGACAATGCTGGGTCGCGACGGCGCCAGCGCTCGGGCAGGAGACCATAAACGAGCGGGCCCGCTTCCTTGTGCGAGCAGGTGACGCCGAGGGGCTTGTGCAACATCAGAGTCAGTCCCGGCGGTGGATCGAGCGGTTCGCCGTCGATCTGCAGACGCACGGGCAGATCCGGACCGGCCGCCAGGCGCTGGCCCACATCCGTTACCGGTGCGCCATCGAGAACGATGAGCCCGGCACGGGCGAGAAGGCCGATCTCGCGGCGCGACCCGTACCCGAGATTCGCCAGCAGACGATCGAGACGGACTGTCGGCGCCTTGTTCACCACTGGAACACGACCATGCGGGACCCTGACTGGGCTGCCTCGGCGACGCGGCATGCCCAAGCGGAAACGTCATTCAGAACAGCGAGGTCGCAGGCCATTCCGGCGGCGTTGCGAGCGCCGGGCTTGGCGTAGCGAGATCTGTGCGGTGCCGTCATCTCAGTGTCACTCGCGGTTCCTACGAGCGGTTCCATCAGTGCGGGGTGACTCCCGACGAAGCCGCCTCCCGGCGCCGTCCCACTACAACAGAACGGGGAAACGCCCACCATGTCGTCCGGAATCGCAAATCCAGCCCCCATCGACGTCCGGACGCAACTGCCCTCGCTTCAAGGAGCGGTCACGACCCCGGCCGGCTCGAACGCCGTCGACCTTGTGCGCCTCGGCGCCTTCTCGGCAGCCGGCGGCAATGCCGAGGTCGTGACCTTCGATCCCATCAGCGACCGCCTTTTCATCCTCAACGCCACCGCCGGCCGCATCGACATCGTCCAGATCGATGCGGTGGGCGGCCTGACCGCGGCGGGAACGATCCCCCTGACGGGTCTCGCCAATTTCGGTGCAGCGAACTCGGTCGCGGTCCGCAACGGCGTGGTCGCGGTGGCCTACCAGGCTCCGAACGCCACGGATCAGGGCAGCGTCGCCCTGTTCAACACCAGCGGGAGCCTGCAATCCGTGGTGCGGGTCGGATCGCTTCCCGACCAGCTCGCCTTCACGCCGAACGGCCAGCGAATCATCGTCGCCAACGAGGCGGAGGCGACCTCCACGACCAACAACCCGAACGGCACCGTCAGCATCATCAGCCTCGAGAACGGCGCGGCGAGTGCCCGCGTCACCAACACCATCACCTTCGATTCGCTGAACGGCTCCGAGGCGGCACTGCGCGCCCGCGGCCTGGCGATCTTCCCGGGCCAGAGCGCCGCGGCAGATATCGAGCCCGAATACGTCACGGTGTCTCCAGACGGCACCCGCGCCTATGTCACCCTGCAGGAGGTGAACGGCGTCGCGATCATCGACCTTACCAACCCGAATGCGAGCCGGCCGATTGCGATCCAGCCGCTCGGCGGCGTCGACCGCTCGCTGCCCGGCAATTTGTTCGATCCGAACGACCAGAACGGGATCTCGCTGCGCAACGCCGCGGTGACCGGCCTTCTCCAGCCGGACGCGATCGCCTCCTTCTCCGTGGGCGGCGCGACCTACTTTGTCACGGCGAACGAGGGCGACGGGCGCGTCGGCACCGGGCTCGAGGAGCAGGACATCGCTCGGCTTAGCAGCGCGAGCGTCCGCCTCGACCCAACGGCCTTCCCGAACGCAGCGGCGCTGAAGGCGAACTCCGATCTCGGCCGCCTCAACGTCCTGACCCGGGTCGGAGACACCGACGGAGACGGCGACATCGACCAACTCTTCACCTATGGCGGGCGCGGCATCACCATCTTCCGCCAGGAGGCCGACGGCAGCATCACCAAGGTGCGCGAGACCGGCGGCGAGTTCGAGCGGATCACTGCGGCGCTTAGCCCCGACATCTTCAACCAGAACCAGGGCAACGGCCAGGTCGATAACCGCTCCGACGACAAGGGGCCGGAGCCCGAGGGCGTCACGATCGGCACGGTCGACGGCCGCATCTACGCATTCGTCGGCCTGGAGCGGACCGGAGGCGTCATGGTCTACGACGTCACTGATCCGGCCAATGCCCGCTTCGTCACCTACGAGCGTCCCCTCGTCGCCGATGCCGGCCCCGAGGTCCTCACCTTCATCAGCGCCGCCGATAGCCCGACCGGCACTGCCCTCGTCGTCAGCGCCAACGAGGTCGGCAACACCACGACCCTCTATGAAGTCGTGACCCGCGGCGGCATCTCGCTCACCGGCACCGCCGGTAACGATACGCTGACCGGGACCGCCGGCAACGACCGGATCTCGGGCCTCGCCGGCAACGACACCATCACCGGAAGCCTCGGTAACGACGTCCTGCGCGGCGGCGCGGGAATCGACACGCTCGTTTACAATGCGAGCTTCGCGAACCTTCAGGTCGGGCAACTCCGGGGCCAGACCACGGTCACCGGTCAGGAAGGTACCGACACGGTGTCGGGCTTCGAGCGGGTGGTGTTCAGCGATGCGGCCATCACGCTCGACGACGGGTCTCCACTGGTCGACGACTTGTTCTATCTCGCCAACAATCCGGACGTGTTCCGGTCAGGGAGAGACGCGGACGCGCATTATGCCGAGTTCGGCTTCCGCGAGGGCCGCGACCCGAACGCCTTCTTCTCGACGACCGGGTACCTCGCCGCCAATCCGGATGTGCGCGCCGCCGGCGTGAATCCACTCAACCATTACGACACCAATGGCTTTCGCGAAGGCCGCGATCCGGGAGCGAGCTTCGACAACGAGTTCTACTACGCCGCCAATCCGGACGTGCGAGCTGCCGGCGTCGACCCGCTCGCCCACTATCTCGAGTTCGGCCAGGCCGAAGGCCGTTCCATCAACGCCGCGATCGGGCGGGCAAGCGACATCGGTGCCGCACGCGGCTTCGATGCCGAGTTCTACTTGCTCGCCAACGCCGACGTGGCGCGCGCGGCGATCACCGCGGGCGGCGACAGCTTCGCGTTCGCCCGCAGCCACTACGGCAATCTCGGTGCGCGCGAGGGCCGCGACCCGAACTCCGTGTTCGACACGGACGCCTACCTGGCCCGTTATAACGACGTCGCCGCAGCCGGGATCAATCCGCTGACGCATTACACGCAATTCGGCTTCCGCGAGGGCCGCGATCCCTCGGCCGGCTTCGACAGCTCGGCCTATCTCGCGGCCTATGCGGATGTGCGAGCGGCCGGCATCGACCCCATGACCCATTACCTGCAGTTCGGCATCTATGAGGGGCGCCTCACCTTCGGTGACGGAACCCTCGGCGCCGGCAGCGTCGGCTAACCTGGAGCCGCCGCACTGCCTTCAGCAAGCGGGACGCGAGGGGCGGCGGCCCCGCCTTGCAGCGTTACTTCCGGGCTTCGTAGATTTTGTAGCCCCCCGAGGAGGCCACGAGGGTCGCGCTCTTGAACGCACCCTTGAGGGGCGCTTCGTAGGGAAGATGCGCATTTGCCGTGAGCCAGAGCGTGCCTCCCGGCCGCAAAGCCTCTGCCGCACGCCGGATGAAGACCTGGCCGAGCGCCTGGTCCTCGACGCTGCCGTCGTGGAAGGGCGGGTTCATCACCACGAAGTCGAGCCGATCCGGAGTGGAATCGGCCGCACGGATATCGGCCCAGCGGATGTCGGCACGCGGGTCCGCGACGTTGCGACGGGCCATCTCCACGGCGCGACGGTCGATGTCGACCAGGGTCATGGCGGTGACGGCCGGGGAGGCCAGCACCGCTCGGGCAAGCACCCCGATGCCGCAGCCGAAATCGGCTCCCCTGCCCGATAGCGCCGGCAGGTGGGCGAGGAGAAGGGCTGTCCCAGGGTCGAGCCGATCCCAGGAGAAGACGCCCGGCTGGGTGCACAAGGCGAGGTTGTCGATGTGGCGGGGCGCGCCATCGCGGATCACCTCGTCGAGGGCCATGAGGGATGGGGGCCGCGCGACGTCGCATATCCGGTGATGGCGCTTGGCGATCTCGGCCGGTTCGCAGCCGAATGCCTTGAGTTCGCGCCCGAGGCGAGCACCGCCGCGATCCTTCGGCGCCATGGCGGTCAGCCGCCCGCCAGGGCGAAGCGCCCTGAGCGACAGCGACAGCGCGTAGCGCCGCTCCAGCGTCCCGGCGGGCGCCACCATCACGACCCGATCCAGGCTGCCGGCATCGAGATCCTCGAGCCGGACCGAGCCGGGGATGAGCGGCGACAATTGGGCCGCATCCGCCGCGACCTCGACGAGATCAGGCGGCGGCGATCCGTAGACGGCATCAGGAGCGGGCATCGGCAATATCATGACGCGTCCGGCGCGCAGGAGCGCGCCTCATTGGTCTGGCGTGGGAAGAAAGGATGAGCGATGCCGCGACTCGAATCGGGTCCGGCTCCTGATACGTAGCCGGCGATGCCGCAAGATGAAAGATCTTCTTCGCAACACCCAAAATATTTATGGACGCGAGAGAATCATGCGGAAAGATACTGTCAAGTCGTTGACTTGGCTCTCCGCCAAATAATTTCGATCGCACTGCAATAATCCTATTTGGACACGGTGCGACGCGAAAATTGAAGGGCACTATACAGGCCTCACATCAGATCGTCTTACTAACACCGAAGATTATTCTTGTAATTCACTTTACTAGCCACGTGGAAACTCAAGACCCATTTCACGGTAACGGGCTGGATCATCTGCCCAATTCTCACGGACCTTCACGTGAAGGAACAGATGTACTTTGGTCTCGGCAACTTCCGCGATCTCGATCCGAGCCGCCTGACCAATCGCCTTGATGGTCTGACCACCCTTGCCCAAGACGATCGAGCGCTGGCTCTCACGTTCCACGAAGATGGTCTGCTCGATACGCACGGAACCGTCCGGTTTGACCTGCCACTGGTCCGTTTCAACCGTGGAACGGTAGGGCAGTTCCTCGTGAAGACGGTCGTAGATCTTTTCGCGCGTGATCTCGGAGGCGAGCATCCGCAGCGGAGCGTCGGAGACCTGATCCTCCGGATAAAGCCATGGCCCGGCTGGCATCATCCCCGCGAGAGCCTTGCGCAGCGCTTCGATGCCGTCTCCCTTGAGCGCCGAGATCATGAAGGTGTGGGCGAACGGCACCCGCTCGTTGAGAGCCGCAGCGAGGGCCAGCAACTTGTCGCGCTGGATCAGATCGATCTTGTTCAGGATGAGAATCTTCGGGCGCTTCAGCTCCGGTATCCGCGAGAGGATCCCCTCCACCTCGTCGTCGATTCCCTTTCGAGCGTCGACAAGGAGAGCGACGGCATCGGCATCGGCGGCACCGCTCCAGGCGGAATGGACCATGGCCCGGTCCAGCCGGCGCTTCGGGGCGAAGATGCCTGGCGTGTCGACGAGGATGATCTGTGCGCCGCCCTCCATGACGATACCGCGCACGAGCGCGCGCGTCGTCTGGACCTTGCGGGAGACGATAGAGACCTTGGTGCCGACCAGGCTGTTGAGGAGGGTCGACTTTCCGGCGTTCGGCACGCCGATGAGGGCGACGAATCCCGCGCTCATCCCCTCCGTGGCCGCCGGCATCGTGAGCCTGGCGGCAACCTCACCGTGCGGTTCCCCCGAATCGTCGTCCTGATCAGGCATCGGGGCTTTGTCCTTCATCCTTGTTCGTCGACCTTTCCGGGGTCTCCGAGGTTCCTGGCGTGTCGCCGATGCCCTCTCGTTCGAGGACGATCCGGGCGGCTTCCTGCTCGGCGAGCCGCTTCGAGGGCCCCTCTCCGAGGCCCGGTTCGATACCGCTGACCTGGACGGCGATCCGGAAGCGCGGGGCATGGTCCGGCCCTGATCGCTCAACGACCTCATAGAGGGGAATAGGGAGGCTGCGCGCCATCGCCCATTCCTGGAGCGACGATTTCGCGTCGCGCCCCCGCGGCGCAGCCGTCTCCCTCGCCGGAGCGAAGGCGGCCTCGACGATGACCTTGGCGGCCGGGTAGCCGGCGTCGAGGAACACGGCGCCCAGGATTGCCTCGCAGGCATCGGCAAGAATCGTCTGGTTGCGGCGTCCGCCGCCTTGGACTTCGCCCGGACCCAGCGCGAGATGCGGGCCGACATCCCAGCTCTGAGCGATGGAGGCGCAGGTCTCCCGTCTGACGAGGCCGGCAAGACGGCGCGACAGTTCGCCCTCGTCGGCCTGCGGGAAGGCCTCGTAGAGGAGGTCCGCGATGGCGAGGCCGAGGACCCGGTCACCGAGGAATTCGAGACGCTGGTAGCTTCCGGCCCGGCCATTTCCGCCGGCCTTGCTGACATGGGTCAACGCCCGGCCGATCAGCGTCTTGTCGGTGAAGACGTGTCCGATGCGCGCCTCAAGGGCGTCCAGTCCCGGCCGCGGGCGCTGCGCGCGCCGCGCCCTGCTGGACGGGCGCGCGGCTTCCTCGGCTCCGGTCATGCTCTAGTTGATGGCCGTGAAGAGGCGATTCCAGCGCACCTTCGCCGGCCATTGCCAGATCTGCCACGCCGGAGTGCCTTCGTCGATTGAGAAGAAGATCATCTCGGCCCGTCCGACGAGGTTCTCGAACGGCACGAACCCGACGCTGGCGAGATCGCGCGAATCGGTCGAGTTGTCGCGGTTGTCACCCATCATGAAGAACCTGCCGGCCGGAACGATGTAGGGCTCGGTGTTGTCCCAGTAGCCGTTATCTCCGTCACGCTCGATCACGAGGTGAGTGACGCCGCCCGGCAGAGTCTCCCGGTACTGCTCGGCCTTGGCCTGCTCGCCGTATGGGCCGGTCGTCTCAAACGGGGCTATCTTCTCGCGCTTGACCGGGACGTCGTTGATGTAGAGCAGGCCCGCCTTCATCTGGATCTTGTCGCCGGGGAGACCGATCACCCGCTTGATGTAATCGGTGGCATTGTCTTTCGGCAGTTTGAAGACGGCGATATCCCCACGCTTCGGCACCGCCGCCCAGACCCGGCCTTGGGCCTCGAACGGCAGGTACTCGCTCATGGGAAGTGAGTATTTCGAATAGCCGTAGGCGTATTTAGACACGAAGAGATAATCGCCGATCAGCAGCGTCGGTACGAGCGAGCCGGAGGGTATGTTGAAGGGCTGGAACAGCAGCGTCCGCACGACCAGGGCGATCAGCAGCGCCTGAATGCCGACCTTCAGCGTTTCCTTGATGCTCGCCCATGCCCCTGTCTCCGCGACTTTCAGATCGCGTTTCGTTTCTTGATCCACGCGCACTGGCTTCATCTCGCGGCTGCCTCCGGCCGGACGCGCGAGATCCGGCGCGTGTCAGCGGTAGCCGGCGGTCTAGACCAAGCGCGGGGGTGCCGCAACGCGCAGCTCGGTCCGGTCACGATCCATTCGCGCCTGGGACGGTGGGCACCGCCTCGATGATCACGAAAGCCTGGGCAAGCGGCGGGTCGTCCGTCAGCGTGACATGGATCCTGATCTCGTGACCTCGTGGGGCCATCGTATTCAACCGCTCAAGGGCGCCGCCGGAAAGGCGCAAAGTCGGCCGGCCGCCAGGCAGGTTCACGACCTCCATGTCCCTCCAGAATACTCCCTGGCTCATGCCGGTGCCGAGCGCCTTGGAACAGGCCTCCTTCGCGGCGAAGCGCCTCGCATAGGATGGCGCGCGTGCCGCCCGTGCATCCGACTTCGTCCGTTCACCCTCTGTAAAGATGCGGTGCGTGAAGCGGTCGCCGTAGCGCGCCAGAGACTTCTCTATGCGGCGGATGTCGCAGAGGTCGGAGCCGATGCCGAGGATCATGCCCGCGCCGCCTCCATCGCCGCACGCATGTCGCGCACCGCTTGGGCCAGGCCGACGAAGATCGCCTCGCCGATGAGGGCGTGCCCGATATTGAGTTCGGCCAGCTCTGGCAGCCGCGCCACGGGCGCCACGCTGTCGAGGGCAAGGCCATGGCCGGCATGGATCTCGAGGCCGAGGCCAGCGCCATACTCGGCAGCCCTCGCGATACGGGCGAGTTCGTGAGCGGTACGTGCCGCATCGCCCTCGGCCACCGCCTCGCAATAGCTGCCGGTATGGAGTTCGACCACGGGAGCTTCGAGCCGGCGCGCCATATCCATCACGCGCTCATCCGGTTCGACGAAGAGCGAGACTCGGATACCCGCCTCACAAAGCGCCGCGATGCGTGGGGCGAGATGATCGCGGGCGCCGACGATATCGAGGCCTCCCTCCGTGGTGCGCTCCTCGCGCTTCTCGGGCACGAGGCAGGCGGCGTGGGGGCGCAGCCTCATGGCCATGGCCACCATCTCGTCGGTGGCGGCCATCTCGAAATTGAGGGGCACGGGAAGCACGCTTTTCAGCGCCTCCATGTCGGCATCGCGAATGTGGCGGCGATCCTCGCGCAGGTGGGCCGTGATCCCGTCGGCGCCGGCTTCCACAGCCATGAGCGCCGCCCTGACCGGGTCGGGGTACCGGCCGCCGCGGGCGTTGCGGACGGTGGCGACGTGGTCGATGTTCACGCCGAGGCGCAAGGAAGAGCTCTGCATCGTCGACCATCTCCAACAGGCAAGGCGGCCTTGTGCTGGAAAAGCACGGGTCCGGCCACCATTAGATGGGGTAGGCATTCGGCCGCGGGGATGGGGGACGGCACGTGGGATTTCTCGATGGGCTTCTGGGACACGGAAGCGACCTCTCCGCCTCGGATGTCGATGCGCAGTTGCAGGGCGTCCTGACGGCGGGCGAAACCATCTCCGTCGCATTCAAACTGGTCCGTGACCTCATCGTCTTCACCGACCGCCGGATGATCCTCGTCGACAAGCAGGGGCTGACCGGGCGCAAGGTCTCGTATCTCACCGTTCCCTATCGGGCGATCACCTCGTTCTCGGTGGAGAATGCCGGCAGTTTCGATCTCGAATCGGAGCTGAAGGTCTGGGTCTCGGGCCGGACCGAGCCGATCCAGAAGACGCTGAAGCGCGGCGCCGACATCATGGCCATCCAGCAGGCCATTGCCGCATCGATCCGCTGAGGTTCCGGAACCGGATCGCACCGGTCAGTCCTTGCCATCCTGCGCGAACTCGTTTATCCGCCGCACCTCGCGTTCGCTCCGGCTGGGGGCTGAACGGACGGTGCCGGCTTGTCCGGTTCGGGGTTTCCCCTTCGCGTCCCGTGTCTCCGCCTTCGATCAACCGCTCGGGCCTCTCATACGGCTCGAAGGGCTTGGCGCCGGGCAAATGCGTGTGAGCCGGCCCGACGTTTCTTCCCAGCGCGCTAAACCCGTGCCGTCGGGCCCCTTTTGATATGAAGGGCCCGTAATGCCTCTTTACGAACACGTTTTCCTGGCGCGCCAGGACGTGACGTCCCAGCAGGTCGAGACCATGGTCGAGACCTACAAGGGCGTCATCGAAGCCAATGGCGGCAAGGTCGAGAAGATCGAGATGTGGGGCGTGAAGTCCCTCGCCTACCGCATCAAGAAGAACCGCAAGGCGCATTTCACGCTCCTGAACATCGACGCCCCCCCGGCGGCGCTGACGGAGATGGAACGCCAGATGCAGATTTCCGAGGACGTGCTGCGGTTCATGACCGTGCGCGTCGAGGAGCTCGAATCCGAGCCGTCCGCGATGATGCAGAAGCGCGACCGCGACGACCGCAAGGATCGCGAGCGCGGACGCCGCCGCGACGAAGACGGTTTCGGCGGTGGTGGTTTCGGTGGTGACCGCGATCGTGGCGACAGGCCCGAGCGCAGCTTCGGCGGGGAGGCTTAATCATGGCATTCGGTGCTGGACCAGGTGCGGCCCCCGCGGCCGGTGGTGCTGCCGGCGGCGGTGGACGCCGCCCGTTCTTCCGTCGTCGGAAGACCTGCCCCTTCTCGGGCGTCAATGCCCCGAAGATCGACTACAAGGACGTCAAGCTGCTCTCCCGCTACGTCTCGGAGCGCGGAAAGATCGTGCCGTCGCGCATCACCGCGGTCTCGGCCAAGAAGCAGCGTGAGCTCGCCCAGGCGATCAAGCGCGCCCGCTTCCTCGGCTTCCTGCCCTACGTGATCAAGTAACGATATTGCCCTGGTCCGGCCTTGCCGGACCAGGGCGTCCGCCGCCGCAGCGGCGGGATTGAATTTCGTACCGGTCGCGCGTTCGCTGCCGGGAGTCGTTGGGGCGGTTCGCCTCTAACCCTGCCCTATTCGGGACAGCGGGACAGCGGGATTGATGAGACAATATCTCGGAATCGGCATCGGCGCGGGCCTCGTCTCGGCACTCCTGTTCGGAGTGCTCCTGAAGGCGACGGCGCTTGCCATCGTGCTGTACCTCCTCGCACCCCTGCCGATCCTCATCGTCGGGCTCGGCTGGAGCCACAAGGCCGCGCTCGTTGCCGCCGCGACGGGTAGCCTTGTCCTCGGCCTGCTGATCGCGCCGTTCCTCGGCCTTGGATTCCTCGCCTATCTCGCGCTGCCCGCCTGGTGGCTCGCCTATCTCGCGCTGCTCGGCCGGCCGAATGCGGACGGCACGATGGAATGGTACCCGACCGGCCGGCTGCTCGCCTGGACGGCGAGTACCGCAGCCCTGGCCTTCGTCGCCATCGCGGTGATCGCCTCGCCGAATTACGAGACCTTTCAGACCCGTTTGCGCGAAATGACGCGCACGATGCTGACGACGCAGGCACAGGTGAGCACCCGTCAGCCGGGTAGCCGCGTCGAGGCACCGACAGCCGAGAATCCTGGTTCACAGCAGCCGGAAGCCGTACCATCGCCTCCCGACGCAAAGGACGCAAAGAATGAGGTTGCCGACGCCCTCGCGGCGGTCGCACCCGGACTCGCGGCGCAGGGACTGGCGCTGCTCCTGACCTTCTATCTTTGGGCCGCCGCAAGGATCGTTCAGATCTCGGGGCGCCTGCCGCGTCCCTGGCCGGACATCCCCTCTACCGTGATGCCGCGACGGGTGCTGTTCATCCTCACTGCAGCCGTCCTGCTGGCCCTGACGCCGGGATATATCGGCGTGCTCGGAGTCGCGATGTCTGGCGCGCTGAGCGCCGCCTTCGCCCTGCAGGGGCTCGCCGCGTTCCACGACCGCAGCCGCGGGCGAAAAGGCCGTACCGCGCTGCTCTTCGGTCTCTACCTGATCCTGTTCCTCACCCAGGGTGTCGCCTTCGTGGCGCTGACCTTGTTCGGCATCGCCGACACCGTGCTCAACCTGCGGCGCTCGTCGGAGGGCGCAGGACGTACCTGAGAACCCCAGCAGAACCGCGAGGTGCGGCGGATGCTGACCAACCCCTAGACAGTAAGGACGAAGACCATGGAAGTGATCCTCCTCGAGCGCGTCGCCAAGCTCGGCCAGATGGGCGAGACCGTGAACGTGAAGCCGGGTTACGCCCGCAATTTCCTTCTCGCCCGCGGCAAGGCTCTGCGCGCCACCTCCAACAACAAGAAGCATTTCGAGACCCAGCGCGCGCAGCTCGAAGCCCGCAACCTCGAGCGCAAGACCGAGGCACAGGCCGTCGCCGAGACGCTTGAGGGCAAGAACTTCGTGCTGATCCGCCAGTCTGGCGAAACCGGCGTGCTCTACGGCTCGGTCTCCACCCGCGATCTCGCCGAGGTCGTCACGGCGGAAGGCTTCAGCGTCGGGCGCGATCAGTTCGCCCTCAACGCGCCGATCAAGACCCTCGGCCTGCATGTCGTGCCCGTCGTCCTGCACCCCGAGGTCGAAGTCACCGTCACCGTCAACGTCGCCCGCTCCCCCGAGGAGGCCGAGCGTCAGGCGCGCGGCGAGTCGACCACCGAGCGCGAGGCCTTCAACCTGGACGATCTCGGTCTCGAAGTCGGAGCAGCCCTGGCCGAGGCCGGCGACGACCGCGAGTAAGACTCGGAACAGTGAACAACGGGGATCGTCGACCGAAGGGGTTGACTGGTTCCTTATTTGTTCCAGCATGGACGCCTGCCGGTTCGCGAGAATCGGCGGGCGTTTTCGTATCGATGATCTTGACTGAGGCTGGCTCGGACATGAGTCCCGGGCGCTCGCCATCGAAGAAGGCTCCGCTTAACCATGCCGGGGTCATGGTCGCCCGCTAGTGACGAGACGCGGCGGCGGCCGCGCGGTTTTTGACGAGTCGGAGCTTCGAGTCAGCCCATGGCCCTGCCCAATGCCCTGACGGCGAACCTGCAACAGGTGTCCCAGGAATTCCGCGTCGCCCCGCACAACATCGACGCGGAGCAGGCGCTTATCGGCGCGATCCTCGTCAACAACGACGCCTATTACCGGATCTCGGATTTCCTCCTGCCCGAGCACTTCATGGAGGACGTCCACCGCAAGATTTTCGAGGTCGCAGCCTCCCTGATCAAGGCGGGCAAGCTTGCGACGCCGATCACCCTCAAGACCTATCTCGGCGACGCGGATCTCGGCGGCCAGACCGTGATGCAGTACCTCGCCCGCCTCGCGGCGGAGGCGACCACGGTCATCAATGCGGGCGATTACGGCCGCACGATCTACGACTTAGCCATCCGCCGCCGGCTCATCACCATCGGCGAGGACCTCGTCAACGGCGCCTACGAGGCGCCGGTCGAATCCTCACCTCGCGACCAGATCGAGGGGACCGAGCGTCGGCTCTACGAGCTCGCCGAGTCAGGCAAGTACGATGGCGGCTTCCAGAAGTTCTCCGAAGCGCTGACCGCCGCCGTCGATATGGCCGCCAAGGCCTACCAGCGCGACGGGAAGCTCTCGGGCATCGCCACCGGCCTCACCGATCTCGACGCCAAGATGGGCGGCCTGCAGTCTTCCGATCTGATCATCCTCGCGGGGCGCCCGGCCATGGGCAAGACCTCGCTCGTCACCAACATCGCCTTCAACATCGCCAAGGCCTACCAGGGCGAGAAGCAGCCCGATGGGCGCATCGAGACCAAGAACGGCGGCATCGTCGGCTTCTTCTCTCTCGAAATGTCGGCCGAGCAGCTTGCCACCCGCATCATCGCCGAGCAGTCCGGCGTGCCTTCCTACAAGATCCGCCGCGGCGACATCCGGCCGGAGGATTTCTACAAGATCACCGACGCTGCGCGAGATATGCAGACGATCCCGTTCTACATCGACCAGACCGGCGGCATCTCCATCGCGCAGCTTGCCGCGAGGGCCCGCCGCCTGAAGCGCCAGAAGGGACTCGACGTGCTCATCGTTGATTACCTCCAGCTGCTCTCCGGATCGGGCAAGCGCAGCGACAATCGCGTGCAGGAGATGACCGAGATCACCACCGGCATGAAGGCGCTGGCGAAGGAACTCAGCGTGCCGATCATCGCGCTGTCGCAGCTGTCGCGACAGGTGGAGAACCGCGACGACAAGCGGCCGCAGCTCTCGGACCTGCGCGAATCCGGTTCGATCGAGCAGGACGCCGACGTGGTGATGTTCGTGTTCCGCGAGGAGTACTACGTCAACAACAAGAAGCCGCGCGAAGGCACCGAGGAATTCTTCGCCTGGGAGGCGGAGATGAACCGCGTCCACGGCAAGGCCGAGGTGATCCTGGGCAAGCAGCGCCACGGTCCGACCGGCACCGTGGAACTGCAATTCGACGCCAACATCACCCGCTTCTCGAACCTCGCCGCGGACGATCGGATACCAGCGCGGATGTAGAGTGTGAGGCGTACGGCGCGCTACCGGCGAAGCAGCCGCTGCACGAAGGGCGCCTCGATCGATACCGTCGGGACCTCGGACGGCGACGGGATCGGTCCCTCGCGAAGCTCCGAACCCCAGGACCAGAAATGCTGTCCCGGCTCGGCCACGACACCAAGGCCGGCGCTTGGCCGGGCCGCCCCCTCCACCGCCACGCGGCCAGCCGCCCAGACGCGCTGCCAGCATTCGCGACGGTCGAGGTCGGCGTCGCACCAGCCCAGGCGCTCGCGTCCCACCACGGCGAAAAGGCGCGAGGCCGAGAATTCGGCAGGGAGCCAGACCCAGGCCGAGAAGACATAGACAGCTTCGGGATCGAAAGCGCTCGTATCGAGGAGGTCGGTATAGGCATTGAGCACCGATCCGGGCCGCCGTGTCCCGTGGCGCTTCGGTCGGGACACGCGGCGCCGTGCTCGCGGCGGGACCGGTCGAGCATGATCAGGCGGAAGGCCATGGTGGACGGCGTAAGCCGCATCGCAGAGCCCGATCCAGGAGTCGAGATCGGTCTCGTAGTTACGTTCCTGCGGTGAGAAGCGCTTGACGGTGCCCTCCAGCAGCCGCTCGGAGGTCCTTTGGACGACCGGCGGACCCGTCTCGTCCTCGGTCACGCGCAGGATCGTCGAGGGCCCGTGGCGCCAGATCGCCTGCGCCAGCTCCATGAAGGCGGGCCTGGCCTCGCCCGGGTGCGGCTTGCGGACGAGGATCTTGTCGCCCGTCGCGAGGTCGCGGAGGAAGGCTCCCTTGAGATGAGCGACCTTGCCGTATTGGTCTTCGAGAAAAAGATTCTTATCGACCTCGTCCGCACGGCGCTGAGTGTTGTACCAAAAGTTGTAACAGCTGCTTACGCAGTAATAGATGCCGCTCTCGGTCTCCTCGAGCCTGAGGTCGCCCGGCGATCCGTATCTCTCCAGCCCACCCGCGATGGCATGGGTCAGTGGCTCGATATCAGTGTAGGCGAACCGGAACAGGCCCGAAGGCTCGATGCCGCAATAGCGCTGTACGAATCCGAATTCGCAGTTCCCGCCGAGGCTTCGGAAGGACGCGATCCGCTCACCCAGATCGCGACCGTCGATGAGATGGGTCGTCGGTCCTCCGGCAGCCGGACGAAGCCGGCGCCATGTCTTCGTCAGACTTCGAATCATCGATTCGGCCCGGTCCCTTTCCGATCCGTGCGACGTCCCCCGCAGCGGCGGATAGACCACCTCGCCGGCCAAGTCATCCGAGCAGCTTCATTCGCGGAATCGAATGGCAGGTTCCGGCCGCGATCGTGCATAGGAAAGCCACGAAGGATGGGGAAAGCCACCACGGATCGTTTCGCGAACCCGCCTGCGCGATCCGTGCAGCGAGGCAAAACGACGACTCGTCGATGGAGGATATGATCGGACCGCTAGACGCTTCCTCGGTCGGGCACGGCGCTCGCCTGACCATCGATCTGTCCGCGATCGCCGAGAACTGGCAGCGCCTCGGCGCCGAGGCTCCGAGCATTCCCTGCGCTGCGGTGGTGAAGGCCGATGCCTATGGCTGCGGCCTCGCCGCGGTCGCGCCTGCCCTTTGGCAGACCGGATGCCGGACCTTCTTCGTGGCCCACCTGAGCGAGGGCATCGCGGCCCGCGCGCTCCTGCCGGAGGCCACCATCTACGTGCTCAACGGACTCCTGCCCGGTACGGCAGCGAGCCTCCTCGCCCACGATCTGCGCCCCGTGCTCGGGTCGCGCGAAGAACTCGTTGAATGGGCCGAGACCGGACGTCGGTCCTCCGCCCTGCACGTCGACACCGGCATGAGCCGGCTCGGCCTGACAGTACCGGAGGCGCTTGCGCTGGCGGGAGATCCAGTCGTCGCGGCGGCAGGAATAGGCCTCCTGATGAGCCATCTCGTCAGCGCGGAGTTGCCGGACGAGGCAGTGAATGCCCGCCAGATCGGTGCCTTCGCGCGGGTAAGGAAAGCTTTCCCCGGCATCCCGGCCTCGCTCGCAAACTCCTCCGGCTGCTTCCTCGGCCCCGGCTCCCACAACGACCTGCTGCGACCCGGCTATGCCATGTTCGGCGGCAATCCGAAGCCGGGGCAGCCCAATGCCATGAGGCCGGTGGTGCGGCTGGAGGCGGCGATCGCGCAGGTTCGCCACGTGGAGGCGGGCGAGAGCGCCGGCTACAATGCGCGCTGGACCGCACCCGAGCCGCGGCGGCTCGCCACTGTCTCCCTCGGCTACGCCGACGGCTATCCCCGTGCCGCGAGCAACCGCGGACACGCTCTCGTCGGCGGCGCCCTCTGCCCCATCGTGGGCCTGATCTCGATGGACCTGATCATCCTCGACGTCACCGAGGCTCCTGCCGCAGCGCGCGGCGAGATGGCGGTCCTCATTGGGGACTCCCTGAATATCGACACCGTCGGGAAGGCGGCCGGGACGATCGGCTACGAGATTCTGACGAGTTTGGGTTCCCGTTATGTTCGCCATTATGTAGGGTGATTGGAGGCCAACTGGCCGCTCCACCGGAACCGCGATGGCCAAGATACATCAGACCTTCGTCTGCCAATCCTGCGGGGCGGTCTACAATCGCTGGCGCGGGCGCTGCGAGGCCTGCAACGGCTGGAACTCGATCGTCGAGGAGACCGGTACCGCCGGTCCCCAAGCCGGGCCTGCGGCGACGCGGCCGAGCCGGGCGCGCGGCCGCGTCTTTCCGCTCGAAGGCCTGACCGGCGAGGCGCGGGAGGCGCCGCGCATCCCCTCCGGCATCGGCGAGCTCGACCGCGTTACAGGCGGCGGCTTCGTGCGCGGTTCGGTGATCCTGCTCGGCGGCGACCCCGGCATCGG
>FSSH01000391.1_pt1 | contig 39776 bp, 41 predicted proteins | sample 1166101 | NCBI WGS metagenome assembly FSSH01 (sample SAMEA32972668, study PRJEB13176) | freshwater metagenome | biome: Drinking water system; feature: Biomass in drinking water that filtered by 0.45 um membrane; material: drinking water | place: USA | collected 2012-12-20 | depth 0 m
TCAATGAGTCCTGACCCTAAGCTAGCGGTCGCGCACAGTAATAGCGGCGCCGCCTCGTCGTGATCACGCCAGCACAGCACTAATTGCGCCACCGAATAGGATTCACCGAGCCAGACCGCCCGCACCGACGATGACCGACAACAAATGGCTTGTCAGCGCAGACGCGCCCTTTCGGTGGGCAATTCCCCCCCAATCATCCCAACGGTGCACCCGCTCGGCGAGCCAAGCGAAGAGATCATCGCGCGAATTTGCGTCGGTGAAGGACTGCGACCACGCGATATTGCGCGTCGGCATCCGCGCGCCAACGTTAAGTCCGGTCAACGTCACCAGATATCGCCTTCCCAGATTTTCGCGCGCGAACAGATAGCGACGAAATCCAACCTTCTGTTCAAAGGTGATCAGCGCCCGCTCCCGTGCCTCGGCGTCGGGCCCCGCACTCGCACTTACCGCGGCAACAACCGCCGCTATTGGCAAGCGCTCGAATTCCGGCTCGCGCGTGGCCTGCAGCATCATGAGGACGGACCTGCCCAATGAGCTCAGCCCCCCACCGAAGAGGTCCCTCCCCGCCGATGTCTCGACCATTCCGATGCTGTCGAGCCAGCACTGATAGAATCGCCAGAACATCATGTCCCCGCCGAAAACATCGTGGTTGCTCTCCGTGCCAAACCAGCGCGCATTGATCGCGGTCATGACCCTCAGCATCAGTTCATGCTGTTCGGGTGCGAAGTGGACCGGCGGGAAGCCCAGTTCTCCTTCCCAGAAGGCGTCCCTGACGCTCGCCCAATGGCGTCCCGCTGCATCCTCGTAGCCGCGCGGATTGGCTCGAAGCCACCATCCCCACGGGAGCTCGCCGGCGTGGCGATCAAAGTCGGCCACGGCCACCTCCGCGACTGGGATCGAGGCCGATCGGCGGCGGCTGGTCGTCGCGCTGGGGCGCTGCGTCCCCCTCCGCGATCGCGCGCAGTTGGGCAGCGAGCGCAACCGTTTCCCGGACAACATAGGCATCGTCGCGATAGGTCCGTGCGAGTTCCGATGACTTGGGCCTGGAGGAAATCTGCGCATGTCTGGGAATGAGATCGTACGCATGATCGCAACTGAAGCCGAACCACCATGCGTGCGGGTCTTCGACCCGGTGATCGGTAGCGTGCGCTACCGTATGGTAGGCCGCCGGGCGTAATGTCACGTGGCAGATGCGGCGCGCCTCGACGGCTAAACGACGCGCCGGACTCGGCCCTTCCTCGCACAGTCGTGAATAGGTCAAACCGCCATGCACCTCGATCCCGATGTCCGACGGAACTGCGCTATTATCCCAGCCCCAGAGTGGGTGGTCGTGGGGAATGCCGACATATCCGGAGAGAAAACCATCTTCCGTGTCACGCAACATGATGCAGTCATAGCCACTCGCTTCGTCGCGCCAGCTGACCTTATCCGCCTCACCGAGCCACGGCCCTTTGCCACCGGGCCGCGCCGCCTGATCGTAGAATATTTCTTCTGCGGGAACGACGCACGCGCGGGTCGCATAAGCGCGACCGGTTACGAGAACGACGCCGCCCTCTCGCATGATATCGCCTCCGTCACCGATCAGCTTCGCCACAGCGAGGTCGGAGCCGAGGATCGGCAGCAGTGTGCCGTCCGTGGCGGGCGCAACGGCGACCGTGGCTGCCTTTCGCATAACGGACGTCTTGCGCCGCCCAGTGGGCACTAGCGCCTTGGAATTGGGGGTCTTTGCCATGTCTTCTCTCCGGCTCGATCTGCGGAACGGATGCTGATCGCTTTCGACTACGCGTCATGGTCTTGCCCCCGATCGGTCTCCGGGCGCGTCTTGTTCCCGAACGTTGGCCACGCGATGATCGGTCCAGAACCGCGAGGCTTCCCTGCCGAGTGCATTGCCCAGCTGCGAGGGTGGGGAATGTTACGCTGACCGCGGTTCATGCGATGCCATTAGTATGATTTGTAGTTACAATTTCGTTCGATATATCAGACCGCGATGAGAGTCAATCGGCCGGACGAAGTCGTTCGTTTGACCGAACGTTCGTTGATTTCTATGGCGTTGCTCTAATGTTAGGTTGTGTCGAAGGAGGTCATGGATATGTCGTTGGCGATGAGGCTGCAGAACCTTCGCACGGCAAAGCAGCAATCGCTTCAGACAGTGGCTGACGCCATCGGCGCGTCGAAGGCGCATATCTGGGAGCTTGAGAAAGGCACCGCCACAAATCCGTCGATCGAACTTGTCCGAAAGCTCGCCAATCACTTTGAGGTATCTATCGCAACCCTTGTCGGTGAGAAGCCGGACGAAGATAGCGATGACGAGCATTTGCTCGTCATGTACCGTGATCTGAAATCTCTCGATCTCCAAGACCGCCTGGTTCTTGGGGATATCATCAAAGGCATGCAGAAGCGCCGCTCCGGGGGGTAGCGGAGCGAGCGCCCTTAGCACTGGTCTGAAGGCCCGACCCATAGCGTCGTGGTCGTCACCGGCGCCACGTCCCCGGCAAAGGCTTCGGCGCGGTCGGCGCTTTGGTCGATGCTGCTAATGGCGGTTCTGTCAGTCGGTCTTTGGGGCGAATATTCGCATAGCGGACATACGGCTCGATCGATCGAGGACGTTCAAGAAATTGGTAAGTTAACCGCGCTAGAATCCTTCCCATGAAATGGCTTTTTGTAATCGCACTCGCGCTGACCCCGCTTTCCGCGTCCGCGCAGGACATTAGTGGAACGGGCCGTGCAAAGGACGGCGACTCCCTCGACATGGCAGGGATTGCCGTCCGCTTACATGGCGTCGATGCCCCCGAGCTTTACCAGACATGTTCGCGGCAGGGTCAAAGCTGGGCATGTGGGAAAGAAGCGATGGCGAAATTGGGGCAATTGGTGAATGGTGCCGAATTGCGCTGTGAGCAGCGCGATGTTGATGACTATGACCGGATCGTCGCCAGCTGCACCGCGCGGCAGATAGATCTAGGCCAAGCCATGGTCGAAGCGGGCCTTGCAGTTGCGTTGCCTCAGTTTAGCGATCGCTATCTCGGTGCCGAGGCGCGCGCCAAGTCCCTCAAACTAGGCATCTGGAGTTCCGACTTCCAACAGCCGGCCGATTATCGGGCCGCCAATCCCAGGGCACATCGGCCCAAGCCGCAGGCATCCGCCGTGCGCCGGCCTACTGCATCGTCGGCGCCGTCCGGCGTCTATTATCGCAATTGCAATGCGGCATGGGCAGCGGGTGCCGCGCCGTTATACCGCGGTCAGCCCGGATATCGGCCAGAAATGGATGGCGACGGCGACGGGGTGTCGTGCGAACCATTTCGGCGGCGCTGAGCGATTAGGCTGGTTTGTTAGGAGTTCAGCCAAAGTTTCTGGCGCGGTGTTGCGAGTTTGCGTAGGCCAAAGACATGACGATGATCGGCACGAGAATCGAAGAGACAGGGACGTTGCTCCGCGACGCGGGCGGTTTCTCGCTTCGCCGTGACCTTGGCGGCCGGTGGCGCCTCGACTTGCACCGCGTGCCTGTCGACCATATCGAAAAGCGTGTTCGCATTACCGGCATCGTGGTCGGTGAAGACCTGGTCGATGTCGACGGTGTGGCTCCCGAGAACATTGCTTCTTCGCCGCTGGCGGCCGGCGCGTAGCCCCACTGCGCCACCTGCACCGCCAGAACAAATATTTGAGCGCCTGCCACGCCCCGACGAGGAATGAGCCGCCCACCGACGCGGTCGCCATCCAGAATTCGATAGCGAGCGCCCGGTCGCGCCATTTGGGTCCGCGTTCTTGCATAGGCTCGGCATGACAGCGCGAAATATTGTAGGAAAGCGATTAATCCACGCTTGGTGGCGACAACATCCTACGGAATAGGCGACACCCCCCCAACTCACAGGTGTGCGATACCGCCGACTCTGGCCGCTTGCGGCCAAGCCAGTTTCGGGCGAGAATCTCAGAAAGCGGACGTTCACGGCAAAATGCTTGAAGACGTCTGGAAGCGACCGATCTGGGGATGACCCCCTGGTGGCAGGGTTTGAATCGAACGCTAAAAATCTTCCTTTTAATTTGAATACTTAGCTTTCCAATTTCATAATTCCCCCCCACATATTCCCCCACATTATTCGGGACTAGGCAGTGATTATTCGAACCGCGGTTTAGTGCGATCAAAAAATGTAGGTGCCATAACCCAAAGCCTAGGAGGTCATGCGGGCTAGTTGAGCAGGTGTGAAACTGCCGGCCAGAGGGTCAGCAGCAGAGACGCAGTCCCACTTCAAGTAGATCCACGCGCGCCAATCGTCTGCACCTATCGATGGGTTCGCAGCCAATCGATTTGCCTTGCCGGAAAGTGGCGCTATCGGGATCGATGCCATGATACATAATCTCATGCCGTGGCGGAACGAAAACCGGATGACAGCGAATATGAACAGGATCGACGATCTCTCCCCCTCCCCGCGAAAGCCGTCCGGACTCTTCGACCATATCGAGGCATTGCAGGGCGATTTGTCATGGGGGTCGATCCTTGATGCCGGAACCGGAACCCATTCGCTCGGCTGGATCACTTCGCTCCAGACCGAGCGATGGACCGCGGTCACTGGCGCCGAACGCCATGCCGCGCAGGTTCGGCGTATCGCAACGCCCGTCCAACGGCCGCAAGACCGGATATTGGTAGGTAACTGGTCCGATCCGGCACTACTCGCCGGCGAACGCCACGACACCGTGCTGGCCGATTACCTGCTCGGCGCGATCGAGGGTTTTGCGCCCTATTTCCAGCATCGGCTCTTCGCGCGGCTCCGCCCGCTGGTCGGGCGACGGCTTTATGTCGTTGGCCTCGAGCCCTATGTGACAGGTCAGCCCGCTACGCCCGCCGCTCGGCTGGTCTGGGAGATCGGGCGCTTTCGCGATGCCTGCCTACTGATCATCGGCGAACAGCCTTACCGCGAATATCCCGCGCAATGGGTCGTCGATCACCTAGAAGCGTCGGGCTATCGCGTCATCGCTTCGCAGCGTTTCGCAATCCGCTACAAGCAGCGCTTCGTGAACAGCCAGATCGATATGTGCGCGCCGCGGCTCGCCGCAATGCGCGATAGGGATCTCGCCCGGACGCTGGCGGCGCGCGGCGAAGCACTGCGCGAGGAAGCGCTCGCGATGATCGAGCGCGACGGTGCCTTGCGGCATGGGTTCGATTATATATTGGCCGCTGAGCCCGCCTGACCGCCGAACGCGAGCGACATGTGGCGGACCGGAGGGAGAAGCGCGGGACTAATCGCTTCGCCCTCCGGTCGCCCCCTTGTCGTCAGAAGCTGGTGCGCAGGCCGAAGACGAAGTTCCGGCCGCGCAGCGGCGACGCATTCTTGATGAAGGACGCGTGGTTGAAGGCGAGCTCGTTCGTCAGGTTGGTCGCGCGCACGAACAATTCGGCGTCGGCTTTCGGTCCGAGCTCAAGCTTATAGGCCAGGGTTGCATTGAGCATGTCATAACCGGCGGTGCGCGTTTCAAAGTCGGCAATCTTGCCCTGCTCAAAGACATGATAATATTCGACATCGGCCGATAGCGGTCCCCATCGACCATCGGCGCGAGCACCGAGGCGTCCGGCGGGAATGCGCGGCAGGTTGCCAAGACCGTCCTTGAGCTTGGCGCGGACATAATCGCCAAAGAGCGAGGCGCCGATTCCGGCCGCAAACTGATGCCGCACTTCGCCGTCGATACCGGTGAAGGTCGCATCGGCAGCCCAATAGCGGATCAGGCGGAAATCCTCGAACTGATCGAGCGTGTCGGCGAAAATATAGTCGTCGAAATCCTGATGATAGGCGCCGACGGTAAAGGTGGTCGCACCGCTCGTCTTTCGGAAGGTGAGGTCGACCGACTTGCCCGTTTCCTTGCCGAGCGTTGCCGGTCCCAGTTCAAAAGTGTTGGTTGTGCTGGCGCAGGGTGCCACGACGGCGGAAGCGTGTCGGCGGATCGCGGTCAGCGAACAGACCTATTATCGGTGGCGCCGTGAATATGGCGGTCTGAAGACCGATCAGGCGCGTCGAATGAAGGATCTGGAGAAGGAGAACCAGCGGCTTCGCCGTGCGATATCGGACCTGACGCTCGACAAGCTGATCCTGCAGGAGGCCGCCCGGGGAAACTTCTGAGCCCCGCGCGCCGAAGGCGCTGTATCGACCACATCAGAACGATGATGCCGGTGTCCGAGCGGCGGCTGTGCCGTGTGCTCGGGCAGCACCGGTCGACACAGCGCAAGGCGCCCCGCGGGGCGGATGACGAAGCGGCTCTCACCGAGGATATCATAGCGCTGGCGCGGCAATATGGTCGTTATGGCTATCGCCGGGTGACGGCGTTGCTGCGCGATGCGGGCTGGCATGTGAACCGCAAGCGGGTCGAGCGCATCTGGCGCCGCGAGGGGCTGAAGGTACCGCAAAGGCAGCCGAAGCGCGGTCGGCTCTGGCTGAACGACGGATCATGCATCCGGCTTCGGCCCGAGTATCCCGGCCATGTCTGGTCCTACGACTTCGTTGAAGGTCGCACCCACGATGGCCGCAAATACCGGATCCTGTCGATCATCGACGAGGCGAGCCGGGAGTGCATGGCGCTGCCGGTAGCGCGTAAACTAAAGAGCGACGACGTGCTGGCGGCGCTGGCCGAACTGTTCGTCACGCGCGGGCCACCAGCGCATATCCGGTCGGACAATGGGCCGGAGTTTATCGCCACGGCGGTGCAGGAATGGCTGGCGAAGGTCGGCGTAAAGACGCTCTACATCGCGCCGGGAAGTCCGTGGGAGAATGGCTATTGTGAATCGTTCAACGGGTCGCTGCGCGATGAGCTGCTCAATGGTGAAATCTTCTACTCGCTCGCCGAGGCCCAGATCCTGATCGAAGCCTGGCGGCGGCATTACAACACCGTCCGGCCGCACAGCGCGCTCGGATATCGGCCACCGGCGCCAGAGGCCGTTCCATCGCCAGTGTCGCCCTCCGGTTCCGCTTCGCTCCACCTACGGCCAACACTGGCGATGGAGGCCTCAATGCACTAACAGTCCACGCGGACCACTCGGTGGGGGCCGGTCAAAAGCCTATGGCGTCTATGTGAAGAAGGTGCCGCTCGAAGGTGGCGACTATACCGTCGACCATACCGCTGCGATCTACCTCATGGACCGGCACGGCCACTTCGTGACCACGATCGACTATCACGAGAATGACAAGGTCGCGCTCGAAAAGCTGAAGAGGATTGTCGCATGATCCCACACGGGCCAACCAAAAGTGCGTGATCGCCGATCAGGGCGGGCTTAGTCGCCCGTCCGGTCCGCGCAGCCAACCGACACCGATTGCGGAAAATCGTCGTTGGCCTATAGTTTGTCCAAATCCGATGCGTCGCTTTTGCAGCAACTGTACGCTGGCGAGGGACCGCGCGGGAAGCCGGGGTGAGAGCGTGATAATTGGCAAGGTTTCCGGACTGTTTCGCTATCCCTTTAAATCGATGTTGGGCGAAGCGATCGACCGGACCCGCGTCGACGGCAGCGGGTTCGCGAACGATCGCCGATTTGCGTTGGTCGATATTGCAACCGGAAAGATTGCGAGCGCTAAGCTACCGCATAAATGGGGCCGTCTCGTCGAGCTTCACGCCTGCTGCGAAGGTCCGGCAGTTGCGGTCGTTTTCCCCGACGGTGCCAAGATCGTCGTCGGAGACCAAATACTCGACGAGCGACTTTCCAGCTTTCTCGGCCGCGACGTAAAAGTAATCGACCAGCGTCGCGATGGCATGGCGCTGGACCGTGCAGATCCCGAAGCCCTCGCGGACGACATTCATGCGATCGAGACATCGGCGACATTGCTACCGATCAGCCAAGCGGCTCCGCTCGGAGGGTTCTTCGACTTCGCTCCGATACATATCATTCCCTCCGCGAGCCTCGCGCGCGTGCGCGACATCAGCCAATCGGGTCAAAGCGACGTCGCGCGGTTCAGGCCGAACATCGTCATCGATTGCGACGATCAGCCGGCTTTTGCCGAAAATGGCTGGACCGGTGCGACACTGCACGTCGGGGAAGTCGCATTTGGGGTCATCACGCCGACACCGCGCTGTGCAATCCCGACCCTCGCACATGGCGAACTGACCGCCGATACGCGGCTGATTTCGAGGCTGGGAGCCCTGAACCGCGTCGATATCTTCGATATGGGCAAACTCGCATGTCTTGGCGTTTATGCGTCGGTCACATCGCCCGGAGACATCACGATCGGCGACGAGGTTTCCCTTATTCGCCCGTAAATGGCTTTGGGTACGACAAAACGAGAGCGAGGACACGGATCCCGCCTCGCTGCATTGGGCGCCGGTCAGACCTCATCGGTCGTCGCTGCCGCTTCACCGACTTCAATCGGGGATGAACGCCCATCCCATCATCTGATATTTTGTCAGCGTCGTCATCGCGGACAAATCGACAGTGATCGCCGGGTTCAACGCATCACGCGATATCTTATGGCCGGTCAGCGCCTGGCCGCAGACATGCACTTCCACCCCTTCGCGCTCGAGCGCGGCGATCAGTTCGATATTGGGGTTCGGAACCGCGAATTTGGCCCGGTAGGCCGCCTCGTTGAGCACGAGCGGGGTCGCGGGTCCGTGAATGATGACGATCAGATCGCCCGGTGCCGCGCGAACGCCTACCGAGCCCAACAAATTGAGGTACCGCGCGACCTTGTCGAGGCCAGGGTTTATCGCGTCGGGGGTCGCAGCGGCTTTGGCGATGTTGAACACGGCGCGCGGCGGCGTCGCGGTGTCGGGCTCGTTTGCCGCGCCGGGCAGCGGGGTGATGGCACCGTAACCGGCGATGACAGGATGGGCCGCATCCTGCGCCCATACCGGAACCGCGGTCGCAAGCGATGCCGCGACGATCAGCAATTTCATCATTGGACTCTCTCCTTCATATTCTCGGCTGACGGCGCGCGCCAGCCATGCCTGGTGAAGATCGGCTGCGCGTCGGGGCCAGCGAGCCATGTCGCGAAACGCTGAACCTCGGATGATTTGAGGCTGGTGGTGACTGGCGCGATAGCCATCGAACGATAGATCAGCACATCGGGTTCAATCGCGACCGCATCGGCAATGTCGGCGTTTTCAAGCTGCCAGATGTTCCAGATGATCCAGGCGTCGACCGCAGGATCTTCGATCCAAGCCGAGCGTGCTGCGGCGCTGTTGGGGGCAAAAATCTTGATATGACCGCGCAGTTTGCGAAGAAAATCGATGCCGCCGGCCCGGCTCGCCAAATCTTCCCAAAGCCCGTCCTGCCCGGCTCCCTCGACCACCATCAAATTTAGATCGCCGCGCGCAAGGTCGCGAAATCCCGAAATGGCCATCGGATTGCCCTTGCGGACGAGAATGGCCGCCGGGCGATCATAAAGCGGAGCGACATCGGACTGGCGCAGCTTGCCGTCCATGAGCCGGACGAACTCGGTCATCATGCGATCGGAGCCGCTGAACACCAGGTCGGCATCCTGCCGGGCGCGGTCGATCCAGGTCGGCGTAGGTCCGGCGACCACTTCGACCGCGATCCCAGTTTCCTTTTCGAATGCCAGCGCCGCCGCGCGCATCGCAGGCGCCGGGCCGCCCGGGCCATATATGTGCAGCTGCGCCGCCGCTGGCGGGGCAAAGGCGAAGATCAGCAGCGCGACGAGCCATCGGATCACGCCGTTTCTCCCCGACGGTGCCAAGGTCGCGACCGGGCCGCACCAGCGGGAGACGCCGCCGCCGCGCCTGCGACCGCCGGGATAGCTTGGTCGTTCATTTCCTTGTCCTTTCGAGATTGCGGATTCCGTCGGTGAGTGCCGCACGGGATATTTCGCCGACATGGATGTCGCGGACCAGGCCTTGCGCGTCGACGAACAGGGTCGTCGGCATGGCGCCTGAACCCGCCGCCTGCGTGAACGTCGATCCCGGATCGAGCCGGACTGCATCGGCGGGAAGGCGTTCGCGCCGCAGGAAGTCACGCACCTCGACGTCGCTTTCGCCCTGGTTGACCAGCAGTACGGGAATCGCCGACGACCGTGCGACATCGACCACCATCGGCATCTCGCGCCGACACGGCGGACACCAGGTCGCCCATAAATTGACGACAAAGGGCCGGCCGCGCAAACCCTCGATCGGAACCGGCGTGCCGTCGACCTGCATGACGGTCAGCCCCGGCGTCAGCGGTCGCGGTTCCGGCGCGAGCCAGGCGAGCGAGGCCAGATAGACCAACGACAGCCCGGACAGCGTCGCCAGCATGATCGCGCCGGCGCGGCTCCGCCCGAGCAGAACGAGGAGAGTCAGGGCGGCGACGATGATCCCGGCCAAAGCCGAGAAGCCGCCCTGCCAGACCGCAAGAATCGTCGACGGCGCGACGCGAAAGGCCTCGAAATTCTGCACGACGAAACCGGCTCGGGCCGCCAGCAAGCCTATGGCGAGCGCCCACCACCCTGCCCGCGATGCGCGCGGGTCGATCCGCGCGGCGACCCGACCCGCGACCGCGACAAACAGCCAGATCGACGCGACCGCAATCAGGCGATCGGCCGCGATAGCCAGCGGCCCAAGATGTAAAATCGGATCCATCGCGCCTTATCGGTTTCCGCAAAGTCTAGGATGAGAATAGTGTGTTCGCGATCGTCGCCATTCTGTTTGGTACTCACCAATATTAGTAGATACTAATTTAAGATAATTAGGCTGGATGTCATTTATCTCGTCCGCGTTTTGCATCGCCAGCATCCAGGTCGAATGCCCGCACCAATGACAGGTGAGCGGTGGCCGGAGAGCCGAGGTGCAACCCTTACCGGCATTCCAGAGCGACAGGTCAGCCCACGCCGCACCAGCGAAGCCAAGTTTTGGCGGCGAAACTATAGCTCGTGGCATGCTTCGCAGAGCGCGTTGATGATACGCCGCATCTTGGGATCTGCCATGCTATAGAAGCGGGTCTGCGCCTCGCCACGCGCGGACACGATTCCTTGCGCACGAAAACGCGCAAGGTGCTGCGATACCGCTGACTGCGACAACCCGCTGAGTTCGGTAAGCTCGCCGACCGACACCTCGCGCTCGTCCATCTGGCACAGCATCAACAGGCGCTCGGGATTGGCAAGCAGCTTCAGGTAACCCGCCATTTCGTGCGCGTCGCGCTTGAGGATCGAGAGGTCGGTCGGCTTGGTCATGGCGAGAGCGTTCCTTCGCGGCCATCGTCGCGCAGGACGATGTAAATCGCGGGAATAACGAGCACCGTCAGCAGTGTCGAGGAGGCAAGACCGAAGAGCAGCGAGATCGCAAGACCCTGGAAGATCGGGTCGCTCAGGATCGTCGCGGCGCCGATCATCGCCGCCGCCGCCGTCAGCACGATCGGTTTGAAGCGGATCATCCCCGCTTCGAGCAGCGTATCGCGCAGCGGCTTGTCGGGCGCTTTCGCATGATTGATGAAATCGACGAGCAGGATCGAGTTGCGCACGATGATTCCGGCAAGCGCGATGAAGCCGATCATCGACGTGGCGGTAAACGGCGCGCCGAAGAGCATATGCCCGATCACGATTCCAACCAGCGTCAGCGGGATCGGTGTCAGGATCACCAGTGGAATCTTGAAGTTCCTGAACTGCCCGACGACAAGGACATAGATGGCTAGCAGCGCGACCATGAAGGCGGCACCCATGTCGCGAAACGTCACCCAGGTGATTTCCCACTCGCCGTCCCAAAGCAGCGTTGGCATCTGTTCGTCGTCGGGCTGGCCGTTGAAGCGAATGACGGGTTTCGTCATCCCGTGCGCCGCCCAGTCGAACGACTCGATCGCATCATCGACCGCGAAAATGCCATAGATCGGCGCCTCATAATCGCCCGCGAGTTCGGCGGTGACCATATCGGCGGCGCGGCCGTTGCGGCGGAACAGCGTCGGCGAACCCTTTTCCTCGCGCGCCTCAACGATCTCACCCAGTTGCACGAGCCGCCCGCCAGGACCCATGCTCGCCACCGGCGTCGCCGCGAGATCGGCGCTCCAGGTCCGATGCGACTGGTCGAGCGTGACACGGATCGGCAGCGGGTCGCGCCCCTGCCCGCGCGGCGCATAGCCGACGGTCTGCCCGCCGAGCAGTGCGCCGATGCTGTCGAACAGCTGGCGCTCAGAAATGCCATAGGCATCCATCCGCGCCCGATCGGGAACAAGGCGCAGACGTGGACGCGCCACCCCGAAACTGTTGTCGACATCGACGACATAGGGGACGGTGCGGAACAGCTTTTCGACCTGCTCGGCGGTTTTTCGCCGCGTCGCTTCGTCGGGCCCATAGATTTCGGCGAGCATCGTCGCGAGCACGGGTGGCCCCGGCGGCGTCTCGACAACCTTGATCGAGGCCCCGGCGGGCAGCGGCAACGCCGCTTTCAATCGCTCACGGAGGTCGAGCGCGATCGCGTGGCTTGACCGGTCGCGCTCGTCCTTGGGCGCCAGCGCGATCATCACGTCGCCCAGCTCGGGGCGGTTGCGCAGGAAATAGTGGCGAACGAGACCGTTGAAATTGAACGGTGCCGACGTGCCGGCATAGGCTTCCATCGAGCGTGCCTCGGGCAATTGCCGCGCAATAGCGGCGGCGGCGTCGAGCGTGCGTCCGGTGGTTTCGAGTGAAGTCCCTTCGGGCATGTCGAGCACGAGCTGTACCTCCGACTTGTTGTCGAAGGGGAGCAGCTTCACGGTCACCGCCTTGAAATAGAACATCGAGCAGGCAACGAGCGTCGCGACGCCGACGGCGATCAGGAAATTGCGCGCGCTCTTGCGGTCGCGGATTACATGGCGGGCGACGCGGCCATAGAGCGCACCCAGCTTACCGCCGGTCGAATGGTCGTGTGCGCCGTGCGCCAGCGCATTTCGGGCAAAGCGCACCATCAGCCACGGCGCGATGATCACCGCGACAAAGAAGGAAAAGAGCATCGCGGCCGAGGCGTTGATCGGGATCGGCGCCATATACGGACCCATCAGCCCCGAGACGAAGAGCATCGGCAACAGCGCCGCGACCACCGTCAGTGTCGCGATGATCGTCGGGTTGCCGACCTCGGCGACCGCATCGACCGTCGCGTCGATGCGACTGCGATCGTCGGCCATCGCCCAATGGCGCGCGATATTCTCTATCATAACGATCGCGTCGTCGACGAGGATGCCGATCGAGAAGATCAGCGCAAACAGGCTGACGCGGTTGATCGTGAAACCCATCAGGTTCGAGGCGAACATGGTGAGAAGGATCGTCGTCGGGATGACAACCGCGGTGACCGCCGCCTCGCGCCAGCCGATCGCGAAGCCGATCAGGATAACGATCGACACCGTGGCAAGACCAAGGTGGAAGATCAGCTCGTTCGCCTTCTCATTGGCGCTTTCGCCATAGTTGCGGGTTATCGCGACATCGACGCCCGCCGGGATCAAGGTTCCGCGTAACGCTTCGACGCGTTCGACCACCGCTTGCGAAACATTGACGGCGTTGGCGCCCGCACGCTTTGCGATCGCCAGGCTCACTGCCGGCGCCATCGACCAGCGGTGGGCGGCCCCCCTTGCCCAGCGCCAGGCGCGGGCCTGATCCTCGCCGGGCCCCTGCGTCACGCGCGCGACGTCGCGCAGATAGACGGGATTACCGTTCGCCGCGCGAACGGTGATCGTCGATAATTGCTCAGCGCTGCGCACCGCTTGGCCCGCGACGACGGAGGTGGCCAGGCCGCCTTCGCGCACCGTGCCGAGCGGAAAACTACGGTTTGCCTGCCCCACCGCATCCATCAGCGCGCCCAGCGACACGCCATGCGCAGCGAGCTTTGCCGGGTCGGGAGCAACGCGAAGCTGTTCGTCCTGCCCGCCAGCGATGAACGTCAGCCCGACATCGTCGACCTTCGCGACCTCGGTGCGCAGCCGGGTCGCGAGGGCGTGCAGCGCTTGTTCGGTCCACTCGCCCCGCGCGCCCGGTTTCGGGGAGAGCGTCAGCACGACGACCGGCACGTCGCTGATCCCCCGCACGGTCACCTGCGGTGGCTCTATGCCCGCCGGGATGCGGTACATGTTCGCCGACAAGCGCTCGTTGATGCGCGTCGCGGCATCGTCGGGGTCCGAACCGACGAGGAAGCGTGCGGTGACCATCACCCCGTCATCCTCGGCCTGCGTGTAGACATGCTCGACGCCGTCGACGCTTTTCACGATCGTTTCGAGCGGCTTGCCTACCAGTTCGATCGCATCGCTGGCCGACAGCCCGGGTGCCGCGACCATCAGGTCGACCATCGGCACGCTGATCTGCGGCTCTTCCTCGCGCGGGATCGTCATGATCGCGAGCAGGCCGACGAGGATCGCCGCGAGCAGCATCAGCGGGGTCAACGGGCTCTGGATCGTGGCGCGCGTCAACCGTCCGGAAATGCCGAGGCTCATTTGCGCGATCCGGTGGTGGGGCCGACGAGCGTATCGCCCCGGGCGACACCCGAGAGAATTTCGACGCGCGCGGGGTCGTCGGAGGGCGCGATCTGCACCGGCACGCGCGACGTCGAATCCTTGCCGACGCGGATCGTCACATAATCGGTGCCGTAGGTGGTTTCGATGAAGCGGCGCGGGACGATGAGCGCCTGTCGTTCACCGACTGCGACGCGTGCGGTGACACGGCGGCCGACCATTTGGCTGGACAAGCCTGGTATCTGGACGTCGGCCGACATCTGGCCACCAGTGACCGACGGATAAACGCGGCTGACGATTGCGCGCGGGGCGATGGTCGTGGCGTCGTTTGCCAGCCCGGTCGCGATCACGGCGCTCCCGACGCGTATCTTGTTGCCGAGCGTTTCGGGGAGTTCGAGGCGCAGCACCATCGGCCCCGAGGTAATCGTCGCGATCGACGTACCCGGGGCAACCGCCGAGCCGGCGGGAACCTGCGCGACGAGGACACGACCCGCCGAGGGGGCGACAACCGCACCCTGTCCTGCGACTGCACCGACCGCTGATTGCTGGGCTCGCGCTGCCTTGACCTGCGCCCGCGCCGCACCGGCCGACGCTTCGGCCTGGTCGAGCCGCGCCCGCGCATAGACGCCGTTGGCGTGCAGATATTTGACGCGCGCCAGTTCGGCCTCGGCTTGCGCGGCCTGCGCCTGCGCCGCCGCCGCCTGCGCGCCAAAGGCGGCGCCTTCATAGCTGAGCCGGCTATCGACGATGCGACCGATGACCTGCCCCTTGCGCACCATATCGCCCTCGCGCACGCTCAGGCTGTCGAGGATGCCGGAAATGCGCGCGCGCGCGTCTGCCATGTCGACGCTGGTGACAAGCGCACCGACATCCTTCCAATCGGTGACGGTCGAGGGCGCCAGACGCAACTGCTCGCCCGAGATCGCCGCGCTCTTTTCAGGGGGCGCGTTCGTCGACTCATTGCCGCTGCATGCGGAAAGCGACACCCCGACAGCGAACAGCGCGACGGCTACTAAGGAAGGGCGCACCACTGCGGTCAACCTGCAACGACCGGCAGGCCGGCGGCGCGCCACGCCGTCAGTCCGCCCGCAAGGTGCGTGTCAATATCGGGCCGCGCCGCCGCCGCCTTTTCAAGCGCCATCGCCGAACGTCGCCCCGCAGCGCACATCAATATGACCGGTTTGTCGCCGTCCACCGGCAAGGCGCTGGCGCGGAACCGCGACAACGGCACCGAAAGCGCGCTCGCGACATGGCCCGCGGCAAATTCATCCGCTTCGCGCACATCGACCAGAACTGCCCGCCCGCCTTCTAGCAGGATGGAAAGTTCGCGCGGCTCGATTTCCTTGTGCGACGGTCGGCGGAACAGATTGAACATGGTCAAACTCCTAGGTGGACTGGGTCGCAAATGCGTCATTCTTTAATTCAGCTATTGCTAATATAAATTAAATCTAATATTCAGGTCAACAGGAATCGCACTCGATCTTCTGGGTCGCTTGAAATCGAGTGCCGACCGCGATGCGAAGGCATTCCCTCCCGCCGCTCGCATCGCGGTCATTCCATGCAGACCGATCGCAGGCCCTCGCGATCACAAGGAATTGGAGAGAGAATATGTCGCTACCGCGGATTGTCGTATTGGGTGCCGGGCTTGGCGGCACTATCGCTGCTTATGAAATCCGCGATGCTGTCAAGGGCAAGGCGGAGGTTATGGTCGTTTGTGATCAGGAAAATTACTGGTTCGTACCTTCCAATCCCTGGGTCGCCGTACGCTGGCGTGAGCCCGAGGCAATCCGGGTCCACCTGCCGCCGGTGATGAAACGCAAGGGAATCGACTTCACTGCGATCGGCGCAAAACGGGTTCATCCTCAAGAGAATCAGATTGAACTCAACGATGGCTCTTTCGTCGACTATGACTATCTGGTCATCGCGACCGGCCCCGAACTCGCCTTTGACGAAATCGAAGGCTTCGGTCCCGATGCTCATACCGTTTCTGTTTGTGCAACGGATCACGCGTCCGCCGCTGCCGACGCCTTCGACCGCTTCTGCGAAAACCCCGGTCCGATCGTCGTCGGCGCGGCGCAGGGCGCCTCCTGTTATGGCCCCGCCTATGAGTTCGCAATGATCCTCGACACCGAGCTCAAGCGGCGCAAGATCCGGGACAAGGTGCCGATGACCTTCATCACCGCCGAGCCCTATATCGGCCACCTCGGCCTCGACGGTGTCGGCGATACGAAGGGCCTGCTCGAGAGCGAACTTCGCAATCGCCACATCAAATGGGTCACCAATGCGCGGGTAACCAGCTTCGAGCCCGGCATGGCGCATGTCGAGGAAGTCGCTGAGGACGGCAGCGTCAAGGCGAAGCACGACTTGCCCTTCGCCTATTCGATGCTGCTGCCTGCTTTTCGCGGTGTCGATGCGGTGTTCGGGATCGAGGGCCTGACCAACCCACGCGGTTTCATCCTCGCCGACAAACATCAGCGCAACTCGACCTTCACCAATGTCTATTCGCTCGGCGTCTGCGTCGCGATCCCGCCGGTCGGGCCGACCCCCGTCCCCGTCGGCGTGCCCAAGACGGGTTTCATGATCGAATCGATGGTCACCGCCATCGCGCAGAATCTGAAGCTCGAGATCGACGGCAAACCGCCGATCCACGAGGCGACGTGGAACGCCGTCTGCCTCGCCGATTTCGGCGACGGCGGTGTCGCCTTTGTTGCGCAGCCGCAGATTCCGCCACGCAACGTCAACTGGTCGTCGTCGGGCAAATGGGTGCATCTCGCCAAGATCGGCTTCGAGAAATATTTCCTGCGCAAGGTCCGCAAGGGCGAAAGCGAGCCCTTCTACGAAAAGCTCGCGATGCATGCGCTGGGCATCAAGAAACTCCGCTTCTGACGAAAGGATAAGACCCATGAATCTCGATCGTGCCGTGCTGCGCTTTGCCGGCTTCATCGTCCTCTTGAGCGTCGTGCTTGCCTGGTTCGTTCATCCGTACTGGATCGCCCTCGCGGCCTTTGCCGGGCTCAACCTGATCCAGGCGAGCTTCACCGGCTTCTGTCCTGCCGCGATGCTCTTCAAGCGCTTCGGAGTCCGTCAGGGAACCGTCTTCAGGTGAGGCGCACCGCATTCCTGCTGGCGGCAAGCCTGGCTACGCTTGCGCTGTCGGAACCGGCGGCAGCGCAGGATCTGGCGACGGCAATTGCCGATGCCCGTGCGCATTCGCCGGCGCTGGCGGCGGCAGACGCCGACGCCGAGGCGGCCGCGGCGCGGGTCGCGCAAGCACGCGCGGCAGCGGGACCGACCGCGCGTGTCGAGGCGAGTATCGGCTATGGTCGGCTCGATCCCGGCGGCTATTTCGGGCTGACTGCCGACGACATAACCCCCAGCGCCCTCCAGTTCGTTGGCGAATATCCGCTTTATGCCGGCGGGCGTATCGCCTCGGCGATCGATCAGGTCGCGGCGGGAAGCCGCGCGGCAAAACTTGGCACCGACATGGCGCGGCAGAATCTGACGCTGGCCACTGTGTCCACTTATGCCGAGGTGCTGACCGCGCGCGACATGGTCGCAAGCTATACCAAGCTGGCCGAAGCACTGGACGAGATTGTGCGCCACGCGGGTCTTCGCTATGACGTTGGCGACACCACAAGCAGCGATGTGGCGCAGGCACAGGCCCGCCGCGCCGAAGGTCAGGCGGGGCTTGTCCAAGCGCAGGGGCGGCTCATCGCCGCCGAGGCGCGGCTCGAGCGACTGACCGGCAAGCCGACCGAAACGCTCGCCCCCCTACCCCCGCGGCCCGAGGTTCCCGGCACGCTCGGCGAGGCGGTCGAAGCGGCGCTGGGTGCGAATGCGATGCTCGCGCAGGCCAGCGCGGAGGTAGAGGGTGCCGACGCCGGGGTCCGCGCCGCCAAAGCGACGAACCGGCCGACGGTCGGGGCGTTTGTCGAAGGCGCGCGCGTCCGCGACCAATTCTTTCCAGACTATCGCGCCGACAGCGTCACCGTCGGCGTGCGCGGGCGCTGGACCTTTTTCGACAGCGGCGCCGCGCGCGCGCGCGTCCGCGAAGCTCGGGCTGGCCTTACGGCACGCGAGGCGCGACTGCGGCAGGCGCGCGACGACGTGACCCAGGCTGTGATCGAGGCGTGGAGCGGGCTAGACAGCGCCGAACGCAGCCTGGTCGCGGCGCGCGACGGCGACGCGGCAGCGCGCGAGGCGCTGCGCGGCACGCGGCTTGAGGTGCGTTCGGGCGCCAAGCCGCCGCTGGCCGAACTCGATGCCGAGCGCGAGGCCATCGCCGCAACGGCGCGACTGGCCGAAGCGCAGGCCATGGTCCAGACCGCCGCGTGGCGACTCCGCCTGCTTTGCGGCATCGAATAATATCGATCAGACTGATCGCCGCCCGCGACTGGACATCGATTGCAATCATTTTGTATTAGTATGACCTAATATACTTTGGAAAGAATTATCCCCATGACCGACCCTCACCGAGATACCGCCGCCGACATGATTGGCACGGCGCGCGCGACGGGCAAGGTTCCCATCGTGAAGAGTTTTTTCGACGAAGCGACCTTCACCGCGACGCACGTCGTCCACGACCCGGCGACGGGCAAGGCGGCGATCATCGACAGCGTGCTCGATTTCGACCAGCCGTCTGGCCGTACGAGCCATACCTCGGCCGATGCCATCATCGACTATGTTCGCACCGAAGGCTTGACCGTCGAATGGCAGATCGAAACCCACGCCCATGCCGATCACCTGTCGGCCGCGCCCTATCTGCAAGACAAGCTGGGCGGCCAGATCGTCATCGGACGGCATATCAAGACGGTGCAGACGGTGTTCGGTGAGATCTTTAACGAGGACGCGCGGTTCCGGCGCGACGGGTCGCAGTTCGACCGGCTGATGGCCGACGGCGACACGTTTCGCCTCGGCGAACTCGACGGCATCGTCCTCCACACCCCGGGACATACACCCGCGTGCATGGTGTGGATCATCGGCGATGCCCTGTTCACCGGCGACACTTTGTTCATGCCCGACTATGGCACCGCGCGCGCCGACTTTCCCGGTGGCGACGCGCGCACGCTCTATCGGTCGATCCACCGGCTACTCGCGCTTCCGGGCGAAACGCGCGTATTCCTCTGCCATGACTATAAGGCGCCGGGTCGCGACACCTACGCTTGGGAAACAACGATTGCGTCCGAACGCACCTCGAACGTGCATGTCCATGAAGGTGTGAGCGAAGACGAATTCGTCGCGATGCGCGAGGCGCGTGACAAGACGCTGGCGATGCCGAAGCTGATCCTGCCGTCGGTGCAGGTCAACATGCGCGGCGGCCGCCTGCCTGAACCCGAGAGTAACGGCACGCGCTACCTCAAGCTCCCGCTCGACATTCTCTAAGCGCCGGCGCGATGCCCGATCCCACCACGCTCGATCTTGCCCAGATGATTCTCGGCGCGCTGTCGGGGGTGCTTGTCGGCTTCACGCTCGGGCTCGTCGGCGGCGGCGGGTCGATCCTTGCCGTGCCGCTGATGGTCTATCTCGTCGGCGTGCCGCAGCCGCATGTCGCGATCGGCACCGCGGCGCTCGCCGTTGCCGCCAACGCGGCGGTCGGCCTTGCCAATCATGCCCGCGCGGGCAATGTCCGCTGGCCGTGTGGCGCCACATTCGCCGCCGCCGGGGTCGTCGGCGCGCTGGCCGGATCGACGCTTGGCAAGAGTTTCGACGGCGATAAGCTCCTCTTCCTCTTCGCGCTGCTGATGGTCATGATCGCGGGCGTCATGCTTCTCCGGCGCGGACAAGCGGGCGATCCTGCAGTACGTATCAGCCGTGAAAATGCACCGCGTCTGCTCGGCTACGGGCTCGGCAGCGGTGCGTTCAGCGGATTTTTCGGAATCGGCGGCGGCTTTCTGATCGTCCCGGGCATAGTCGCCGCGACGGGCATGCCGATGATCAATGCCGTCGGCACGTCCCTCGTCGCGGTCACCGCCTTCGGCCTGACCACTGCCGCGAACTATGCGTGGTCGGGTCTGATCGACTGGCCGCTCGCCGGCCTGTTCGTCGCGGGCGGTGCGCTCGGCAGCTGGTTGGGCATGAAGGGGGCACAGCGGCTGTCGGCGACGACCGGACGTCTCAACAGCCTGTTCGCACTGCTGGTGCTCGCAGTGGCTACCTATATGCTATATCAGAGCGCGAGCAGCTTTGGCTGGGTATCATAGTTGTCATTTACATGATATAGAGAAGTGTGTAGAAAGGTGTGGGAAAAGGATTCCGATGCCCGAAGATCTCACTCCACGCCCGCTCCATCGACCGCTCCGCATCGGCGACGCTGCGCCCGATTTCATCGCGCGCAGCACGACTGGTCCGCTGCGGCTCAGCGACTATCGCGGGAAATGGCTGCTGCTCTTCTCGCACCCCGGCGACTTCACGCCGGTCTGCACCAGTGAGTTTGTCGCGCTCGCGCGCGCGGCAGACCGTTTCGCGGCGCTGGGCTGCGAACTCGTGGCCCATTCGGTCGACAGCCTCTTCTCGCATCTCGCATGGGTTCGCGCGATACACGACGACCTAGGAGTCACGGTAACCTTTCCGATCATCGAGGATCCGTCGCTGGAGATAGCGACGGCCTTTGGCATGGTGGATCAGGATTCGCGCAGCGCCGCTGCCGTGCGCGCGTCCTATTTCATCGATCCGGAGGGTGTCGTCCGCGCGCTGACCGCCTATCCGCTCAGCGTCGGCCGCTCGGTCGAGGAAATGTTACGTACCGTCGCCGCGCTCCAGCGCACCAGCGACGGATTGGCCATGACGCCCGAAGGATGGAGTCCCGGCCGGGACATCCTCGCCCCGCCTGGCCTGCTTGCCTGCGACGCGCTGAGCGGCAAAACCGCGACGCGCTGGTTCTACCGGTTGACCCCCGACGAGCCCGAATGACGCCCGTCTCGCCCGCGGTACCGGTCATCGACGATGACCTCGTCGATCTGCTCCGCGTGCTCGCCCACCCGGTCCGCCTGAAGCTGATTTTCGCGATCCGCGACACCGAACTCGCCGTCGGCCAGATCGAAAGCGCCACCGGCGTCGGCCAGCCGTTGCTCAGCCAACAGCTCGGCGTGCTGCGCAACGCCCGGATCGTCGAAACGCGCCGCGACGCCAAGCAGATATTTTATCGCCTTAAATCTGACGCGCTCGTACCAATCCGCGCACTCGCCGACCAGTTCGATCCGCGCACCGCGCGCCCAATGGGCCAGCACGGCGGCGCCGACAGCGCCGCCCACTTTGCGCGGGTTCTCCGTTAATCGCTCTGTAACGCCATCCGGCGGTCCGCCAGTTCAAGCATCGCTAGCCGGTGACTGACGATAATCAGTCCCGTGCCCGTCGCATCGAGCCAGCCGCGCAATCGTGCGACCAGCAATGCCTCGGTGTCGAGATCAAGGCCTTCGCTCGGCTCGTCGAGCAGCAGGAAAGGTCGATCGGCGAGGAGCGCACGCGCGAGCGAGAGGCGTCTGCGCTGCCCGCCCGAAAGCCGCGCGCCGTCATCACCGAGCCAGCAGTCTAGGCCGCCCGGGAGGGTGGCCACGACGTCGTCGAGTCCGGCGCTGAACAACGCCTCGGCCATGGCGGCGCGGGTGATGCCGGGGCGCGCAAGAGCAAGATTGTCGGCAACCGTCCCGGCAATCATCGACGCATCCTGCGCCGCCAGCGCGAATAGCGACCGACGGTCGGACAGCGGCAAATCTGCGACTGGCACCCTCGCTATTTCGATCGATTGAGGCGCGTCGTTTCGCAGCCCCGCGAGCGTTTCGATGAGCCGCGTCTTGCCGCTGCCCGACGCGCCGGTCACTGCAAAGCGGTCGCCTCGCGCGATACGATGCCTGTCGATCACGATCGCAGCCGATAAGTCGACCGGCGGCGGCGGTACCGGCGCGGACGGCACCGGGAACATGACATCCAGCCGTTCACGAGCGCCCCGACTTTTCCAGCGCTGGAGATCGAGCCGGACAAGCGCGCCGACAATTTCCATCGACGCCGCTGCGGCGAGCGACGACAGCGCGACCAGCGGCGCCGGCGCCGCACTGAACAGTACAATCGCCGCCACGACCATTCCGGTCGCCAGCCAATGACCGGTTCCGAGCGCCGCATCGGCCCGTACCATCGCGACGCGCGCCTGGTGCAGCCCATCCTGGGCATCGCCGAGCGCGGCGCGCACGTCATCGTCGAGCGCATAAACCAGAATGTCGTCGCCCCCGGTGGCAAGATCGACATATTGCCGGATCAATTGCCCCGTCGCGTCCCGCTCGGCGTCGAGCGCGGGCGCCAGCCACCGCGCACCGATCCATCGCGCCAGGAGCAGGCTCGTCGCGGCGGCGGCGCACAGGGCCAGAACGGCGATGATTCCCGCGAACGCCGCGAGCGCCAGCGCGCCGATCAGTGTCGCGATACCCGAGGGCGCCAGCGTCGTGCGCAGCAGCGCCTCCTCGAGCGCTTCGACATCGCTCCCGAGCCGCGCCGCCACCTCGCCACGATTGAACCGGAGCGCCGCAGCAGGCGGCGCGGCGACCAGCCGCGCAAACAGCCGGGTACGGACATCGGCGAGCGCGAACAGCATCGCCCGGTGGCTGAACAGGCGTTCGCCATAGCGCGACAGGGTGCGGAGGATGGCAAGGCCGCGGATTGCGGCGCTGGGAATCAGATAGTTGAACGCCTGGACCGCGGCCACGCCACCCAATCCGGCCAGCGCCGCGCCGGTCAGGAACCAGCCCGAAACCGCGAGCAGCCCGATCGCCGACAGCGCGGCGACCGCGGCGGCGATCATGCCCGACGCAACGGCGCGGCGTTGCCGCGCGCGCGCTGTACGGATCATGTCTTCGATCATGGCAGGGCGATCCGGCTGTCCGCGGCGGCGACGAGCAGCGGGTCATGCGTCGCCGTGACGATCAGCCTGTCCCGCCCCGTCCGGACGAGCAGCGCGACAATCGATTCTGCTGCGGCGCGATCGAGATCGGCCGTCGGCTCGTCGAGCAAGAGGATCGGGCGCGGCGCAAGAAGCGCGCGCACCAGACCGATGCGCCGCCGCTCGCCCCCCGACAGCCCGCTGCCACGGTCGTTTATCGACCAGTCGAGGCCTCCGCCACGATCCGCGATCAGCCCGCCAAGTCCCACCGCATCGAGAAGATCGAGCGCGTCTGCATCGGCTACGCCCCAACGGGACAGGAGCAGGTTGGCACGCAGCGTCGCTGGCAGAAGCAATGCGCGCTGCCCAGACCAGCCACAGGTCGCCGCCAGCGCACACGGGTCGACCGCGACGGTGTCGAGGCAGATCTGTCCACGCTCGATCGGCACCTGCCCGATCAGCGCACGGAGCAGGCTGGTTTTTCCGGCCCCGCTGGGGCCGGTCATGACATGGAGACCGGTCGCCGGCCAGGCGGCGTCGACGGAACCGATCGCGACCCCGCCCGGATGGCGCACGACGAGATCCGCGAGCGCCAGCGTCGTCACCATTGTCCTCGGCGGGTTCTCGATACGTTCGGAAATTTTCCGTTCTTCTTGCGCCAGCGCGGCGAGAGCAGCTTCTCCCTGCTGCTTGTCATGATATGCGGCGGCGAGTCGGCGCATCCCCATATAATATTCAGGCGCCAGCGCGAGGACAAAGAAGGCGCGGACGAAATCGAGCCGTTCGGGCGGCGCAAACGGCAAAAGCCCCAGCAAGGCGAAGCCGCAATAGACGGCGACGAGGGCGACCGCCAGCGCGCTGAAAAACTCCAGAATCGCGCTCGACATGAATGCGATCCGGAGCACGCCGAGCGTTCGCTCCGCCAAATCGCTCGCCGCGGCTCCGATATGCCGCGCGACGCGCTCTTCCGCACCAAAGGAAAGAATCAACGGCAAGGCCCGAACGCGATCGACGAACAGGCCACCGAGGCGCGCAAGCGCGCCGAACTGATCATCGCTCGCCTTGCGCGCGGCACCGCCCGCGAGCGCCATGCCAAACCCAAACGGGATCAGTGTGGCAAGCAGGATCGCCGCGGACACCCAGCTGGCAAAAAAGGCCGCAAGCGCGATCAGCAGCGGCGACAGCATCGCCGCGCGGCGCAGGGGCAGGAAGCGCGCGAGATAGGGCTCGATGCGGTCGATCCCGGCGATCGCAAGCTCGGCGTCTTCACCGACGATTCGCCCCCGCGCTGTCGCGCTCGTCATCAAGGCCGGCGCTAAGCGGGCGCGGAGGGCGGCGGTGGCCACCGCCGCCGCGCGCTGGCCGAACAGTGCTGCGGCGCCCTGTGCGCCGCCGCGCAGCAGGGCCGCAGCGATCAGCAGCAGCCCCCAGCCCCATCCGGTTTCGCCACCACCGCCGATTTCGCGGCTGATTTGAAGCGACAAAAGCTGCGCCAGTGCCAGCGCAAAGAGAACAGCCGCCAGCGCGTCGCACACCCATGCCGCCACGGCGGAAGGGCTGGCAGAAACGACGGGAGACGATGAACGATCCATAGTTGACATTTCTCTAATATTCATACATTCCTATATTCAGTAATTGACGTAGCCGCAAGCCAAGCGGTGCGCCGCCGAGTCGCTGTTCCAGGAGTGACGCTATGGATCTCGCCGTTGTCGAGCTTTCCCGTCTGCAATTCGCGCTGACGGCGATGTATCATTTTCTCTTCGTCCCGCTCACGCTGGGCCTGTCGTTCATGCTGGTGATCATGGAGAGCATCTATGTCATTACCGAACGCGAGATATGGCGCACGATCACGCGCTTCTGGGCCAAGCTGTTCGGCATCAACTTCGTCCTCGGGGTGGCGACCGGCCTGACGATGGAGTTCGAGTTCGGGATGAACTGGTCCTATTACTCGCATTATGTCGGCGACATTTTCGGCGCGCCGCTCGCGATCGAGGGACTGATGGCCTTCTTCCTCGAGGCGACCTTCGTCGGCCTGATGTTCTTCGGCTGGGACAAATTGTCCAAACGGGCGCATCTGTTCGTCACCTTCCTCGTCGCCTTGGGATCGAACCTGTCGGCGCTGTGGATCCTCATCGCCAACGGCTGGATGCAAAATCCCGTCGGATCGCGCTTCAACACCGACACGATGCGGATGGAGGTCACCGATTTCTATTCGGTGCTGTTCAATCCCGTCGCCCAGGCGAAATTCGTTCATACCGTCAGCGCCGGCTATGTCACCGCCTCGGTCTTCGTCGTCGGTATTTCGGCCTGGTATCTGCTGCGCGGGCGCTTTACCGCGCTGGCGAAGCGATCGATGACGGTCGCCGCCGCCTTCGGCCTCGCCTCCTCGCTCTCGGTCGTCGTCCTTGGCGACGAATCGGGCTATGCGCTCACCGACAACCAGAAGATGAAGCTCGCCGCGATCGAGGCCATGTGGCACACCGAAAAGGCACCCGCGGGCCTGACCTTGATCGGCTTTCCGTCGGTCAAGGACCGCACGACGCATTACGAGATCAAGATTCCCTACGTACTTGGGCTTATCTCGACGCGCAGCCTGACCGGGCAGGTTCAGGGGATCAACGAACTGGTCCTCCATGCCCAGGAACGCATCGAGAGCGGCACGCTCGCCTATGGCGCGCTCGAGGATTTGAAGGTCGACCGCACCAACGACGCCGCGCGCGCGCGGTTCGAGGAGCATCGCAGTGACCTTGGCTATGCGATGCTGCTGAAACGCTATGTCAGCGATCCACGGGAAGCGACGCACGACCATGTGATGAAGGCTGCCTGGGATACTGTCCCGAACGTCCCCGTGACCTTCTGGCTGTTCCGCTTCATGGCGGGCCTCGGCTTCTTCTTCATCGGCTTTTTCGCCCTCGCATTCTACTATGTGACGGTCCGACGCTTCGATGTGAAATGGTTCCTGCGAACGGCAGTCCTGATTATTCCACTTCCGTGGATCGCGATCGAAATGGGCTGGGTGCTCGCCGAATATGGCCGCCAGCCCTGGGCGATCGAGGGCGTGCTGCCGACCTTCCTCGGCGCGTCGAGCCTTACGGTGGCGCAAGTATGGACGACGATCGCGGCCTTCACCCTGCTCTATAGCGTGCTCGCCTTTATCGAGGTGCGGTTGATGCTCGCGAGCATCCGCAAGGGCCCCGAGCCCAGTCGCGCGGCGGCGGGAACCACTGCCGACGCGAAGGCGGGCGCGGGCTATGCCCCGCTGCCCGCCGAATAAGGAGGACCGAAATGGCGATACCCTTCGACTATGAAAGCCTCCGCCTGATCTGGTGGCTGCTGATGGGCGTGCTGTTGATCGGCTTCGCCCTCACCGACGGCTTCGACCTCGGGGTGGCGGCGCTGCTGCCCTTTATCGCGCGGAACGACGAGGAACGGCGGCTTGCGATCAACAGCATCGCACCGACGTGGGAGGGCCACCAAGTCTGGCTCATCCTCGGCGGTGGCGCGATCTTTGCGGCCTGGCCCTATGTCTATGCGATCAGCTTTTCGGGCTTCTATCTCGCGATATTCCTGGTCCTCGCGGCGCTGATCGTGCGACCGGTGGCGTTCAAATATCGCTCGAAGCACGACGATGCCGCCTGGCGCACCCGTTGGGACTGGGCGCTGTTCGTCGGCGGCTTCGTCCCCGCGCTGGTTTTCGGGGTCGCGGTCGGCAATGTCCTCATCGGCGCGCCGTTCCGCCTCGATAGTGACCTGCGCGCCTTCTACGAAGGGTCTTTGCTCGGCCTCTTTTCGCCCTTCACGCTGCTCACCGGCCTCCTGTCGGTGGCGATGCTTGTGCTCCACGGCGCGGGGTGGCTGGCGCTGAAGATCGAGGAAGGCCCGGTCATGGATCGTGCGCGGCGTTGGGGCAAAGTCGCGGCGATCGCGGCCATCCTGTTCTTCGCCATCGGCGGCATCATGGTCGCGACGATGCCGATTGGCTACCGATTGGAGGGAGTGATCGATACGGCCGGTCCGTCGAACCCGCTCTGGTCGACAAGCGTGCCCGCCACTGGCGCCTGGCTCGACAATTACGGTCGCCATCCGTGGATGCTGCTCGCGCCGATCCTCGGCTTTGCGGGACCGGCGCTGGCCTATGTCGCGATCGCCCGCCGCAGGCAGGCGCTGCTGTTTGCGGGTTCGGCCATGGCAGCCGTCGGAATCATCGCGACCGTCGGTCTTTCGATGTTCCCCTATATCCTGCCCAGCTCGATCGACGCTCACTCGAGCTTGACGGTCTGGAACGCATCGTCGAGCCATTTGACATTGTGGGTCATGCTGGTCGTCACACTGATATTCCTGCCCATCATCCTCGCTTACACCGCCTGGGTGCTCAAGATACTGTTCGGCCGCGTGACGCTCGCCGATGTCCGTTCGAACCCTGATTTTTACTGACCGGAGGCAGACGCAATGTGGTATTTTACGTGGGTTCTGGGACTCGGTCTCGCGGTTGGCTTCGGCATTTTGAATGGTGTGTGGCACGAATTCCATTCGCCCGCCGACGAAGACGCGACGCTTTAGGGCTCATTTTTCTGGAGGCGCGCCCTTCGTCTTGTGCCGCAGATACAGCCAGACGAGCGCGGCAATCGGCAGCGTGGCGGTCGCTGTCAGGAATATGGGATCGAACGATAGGCCCAAATGGCTCGTGCCTTTCGCAAGGTACGAAAATAGCCCGACCGAATAATAGCTGACCGCGACGACTGACAATCCCTCGACGACATGCTGCAAATGGAGCTGGCGCGCCGCGCTGCGTTCCATCGATACAAGCATCGCGCTGTTCTGCTGCTGGATTTCCAGGTCAATGCGCGTGCGCAACTGCGCCGTCGCGCGCTAGATGCGTTCGGCCAAATGCTCGATGCGGGCCGCGAAGGAGCGACAAGTGCGCGCAGCCGGAACTAGCCGCCGCTCGGTAAAATCTGCGAGCGACTGAAAGCCAGGTATCGGTGCCTCGGCAAGCGCATCGAGCCGCTGCATCGCGATATCGGCATAGGCCGCCGTTGCACCGAGGCGAAAGGCGGTCGCTGCCGAAAGCGCGGTGACTTGACTCGCCAGCTCTATCAACTGGTCGAGCAATGCCGGCGCAGCATCGGAATCGCGCATCGCCAGGGTCACGGCGGCAAGTTCGCTTTCGAGCATGGTAAGCTCGCCGGCCTTTTGCTGGACGAGCTGCAAACCGAGGAGCGCCAGGTTGCGATAATTGCCCAGTTCCTGAAAGCGCTGGACGGCTCGGCCCAGATCGGCCGGTTCGCTGCCATTGGCGGCCACCAGCAGGCGTCCGTACCCGTCGCTGCGAACCTGAAAATCGCTCCATACGCGCACGCCGCCGGCGATTCGGGTGCTCAACAGCTCGCGCGAATCGAACCCGCCGCTATCCAGCACCCGTTCAGCCGCGACATCGTCGGTCACGACGGCAATCCGTGTCGCTCGAAGCACCGCCCCAGGCGTCTCCTCGATCCAGCGCCACAACGCCGCATCCCGATTTGCGGATGCAAATGGGGCATCCCCGCGATGCGGCAGAATCGCCGTGAATGTCGTCGCCTCGCTATGTTTTTCCCAAAGCAGGATCACGTCATCGGCGCTCATGGCCTCGCCATGGCGCTCACCTGACTGCAAAGACTCCGCCGCGAATGGGAGCACGTCAAAATGAGCGGCCTCGGACTCGCGGTCGGCGGGCGCGACGATGCGCAGCAGCTGGACAATTCGGGCCGGGGCCTTGATCGCCGACATTCGGCGCATGTGCATTTCGGCGATCACCGATGCGCGGGCGGGGTGGCTGAGCAATGGCACGTCGGCTCCTCCCTTCTGTTTCCATATAAGGTTATTCTAATGCAATCAAACCGCAGCACGTCGGGTGGCTGATCGGCTCACCCGATCAGTATGATCGTATTTTAGAGATACATAATATAGCATATGTGTAATAGATAGCACCATAGTCCATTTGGGACCAGGAGCAAGCATCATGACCGATATCACCATGCCGCGGATCAATGAACCCGCGCCCGATTTCACCGCCAAGACCACGCACGGAACGAAAAGCCTCGCCGACTATCGGGGCAAATGGCTGATCCTCTTTTCGCACCCGGCCGACTTCACGCCGGTTTGCACCACCGAGTTCATAGGCTTCGCGCGCCATGCCGACGAATTCAGCGCGATGAACACCGAATTGCTCGGGCTGTCGATCGACTCCAACTATGCTCATATCGCCTGGGTGCGGAGCATCGAGGCGAGCTTTGGCGTCAAGATTCCATTCCCGATCATCGAGGACATCTCGATGCAGGTGGCGACCGCCTATGGCATGGTGCACCCTGGCGCATCGGATACACAGGCGGTCCGCGCGACATTTTTCATCGACCCCGACGGCATGCTGCGCGCGATGGTCTATTATCCCATGTCGAACGGCCGCTCGATCGCCGAATTCGTGCGGCTGATGCGCGCCCTCCAGGTCGCGGACGCGAACAAGGTCGCTACGCCCGAAGGCTGGCAGCCGGGCGAAGATGTTATCGTTCCCCCTCCGCAGACGGCCGACGCCGCCGATGCTCGCGCCGACGAGGGCTATGACTATGTCGACTGGTATTTCAGCAAAAAGGCGCTTCCGGCCTGACCAATTGCACCGGCCCATCTATTGAAAGGCTGATCGGTCGAAAAAGGGGGTTCCGGCATCGTCGCGGCAAGGAGGTTAGGCGCGACGACGCCGGAACCCCTAACGATCAGCCTGGAACGGCTGTCGACAGCATCGCTTGGCCCTGTGAGTGCGGGATATATTGCGAGGCCTCCCCAGCACCTCGCAAACATCCAGGGCGGCAATGCCGATCAGTCAAGGTCGATCGGATCATGCAACAAGACGCCCGCCGCGGAAGCGGTGCCATTCCTGCCGCAAAGGTAGGGACAAGGAGCGAGAATCACCGGAACTTCAGCCCGACGGTCATATAGACTTGCCGCGGATTGCCGTAGAAAGCGGTGAGGACGCCTTCGGCTCCGAGGGTCGAGTTCAGCCCCGGCTGCCCATTGGCGAGGACGAAGTCACCCGTGTCGGGGTTCTGGCGGAGGAAATTATAGCCCGATGTGATGTAACGCTTGTCAGTGAGATTGCGCCCATGCAGCCCGAGCGACCAGCGATCGTCGTCCGATCGCCAGATCAGGCTGGCATCCCACAGCGCAAAGCCCGCCTGGTCGAGGCCGGGAATGCGCAGCTCGAATTGCTGGGTTTTGCTGCGGTAGGACAGGGTCGTGTTGAACCCGAGCGTTCCCGGTCCCACTGGCAGACTATAGTCGAGCGTGCCGCTCAGCGTCCATTCGGGGGTATTCTGAATCTTGCGCCGGTCGGCGACGTCGATGCCGCGGGCATCGATGAACCGTAGATAATCGGCGTTGATGTAGCCGAGCGATCCGGAGACGGCCAGCCGGTCGCCCCCCGCGCCGACGTCGCGGCCGAGCGTCCAGCGTCCTTCGAGTTCGACGCCCTGAAAGCGCGCCTTGCCCGCGTTGGTCGTGATTCCGATGAACGTCGGAACACCGCCGACGACGGTCCCGATCGAACCGGGTACCTGAACGTCGCGATAATCAGCATGGAACAGTGCCAGCCCGATTGATCCCTGGCCGCCAGCGAGCGACGCCTTGTAGCCGGCTTCATAGCTGTTCACGGTTTCCGGGTCGAAGCCCATGAAATCGAACAGTTCGGCGGGCGAACAGGCAGCGCCCTGGGGATTGCGACAGGCGGTGGTGACGCCGCGCGGATCGAAACCGCCGCCCTTGAAGCCGGCCGAATAGGACAGGTAGAGGGTGTGATCGCGCGCCGGATGATAGCTAGGGTCAGGACCCATTGATTTGCGGTGATGGCTGTGATTCAGGCGGCTGCGAAGGAGCCTGAATTTGAGCGATTTATTCTGGCTGACGGACGAGCAGATGGCTCGGCTTCAGCCCTATTTTCCCAAGAGCCATGGCCGCGAGCGCGTTGATGATCGGCGCGTTTTGAGCGGGATCATCTTCGTCAACCGCAATGGGCTGAGGTGGCGCGATGCGCCGAGGGAATACGGCCCGGCGAAGACGCTCTACAATCGCTGGAAGCGGTGGAGCGACAAAGGCATCTTCATCCGCATAATGGAAGGCCTGGCGACACCTCAGGCTCCCGAGCGCAAAACGATCATGATCGACGCGACCTATCTTAAAGCGCACCGCACGGCGTCGAGCCTGCGGGTAAAAAAGGGGGTCCAGGACGCCTGATCGGCCGGACGAAAGGCGGCATGAACACCAAGCTTCATGCCGTGAGTGATGCGAATGGTCGTCCAATCAGCTTCTTCCTGACCGCCGGACCGGTCAGCGACTACACTGGCGCGGCCGCTTTGCTCGACAGTCTGCCCAACGCGCAATGGATGCTGGCCGACCGAGGCTATGATGCCGACTGGTTCCGCGACGCCCTGCAGGAGAAGGGTATCACGCCCTGCATCCCGGGCCGGAAAATACGGAACAAAACCGTCAAATATGACAAGCGCCGCTACAAACGCCGCAACCGCATCGAGATCTTGTTCGGCCGCCTGAAGGACTGGAGGCGGGTCGCGACGCGCTACAATCGGTGCCCGAAGGCCTCCTTCTCTGCCGTGGCTCTCGCCGCAACCGTCATCTTCTGGCTCTGATCAATGAGTCCTGACCCTAGCAGCACAAACAAAGCCATCGCTCGCGTTGCCGCCCAAAGCCGGACCGGCGGGGCAGGCCCCATAACCGCCATGAACGGACGACAGGCGGTCTTTCCTTCATTCAGGAGTCATCGCCGCCCTTGGCCGCACAGCGCAAGGTGGCGATCAAGCCTCGTGCGCCATTGGCAAGCGTGAGTTCGGCGCCCATCGCAGCACAAAGATCCTGCGCTATCGCAAGACCGAGACCTGAGCCCGCGACGTCGGGATCGAAGCGCGTTCCCACCGCGAATGCCTGTTCGAGCAGGTTTTCCGGAATGCCGGGACCATCATCCTCGATCCGAACTGTGCAGGAATCCGCGCCGTCACCAGCAAATGACAGCGTGACATCCCGGCTTGCCCATTTTCCGGCATTGTCGAGCAGAATCGACAGAATCTCGGCAAAGTCCACTGCGTCGAGCGGCAGCACCAGTCCGTTGCAGCCATCTGCCAGCATCTTGAACTGCTTGTCCGGGTGCAGCCGCTGCATGGCGCGCAGGATCGGCGCGGCGACATCGGGCACCATGACGCCGCGCCCGGAGTGCTTCTTGCCCGCCGAGGAGCGTGCGCGAGCGAGCTGGTATTCGATCTGTTGCGTCATCGCGCTGGCCTGATCGAGCAGCACCGCGCCCGCAGCCCGGCATTCACTGCGCTCTGAAAGTCGCTCGGCCTCGTCGGTAATGATTGCCAGCGGGGTGCGCAGCGAATGGGCGAGGTTGCCCGCCTGCACCCGCGCCCGCGCAATCATCGCCTCGTTTTGGCGGATATAGGCGTTGAGATCGGCGGCGAGAGGTGCAATCTCGGCAGGGTATTCGCCCTCCAGCTCTTCCGCCTTGCCATGCCGCAGTCGGGCAAAGGCGAGCGACAATCGGTCGAGGGGGCGTAAACCGAAGGAAATAATGGCGAACCCCGTCGCCAGCAGCAGTGCGGCAAGCCCCGCCAGCCACAAGCTAAGGTCGCGGGTGAAGCTGCCGATCAGCCGGTCGAGCTCGCTCTGGTCAGTGGCGATCACAAAATGGATGTCCTCGCCCGCAGGCCCCTTGCGCGTGAAGCCGTAGGTTATGGCTGGTCCGGTCGGCCCGGTATTAAGGCGGTGCAGAATCTCTGGCGAATGGGCGATGCTTTCATCAAGCCTGCCGCGCGTCATCGAGCGCGAGCGCAGCGTCGCGTGCCCGTTGGCGGTCACCTGCCAGTAAAAGCCCGAAAGCGGCACATCATAGCGCGGATCAGACAGCGGGCGGGCCAGAATGATCGCGCCGTCTGGGGCAATCTCGGTAAGTCCGCCGAGTTCGCGGACGTGCACCTCAAGTTCCTCATGATACGACTGTTCGACATGCCTGCTGAAAATCCCGACCGCCGAAAACCAAATTGCCGCGATACCCAGCAACACCCACAGCGTAATCGCCAGCAGGAACCGCAGCCGCAAGCTGCCGGGGACGGGAAATCGTATCACTTTTCGAACCTGTAGCCCAGGCCGCGCTGTGTTGTGATCCGCTCGCGCCCGATTTTGCGGCGCAGGCGCCCGATCAGCACCTCGACCGTGTTGCGCTCGCGGTCGGCATCCAGCGCGTAAAGATCATCGAGGATGTCTCCCTGTGAAAGCAATTGCCCGGCGCGGCGCATGAACAGGTGCAGCAGGCGAAATTCCTGACGGCTGAGCGCCAGCTGCCGTCCCGCCTGCATCGCCGAGCGCGCCAGCGGATCGAGCGCGAGGTCGCCCGCTTCGATGATGGTTGCGCGCGAGCCATGTTGTCGCCGGAACAGCGCATTGAGCCGGGCCAGCAGTTCCTCGAAGCGCACCGGCTTGACCACGAAATCATCTGCGCCCGCATTCAACCCCTCGACCTTATCCTGCCAGCTGCCGCGCGCGGTGAGTATCACGATCGGGGTCTCCACCCGCCGGTCGCGCCAGTGGCGCAGCAGTTCCAATCCGCTGCCATCGGGCAGGCCGAGATCGAGAATCACCGCCGACATGCGATCGACATCGGGCCAGTCCTCCGCCTCAGACCGGCTGGCCGCCAGCTCGACCGCGAAATCGGCGCTGCGCAGCCGCTCGGTCAGGCGGCGGCCCAGTTCCGGATCATCTTCGACAACAAGGAGGCGCATGGCGTTCCGGTCCCTTTCCGCCGCCGTTATAGGCTGCGAAACTGACAATATGCTGCCAGCTTGGCAAGTTCCTGTCAGCTTGGCGGCGCAAAGGCTGGGGCATGACTACGCACCTCTTCGCTCGCCTTGCCGTTCTTGCTGTGTTTGCGGCATTGCCGGCCTGTTCCTCGCCCCCCGCGGAGCAGGCTGGCAATACTGCTGCTACGCCTGATCCTACCCGAGGGCTGGCGATTGAGACCGCCTTGGCAAGGGAGGTCGATAACGTCCCGCTTGGCAGCGTGCCGGGCACCATCACCCTCCCCCCGGACGCCCGGGTTGCGGTCACCGCGCCATTTCCTGGCGCAGCGGTACGGGTCTACGTGATTGAAGGGCAGGCGGTCAGGCGTGGTGAGGCGCTGGCGCTGATGCGGGCGAGCGAGCCGGTGCAGATTCGCGGCGACCTTGCCCGCGCGCGCTCTGTTACCACGCTGGCCGAGGCGCGGGCGAAACGGCTTACCCAGCTAGCTCAGGAAGGGATCATTGCCGAGGCCCGTGCCGATGAAGCGCGAGCGGAGTTCGATCAGGCTCGCGTCAGCGTGACCCAACTATCCCGCATGGCTGCGCTCGGCGGAGTGGGGGCGGATGGAACCATGACTTTGAGCGCGCCGATAGCTGGCCGGGTCGCGCATGTGGGGGTCGAGACCGGCGGCGGGGTAGATGCCATTACGGCTCCCTTCGTGATCGAGGCTGACGGCGCGTGGCAGATCGAACTGCAATTGCCCGAGCGGCTGGCGCGAGCGGTGCGCCCCGGCATGGCGGTGGAAATTATGCTGTCCGATGGCGGTGCTGCGCCGCTGCCGCTGGGCGGGCAGATCATCGCGGTTGCGCCGTCGATCAATCCTGCCACCCGTTCGGTGATGGCCCGCGCCAGCATTGGTGCGGCCCCCGGCCTCGTCCCGGGGCACAATGTCACCGTGAGCATACGAGGGAGCGGCACGGGGATCGCCGTGCCGCAGACAGCGGTCACCCGCATCGGCGACAAGGACCACGTGTTCGTCCGCAAGGGCAAGACCTGGGTCAAGCGTCCGGTCGAAGTCGCCGCGCGCGGCGGCGGCGAGGCGTTCATTGCCAAAGGGCTGACAGCGGGAGAAACCGTCGCGGCGAGCAGCATCGCCGAGCTCAAAGCCATGAGCGCGGAGTAACCGGCCCCATGCTCGCCAAACTCGTCGAACGCGCACTCAACCTGCGGCTTGCGGTGCTCGGCTTGGCCGCGCTGCTGGCGGGGATGGGGGCGTGGTCATTCCTCAATCTGCCGATTGATGCCTTCCCCGATATCAGCACCACGCAGGTCAAGATCATCGTCAAGGCACCCGGCATGACCCCGGAAGAGGTCGAAAGTCGGGTCGTCACCCCGATCGAGATGGAGATGCTCGGCATCCCCGATCAGACCGTGCTGCGCTCGGTAGCCAAATACGCCATTGCCGACATCACGATCGATTTCACCGACAGCACCGATATCTACTGGGCGCGCCAGCAGGTGGCCGAACGGCTCGGTGCCGTCATGGCCGGTCTGCCCCCGAGCGTCGAAGGCGGGTTGGCGCCGATCTCCACGCCCTTGTCCGAAATGTTCATGTTCACGATCGACGGTCGGCAATCGCTCGGCGAAAAGCGCCGCGTGCTCGACTGGACGATCCGCCCCGCGCTGCGCACGGTGCCGGGGGTGGCCGACGTCAATTCGCTGGGCGGCTTTGCCGAAACCTTCGAGGTTGCGCCCGACAGCGCAGCGCTGGCCGCCGCCGGGCTGTCCAGCGCGGATCTGATCGCGGCGATCGAAGCCAGCAACCGCAATGACGGCGCCGGGCGGCTGACGAGCGGCGAAGAAGCACTGATCGTGCGCGCGACCGGAGCGATCCGCAGCCTTGACGATCTCGCGGCCGTCGTGGTGCGCTCCTCGGACGGCGCGGTGGTGCGGGTCGGTGACGTGGCGCAAGTGCGCACCGGCAGCCTCACCCGCTACGGCGCGGTCAGCAAGAACGGTAAGGGCGAGGCGGTGCAGGGGCTGGTGATCGGCCTGCGCGGTGCGGATGCCGCCAAGGTAGTCGAAGGCGTCAAGGCGCGGCTGGAGGAGATCAAGCCGAGCCTGCCCGAAGGCATGAGCGTCGCGGTGTTCTACGACCGTTCGGACCTCATCACCCGCGCAGTCGGCACGGTTGAATCCGCGCTGCTGGAGGCGACCGTGCTCGTGGTGATCCTGCTGCTGCTGTTCCTCGGCGATGTGCGTGCTTCGGTGATCGTCGCGCTGGCGCTGCCGATGGCGGTCCTGCTCACCTTTATCTTCATGCGGTCGATCGGGCTGACTGCCAACCTGATGAGCCTCGGCGGTCTCGCCATTGCGGTCGGCATTCTGGTCGATGGCGCGGTGGTGGTTGTCGAAAACGTGGTCGAGCGTCTTTCGGACCCCAAACACGCTTCGACCAGCAAGCTGCGCAATATCCTCGTCGCCTCGACCGAAGTTGCCAAACCGGTGACCGCGGGCCTTGCGATCATTGCGATCGTGTTCCTGCCGCTGCTCACGCTCGAAGGGCTGGAGGGCAAGCTGTTCGGCCCCGTCGCGATGACAATCGTGCTGTCGCTGGCATCCGCACTGGTGTTGTCATTGACGCTCGTGCCGGTGCTGGCCTTCTACCTGCTCAAGGTAAAGGTGGATGCAGACGGCCTGCACCACGAGCCTTGGCTGATGCGCCAGATCGCGCCGCGTTACCACGCGCTGCTGGCCCGTTCCTTCGCGCACAAGACCCGCGTTTTCATCATCGCCGGGATCGGGCTTGTGCTGGCAGGTGCGGCTTACACGATGACGGGCAAAACCTTCCTCCCGGTGATGGACGAAGGATCGGTGATTGTGCAGCTGTCCAAGCTGCCGTCGATTTCGCTCGCGCACAGCGTCGAAGGCGACCTGAAGGTACAGCGCGCCATCCTTGAACAGGTGCCCGAAGTCGAAGCCGTGATCGCCCGCGTCGGATCGGACGAGCTGGGCCTCGATCCGATGAGCCCCAACGAAACCGACAGCTTCCTGCAATTGAAACCGCGTGGGGAATGGCGCGTTGCGGACAAGGAGTGGCTGCTGGGGGAATTGCGCAAAGTGATGGCGCAGTTCCCCGGAATCGAGCCGACCTTCACGCAGCCGATCGAAATGCGCACGTCGGAAATGCTGACCGGCGCACGCGGCGATCTCGCGATCAAGCTGTTCGGCCCCGACACGGCGGAACTCGCGCGGCTAGCGGGCGCGATCCAGACGCGGCTCGAAGCCATCGACGGCACCAGCGAGGCGATGACGGTTGCCAATGACCGGGTCGATTACCTGCTGGTCGATATCGACCGGGTAGCCGCGGGCCGGGTCGGGATGCCGGTGTCCGATCTTCAGGACATGATGCGTGCACAGGTCGAAGGCGTGCGTGCCGGGATCGTCGCCGACGGCGTGCGCCGGGTGCCCATCGTGCTGCGCGGAGACGGTGGCAGCGCAGGGGACACAGGGGGCATGAACGCCCAGCAATTCGCCGATCTGGTCTATCGCTCACCCTCTGGTCAGCTAGTGCGCGCCAGCGACGTCGCCACAGTCAGCCGCACGGAAGGGCCGGTGAAGCTCGAACACGAAAATGGTTCGCGCTTTGCGATGGTGCAGGCCTTTGTCTCGGGCCGCGACATCGTCAGCTATGTCGATGATGCCAAGACGGATATCGCCGCCAATGTACTTCTGCCGCAGGGCTACCGGCTCGAATGGGGCGGCCAGTTCGAAAACCAGCAGCGCGCCTCTGCCCGCCTGCTGGTGGTGCTGCCAGTTGCGATCGGGCTGATCTTTGCGGTGCTTTACCTCAGCCTCGGTTCGGTGCGGGCATCGCTGCTGATCCTCACCAACATCCCTTTCGCGGCGGTCGGCGGGATGATCGCGCTCGCCGTGTCGGGCGAATATCTCTCGGTTCCGGCCTCGGTCGGCTTTATTGCGCTGCTCGGGATCGCCGTGCTCAACGGGCTGGTGATGGTGACCTACTTCCGCCAGCTGCGCGAAACCGGAATGCCGCTGGCCCAAGCGGTGCGGCGCGGAGCGGAGCGGCGGCTGCGCCCGGTGCTGATGACCGCCAGCATCGCCGCCTTCGGCCTTGTTCCGCTGCTGTTTGCAACCGGGCCGGGCTCGGAAATCCAGAAGCCGCTCGCCATCGTCGTCATCGGCGGGCTGGTGACGGCGACCTTGCTCACGCTGGTGCTGTTGCCGATCCTCTACGAACGTTTCGGCGAAGGCCCGCGGGACCATGCGGACGAGCTGCCCGATCCCGCCCATTCGGAGGTTTCGGCATGATCCGCACCGCTTGCCTGTTTGTGCCGCTGGCCTGCCTGCTCGCTGCACCGCTCGCCTGCCTGCTCGCTGCACCGCTCGCCGCCGAACCCGGCCTGCCCGCGCCCGAAACCGTTGAGCGCGTGCTGGCCGAGCATCCCAGCGTGACGGCCGCCTACGCGCGACTCGAAGCAGCGCGGGCGCGAGCCGAGGGGCTGCGCAAAGGCTCCTACGAATTCACCGTGCAGGGCAGCTACACTCGCCGCGATGTGAGCGGCGGCAATGAATTCAACGAATATGACGCGCAATTGAGCCGCCCGATCCGGTTGCCGGGCAAGGCAAGGCTTGACCGCGCAATCGGTGCCCTTGGCACTGAGGTGGCCGAAAATGTCGCCGAGGATGCCCGCCACGAAGCTGCCCTGCTGCTGGCTGCGCACTGGTTCAACTGGCTCTCCGCCTCGGCGCAGGCCAAGGTCGATCGTGTCGCTGTGGAGAATTACGAAAAGGCGCTGGCGGCGATAGAGCGGCAACGCGACCTGCGCGAGGCCGCGCAGCTGGAGGTTGACCGCGCACAGGCGGTGTTGGCCGAAGCGCGGCGCACGCTCGCGGAATCATCGGGCCAAGCATCGCTCTCCCGCAATCGGCTGGAAGCCCAGTTTCCTGCGCTCGCATTGCCAACAGATGCGCCCGACGTGCCGCACCCCGACATTGCCGACGCGCGCCTGTCGCAGCTTGGCGACCTGGTGGTGGTCAATAGTCATAGGCTCGCCGCAGCCAAAGCTGAAAGCGCACGCATGGCTGCCGTTGCCGACCGGGTCCGTGCAGACCGCATTGCCGATCCGACCGTGGGGCTGAGGTTGTTCTCGGAATTCGGCGGGCTCGAGCGCGGCGCGGGCGTCGTGGTCAGCATGCCGCTTGGCGGGGGACATCGCCGCGCGCTAGCGAGCGAAGCAAGCGCGGGCGCTTTGGCTGCGCAAGCGGACGAGCAGCTTGCCCGGTTCGAAGTGTCCGAGACCGCCGAGGCCGACATGACCGAGGCGCGCTTCCGCATCACCACCTGGCAACGCGCGCGCGAAAGCGTCGCGGCACAGATGGCCGCACTCGTCAAGCTGCGCCGCGGGCAGGAACTGGGCGAGATCGACCTTGCAGACCTGCTGCTGGGCGAGCGCATGGTGCACGAAGCGTTTCGGGTCGAGGCTGCGGCCCGCACCGAGGCGATGCGCGCGATCACCCGGCTGAGGATTGATGCGCACGACCTGTGGCTGGCCGATTGAGCTGCCTCCCGCCGCCATGGCCGAGCTATCATCAGGGCGCTAGCCTACTGATATTGGGGCGATCTGGGCGGGTGCAGCAAAGGGGAAGTCGAAAAATGCGCAACCCATTGCTTGGCGCGGTGCCGATCGAGGTGGGCAAAAGCGGATGAGGTGGATGGCT